>Ga0206102_1000049_pt1 | contig 77835 bp, 77 predicted proteins | sample 1B1Ametagenome_FD_148645 | JGI IMG/M metagenome (GOLD analysis project Ga0206102, IMG submission 148645) | Enriched microbial communities from leaf-cutter ant dump, University of Wisconsin, Madison, United States - 1B1A | ecosystem: Environmental > Terrestrial > Nest > Insects nest > Nest dump... | reverse complement strand
TCACCAACCAGCTAATGCGCCGCAGGCCCATCCTCAAGCCACAGATTGCTCCGTGTTTCATGATTCTCTCAGGCGAGAAAACCAGTTATCCGGTCTTAGCTATCGTTTCCCATAGTTATCCCGATCTTCAGGGCAGGTTGCCTACGTGTTACTCACCCGTCCGCCGCTAACCATCTCCCGAAAGAAATGATCCGCTCGACTTGCATGTATTAGGCACGCCGCCAGCGTTCGTCCTGAGCCAGGATCAAACTCTCCAATAATGTCCTCATTGCAGATTTGATCGACGATCAAACTCTCCAACAAGGTCAAACCTATTGTTAAGCTGAATAGCCCAAAATTTACTGCTAGCGAGATTTTGCAATCTCTTGTTGTGGTCACTTGCGTGACCGTGCTTCTTCACTCGTTGTTCAGTTTTCAAAGAGCAATCGGTGTTTCGTTTGCCGCGCCGTCTCTCGAAGGCGACTTAATTAATATATCATATTCGCCTGGGTGATTGCAAGCACTTTTTTTCAACTTTTTTGTCGAACTTCGGCGCTTTTGAAGCGGCAAGGAGTAATATATCAAATTCCGCGAGGGAATGCAAGCTTTTATCAAAAAAAAGTCCCCCTTGACTCAAGGAGGACTGCAACCGCTCTAAAATTAAATCCCGCTGATCACATCTTGAATGAACAAGCTACGCTCAATCGCAAGGTTCACGATGGTTCCGTTGATGTTCACCCACGGCCGCGTCGGGTGGGCACGATCCGAGAACACTATCTCGCCTACTCGATTATCGCTCAGCTTCACCAGCGTGCCGTTGCTGATCTGCGTCGACTTGTTGATGAAGGTTTGGACAAGACCGGGATCAACCTTGCCGAACGACTCCGTAAACAACTGCTCCAGGACAAGATAAGGCGACATTGCCGTCTTGTAAAACCGATCATTGGTCATAGCATGATAAATATCGGCGATCGCCACAATCTTCGCATAAACGTGGATTTTGTCCCCTTTGACGCCCAGCGGATACCCTGAACCGTCTTCCCGCTCATGATGCTGCAGCGCGCTTAGCTTGGCGCCCTCGTTGAGCGCCGGAATATTTTTAAGAAGATTATAGCCAATGACCGTATGCTTCTTGACCTCTTCCATTTCGCTTTCGCTCAACGCTTTTCTTTTCTCGAGGATCAAGGAATCCACCTTGACGTTGCCGATATCGTGAAGCAAACCGGCCAAGGCAATCTGCATCAGGTCCTTCTGCGGCATGTTGTTCCATTTGGCCAGGGAATAGGAGGTTAAAGCGACCATGATGCTCTTGTGATACAAATAGTCGCTCAACAGCGCACTTTTCGGAGAAAACGTCAACACCCGGTATTGATCGATATGCTGAATAAGCGCTTCCAGACGGGTGCGAATATCAAGAATCGGCAAGCTTTGACCGCCGTTCACCAAGTTAAACACACGTTTCAACAACGTAAGCATGCTACTATATTCTACAAAAAATTGAGGGATGACAGCCGATTCGGCTGCTTTGGGCTCCTCAATCTGCTCTTCTTGCTCCACGCCGTGCTTGGACTCGATGGAAACCGAATGGATCAGGAATGCCTTCAAAATTTCAATATCCCGCTCGGAGACAACCTTGCCTTTATAAAAAAGCGTGCTTCCAAGCTTTGTGAGAACATTCTCGCTGAGCTTCTCGCCATATTTCAGTTGATTCACAGCTATTATGGGCACCTTTGTTCACTCACCTTACTTGTTCATCTACTGTATATTGTAAAACAAAAAGGATGGGTTGTAACTACCCATCCTTCGGTTTTTTATTGTTCAGAAGTATCTTCCCATTCTCCGTCTTCCTCGTCGCCGTCAGGTGATTCCTCATTTTTCTGCACACGGGCAAGCGTCGCCACTTCATCCTCTTCGCGGATATTGATCAAGCGAACGCCTTGCGTATAGCGGCCCATCATCGAAATCCCCGCCATGCTCATCCGAATGATCGTACCGGAAGCGGTAATGATCATCAGATCCTCATCGTCGCGCACGATTTTCAGACCGACTACAGGCCCGTTCTTCGGTGTAACATTAAGCGTTTTAATCCCCTTGCCGCCGCGGGATTGCATGCGATATTCGGACACCGGCGTACGCTTGCCGAAGCCCTTGGACGTAACGATCAGCACGCTGTTGTCCGGGTCGACCACGTCCATATCGATTACGGCGTCGTCATTGTCCAGATGAATCCCTTTTACACCGGTAGCGGAACGCCCCATCGAACGGACATCCTGCTCAGGGAAATGAATGGACATGCCCAGCTTGGTGCCCATGATGATGCCTTGATTGCCGTCGGTCAGACGTACCCCGATCAAATCATCGTCTTCACGCAGATTAATCGCAATCAAGCCGCCTTTGCGAATATTGGAATAATCGTCAATTGGCGTTTTCTTCACGATACCCATCTTGGTGGCGAAGAACAAATATTGCTCGGTTTCAAAGCTTTCCACCGGAATGACGGCGTTAATCGTCTCGCCTTGCTCAATCTGGATCAGGTTGATGATTGGCGTTCCTCGGGCCGTACGGCTGAGATCAGGAATTTCGTACGCTTTAAGACGATACACCTTGCCTTTGTTCGTAAAGAACATCAGGTAATGGTGCGTATTGGTGACAAAAAGATGCTCGACGAAGTCGTCGTTTTTCGTGTCCATACCGACGACGCCGCGGCCGCCGCGCTTCTGGCTGCGGTACGTGGTGACCGGCAGACGTTTGATATATCCCGTATGGGTAATCGTAATAACAACGTCTTCACGCGGAATCAGATCCTCGTCCTCGATGCTCTCTTCGCCAATGGTAATTTCCGAACGACGATCGTCGCCGAATTTGTCGCGGATTTCCTTGAGTTCTTCACTGATGATCGCCAGAATCAGCTGCTCATCGGCCAGAATCGCCCGGTACTCGGCAATTTTTTTCATCAGCTCGGCGTATTCGGCTTCGATCTTGTCGCGTTCCAGACCGGTCAGGCGCTGCAAACGCATATCAAGAATTGCCTGCGCCTGGTCGTGGCTCAGATGAAACGTATTGATCAAGCCTTCGCGGGCTTCGTCGGTCGTCTGGGAAGCGCGAATCAGCGCAATCACCTGATCAAGGTGATCAAGCGCAATCCGCAAGCCTTCGAGAATATGCGCGCGGGCTTCGGCTTTTCTCAGATCGTATTCGGTTCTGCGACGAATGACCTCTTGCTGGTGGCGGAGGTAGTGCTGGAGCACATCCCGCAAATTGAGCACCTTCGGCTCGCCGTTAACCAGCGCAAGCATGATGATGCCGAAATTGGACTGCATCGCCGTCTGCTTATACAGGTTGTTCAGCACGACGTGCGGATTGACGTCGCGGCGCAACTCGATCACGATACGCATACCGTTGCGATCGGACTCGTCGCGCAGGTCGGTGATGCCGTCGATTTTCTTCTCACGGACCAGCTCGGCGATTTTCTCGATCAGCCGGGCTTTGATCACCTGATAAGGCAACTCGTTGACAATAATCCGCGCTTTGTTGCCCACTTCTTCGATCTCGACGCGGGAGCGCATGGTAACAGAACCACGGCCTGTCATGTACGCCTGACGGATGCCCTCACGGCCGAGAATAAAGCCTCCGGTCGGGAAGTCAGGTCCCTTGATTGATTGCATCAGCTCCAGCGGCGTCACGCTCGGATTCTCGATCAACTGCTGAATACCGTCAATTACCTCGCGCAGATTGTGCGGAGGAATGTTCGTAGCCATGCCTACGGCGATCCCGGAAATCCCGTTCACCAGCAGGTTCGGAAAACGCGAAGGAAGCACGACCGGCTCCTGCTCCTCACCGTCATAGTTCGGTGCAAAATCGATCGTTTCTTTGTTGATGTCGCGAAGCAGTTCCATGGCGATTTTGGACAGACGGGCTTCTGTATAACGCATCGCCGCCGCCATATCGCCGTCAATCGACCCAAAGTTGCCGTGGCCGTCAACCAGCATGTAGCGCAGCGAGAAGTCCTGCGCCATCCGCACCATCGTTTCATAAACAGCGGAATCTCCGTGAGGATGGTATTTACCGATCACTTCGCCGACGATCCGCGCCGATTTTTTGTAAGGCTTATCGGGAGACATTCCCAGCTCGGACATCGCGTACAAAATACGGCGGTGCACCGGTTTCAGGCCGTCTCGCACATCGGGCAAGGCGCGGCTGACGATAATGCTCATCGCATAGTCCATAAAGGACGTGCGCATTTCCGAGCCGATGTCGATTTCTTTGATTTGCGAACGCAGTTCTTCGCTCATGTTTAGCCTCCTGAAAGCTCACAGCCATATGCACATCTGCACGCGCTAGACGTCCAGATTTTTCACATATTTCGCATGCTCTTGAATAAAATCTCTTCTGGGCTCGACGTTGTCGCCCATCAAGGTATCGAAAACCGCGTCCGCTTCGATCGCGTCTTCGATCGTCACTTGCAGCAGCGTCCGGCTGTCCGGGTCCATCGTCGTTTCCCACAGCTGGCCCGGATTCATCTCGCCCAAGCCTTTGTAACGCTGGATGTTCACTTTGCCGTCGCCAAACTCCTGCATGATCGCTTCGCGCTGCCGATCGTTGTACGCATAACGAATGACTTTGTTCTTCTCCAGCTTGTAGAGCGGAGGTTGGGCGATGTATACATAGCCAACTTCGATCAGCTTGCGCATATACCGGTAAAAGAACGTAAGCAGCAACGTCCGAATGTGCGCGCCGTCGACGTCCGCATCGGTCATGATAATAATTTTGTGGTAACGGGCTTTGGCAATGTCAAAATCATCGCTGATGCCGGTGCCAAGCGCCGTGATGATGGCACGGATCTCCGTATTGGACAAGATTTTGTCCAGACGGGCTTTCTCCACGTTCAAAATCTTCCCGCGCAGCGGCAAAATCGCCTGAAAATGGCGGTCGCGCCCCTGTTTGGCCGAGCCGCCCGCGGAGTCGCCTTCGACGATGTACACTTCACTGATGGAAGCGTCCTTGGACGAACAATCCGCCAGCTTGCCGGGCAGCGAACTGACCTCAAGCGCGCTTTTGCGGCGGGTCAGCTCCCGCGCTTTACGGGCCGCTTCGCGCGCCCGCGCGGCTTGAATCCCTTTTTCCAAAATGCGCTTGGCGACAGCCGGGTTCTCGTCCATGAACTCCTGCAGCTTCTCGGCGAACAAGGATTCGACGATGCCGCGCACCTCGCTGTTGCCTAGCTTCGTCTTGGTCTGGCCCTCGAACTGCGGTTCGGGGATTTTCACGGAAATGATCGCAGCCAGGCCCTCGCGCACGTCGTCGCCGGACAGGTTGGAATCGCTCTCTTTGAGCTGGTTGCTTTTGCGGGCGTAGTCGTTCAAAATCCGCGTGAGCGCGCTCTTGAAGCCGGACTCGTGCGTACCGCCCTCGTGTGTATTGATATTATTCGCAAACGAATAAATGTTCTCGGAATAGCTGTCGTTGTATTGCAACGCAACTTCCACCTGGATGTTGTCTCTGGAGCCTTCTACATAAATCGGCGCCTGGTTGACCGCCTCGCGGTTGCGGTTCAAATATTCGACGAACGAAACAATGCCGCCCTCGTACATAAAGCTGTTGGACACGTCGGTACGTTCGTCAGTCAGGTTGATCTCAATGCCTTTATTCAAAAAAGCGAGCTCGCGGATTCGCGACTGCAGCACATCATAGTCGTATTCGGTCGTCTCCGTAAAAATCTCCGGGTCCGGCTTGAACGTAGTCTGTGTCCCGGTATCTTCGGTTTCGCCGACAATCTTGACGTCATATTGCGGAACGCCGCGGCGATACTCCTGCTGGTGGATAAAGCCCTGCCGCTTGACCTGAACCGTCAGATGCTCGGAGAGCGCATTCACTACAGATACGCCAACGCCGTGCAGACCCCCGGACACCTTGTAGCCTTCGCCGCCGAACTTGCCGCCTGCGTGCAGCACCGTCAGCACGACCTCAAGCGTTGAACGCTTCAGCTTCTCGTTCTCGCCAACCGGGATGCCCCGTCCGTTATCGATGACGGTGACGCTGTTGTCTTTATGCACGATGACGTCTATTTTGGTGCAAAATCCGGCCAAGGCTTCGTCGATGCTGTTGTCGACTACTTCCCACACGAGATGATGAAGGCCACGGCCGCTGGTGGAGCCGATATACATGCCGGGACGCTTGCGTACCGCTTCCAATCCTTCCAGCACCTGAATCTGACTTTCATCATACGCATTCTGATTCACGGACATCTTAATCTTCACCTGCTTTTTTATAGTCAAAACCGGTTAGTTCGTTAACAAATGATTCGCTCTCTTCTTGAGCGTAGTGGAGGAAATAGGGGAATAATAGACCTTTGATTCGGTCACGACCAGCGATTTGCATTCCTCTTCGCCGATAATCTCGATCCTTTTTTCTTTGCCGGCCTGCTGAATAAACTGCTTTGATATCTTCGAAGATTTCTCGATCGACAAATCGAAAATAGCGATGAGCTCAGACGCCCGGATAATCTTCTCGCCGCCCAAGTGAATAAACATGATTTTTCAGCTCCTGCCGCTCACATTTCCTTGCGAGACATGAAATACGGATGCATGATTCAGCTGCTCCAGCCGCACGCTCTCCAGGCTCGTCGTCGTAATAAAGGTCTGCACCTTCTGCTGGAACGTCCTGATCAGCTGCGTCTGCCTGTATTCATCCAGTTCAGAGAGCACATCGTCCAGCAGCAAAAGCGGATATTCCCCGACTTCCTCCCGAATAAGCTCGATTTCCGCCAGTTTCAAAGAAAGCGCCGTCGTTCGCTGTTGTCCCTGAGAGCCGTAGGTTTGAACTTCTTTGCCGTTAATGAAAAAAAGAAGATCGTCGCGATGCGGACCGACAAGGGTAACGCCTCTTCGAAATTCCTGATCTTTTACCTGTGATAACTTTATCATAAATTGGTCGAATAAAACAGATTCATCTTCAAACTCTTGTATTTCAAGGGATGGAGCGTAGCGAAGGGTGAGCTGCTCCGTATCGTCGGTGATGCCTGTATGAATCGTTTCCGCCCAATGCTGCAGCTTCTTTATGAAGTTTTGACGTTTTTTCAAAATTTTAACACCATAACGCGCCAATTGTTCGTTCCACACGTCGAGCATCGCCGCAGAGGCCCCGGAGGAGGCCGTGCCGGATTTCAGGAAATTGTTGCGCTGCAGCAAGATCTTTTGGTATTGGGTCAGGTCGTACAGATAGGAGGGGTGGACCTGCCCGATCTCCATGTCGAGGAAACGGCGTCTGACCCCGGGAGTGCCCTTGACGATTTCAAGGTCTTCCGGGGCGAACATGACAACGTTCAAAGCGCCGATGAAGCCGCTTAGTTTCTTTTGCTCCAGCCCGTTGATCTTCGCTTTCTTGCCTTTGTTCGAAATGGTCAGATCGAGCTTGCAGCTGCCGTAGCGTTTATCGATTTCGGCATGGAGCTGCGTATAGTCGTGATTCCAGCCGATCAGCTCTTTGTCCTGATGGGTGCGGTGCGACTTGGTTAAAGCGAGCACGTAGATCGATTCGAGCAGATTCGTTTTGCCCTGGGCGTTGCGGCCGACGAAAATGTTGACCTTGCTGTCCGTCGTTAGCTCGAACTGCTCATAGTTGCGGTAATGCGCTAAAGACAGCTTGCTCAAAAACATCCCGGCACCTCCTGGCCGATCCCCGCATCAGGCACCGGTGACCTGGAACGCGCCATGACCCTCCACGACCACCACATCTTGCGGGACCAGCTTGCGTCCTCTGCGGTTTTCGTCCACGCCGTTCACTTGAATTTTCGTTTCCTGCACAAAAAATTTGGCTTGTCCACCTGTGGATATGCAGTCGGCCAGCTTTAAAAATTGTCCGAGCGTAATGTAATCCGTGCGGATCAAAATGGATTTCATGCGGCAGCTCCTTTAGTTGGTCGTCCGGTACGGCAAAATCAGCTGCAGCAGGCTGGAGCCTTCCTCCGGCTTGATAATGATCGGCTGCATCGCCCCGGTGAAGCCGATATGAATGAATTCGCTGTCGAGCACCTTGAGCGCGTCGAGCATGTATTTGGAGTTGAAGGAGATGCGCAGCAGATCCCCGGAAATGCGCTGCAGGCTGATCTGCTCGGTTACTTTGCCCAGCTCGGAGGAACTGGAGGAAATTTCGATCGTCTGGTCCTCGCGCATGATCATCTTGACGATGTTCGACTTGTCCTCGCGAGAGAGCAGGTAGGCGCGGTCGATCGCGTCGGCCAGCTGCTTGGTCGGCACAAGCATTTCCGTCTGGTACGATTGCGGAATCAGCTTCGAGGTGTCCGGGTACGTACCGTCGAGAATGCGGGAGTAGAACAGGATGGAATGAATTTTGAACAACACCTGGTTGTCGGAAATAACGATGTCGATCAGGGAGTTCTGATCCGGCAAAATTTTGCTCAGTTCGTTCAGCGTCCGGCCGGAAATGACAATGTTCTGCAAATTCTGCGAAACGTCATGTTCGATGCTGATTTCGCGGCTGGCGAGGCGGTGCCGGTCGCAGGCGATAAATTTCAGCTTGTTGCCGTTAATATGCCAGAGCACGCCGGTGAGGATCGGTGTCGATTCGTTGGTCGAAACGGCGAAGGACGTTTGCCGAATCATTGTTCTCAATAAGTCGCTTGGAATGCGGATCATTTTGTTTTCTTCGATTTGCGGCAACAGCGGATATTCCTCGGGGTCGAGGCCCATGATCTGAATTTCCGAAGAGCCGGAACGAATAGTCGTTTGGAAATGGTCCTTCACTTCGATTTCGATCGTTTGCGAAGGCAGTTTGCGGATGATTTCCACAAAAAATTTGGCGGGCAGCACAACGCTGCCGGATTTGAACAGATCGATGATTTTGATCGAATCGTTTTCGATCGGCGTAAAGCTCTGGATGGAGATGTCGGTGTCGCTGGCGGTCAAGGTAACGCCGCTGGCGGTCGCGTCTATTTTGATCCCGGTGAGAATAGGAATAGTTGTACGGCTGGAGATGGCTTTGGACACGTGACCGATGGCTTCGATCAGGTGGTCTTTGAGAATGGTCAGTTTCATGTTTTCACTCCTGTGGTTCTATTTGGATATGCGGCAGCATATTCATTTTATAATATCATTTTTTTAGGAATAGCAGTAGGTGCGCTGAATATGTGGATATGTGGATGATTCCTTCAAAAATCAAGCCTATCCACATGTGAATAGATTGTGCATAGGCTTCGGATTTATTAAGGTGATGGGTTTTTGATGCGTTCGGTCAAATTGGTGATGATCTTATATAATTCCTGATCCGACTTGAGGGCTTCGGATATTTTGTCATGCGCATGAATGACGGTCGTATGATCGCGTCCGCCGAAGTTCTCACCGATCTTCGGCAGGGAGAAGTCGGTCAGCTCGCGAGTCAGATACATCGCCACCTGCCGTGGGAACGCCACGGCCTTGGTGCGCTTGCGCGCTTTGAAATCCTCCAGCTTCAAGCCGTAAAATTCGCCGACGCGCTGCTGGATATCCTGAATGGTGATGACCCTCGGCCGGCTGGACGGGATGATATCCTTCAGCGCTTCCGCGGCCAGATGAACCGAGATGTCCTGGTTGATCAGCGACGAGTAGGCGACGACTCGGATGAGTGCGCCTTCCAGCTCACGGATGTTCGTGTCGATCTGGTTGGCTATGTAAATCATCGCTTCGTTCGGGATTTCCAGGTTCTCGGCGCGCGCTTTCTTGCGCAGAATCGCAATGCGCGTCTCCAGGTCCGGCGGCTGAATATCGGTGATCAGGCCCCATTCGAACCGTGAGCGGAGGCGGTCCTCCAACGTCGGAATTTCCTTGGGCGGCCGGTCGCTGGAGATGATGATTTGCTTGCCTTCCTCGTGCAGCGCGTTGAACGTATGGAAAAATTCCTCCTGCGTTCCTTCCTTGCCGGCGAGAAATTGAATATCGTCGATCAGCAGCACGTCGATCGTGCGGTATTTGTTGCGGAAGCCTTCGCCGCGGTTGTCGCGGACGGCGTTGATGAATTCATTCGTAAATTTCTCGGAAGATATATAAAGAACACGCGCTTCCGGGTTGTGCTCAAGCACATAATGGCCGATGGCATGCATCAGATGCGTTTTGCCAAGTCCGACGCCGCCGTACAGAAACAGCGGGTTGTACGCTTTGGCCGGCGCTTCGGCGACGGCGAGCGACGCGGCGTGCGCGAAGCGGTTGCCGGAGCCGATAACGAACGTATCGAAGGTGTAGCGGGCGTTCATCATATTCGTGAACGTTTCTTCCTGGGCCACGATCGCAGGTCCTTTCGGCGGGATCGCCGGCGGGGCGGCAGCTGCGCCTTGTCCTTTTTGCTCTTCGGTCTCAATGACGAACTTCACTTCGACGCGCTTGTTCATGAAATCGAAGATCGTGCCTTCAATCAGCTTGGTGTAGCGGCTTTCAAGCCATTCGCGGGCAAAATTGTTCGGCGCGCAGACAACGACGGCCGTATCGTTGAAGACGTTCGCTTTGGTCGACTTCAACCACGTATCGAAGCTCGGTTTACTGAGTTTGGTCTGGATAATGGAGAGCACTTGCTGCCACAATTCGTTGGTCGGGCCGTCCACACATATTCACTCCTTTATAAATAAAAGACACGTGGCTTAAGATCAGCAAAAACCGGTGTGTCAGAAAAGAACGCATCTTGTCGTTTTATCCACATTCTTAAGGATCGGTTGAATGGACTTATTCTTTAAGAGGGAAATTGTTCACAATGTTATCCACAGGATGTTGATAAATCGGAGAATTATTGGAGTGTATCCACAGCAGAAACATTCTTATCTTATCAAAATAAGGCTTGGTAATCAACGAAATGTTTGATATTATCCACAATTTCAATAACTTGTGCATAGTTGTTGTCAACAACACAAGATATTGTTGATATTTTGTTCGTTTTCGACAAAAAGCGCTCGCGTGGTTCGACTTTTTATGCACAGGTTGTTCGAGCGGGATGAACCGCCGTTGCTTCGGTTGACTTTTGCCGTGGAAAATGGTTTAATGGTTAGAGAATTTTGTGGGATGGGAAATCCTTCAGCAGGGAGGTGCTATAGATGGGTCCAACGTTTAACCCGAATACGAGAAAGCGCAAGAAGAATCATGGCTTCCGTAAAAGAATGAGCACGAAGAACGGCCGCAAAGTGCTGAGCGCTCGTCGTCAAAAAGGAAGAAAAGTCATCAGCGCATAAAGAGAAGCTCCGAAAGGGGCTTTTTTTACTATGAATAGGATATGATCCGTTTCGGGGCCAATGCCAAGTACCTGAGTCAGCCTCGGAGCCAGCCCCCACTTGTGTGGGGTTATTTTGTGTCTGGGCGTGGATGTTTATTTTCAGCATTTTGGTCGTATACTTGGATGATGCCTGTCTGGAGTGTAGATTGCGTGGAGAAGAACTATCGTTTGGCAAAAAGAGAAGACTTCAATAAAGTGTACCGGTACGGCAAATCGATGGCGAACCATCAATTTGTGCTGTATTATTTGCCGCAGCCAAAGCTGGAGGCGTTCCGCCTGGGCGTGTCCGTCAGCAAGAAGCTGGGCAACGCCGTGGTGCGCAACCGGCTGCGCCGGATGATGAAGGAGATCGTGCGGCTGGGGAAGGACCAGATCGCTCCGCACTACGATTATGTGCTGATCGCGCGCAAGCCGGTGGCTGAAATGGAATATCACGATATGGAAAAAAGCCTTTTTCATGTCATTCGCAAAGCTTCTTTATTAAAAAGGACCGAAACGGTCAAAAAATAGAGTTAGCGTTTCCTTGTGGAAGCAAGATGTGGTATAGTGAATGGTGGAAAAGATGATTAGGAGGACCTTATTTTGATTCGTCGATCTTATGCGCTTGCTTTACTGTTTTGTTTGCCTCTTTTATTGTCTGGATGTACGTCGGCAAGCAGAGCCAACGCCCCTCTCGATCCGAATGCAGGCGGCTTTTGGGGATTTTTCGTCAGATACTTCGTGTTGCCGCTTTCACATACGCTGGACTGGTTTGCAAGCCATCTGTGGGGTCAGTACGGATTATCGATTCTGGTTGTCACCATTATTATTCGCTTGATTATCCTGCCGCTCACGCTCAAGCAGTACAAAAGCTCCAAGAAGATGCAAGAGCTGCAGCCTGAAATGAAGAAAATCAAGGACAAGCACAAGGACGATCCGAAAAAACAGCAGGAAGAAACGATGAAGCTGTTCCAGGCGCAAGGGGTTAACCCGATGGCCGGCTGCTTCCCGATCATCGTGCAAATGCCGATCCTGATCGCATTGTACCAGTCGATTCTTCATAATACGAACATTCAGAACCATACGTTCTTGTGGATGAGCCTGGGCTCCAAAGACCCTTATTTCATTCTTCCGATTCTTGCGGCTTTAACGACGTTCGTTCAACAGCGGATGATGTCGTCGCAAATGAATCAACAGATGAAAAGCTTGCTTTTCGTCTTCCCGGTATTGATCTTCGTCATGTCGATGAACTTTGCCGCGGCGCTTCCGCTGTATTGGGTATATGGCAACATCTTCACGATTGTTCAGTCTTACTTTATTTACAGACCTCAAAAAAATAAAGGTGGCCTGTCCAAATGAAAAAAGTCGTGGTGACTGGAAAAACCATTGAGGATGCCGTCAAAGCCGGTCTTGCTCAATGGAACGTTTCCGAAGATCGTGTAAAAATTCATGTTCTGGAGCAGCCCTCCCGGGGGTTCTTTGGTCTCATCGGCTCGAAGGAAGCGAAGGTTGAGCTGGAATTGATTCCAGATGCGCTTGAGGAAGCGACGCTTTTTTTGCAGGAAATTTTTAAAACGATGCACATTTCCATCACCATCGATCAGCAGAAGGATAAGGAAGGCGCCCTGTTTAATATGAGCGGCTCGGAGCTTGGCATTCTCATTGGCAAAAGAGGACAAACCCTCGATGCGTTGCAGTATCTGGTCAATATCGTAGCTAACCGCTATTCGGATTCGCATATTCGCATTTTGCTCGATGCCGAGAATTTCCGCGAACGCCGCAAAAAAACGCTGGAAGAGCTTGCCCTCCGGCTGGCCGGCCGCGTGATCAAGACGAAAAAAGAAGTGATTTTGGAGCCGATGAACGCGCAGGAGCGCAAGATCATTCATTCGGAGCTGCAAAACCATCCTTCCGTCAAAACGTACAGCAAAGGCGACGAGCCGAACCGTCGGGTCGTAATCGCTCTAAAATAAACGTACCAGCAATGGCTAGTTACATGTCATTGCTTTTTCTTTACATTGAGGAACTTGTGCAGAGGTGTTATGGTGATGATAAACGATACGATTGCCGCTATCTCCACTCCGCTTGGTGAAGGTGGAATATCGGTTATTCGTGTTAGCGGGGATGAAGCCGTGATGCGGGTCGAGCAGGTGTTCCGCTCGAAAATTCCGCTGTCCGCCGCTGATACGCATACGGTGCATTACGGCCACATTGTAGATCCTGCTACATCGGAACGGATGGAGGAGGTTCTTGTTACGTTGATGCGGGGGCCGCGCTCTTTTACGATGGAGGATGTGGTGGAGGTCAGCTGCCATGGCGGGATTGTTTCCGTGAAAAAGGTGCTGGATCTCTTGCTGCTGCAAGGCATCCGCCTGGCGGAGCCGGGCGAGTTCACGAAGCGCGCTTTTCTGAACGGCCGCATCGATCTGACGCAGGCGGAAGCGGTGATCGACTTGATCCGCGCGAAGTCGGATAAGGCGTTCAAGGTTGCCTTGAAGCAGGTGGAAGGCAGCTTGTCCAAGCGGATTAAAGCGCTGCGCCATGAGCTGGTGGAGCTGATGGCCCATATCGAGGTTAACATTGATTACCCCGAGCACGATGTCGAGGAGATGACAAATGCGTTCATCCGCGGCAAGTGCGAACGTGTAATGGGCGATATTCGGCAACTGTTGCATACGGCGAATCAGGGCAAAATTTTGCGGGAAGGGATCGAAACGGCGATTATTGGCCGCCCGAATGTCGGCAAATCGTCGCTGTTGAACGAGCTGGCGCAGACGAACCGGGCGATTGTCACCGATATTCCCGGGACGACGCGCGATGTGATTGAGGAGTTCGTGAATGTCGGTGGCGTTCCGCTCAAGCTGCTGGATACGGCCGGCATTCGCGAAACGTCGGATATTGTCGAGCAGATCGGGGTGGAGCGTTCGAAGACCGCGCTGGCGGAAGCGGATCTGATTCTGCTTGTGCTCAGCAGCAGTGAGGAGTTGCAGGAGGACGAGGCGCAGATGCTGGAACAGCTCGCCGGACGACAGACGATCGTCATTCTGAACAAAACCGATCTGCCGCGCCAACTGGACGCTTCTTCGGTAGCAAGATTGTATCCGCAGGAGCGAATTGTTGAGCTGTCGCTGCTGGAGGGCCGCGGGGTCGGGGAGTTGGAGAGGGCGATTTCGCATATTTTCTTTGACGGCAAGCTGGATGCGTCCGATTTGACGTATGTGAGCAATGTGCGGCATATTCATCTGTTGAAACTGGCTTTGCGGTCTTTGGAGGATGCGCTTGATGCCAACGAACAATACGTGCCGATTGATATGATTCAGATTGATATACGCGCTGCCTGGGAGCAGCTTGGCGAAATTATCGGGGATTCGGTGGGCGAATCGTTGATCGATCAAATTTTCACCCAGTTTTGTTTGGGCAAATAAGCCAGTTATAAAGGAGGGTTTTACATGGGTTATCCGGCGGGAAGTTATGATGTCATCGTGGTCGGAGCGGGACATGCCGGCTGCGAGGCCGCTTTGGCGGCTGCGCGTATGGGCTGCGAAACGCTGCTTCTGACGATCAATCTGGATATGATTGCGTTCATGCCTTGCAATCCGTCGATTGGTGGTCCTGCAAAGGGCCACGTCGTGCGCGAGATTGATGCGTTGGGCGGAGAGATGGGCCGCAACATCGATAAAACATATATTCAAATGCGGATGCTGAATACGGGCAAGGGCCCGGCCGTACATGCGCTGCGCGCGCAGGCGGACAAGTTCATGTACCAGCATGTGATGAAGGAAACGATTGAGAAGACGCCTCATTTGACGTTGCGTCAAGGCATGGTCGAGGAGCTGATCGTCGAGGACGGCGTATGCAAAGGGGTCGTGTCCAAAACCGGCGCGGAGTATGTTGCGAAAGCGGTCGTTGTTACGACGGGTACGTATTTGCGCGGCAAGGTGATTATGGGCGAATTGATGTACGAAAGTGGTCCGAACAACCAGCAGCCGTCGGTGAAGTTGTCGGAGTCGCTGCGCAAGCTTGGCCTGGACCTGGTGCGCTTCAAAACCGGCACGCCGCCGCGGGTGCATAAGGACACGATTGATTTTGACAAAACGCAAATTCAGCCGGGCGACGAAAATCCGAAATTTTTCTCCTATGAGACGACAACGGGCGTTCCGAACCAGCTGCCTTGCTGGTTGACGTACACGTCGGAGACGACGCATGAAATCATCAGCTCAAACCTGCACCGGGCGCCGATGTTTTCGGGGGCGATTGAGGGGACGGGACCAAGATATTGTCCTTCGATTGAAGACAAGATCGTGCGTTTTAGCGATAAGCCAAAACACCAGATTTTCCTTGAACCGGAAGGAAGAAACACTTCTGAATATTATGTCCAGGGATTGTCGACAAGTATGCCTGAGGATGTGCAATTGAGCATCTTGCGTTCGATTCCGGGGCTGGAAAAGGTGGAGATGATGCGTACGGGTTATGCGATCGAATATGATGCGGTCGTGCCGACGCAGTTGAAGCCGTCGTTGGAGACGAAAGCGGTCAGCGGTTTGTTCACAGCCGGACAAATCAACGGTACGTCGGGGTACGAGGAAGCGGCAGGCCAAGGCATCATGGCCGGCATCAATGCGGCGCGCAAGGTGCAGGAGAAGGAGCCGGTCATTCTCGATCGGTCCGAAGGCTACATCGGCGTATTGATCGATGATTTGGTGACGAAAGGAACGAATGAGCCGTATCGGCTGCTTACGTCGCGGGCGGAATACCGTTTGCTGCTGCGCCATGACAATGCGGACCTGCGCTTGACGCCGATCGGGCATGACATTGGCCTGATTGCTCAAGAGCGGTACGAAATCTTTTTGCATAAAAAGGATCTGGTTGAACGCGAGATTGAGCGCTTGAAAACGACGAAAATCCGGCCAGAGCCGCATGTCCAGGCGATTCTGGAAAGCTTGGGCAGCGTGCTGCTGAACAATGCCGTCGATCTGATTTCGCTGCTTCGTCGTCCAGAGGTGGAGTATGTGCATATAGAGCAAATGTCGCCATCGCCGCTGGAGCTGACAGATGAAATGAAGGAGCAAGTCGAGATTCAAATCAAATATGCCGGCTACATCGAAAAGCAACTGGCTCAGGTAGAACGCTTGCGGAAGATGGAGAAGAAGAAAATCCCGGACGATATCGACTATTCCGATATTCATGGCATTGCAACGGAGGCCAAACAGAAGCTGGCGAAAATTCGTCCGATTTCAATCGGGCAAGCTTCGCGGATTTCCGGCGTGACGCCGGCGGACCTTTCGATTTTGCTGGTGTATATCGAGCACTATAATAAAGTAACGGCTTCCCGAGGGTAAGAGGATCGATGATGATGGATACGGTGCAAGATAGTTTTGTCGAGCTGTTGGCGCAGCGGGGGATGGAATTGTCCGAGCGCCAGCTGCAGCAGTTCGAAGCTTATTATAAGCTGTTGGTTGAATGGAACGAGAAAATGAATTTGACGGCGATTACGGAGCGGGAGCAAGTCTACTTGAAGCATTTCTATGATTCGCTTTCGCTTTCTTTTTTTTACCGCGTGCAGGATGCAACGATGTTGGCCGATATCGGTTCGGGCGCAGGGTTTCCGAGCCTTCCTTTGAAAATTGCGTTTCCGCATATGCGGGTGACGATTGTCGATTCATTGAATAAACGGATTATGTTTCTGCGCGAGCTGGTACAGGAGTTGGGGCTTGAGCATGTGGAGTGTGTGCATGGTCGGGCGGAAGATGTCTCGCGTCTGCCCGCTTATCGCGATCGTTTTGATTTGGTAACGGCCCGGGCAGTGGCGCGTCTTAATGTGCTTGCCGAGTTTTGTCTGCCTTTTGTCCGTAAGGGTGGTGCTTTCCTGGCGATGAAGGGCTCTGAGGTAGAGGGAGAGTTGCAGGAGGCTGCATTCAGCTTTGCTGAGTTAAAGGGAGCGGTTGCGCAGGTCCATCAGATGGAATTGCCGATCGAGCATTCGATTCGCCATTTTGTACAGATTGATAAGCTGGGGGCGACTCCTGGCAAATATCCGCGTAAGGCGGGGCTTCCTTTGAAAACGCCATTGTTGGGTAAATGAAATTTGTTCCACGTGAAACAATGTTCATATTTGTATAGCAGGAACTTCATCTTTTGTGGAGAATTAGTTATAAGGTAAGATTTTTCTCGTCATCCTATGCCAAAGCTCTCTACAGGCGTTGGTTGTAAAACTACGGGGAAGAGTTGGTGGTAAGTTTTCATATGAAAGAACAGATTTCGAAGCTATTTGGTTTTACGGAACGGCATGCGACCGATGAAGTGAAAAATATACCTGTGAATAGCATTGTGCCGAGTCCGTATCAGCCGAGAACGGTTTTTGATGATGAACGAATTGACGAGCTATGTCAAACGATCCGAACGCACGGTGTTATCCAGCCGATTGTGGTACGTGTGCGTAATAACACCTTTGAGTTGATTGCCGGTGAGCGCAGGTTGCGTGCGGTTAAGAAACTGGGGATGGATACGATCCCTGCAATTATTCGGGATTTTAACGATTCTCAGGCGGCTTCGATTGCTTTAATTGAAAATTTGCAGCGTGAAGGGCTTACGGCGATTGAAGAAGCGGCTGCTTATCAGCAATTGATTGAGATGCATGACTTGACCCAGGAAAGTCTGGCACAACGTCTCGGCAAAAGCCAATCGACGATTGCCAATAAAATTCGTTTGCTGCATCTCAGTGATCCGGTCAAACAGGCGTTGATGGAGCGCAAGATCACAGAGCGCCATGCCCGAGCATTGCTGGCTTTGGATCAGGAGGAGCTTCAGCTCAAGGTGCTGGAAGAGATCATCAGCAAAGAGCTTAACGTCAAGCAAACGGAAGCGAGAATTAACTTTTTTAAAGAAGCTGCTAAGCTGAAAAAAAGTAAACGCGTATCTTTTACAAAGGATGTTCGACTTGCTCTGAATACGATTCGCCAATCTGTAGAAATGGTAACGAACTCAGGGCTTCATATTGATACTTCGGAGAAGGATCACGAGGACCATTACGAAATTATTATCAAGATCCCAAAAAGATAAGGGAAGACCAGGGTTGTTATTAAACGGCGCCAGCCGTTTTTTTGCTTCTTTAGGCCCGGTTCTGCGCTAGTCAAATATTAGTAAGGTAACATGATGGAAGATATGGTAAGATAGAAATATTGTTTCGGCGGTTTTGTGTAGAAATGTGATGAGGTGAAATGGGTTGGCTAAAACAATTGCAATAACGAATCAGAAGGGCGGAGTTGGCAAGACGACGACTTCTGTAAACCTCGGTGCTTCTCTGGCCTCTTTGGGGAAGCGGGTTTTACTCGTAGACATCGATCCACAAGGCAATACGACGAGCGGCATTGGCGTGAACAAAGCAGATGTAACCTATTGCATATACGACGTTATTATCAATGATATTCATCCGAAAGACGCGACGATGGATACGAATATTCCCAATTTGAAGGTGATTCCGGCGACGATTCAACTGGCGGGAGCCGAAATTGAGTTGGTGCCGACGATTTCCAGGGAAGTTCGGCTTAAAAAGTCTTTGCAGCTTGTGAAACACATGTACGATTACATTCTGATCGATTGCCCGCCATCGCTTGGCATTCTGACGGTAAATTCGCTAACCGCGGCGGATTCTGTGATCATCCCGATCCAGTGTGAATATTACGCTTTGGAGGGACTTAGTCAACTGTTGAATACCGTGCGCCTGGTGCAGAAGCATTTGAACACAACGCTGCAAATTGAGGGCGTTTTGTTGACGATGTTTGATGCTCGGACCAATCTGGGCATTCAGGTGATCGAAGAGGTGAAGAAGTATTTTCAGCAAAAGGTGTATCAGACGATCATTCCACGGAATGTCCGCTTGAGCGAAGCGCCGAGTCACGGCCAATCCATCATTACGTATGATCCACGTTCCAAAGGTGCGGAAGTTTATTTGGAGCTTGCGAAGGAAGTGATTTCGATATGAGCAAGAGGCTGGGTAAGGGACTAGATGCTTTAATAACATCGCTTCATATTGACGAGAATGATAAGGTTATTCAAATTCCTCTCGCCCAATTGCGTGCCAACCCGTATCAACCGCGTAAAAATTTCAATGAAGACAGTTTGAAAGAGTTGGCCGATTCGATTAAAGAGCATGGCGTGATTCAGCCAATCATTGTTCGTAAGGTGCTAAAAGGTTACGAAATTATTGCCGGTGAGCGGCGTTTCCGCGCCTCGCAAATTTCGGGTTTGGCTACCATTCCTGCGGTGGAGCGGAATTTTACCGATCAGCAGGTGATGGAAATTGCTTTGATCGAAAACGTGCAGCGCGAAGATTTGAACGCTTTGGAAATCGCGGTTGCTTACCAATCCATCATTGATCAATTTTCGCTTACACAGGAAGAACTTTCCGCCAAGGTGGGCAAAAGCCGTTCGCATATCGCCAATTTTCTAAGATTGCTGCAGTTGCCTGAATCGATCAAACAATATGTTTCACGTGGAACATTATCGATGGGTCATGCCAGGGCGATTGTTGGCGTCAAAGATGATAAGCTGAAAAAGGAATTGGCTGAAACGACCATCAGTAAACAATGGAGCGTTCGCGAGCTGGAAGAAGCAATCAAAACGCTGGAAGAACAGCAAGGCAAGGACAAAGAGAAAGCCAAGACGAAGGAAAAAAACAGGGATCCTTATATTCATCAAGCAGAGGACCAGTTGCGGGATTTATATAGAACTACGGTAAAAATCAAGCACAATCAGGATAAAGGAAAAATCGAGCTGTTGTATTATTCCAAAGATGACTTGAATCGATTGCTTGAGCTGCTGCAAGGGAAAATCTCGTAATATTTCAAGTAGCATACCGACGTTATTCTTTCGAAAGAAGGAGCAAACTAAGGTATGCTATATTTATGTGCGAAAGGGGAGGGGAATGTGAGCGCAACGCTGTATTTTGACAATGCCGCTTCGTCGTGGCCCAAGCCGTCGGCTGTGATCGAGGCGATGAGCCGCTGTGTGTTGGAGTATGCCGCCAATCCAGGCCGGGGCAGCCATCAAATGGCGGTGCAGGCCAGCCGGATTTTATTTGAAACAAGGAAACATGCTGCCAAGCTGTTCGGAATTAAAAATCCCAACGACATTTCATTTGCTTTGAATACGACACATGCTTTGAACCAGGCGATTAAAGGTTTCGTGCAAGAAGGCGATCACGTTATCTGTACGAGTATCGAACATAACTCGGTCAGAAGGCCGCTTGAATATTTGCGTGAGGTACGGAATGTAGAAGTTACATATATGAAAAACGACGAACGTGGTTATATGGATTTGAACGAGCTGCGGCAGGCGATCAAGGCTAATACGTCGCTAGTGGTCGTTAATCATAGCTCCAATTTATTAGGAACGATTATGCCGGTTGGCGAGATTGGCGAGTTGTGCCGAAGCGAAGGGGTGAGGTTGCTCGTGGACGCCGCTCAGAGCGCCGGTGTGCTGCCGATTGATGTCGGGAGTATGAATATTGATCTGCTGGCATTTCCCGGCCACAAGGGGCTTCTAGGGCCTCAGGGAACGGGGGGGCTTTACATCCATCCTGACATTGAATTTGAACCATTGATGCATGGAGGAACCGGCAGTCAATCGGAAGCGATTCAGCAGCCGAAGGTACGGCCGGACCGCTATGAAGCCGGCACGCAAAATACGCCGGGCATCGCCGGGCTGAACGAAGGCATCAAGTTTGTATTGAGCGAAACGGTGGAACGGATTCATGAGAAGGAATGGAAGATGACACAACGCTTGATGGAAGGACTGTTGGCAATCTCAGGGGTCAGGGTGTTGGGCCCGGAATTGGGGCAAAATAAAACGGGGATCGTCGCTTTTACGCTTCAACAGGCCGAGGCCTCCGAGGTTGCGTTTATTCTCGATCAGTCTTTTGGAATTGCGGTTCGCGCCGGTTATCATTGTACACCGCTGGCGCATGCAGCGGCCGGCACGCTTGGGGCTGGAGCTGTGCGGGCAAGCCTCGGTTATTTTACCACGGATGATGAGATTGAACGCTTTATTGAAGCCATGCAGGAGATCAGCGCACAACTGGCATAGACGTTGCGAAAAGAGGGAGTAAGACATGGGGGAACTGTTTCAGACTGCGGAAGGAGCCTGGCTCGCCGGGGATTTGGTTGTTACGTTGATTTTATTGGTGTTATTCATCATATGGGCGGCCAAGTTGTCCAAGCTGCGCAGCAAATATACGCAAATGATGAATGGCGGTCAAGCCGGCGATCTGGAGGGGCTGCTGATGGAAATTCAAAGCAAGCTGAATGCGCAAAAGGCTGAGTCCGATCAGACTGCAGCCAAGGTGGAGCAAATCATCAGCAATGTAAAGACGATGAAATCGAATGTCGCGATTCACCGCTATAATGCGTTCGGCGAACCGGGCAGCGATCTTAGCTTTACTGTAGCGATACTGGATGACCATGAGGACGGGTTGATTATGACCGGCATTCATAGCCGTGAGCAAACGTATATTTATGCCAAGCCGGTGCAAAAAGGCCAGTCGACTTATACGTTGAGTCCAGAGGAGAAGGAAGCGATCAATCTAACGGCAAAGCAGAAGCTGCGTTTGTAAATTGCAGCCGCTTGAGCGCGTGATGGATGGCGTCGCCGATAATTTGCGCCATGCTCATGACCAGGCTGAGCCGGGTATTTTGCAGGACGAAATATTCCATAAAGCCAGAAACGTTGACGATGCCGGTGACATGAATGTTGCCGACGGGGGGCAGCTCTTTGTTCACGCCTGCACCGGGTTTTAAAGGGCCGTTCGCGACTTGGATGCAGCCGACGCTCGATACTTGGCCCAGACAAGCGTCTACGGCCACGATATAAGGGTTATCGAACTGCGCTTGAATCCGTTGCACGGTTTCAGCCAAATTCATAGCGTGCACCGGTTCGTCGAGGGTGCCGAATAAGTGGAAATTGTTCATCTTCTGCCGCTGGAGATGAGAGCCGACGAGAGGGCCCAGGGAATCGCCCGTAGAACGATCGGTGCCGACGCAAATGATCACGATAGGTTGATAGCGTGGTAGATTCGTAAAAAGATGATGCAGATGCTTAGAGAGAGTCGAAAGCGAGTCGGCGTCTGTATAAGGAATTTTAAGCGGTCCGTAAAGCTGATCTTTGGCTGCATCCGCTTGTAAATGAAATTTCATAGGATCCCTCCGTCGCAATGATTTTTACTAGTATACGGATAAAAAAGGGAATTTATACGTGGGAAGGGAAGAGATTCTCTTGAATGATTCGCTGATGCTTCTGGCCTTCGATTCCACGCAGCAGGCGCTTCGCGCAGAGATGCTGCTGGAGTACGCCGATATCGAAATCGATATTCGGCCGACGCCGAAGGAAGTGACCGCGGGGTGTGCGCTGTCGATTGAATTTCCCGGCGCGGAGCTGGCGCGGGTCAAGGATATTATCGTGTCTGAAAGCGTGGAGATCCGCGGGATTTATTTTAAAAGAGCAGATAAATATGTTACGATGGAGGAAGATTAGGAGGGAGTTTTCTTGGTGTTTGTCGATACGCTGATAGAGTGGGGAAAATCGAATTTTACGGACCCCGACAAGCTGGCCGCGCTTTTGCTGATTGTGATCAAGATCGTATTGATTTATGTTGCGGCGCGCATCTTGATCAAAGTGGCCAATAAAGCGCTCTCCCATATGATGACGACCCGGAAACGGACACCGCTAAAGTTTGATCACCGACGGGCGAATACGATCGGCAAGTTGGCCTATAATCTGATTGCTTATACGGTGAATTTCATCAGCATTTTGCTTATCTTGGGTCAGCTTGGCATCAATCTGGGTCCGCTGCTGGCGGGGGCCGGGGTGCTTGGCCTGGCGATCGGTTTCGGCGCTCAAAGCTTGGTGAAGGATGTGATCACCGGCTTTTTCATTATTTTCGAAGATCAGTTCGGCGTTGGCGATGTCATTCAAATCGATCAGTTCAAAGGAACGGTGGAGGAGATCGGTATTCGCGTCACCCGAATCAAAAGCGGGGCGGGCGAGGTTTATATCATTCCGAATGGGAGCATCAAGCAGGTAACGAATTTTTCCATTTATAATTCTCTGGCCGTGGTGGATGTGTCGATTGCGTATGATGCGGACGTCGATCTGGCGGTTAAGGTATTGAAAGAGGCGATGGGGCAGTTGTACCATCAAAGCCCGGAGAAGATCGTCAAGGAGCCGGAGGTGTTGGGCGTGCAGGCTTTTGGCAATTCGGAGCTGAAGCTGCGGATCACGGCGGAATGTCTGCCCAACACGCAAGGCGACATTGCGCGCATCCTGAATGCGGAAATCAAGAGGAAGCTGGATGAGTACGGGATCGATATGGCTTACCCGAAAACAATCACGTATATGAGAACGGAGAAGGCGGCGGAGTAGGATGGAGAAAAAGGTTTATCAATTGGGTGACATTGTGCAGATGAAAAAGCCCCATCCTTGCGGCACGAATGAGATGGAAATTATCCGTATGGGCATGGATATTCGCATTAAATGCGTGGGCTGCAAGCATAGCGTACTGGTCCCGCGGACGAAGTTCGAAAGCAAGCTGAAAAAGGTGCTGCGTTCGGCGCCGGCAGCACCGAGTGAGGGAGAAGCGTGAAGCCGGGAAAGGGCGGCGTGGTATTTAAGAGGCCAGGCCTGATATGAGTTGTCGGGGAATTTTGGACGTATTAGAGCGTAGATGATTGCTGAAATCTCTTGCGATTGTTGGCAGGAGTTTTTTTTGTTTTGCAAATATACCATTTTTGGCTTTTGTTAAATCTATCATACATATATACTTAGGTAAGAGAGACATAAGCTTATGTTATATAACAAAGGAGAGTATTGGATGAGAAGTAAATGGCTACGCAGTTGTATCAACACGGCGCTATCGTCGGTTCTGGCGCTGGGTTTGCTGATTCCCGGGGTGTCGGCAGGTGCGGCAAATTCAGCAAATATCGACCTGACTGATATTGCCGGTTCTTATGCGCATACTGAGATTTCCGAGTTGGTAAAGCTCGGGGTTATTTCAGGTTATGAAGACGGCACTTTCCAGCCGCAAAAAGACATGAGCAGGGCGGAGCTGGCCAAGGTGCTTGTAACGGCGATGGGACTCGAAGAGAATCCGGCTGCGGCAGAGCCGTTCCAAGATGTACCTGCGCAAAGCTGGTATGCCGGATATGTGGGAGCGCTTGTCCAGGCAGGAGTTACACAGGGGACGTCGGTCGATTCGTTTGCGCCCGATGCCAAGGTAACGCGTGAAGCGCTGGTTGTATTTTTCATTCGCGCTTTGGGGCTTCAGGAGGTGGCGGAGCAGGTGCCTGTGGAGTTGCAAGCAGCGGACGCAGCGAATATCTCGGATTGGGCAAAGCCGGCCGTTGCGCTGGCGATGCGAATTGGATTCGTACAAGGGGTTGAAGCGGCTGACGGGAGTATTGCGTTCGACCCACAAGGTTATGCGCAGCGGCAGGCTTTGGCCAGGCTCGCTTATGAATACGTTCAGCATAAATCGCAATACGTCAAGGAAGCCAGCGAATTGAAGCAGTTGAGTGAAAAGGTGGAAGTCTCGGATTTGCAGTCGGTGTCGAGCACTTCGATTGAGGTTACGTTCGCCGCAGATGTGGCTGCCGTGGACAAAAGCGAGTTTGTATTTGATCACGATTTGCAGGTTCTGCAGGCTGAGCGCAAGATGGGCAGCAAGCGGGTGGTTGTGTTAACGACAACGGAGCAAGCGGCCGGCGTTATCTACACGTTGTCCTATAGAGGCAAACCAAGCGGCAAGAGTGTCGAAGGTACGGGATTGCTGATGGGGGGCTTCGGTGGAGGCGGCGGAGGTTTTGTGCCAACCGGCAATACGGTGATGCAGCAGTTGGCAAGCGGCATTCCTCAGACGGAGGTAACTATTTCGGAATCCGGCACTTACGGTCCGGCTAGCGGAACACCGACCCCTGTGCAGAATTTGATTATCGACCCTGGTCCGACGGGAGAAGTGACGCTGCGCAACGTGAATCCTGAGGTACTGGAGGTAAGGTCGGGGGATACGCATTCGATCAAGCTGACGAAGTCCATTGTCAAGACGTTGAGGGTCAATGCCATTCATAATAATGGACAATCCCTGCGTATCGAAGTGCAGGATGGAGCTGTTGTTACCGATACGGAGGTCAGCTCGCAGGCGATTTTGGAATCGTCATCTACGCAAGGCACACTTGGCAAAATCAAGTTGGTTGCAGCCGCGGCAGGCCAAACCGTGACGCTGAAAGGAAACATTGACGGTGAGGTTACGGTTGAGGCTCCCGACGCGAGCATTAAAGTCGCCGCTCCGACAATGGGCAATCCGGTGCAAACGGTTGTAAAGACATTAAAGCTGGGCTCTAGTGCAACGATTGAATCGGAGACAGGGACGGCTACAGAATCGATGAATATTATACAGCCGGGTATAACGATTGGGTTTAAGGGCGATGGGGAGATTCGCAAGGTTCAGCTTCCTTCCACAGCGACGGGAACAACCTTGCAATTCGACGCCAATACGAACGTCAAAGAGCTTGAAGCCGACACAACAGTAGCCGTACAAGGGGATACGGCGGCTATTGCCAAGGTAGCGACAGGTGGAAGCGGGATCGTGCAATTGGAGCAGGGTACGGAGACGATTGTGAAGCTCAAGGCGATTGATTATGCCAATGAGTTAATGCAAAGTGTTTTTGGCCAATTATCGTTAGATTCATTGTTTGTAAAGATCGATGAAGCAGAGAAAGCGATGCAAACGGCCATCAAGTATGGTGCAGTCCAAGCGGACTTTTATGGCTATAACAACTTGGTTGAGTTGAAACAAAATGCTATTTTGATGCAAGATTCGCTGGAGGACGCGTCATTAACATTCGCCGAAGGTGATTCGGCGGAATCTGTCACCCAGCCCGTGCAATTGCCCGGATCTCCAGACAATATGATTTTTTATATTTGGCAATCCAATCATCCCGATATTATAAGCCCAATAGGAAATTTCCAGCGCCCGCCGGCCGGTGCGGGAGATTCCAATGTAACGTTAACATTAAATGTCTACTTTCAAGCTATTGTTGCCAGCAAAACATTTACGGTGAAAGTCAAACAGTGGGAAAGTAGTCCTGCGGATTCGCAGAGCCTGAGATCGGATTTACTATTAGTCAGATTTGATCATGCTATAGTGAACACAATTGCTTCTGATTACAAATTTGATCATGGATTGGCTGTAACGAAAGTAACGCAATATCGCCAGTTTCCCGATATGGCTGTTCTTACCGTCCAAGGGCAGCGAGAAGGGGAAACCTACCATCTTACTTTTAGAAATACTGCTACAAATGTCAGCTTGACTGGCAGTCTTGCCAATATGTGCGATGCATCGGTATGTCAGACGGACATCGTGTGGGGACCGCCGGTTCCGATTCCGGGTGTTCCGGTTCCTGGATCTGCTTTTGGAACGGTAATTGATTACCAAGGTAAGGCGATTGCAGATGTTAAAGTAACATTGGATGGGACGAATTTGAGCGCCCTGACGAATACGGACGGTTATTATTTATTGGAGCCCGTTATGCCCGGTGTTCCATATACGTTGACATTTACCAAGCAAGGTTATGTAAGCAAATCTTCGTCTTCATTCACGATTGAACCTGCTGAGTCTTATATGGTGGGGTGGGACTTTATGGATGGGGCCCCTGTTATAACATTTGCAGGAGCGAACGATGATGGACAATCCAACCTGCAAATTTTCTACGATGTTTTGCTTGGTTATTCAGGGATACCGGCCAACATAAAAATATATGTGAACGATGAATTGCGGGTAAATGAACCTTCTATTTCCGATAGTAATTACATTCACGGGCAATTGACCTTACCAGCAGTCTCGACACAAACTTATACAATCAGGCTGCAAGCTTGTAATGAATACGCATGTTCAGATGAAAAAGTCCTTACTTATACGATGCCGATTGCACTGGAAGTCGCAGAAGTGCTGCCGTATAATTCGGTGACCGGCGAGGTTTACGGCGCTTTAGAGGAAACAGTCGAGCCTATGGCAACTAACGCTCTGATGACGACATTGGCTGCTACTGGAGGAGGAAGCTCTTCCGCTCCGCCTGCACAGGGAGCTGTTCCGATTCCCACACCGGTTGTTAATGTGAATGAAAGCGAGGGTGGGTCAGGCACTGATATCTACAACAAGAAGTATACATTGCCTGAAGCTTCGCGATCAGCGGATTTCCTGTTAATCAAGCTGCAGGATCAAGGGTATGAAGCCGATTCGGGTAATCCTCCTCTTGCGGGTGTTCCAGATTATTCGCAAGTCTGGGGGCATTACAACACTTACAATTATGCGAAAGTGGACATGGTGCATGTGCAAGGGGAAGATTATTTGCAAGTACCGACGTCTAAGTCGCTGGTGCTAGACCCGTCAGATTCTAGCGTTGCCTATATGTTAGTCGGCATCGGCTATACGCTTAATGGGGTATTATATACTGTAAATCCGCTTGTTTTTAGTGTTTCTATACCTTGATTTGTGTTTACGAAAGCCTCAGAAGCCGTTCGCGGCACTGAGGTTTTTGTGCATATTTTAGAGGGAAACTGTTTGAAAAATTCGACTTCGTTGCCGAGCTTGCCAAGCGCATTCGATTGTGATACTATAGTTCTTGCCTCGCTTTTGAGTATGGAAAGGTACCCAAGAGGCCCAAGGGGGCTGACTCGAAATCAGCTAGGCGGCTCGCGCCGTGCGTGGGTTCGAATCCCACTCTTTCCGTAACTGCAACAACGGGAAATGAAGAAGAAAGCTTTCCGCTTCGGCGGGGGCTTTTTTCTTTTTTTTGCATATTTGCATAAAAGAGGGTGGGCTCCGGCACAATAGGGGAAACGGGTACGAGGAGGTGCATGATGCGCATACTGATAGGGTTATTGGCGGCGTGCCTGATCGTGCTGCCGGCGTCAGGCTGCTCGAAGAAGCAGGCCGGAGAGTCGACGGCGACTCCGCCGGCACAGAGCAATGCGGCGCCCTCTCCGAGCGCACAGGCGGGAGCGGGAGTTACACCCGCGGCAACAGCCGTTGCTTCGCCGGGGGCTTCTGCACCCGTGGCGGAGAAGCTGCCGACCATCACCCGCGATGCGGTGGACAAGCTGAAACCGACAAGCAAGGTGAGCGATGTGGAGAAGGCGGCGGGTTCGAAAGGCAAGCTGATCAAGGACGAAAATGGGCAACAGACCTATGAATGGCAGCTGTCGGGAGAAGGCAACTATTATGTACACATCACGTACGACAAGGATGGCAATGTGGTAGAAAAAAATATTTTTCAAAAATAAAAAGCGCCGCCGTCGCTCCACCTCGTCTTGAGTCTGGAAGCGAACGCGGCGCTTTTGGTCGTTGATCAAGCACGGGTCTGATATTGACCGTCGTTGGGCGGCAGGATCGCTACGTCGAGAATCGCGCGCGCGACCTGCGGCAGGCTACCAGCTGCGTCGGCGGCTGTAGGCGAACCGGTCGATGACGTAGCCGATGACGGCCCATGATGCGACGGTCAGCGCATAGATGACCAGCAGCTTGCCCACAGAGACGTTGTAGACGCTCGTAAACATGGATGCGAACCACATCGGCACGCTGAGCGAATAGAAGATCATGTAGATCGAATCGAACTGATGGAACAGGTAATGAATCAAGCAGAGCGCAGCGCCGATGACGGTAAACAGCACGGTAAATGTTTTGGTTCTCATGACTTGGAACGCCCCTTAGCCGGCAATTTTATTGCTTCATGTCCTTGCGTTTCCATTTGCGGTTGTGGTTGCTCGTATCGGGGAAAACGTCGCCTTTCTTCAAGGTCACGATCTTCGGATTGTTCACGCCCATATGAAAAGCATCCTCACCGATCTCCATATACTGTCCATCGTTCGGCGCGGTGTCGCCGGGACTGAACTGTGTCCATTCGCCCATATGCGTTCACCACCTTTCTGTCGGGAAGATGTTGTCTCACAGGTAGCGTGCCCGAAAGCCGGCGCGGCCATGTGTTGCGTAAATTTCCAAAGGAAGGGGACGAGCTTGTCAAATGTTTGCGAATTTGCTATAGTATTTAGGTGCGAGTTTTGAAAAAGAATCCTCGCTCCTTGCTCCGCAGCCGATGCAAGTCGGTTGGACGCGGGGCCGCTTAGTCCAAAAGGAGGTGAAACACATGCGCAAATACGAAGTGATGTACATTATTCGTACAGATGTTGAACAAGAACAAGTTCAAGCTACTGTAGAAAAGTTCCAAAACATCATCACCAACGGTGGTGGCGAAATCACCAAGCACGATCTGATGGGTAAACGCCGTCTTGCGTATGAGATCAACAAGTTCCGTGACGGTCACTATGTGCTCGTTAACTTCAACGCAGAGCCTGCAGTTGTAGCGGAATTGGATCGCGTACTGAAGATTACGGACGAAATCATTCGTCACTTAATCGTTGCCGACGTAGCCTAAGATGTGCCAGTAATTTCGTCAGGAGGGAATGGACCATGTTGAACCGTGTCATTCTCATCGGAAGATTGACCCGAGACCCGGAGCTTCGCTATACGCCGGCCGGAGTAGCCGTAACGCAATTCACGCTTGCGGTCGACCGCCCTTTCACCAACTCCCAGACACGCGAACGGGAAGCGGATTTTATCCCGATTGTGACGTGGAGACAGCTTGCCGAAACCTGCGCCAACTATTTGCGCAAGGGACGGTTAGCCGCGGTAGAAGGTCGGATTCAGGTGCGCAACGTGCGTCCGTAAGGACGTTTAGAAAACCTACCCCTAGCAAGGTAGCAGGCAAGGTCACAAAGCCTGTCGTCGCCCAACTTATCCAGGAAGGAAACTGAACGGGGAGTGTAGCATGTTGGGAAAGTTGTAAGTTGACTAGTTACCAAGTCACGACTGAACAGCGAGACGAAAAGTTGTAAACGAGGATGAAAGCTATACTGCTTGAACGATAGCCCAAGGGGGACCAACCTTGACCTTTAGCGGAAGGTAACTATGAACGCTATACAGTGATGATGTTTCCACATAGTTGCGACGGAAACAAAAAAGGATTTTTGGACATAGTTTCGACCCAAAATCTGTGACCCAACACTGACCGACCACAATCTGTGGTAAAGGGCGAAAATCGCATCCGACATTACAACGAGCTATGTTTCTAAACGTACTAAACGGAGATCACCTAAGTTGGAACGCCCTGAGAGGGGCTATAACCTAGAGGGTTTGAATATCCAATATGGTGACGGAGTTCCCGTAGTAGTCCGAGATAGGGAAAGCCTATTACATGGCGAAGGGGAACAGTTTATCGAGTTTAATATCGAAATTGGAAAGGAGCGTGAGGCTCTGTGAGAGTTCCAAGAGTAGTATTAGACAATCTGGCTTCCAAGGCGAAGGAAAAAGACTACAAATATCAAAGAGTGTACAGAAATCTGTATAATGTCCAATTCTACCTTGAAGCATACTCCAAAATGTATGCCAAAGAAGGAAATATGACAGAGGGTACGGACGGACAGACAGTCGATGATATGAGTCTGGAACGGATAAATAAGCTTATCCAAAGGCTTGAAGATCAGAGTTACCAACCGAATCCGGCTCGCAGGGTGTACATACCCAAAAGAAACGGTGGTAAACGTCCGTTGGGAATTCCATCCTTCGAAGACAAACTGGTTCAAGAGGTCGTAAGAAGAATCCTTGAAAGTATGTATGAGGAAACCTTCTCAATCCGTTCTCACGGTTTCAGACCAAACAGAAGTTGCCACACTGCGCTCGATCAAGTCCATAAGACATTTACGGCAGTAAAATGGTGGGTAGAAGGAGATATCAAAGGCTTCTTCGATAACATCGACCATCACGTTCTCATCAACATACTCAAGAGAAGAATAGATGACGAGAAGTTCATTAATCTGATCTGGAAATTCCTCAGAGCGGGATACATTGAAGATTGGAAGCTCAATAATACGTACAGCGGAACCCCGCAGGGCGGAATTATTAGTCCTATACTCTCGAATATCTATTTGAACGAACTTGATCGGTTTGTTCATAAGCTTAAAGAAGAATTTGATGTAGGTGAGAAAAGAAGTCGAAACACCATGTACAGAACGGCATGTCAGAGGACACAAAGATTGCGTGCAAAGTACAAGACTGTATGGGATGACCTTAATGACGAGGAGAAAAAGGTAGCCGCGAAAGAAGTTAAGGCATTAGCCAAGGACGCTCAAAGATTTCCTACTGTTGATCCCTATGACGATGGTTATAAAAGGATACAGTACGTTAGGTATGCAGATGACTTTCTTATAGGAGTCATTGGTAGCAAGGACGATGCCAAGGAAATCAAGGATAAGTTGACAACTTTCCTAAGAGATGAACTTAAGCTAGAGCTTTCGCAGGAGAAAACACTCATTACTAACAGCCGTAATAAGGCAAGGTTTCTTAGTTACGATATCTACGTCGCAAGAGATGACAGTACCAGACAATGCGAAGACGGGAACCTAAGAAGATCATACAATGCAAGGGTGAAGCTTTCAGTACCGATGGAGAAATGGAGAAATAAACTCCTATCGCTAGGCGTGCTTGAAATCGACCCAAATGGAAAGTGGAATCCAGTTCACAGACGAGAACTCGTTAACAATGATGATTTAGAAATCTTGAGCATCTACAATGCTGAAATTAGGGGTTTCTATAACTATTATAAATTAGCCTTCAATGTCCATACCTTGAGCAAATTTCACTACGTGATGAAGTACAGTATGTTGAAAACGTACGCTAATAAATACAAATCACGTATCTCCACGATGAAAAAGAAATTCTCTGTGGATGGAAAAATTGCGATCAGGTATGAAACAACAAAAGGTCTTAAAGTCCGATTCTTTTATGATGAGGGCTTTAAGAAACAGGAGCTAACAAACGAGGGAAATGTAGATAATTTACCGGAAACCGTGATCTACACCAGCAGGACTCGTCTTATAGACCGATTAGTGGCTAGACAGTGTGAATATTGTGGGGCTGAATACGTTCCTATACATATGCACCATGTCAGAAGACTAAAAGACCTAAAGGGCAAGAAAAACTGGGAAAGGTTCATGATTGCAAGAGCAAGGAAAACCTTAGCTTTATGCAAAACATGCCACGTAGATTTACATGCTGGAAAGTTAGATTGATAAATCGAGAGCCGTATACATCGAGAGATGTACGTACGGTTCGGGGGAGAGTTCAGGTAAACCTACTTCGAGAAACCAAGGATTATTTCGTGGAGAACATATGACTGTACGAAATCGGTTGAATTGAAGAAAGGCGACAGGTTCTTATCCTACTATGATAATAACGAGGGACGCAAGGTTTATGTCACCGAGGTTATTGCCGATAACGTGCGTTTCCTGGAATCGAGCAATGCGAATCGCGAAGAAGGCGGCGGACCGGGCCCAAGCGCCAGCTATGGCGGCGGCGGTGGTGGAGGCAATCGATACGGTGGAGGCGGACCGCGTGATCAGCAGCAGGATCCTTTCATCGACGACGGCAAGCCGATCGACATCTCCGATGATGATTTGCCGTTCTAACGAGCGGCGGGAACGAACATGCTAAAGTAGAAGGGACTGACAAGATAATGGCTTTCCAAAAGAGAGATAACGGAGGCGACGATCGTGGCGATCGCAAATTCGCTCCCCGTGGTAAAGGCGGAAAAGGTAAACGCCGCAAGGTTTGTTACTTCACCGTAAACAAAATCACTCACATTGACTATAAAGATATTGAAACGCTCAAGAAATTCATCAGCGAGCGCGGTAAAATTCTGCCTCGTCGTGTAACCGGTACTTCCGCGAAGTACCAACGCGCTCTGACGATTGCGATCAAACGCTCGCGTCAAATCGCACTCCTGCCTTACACAACGGAATAGGAACTACGTGCTAAACGGACAGCCGGCCAGCCAATTGGGTCGGCTGTTTTTGCTTGCAGAAGGGCGTATAGGGCCTTATATATATCCATTATTTTCTTTTATCAGCTTATCTGATCAATCGTATAAAATCATTCTAATTGACCCTTATCCGTCAGTGTGTTAGGTTCAGGAGAGTGAAATTATTGATAACGTTGTCTGGGAAACGAACATCCTTGCATGTCATGAGAGGTGGATTCTGTTGGAACTTCAAGTAACGAACAGTCCTTTTAGTCAGGAGCAGGTGGAGCTGCTGAATCGGCTGCTGCCGGGCCTGACGGATTCGCAGCGTATTTGGCTTAGCGGCTATTTGACGGCGCTTCAAGGCGCAGGATCGGCAGCGGGGGCTGCCCCTGTGAGCACGGCAGTGGCGGCGCCGGTGGTTGTCAGCGCACCGGCCATTTCCAAGGAAGTGACCGTGCTTTTTGGCTCGCAAACCGGCAAATCGCAAGGCCTTGCCAAAAAGCTGACGAAAAAGCTGGAGGAACTCGGCTTTCAGCCTGCGCTGTCCTCGATGGCCGACTTCAAGCCAAACGGTCTGAAAAAAGTGCAAAATCTGCTGATCGTCGTCAGCACGCATGGCGAAGGAGAACCGCCGGACAGCGCGCTGGCTTTCCATGAATTCCTGCACAGCAAGCGCGCGCCGCAGCTGGAGGGGCTTCGCTTCTCGGTGCTGGCGCTTGGCGATACGTCGTATGAGTTTTTCTGTCAAACCGGCAAGGATTTCGACAAACGTCTGGAGGAACTGGGCGGAACGCGAATTTCGCCGCGCATCGACTGCGACGTGGATTTCGACGAAGCGGCGGCGGAGTGGATGAATCAGGTGCTGGGCGCGCTGAATGCAGCGCCTGCGGGCAGCGGCGCAGCGGCGGCCGGAGCGGCAGCAAGCGCAGCCGGCGATCAAGAGTCCGAGTATTCGCGGACGAATCCGTTCCAGGCCGAGGTGTTGGAAAACCTGAACCTGAACGGACGCGGCTCGGATCGGGAAACGCGCCATGTGGAAATTTCGCTGGCTGGCTCGAATTTGCAATATGAACCGGGCGATTGCCTTGGCATTTACCCGGAGAATCACCCGCAGCTTGTGGACGAGCTGATCGCGGCGTTCGGCTGGAACGCCGACGAGCAGGTAGCCGTCAACAAAAACGGCGACAAGCGCTCTGTGCACGAGGCGTTGCTGCATCATTTTGAAATTACGATACTGACGAAGCCTTTGCTGGAGCAAGCCGCCAAGCTGACCGGCAACAGCGGGTTGCAGCAGCTGGCAGCCGCCGGAAACGAGCAGGAGCTTAAGGCGTATATCCATGGCCGCGATCTGTTGGATCTCGTGCAGGATTATTCGCTTAAGGGCACAGCCGCCGCAGCGTTTATCGCCATTTTGCGCAAGCTGCCGGCGCGTCTGTATTCGATCTCCAGCAGCCCATCGGCTTACCCGGAGGAAGTGCATGTCACGGTGCGCGCCGTTCGTTACGAAACACATGGCCGCGAGCGTTATGGCGTTTGCTCCGTGCAGTTGGCTGAGCGCGTGCAAGCCGGAGATGCGCTGCCGGTGTATATTCAACATAATCCGAACTTCAAGCTGCCGGAGAACCCGGACACGTCGGTGATCATGATTGGACCGGGTACGGGCGTAGCGCCGTTCCGCGCGTTCATCGGCGAACGTCAGGAGACGGGGGCAGCCGGCAAAAACTGGCTGTTCTACGGCGATCAGCATTTTTCGACCGACTTCCTGTATCAGGTGGAATGGCAGCGCTGGCTGAAAGACGGTGTGCTGACGCACATGGACGTGGCGTTCTCCCGCGATACGGAGAAAAAAGTATACGTGCAGCACCGCATGCTGGAGAACAGCCGCGAGTTCTACCAATGGCTGCAAGAGGGCGCACATGTGTATGTATGCGGCGACGAGAAGAAAATGGCGCATGACGTACATGCGGCGCTGCTCACGATTCTTGAGCAAGAGGGTAATTTCAGCCCGGATGAAGCTGCGGAATATTTGACTCGGATGCAACAGCAGAAACGTTATCAGCGGGATGTCTATTAAACGTCACACCCGAAGATTACGAGAGGAGAACGGCCAACATGTCAGAAAATAATTTGCTTAATCCCAACAGCGCACCGCACAGCGATGTAGAAGATATTAAAATCCGAAGCAACTACCTGCGCGGCAGCTTGGAAGAAACGCTGCAAAACCGGATTACCGGTTCGATTCCTGAAGACGATAATCGCTTGATGAAATTCCACGGCAGTTATATGCAGGATGACCGCGATTTGCGCAACGAGCGGGCCAAGCAGAAGCTGGAGCCGGCTTACCAGTTCATGCTGCGCGTGCGCGCAGCGGGTGGAGTGGTGACGCCGGACCAATGGCTGATGATGGACCGTGTTGCTCGGCAATACTCCAGCGGCACGATTCGCCTTACTACGCGGCAGTCGTTCCAGTTGCACGGCGTGCTGAAATGGAACATGAAGAAAACGATCCGCGAGGTGAACGACGCGCTGCTCAGCACGCTGGCCGCTTGCGGCGACGTTAACCGCAACGTGATGTGCAACCCGAACCCGTATCAATCCGAGGTTCACGGCCAAGTGTACGAGTGGGCGCGCCGCGTCAGCAACCATCTGGACCCGCGGACGAAGGCGTACCACGAAATTTGGCTGGATGGCGAGAAGGTTGTCGACAGCCGGAGCGAGGAAGAGCAGGAGCCGATTTACGGCCACGTGTATCTCCCGCGGAAGTTCAAAATCGGTATTACGGTGCCGCCGTGCAATGATATCGACGTGTTCTCACAGGATCTGGGCCTTATTGCGATCGTTGAAGACGGCAAGTTGGTCGGCTTCAATGTCTCGGTCGGCGGCGGCATGGGCATGACTCACGGCGATCCGCTGACATATCCGCAGGTAGGGCAAGTGATCGGCTTCGTCAAGCCGGAGCAAATGATCGATCTCGCGGAGAAAACGGTCACGATTCAACGCGACTACGGCGACCGTTCCGTGCGGAAGCATGCGCGCTTCAAATATACGATCGACGACCGGGGCATCGATTGGTTCATCGGCGAGCTGGCCGCGCGTTTGGGCTGGAGTTTGGAGCCGGCGCGCCCGTACCATTTTGACTCAAATGGAGATCGTTATGGTTGGGTGAAGGGCAGCAACGGCAAATGGCACTTTACCTTGTTCATTCAGAACGGCCGCATAAAGGACGAGGACGGTTATCCATTGATGACGGGCCTGCGCGAAATTGCCAAAATCCACAACGGCGATTTCCGTCTGACGCCGAACCAGAACTTGATCATCGGCAACGTCAGCACACAGAAGAAGAAGAAAATCGAAGAGCTGATCAAGCAGTACAGCTTGACCGACGGTCTGCATTACTCGGCGTTGCGCCGCAGTTCGATGGCGTGCGTGGCACTGCCGACGTGCGGTCTGGCAATGGCTGAATCCGAGCGTTACCTGCCGACGCTGATGGAGAAAATCGAGCCGATGCTGGCCGAAGCGGGTCTGAGCGACGAGGAGATCGTCATTCGGATGACGGGCTGCCCGAACGGCTGCGCCCGGCCGGCGTTGGCCGAGCTCGCTTTCATCGGCAAGGCGCCGGGCAAGTACAACATGTACCTGGGCGGCGGCTTCACCGGCAACCGGCTGAACAAGCTGTATAAAGAAAATATTGGCGAAGCGGAGATTCTGTCCTCGCTGCAGCCGATCATTACGCAATATGCAAAAGAAAGAACGGCCGGCGAGCATTTTGGCGATTTCGTCATCCGCGCCGGTTATGTGCAGGAAGTGCGCTGCGGCCAGGAATTCCAGGCCTAAGCGAACACCCGGTGAAGGGCATCCGTGAGGATGCTCTTTGTTTTTGCGGCACATTCGAGAACGCGGCGATGTATCCCCGAGGGGCTTGGGCAGGAGTTTTTGTGCCTGCGGCGGACAGCCTTTTCTTGTTCAGGGGCATTTTGTGGTATAATCGAAGGCAAAGCCTTTTGGACCCTATCCGAAATGTCAGGTGGAGTTAGCGTTAGCGAGCTTAAGCATGGTGGATTGGCGTGAAAAACTTCCGCGTATAACGCGGTTGCTCATTTTTGAAAGGCTTTCGGGCGTTTTTTACCATGATGGATGTTGCAAATTTGGGGCTCCCGGCACAGGATCTGAGTCAGCTTCGAAAGTAAAGGCCCGACTTTGTGAAGGTTATGAAGGTTGGGGGGAGAGGATTGTGGAGAAAGACGTGGATTTGGCCCGCAGGGTCAAAGTCATCGAATGGCTGAAAACCGAAGTCGTGGACCATGTAGCGCACTTGCTGAAGGGCATCTGGGAAGGCAATCAGGCGAAAATCGTAGACGGCTTGGCCAGTCTGATCTCTTGCGGCTACATCTTGGGGCGGCGGCTGGGCATCTCGTACCGGAGCCTGGACGAAGCCATGGCTGATAAATTGAACAAACATCGCAAGGATGGTCACCAACTGGAGGATTGGTACGGCGACATTTCATCTTTGGAAGAACATTTGCGTAAGAGGTGATCCCACGTTGGGGAATCGAAGTTGGCACGGCCTGATATGGAGTTTGGTTATGGTGGTGTGGCTGTTGTCGTTCATGACGCCGCTGCTGCCGTTGACGATTGGTTTTTTGATGGTGCCGGTTCTGATGTTGTATGTCAAAACGAGTACGAAAGCGTTTATTTTGTATTATGTCGGCAGTTTGCTGGTCGTCTATCTGCTCTCGGCGCTGCAGGGTTTGTTCCTGGTGTCGATCTCGCTGTTTTTTCTGCCGCCGGTGCTGGCGATGGGCAGTTTGTACAAGCGCAAGGCTGCGGCCCGCACGGTGTTGACGGCAGGCACGGTGACGCTGCTCGGGGAATCGCTGCTTAGCTTGATGATCAGCGCGATTTCGGGGTTGAATCCGATCGGCAGCTACAAGGCGATGATGAACGATTACTTCCAGAATATGATGCAACCGGCGCTTAAGCAAATGCTGGGCAGCGATCAGGATTTGTATATGAATGCGATGGTGCAGTGGATTCCGACCTTTTTGATCATGATGGCTGTGTTCTATGTGTTCGTGTCGCACGGGCTGGCCCGCTGGCTGCTGAACAAAACCGGCGAATCGATCCCTGGTCTGCGCCCGATGCGCGAGTGGATGCTGCCGCGGACGTTCGTGTGGTTGTATTTGCTGGCTTTGATTCTGGGGTTGTTCGTCGTGCCGTCGTCGACGTCGATGATCTCCACGATTTTGCAAAATCTGTTGCCGCTGCTGATTTTCGTTTTTACGATTCAGGCGTTGGCGTTCCTGCATTACATCATTCATCAGAAGGGCTGGAACCGCGCGTTGCCGATTACGGCGACGGTGCTGTTGGCGGTGATGTGGCCGCTGATGTTCGTGTACAGCTTGCTGGGGGTTTTTGACGTGGCATTTCCCCTTCGGGAGCGGTTTAAGAAAAATATTTAGGAGCGGGAGCTGCTGGCCATGCCCAAATTTCTTTTAAAGCGGTGGCACGGACTTCATGTCGTCTGGCTGTTCGCCCTGCTGCTGCTGCTGACGGCGGTGATTTTTGCCTATCAGTGGGTGCTCGGCGTCGTCGCGTTTCTTTTGACCGGCCTGATGGCGTATTACACGCTGCAGGCGGAAGCGGCTTTCCGCCGGGACTTTGCCGGCTATATCGGGACGATTACGCACCGCGTGAAAAAGGCGGGCAATGAGGTCATGAGCGGCCTGCCGATCGGCATCATCCTTTATAATGAAGAGAAGCGCATTGAATGGCATAACCCGTTTATCGCCAAAATGCTGGAGCTGGACTCCGTGATCGGCGAGTCGCTGTATGAGCTGTTCCCGGACATCAAGAGCAAAAAGGAAAAGGACGACAAGCTGGAGATCGTCGTGGGCAAGCACATCTATCAGGTGTGGGTCAAGGCGGAGGAGCGGCTGCTGTATGTCCGCGAAATCACCGAGCAGGCGAATCTGGCGAAACGGTATGAGGACGAAAAGACGGTCATCGGCATTGTTATGCTCGACAATCTGGACGAAGCGACGCAAGGGTTGGACGATCAGACGCGCAGCCTGCTGTTGGCCAAGGTGACTGGCGAAATTACGGAATGGGCGCACAAATACCAGCTGTATCTGCGCCGTACTTCCTCGGATCGCTTCCTGATCTTGATGGATCAGCGGGCGCTGCGCAGTCTGGAGCAAAGCCGGTTCGAAATTCTCGACGAGGTGCGCGATTTGACGATCGAGAACAAGCTGCCGCTAACGTTGAGCATCGGGATTGCTTCCGGCGCGGAGCAATTGGTGGAGCTTGGCTCGATGGCGCAGATGAGCCTCGATATGTCGCTGGGCCGCGGTGGCGATCAGGTGACTGTCAAGGTCGGGCAGCGGCTGTCGTTCTACGGCGGGCGGACGAATGCGGTGGAGAAGCGCACGCGGGTGCGGGCGCGGGTCATTTCGCATGCGCTGCGCGATTTGATGAAGGAAAGTGATGCGGTGGTCGTCATGGGGCATCGTTTTCCCGACATGGATTCGGTTGGGGCAGCGGTTGGCGTGTTGAAGGCGGTGCAGGTCGTCGGCAAAGAGGGCTTTATCGTGCTGGAGGGCGTCAACCCGTCGATTCAGAAGCTGATGGAGACGATTGCCGCCGACGAGAAGATGAACCGCCGGTTCATTACGCCGGAGCAGGCGATGCAGTTGATGACGCCGCGCACGTTGGCTGTCGTCGTCGATACGCACAAGGCATCGATGGTGGCCGAGCCGCGGCTGTTGCAGCTGACGAACCGTGTGGTCGTGGTCGACCATCACCGGCGCAGCGAGGAGTTTATTAACGAAGCGACGCTGGTGTATATGGAGCCGTATGCTTCATCCACCTGCGAGCTTGTCACCGAGCTGTTGCAATACATCAACGACAAGCTGAGCCTGGAAGTGCTGGAGGCCACGGTGCTGCTGGCCGGTATCGTCGTCGACACGAAAAGTTTCAGCCTGCGCACGGGCGCGCGCACGTTCGAGGCCGCGTCGTTCCTGCGACGCAACGGGGCCGATTCCGGGTTGATTCAGCGGCTGCTCAAGGAAGACCTCGACGCGTATATTGAGAAGGCGCACATTATTAAGCACACGGAAATTTTGCACGAACATATCGCTTTGGCCGTGGCTGAGCCGAATCGCAAATATTCTCAGTTGATGATTGCGCAGGTAGCTGATACATTGTTGAATATGACGAACATTATGGCTTCTTTCGTCATCAGCGAGCGGCAGGACGGCTTGATTGGCATCAGCGCCCGGTCGCTCGGTCAGATGAATGTGCAGCTCGTGATGGAGCGGCTGGGCGGCGGCGGTCATTTGACCAACGCGGCGACGCAGCTCGACGGGACGCTGGAGGAAGCGACGAAACGGCTGAAGCATGTGATTCAGGAGATGAAGGACGAGGAGGGGCTTTTTGAATGAAAGTCGTATTTCTGAAAGATGTAAAGGGTCAAGGGAAAAAAGGGGAAGTGAAGGAAGTTTCCGAGGGCTACGCACAAAACTTTCTGATCGCCAAAGGGCTGGCTTCGCCAGCTACGCAAGGCACGGTCAAGCAGCTCGATAATCAGAAGAAAGCCGAGCAGCGCCGCAAGGATCAGGAGAAAGCCGATGCGCAAGCGCTCGGGGCGAAGCTGGGCGAGATGACGGTGGTCATTAAAGCGAAAGCGGGCGAAGGCGGCCGGCTGTTCGGCGCGATTACGAATAAGCAGGTGGCGGAAGCCTTGGAGAAGCTGGGCATTAGTGTGGACAAGCGCAAAATCGTCATGGATGAGCCGATCCGCACGTTGGGTGTCACCAAGGTGCCGGTGAAGCTGCACAGCGAAGTTGCGGCAACGCTGGGCGTACAGATCAGCGAAGAGAAGTAAGCGAAAGAAGCCGGGAGCGGTTGGTGAGAAGCTGCCTGGAGCGACGAGGGGATTGGCTGGCGGCGCCGGCGTTATTAACGGTGAGCGAAGCCGATACCGGCTGCAGGGCGGCTTGCTGTGCGCCCTGCGGGGCATATGCGTCGTCTGCAAGGTCTGCGCAGCATGACGGGACAGCCGTTAGCAGTCAGCCTGAGCCAAGCATAAAGGAGAAGTGGGCGTTATGAGCGGGGATTTGTTTCTGGATCGCGTACCCCCACAAAACATGGAAGCCGAGCAGGCCGTGCTCGGCGCTATTTTGCTTAACGGCGATGCGCTCATTACGGCCATGGAGCGGATTACGAGCGACGATTTCTACCGCGGTTCGCATCAGCGCATCTTTGAAGCGATGGTCGAGCTGGCCGAAGAAGACGAGCCGGTCGACCTGATTACGCTGACGGCGCGGCTGGCCAACAAGCAGCAGCTGGAGGACATCGGCGGCGTCACGTATTTGTCCGAGCTGGCCAATGCGGTGCCGACGGCAGCCAACGTCGACTATTATGCGGCCATTGTCGAAGAGAAATCGATGCTGCGCCGCTTGATCCGCACCGCGACGCAGATCGTCTCGAACGGCTATGCCAGCGCGGACGATGTCGGCTTGCTGCTCAGCGATGCCGAGCAGCGGATCATGGAGATCTCGCAGCGCCGATCCTCCACGGGGTTCGTGTCCATTCGCGATGTGCTGATGGACGTGTTCGAGCGAGTGGAGTTCCTCTACTCGCATAAGGGCGGGGCCACGGGCATCCCTTCGGGTTTCGTGGACCTGGACAAGATGACGTCCGGCTTCCAGCGCTCGGACCTGATCATCGTTGCCGCCCGTCCTTCGGTCGGTAAAACCGCCTTCGCGCTCAATATCGCGCAAAACGTCGGCGTGCGGGCGAAGGAAACGGTCGCCATCTTCTCGCTGGAGATGGGCGCGGCCCAGCTCGTTCAGCGGATGGTGTGCGCCGAGGCCAATGTCGACGCCAACCGGATGCGGACGGGTTTCCTCGAAGGCGACGACTGGGAGAAGCTGACGATGGCGATTGGCGCGCTCTCCGAGGCGCAAATCTACATCGACGATTCGCCGTCGATCACGGTGGCGGACATTCGCGCCAAGTGCCGGCGGCTGCAGCAGGAGCGGGGCCTCGGCATGATCCTTATCGACTACCTGCAGCTGATTCACGGTCGCGGCAAGGGCGACAATCGTCAGCAGGAGGTGTCCGAGATTTCGCGGACACTCAAGCAGATTGCGCGGGAGCTGAACGTGCCGGTTATCGCGTTGTCGCAGCTCAGCCGGGGCGTCGAGCAGCGGCAGGACAAACGGCCGATGATGTCCGACTTGCGCGAATCGGGTTCGATCGAGCAGGATGCCGACATCGTTGCGTTCCTCTACCGGGACGATTATTACGACAAGGAATCCGAGAAGAAGAACATCATCGAAATCATCATCGCCAAGCAGCGGAACGGTCCGGTCGGCACGGTCGAGCTGGCGTTCCTCAAGCAGTTCAACAAATTCGTCAATATGGACCGCAGCTATCAGGAAGTGGCGGTCGGCCAATATTAAACCGCATAGCTTGAGCAAATTCCGAACAATTATACACAGGCTTGTATAATTGTTCGTTTTTATTTGACTTTGCTTTGCTGGACTGCTACACTAAAGACGGTGAAAAATACCTTAACGAATCCGGCCGAGTTCCGGGCTTCGATCAAGGTCGTTTTTCATGCTTTCCTTTCGGGGAAAAGCAAGCCAACAGGCTCATTATGGGTGCGCCGCACCGTACGGAGGTAGTGCTTAATGTCAACGGTTGTTGTTGTCGGAACGCAATGGGGAGACGAAGGGAAAGGAAAGATTACGGATTATTTGGCGGAGACGGCAGAGGTCGTTGCTCGTTATCAAGGCGGGAACAACGCAGGCCATACGATCCTGATCGAAGGCAAGAAGTACAAGACAACGATGATTCCATCCGGCATTTTTTATCAAGATAAAGCTTGTGTCATCGGCAATGGCATGGTGATTAATCCCGCAGCTCTTATTGAAGAGATCAATTATATTCAAGCCAACGGTTTTTCGACCACCAACCTGAAAATCAGCGACCGCGCGCATGTGATCATGCCGTACCATCTGCTGCTTGACGGTTTGGAGGAGGAACGCAAGGGCGATAACAAAATCGGTACGACTCGCAAAGGGATCGGACCTTGCTATATGGATAAAGCGGCCCGCAACGGGATTCGTATCGCCGATCTGATGGATGCGGAGGAGTTCGGGCAAAAACTGCGCCGGCTGGTTGCCGACAAAAACGTCATCATCGAGCAAGTGTACGGCGGTCAAGGGCTGGAAGTGGAGCCGATTCTCGACGAATACCTCAAATACGCCGAGGTGCTGCGCCCGTACGTGACGGACACCTCGGTCGTGCTGAACGAATATATCGATCAAGGTCGCCGCGTCCTGTTCGAAGGCGCGCAAGGCGTGATGCTCGACATCGACCAGGGCACGTACCCGTTCGTCACGTCGTCCAACCCGACGGCCGGCGGCGTGTGCATTGGCTCGGGCGTTGGCCCGACCAAGATTCACAGCGTCATCGGCGTAGCCAAAGCGTACACGACGCGCGTCGGCGACGGCCCGTTCCCAACGGAGCAAAACAACGCCACCGGCGACTGGATTCGTGAAAAAGGTTTCGAATACGGCACTGTCACGGGCCGTCCGCGCCGCGTCGGCTGGTTCGACAGCGTGGTTGTCCGCCATGCCCGCCGCGTGAGCGGCATCACCGGCCTGTCGCTGAACTCGATCGACGTGCTGACGGGTCTGGAAAGCGTGAAAATCTGCACGGGCTACCTGTACCGCGGTGAACTGATCGAGCACTATCCGGCCAGCCTCAAGGCGCTTTCCGAATGTGAAGCGGTATATGAGGAAATGCCGGGCTGGAGCGAGGACGTATCCACGGCGCGTTCGCTGAGCGATCTGCCGGAAAACGCCCGCCACTATGTGGAGCGCGTATCCCAATTGACCGGCATCCCGATCGCGATCTTTTCGGTCGGCCGCAACCGCGACCAGACGAATCTGGTTCGCCCGATTTACGTATAGGTTGAACAAATCGATAGATGTGATGAGCATTCCGGCGCCTTGGGGCGCCGGAATTTTTTGTGTTCATCAGTAGAGTAGGTCGCCCGCGCCGTCCTGCGCCGTTTCCGCTTGCGTTTCGTCGGCGTGTGCTCTTGGCGGCTTCCTCCAGAACAGCACCGTCAGCATGCGCTCAATCCACTCCTTGTCCAGCTCACTTAGCACGACGCCATCGAACGTCAGTTCGTTGTCGCGCAGGAAGCGGCGCAAATTCACCGGGTTGCCCCCGGTTCCGGTGGCAGGCGTTGCCGGGGAGGGCGGTTCCAGATAACCCGCTATCCGCATCAACTCGGCGTAGGGAATGTTAAGCCCCTCGGAAAGCTTGGCCAGCACGTCCGGCGACGGAATCCGGCGTTTGCCGTTCTCCAGCTGTGAAATATAAGAGTGCGAGACGCCGGAGCGTTCCGACAGCTCGCGGACCGAAAAGCCTCTGTGCTGGCGCCAATCTCGCAATTGATCGTAGAAATACATGCGCAATCCCCCAATCAAGGCAGCGTAGGTAAACGAAAGTTAACATTTTTATAATATAATTTTACATTAGTAAAATCAATCAGTTTCTTAAATGATTGGGATTGGGTGGAAGCAAAAGCGTCAATACTGGAAGGGAGGTCAAAATCGATTCTGCAAAGGGTGAGGGGAACGGCATGAAGTTGTTGGGCTGGTTAAGCAAGCTGATCTTGTCCACGGTCCTTATTTCGTTGTTATCGGTCGTTACGGCCTGGTCGGTCGTCAATATGTATGTGGAGGAGCTGTTTCGACAGTTTCAGATACCGGCTATGGGCCAAAAGATTCAATTTTCGGATTTTGCCGCAAGATTGTCGGAGGAGCTGAATATAGTTAAGCCGAGAGCCGGGGCCAACCAGGCTGCCGCTGGAGGTGCGCAAACCGCAGAGCCGGGCAGCGATGCCAAAGGCGCGAACCAAGCCGCGACAAGCGGTGCTGCGGACGGTTCCGCAGTCAGTGCTTCCGACTCCGCCAATAACGCTTCCTCAGCCCCCGGCAGTGCCGATTCCGGCACCCAGCCTTCCGCTTCGCCGGATACCGCCGCTTCCGCAGCAGCGGAAGACGATGCGGTGGCCGTCATGGGACAGGTTTACGACGATGAGGCGCAGCAGCGCGATCTGGTCATGTCGACCGAAACGTTCGCCAAGAAAAAGGAGCAATTAACGAGCGAGGATAAAATGAAAATCTTTTCCCTCGTGGTGGCGAAGCTGCCGCAAAACGAGGTGCAGCGCCTGTCCGTCCTGCTCGAAGACGGCATTACCGCTGAGGAGCTAAAGGAGGTCGATCAGACGCTGCATCGTTATTTAACCGATGATGAATACAAGCAGTTGATGGAGATTATCCAAAAGTATTAAAAGCGCACGCAGTCGGCACGCTGTGAAGCGACGCTTCGCTGCGAGCGCTTCCGGCGGCAGGCTTATCGCCGTTGTGTGCGGTCGGTCAGCCGGCGGGCCACAAGGGGGGCGCTCCCGCCGGCGATTGCCTGCCCGGCCATCTTGCCGTGCCGTTACAACTCGCCCCCGTATTTGACGATCGTATCTTCGGCTTGGCGATAGCGGGATTTTTCCACGCAAACCGCAAGGCCGAAGGAGCCGTCCATCACCGGCGCTTCGAGGGTCTGCACCAGCGTGTCCGCCTGGTAATCGACCTTGATCGGAGCCGCCGCATCAATCCGAATATCAAGCACGCCCTGCCTTCTCAGCTCGTCTGCCGCATGCTCCAGGTCGTCCACGGATTTGAAAGTCGCCGTTAGATTTTTTTCCATTGAAATTGCCTCCTGTCGTAGAATCGACACCGTCTATCACACCGCTGTCGAGTAGTTGTTGAAATGGGCGGAAGAAGTGTGGTAAATTTAACAAAAGGGAGTTACTTCAAAGGATATTATGTCTAATCAAGGTTGATTTATGTATCTGTGGATGCAAAACCGTCTAAAGGGAGAAGATCATGACAGGTTTCAGGGGAATACGCTTTGTCAAGGATCTCGTTGAGAGATTCAAAGCCAAGCGAGAAAGCTTGACCGGAAGTGAATCAGACAAGCAGCAGCAGGACACGACGACTATGACGCTGGCGGTAATCAAAAAGCACAAATGGCCGATTGCACTCGGAGCAAGTGCGGTAGCGCTTTCCGGCATTATTACTTTGGCAGGACATCAATACGTGCAAGCGAACATGAAGGATATTTATCATGTCATGCTGAACGGTCAAGAGATAGGTATTGCGAGCAGCAGCTCCGTTATTGAGGATTATAAGAGAAACCGCCCGATTGAAGTGCAGCAAAGCCACCCCGAGGTGCATATGGTGGTTCCGTTGGATAGCATTGCGTACACAACTGAGAAGGCTTTCAATGTCAAGCCTGACGACGCTGCGGTCATCGCGGCGCTGAATGAGCGCATCGTGCCGGAATCCAGAGGCGTGGAGTTGAAGGTAGACGGCAAGCTGATCGCGATTGTGAAGGACCAGGAAACGGCGGATGCCATTCTGGATAAGGTGAAGGAACCGTTCAATCCAAAAGGCAAGGAAGCCGCTAAGGTTGCTGTGCTTTCGGCCAACGCGACGGCAGAGGACATCAACGCTTTGCCTTCCGAATTGCAGGAAGCCGGCTTCGTTCAGCAAGTGGAGACAAGCGAAGTGCCGATTACGGCCGAGCAGTTGGCCAATCCCGACGATGTGGTGAAAAAGCTGCAAACCGGCGACATCCAGCCGACGAAATATACGGTGGTCGAAGGGGACTGCGTTTCCTGCATCGCGCAGAAATTCGGTGTTACCAAGCAGTTTATTTACGAGCAAAATCCGTGGATTCACGACGACATGCTCAAAATCGGCGATACGCTCGATTTGACGGTGCTCCAACCGACGCTTTCGGTCAAGACGCTGGAGAAGGTCGTGCAGAACCAGGAGATTCAATACGATACCGAATATGTGAAGGACGACTCGTTGCGCGTTGGCGTCATTCAGCCGATTTCGCCCGGCAAAAACGGGCTGAAAAAGGTGACAATCCAATTGACGAAGATCAACGGCGAGATGATGGAAGAGCAGGTTCTGCATGAGGAAATCATCGAGCAGCCGGTAACGGCGCAGGCAAAGAAGGGAACGAAGGTTGTTCTTGGCGAAGGGACAGGCAAGTTTGCGTGGCCGGTGCTGTCACCGAACATCACAAGCACGTTCGGCACGCGCTGGGGCAAACTTCACAAGGGCATCGACATTACCGGCAACAAGAACATTATGGCAGCGGACAACGGCAAGGTCATCGAAACCGGTTATAAATCCGATTACGGCAATTATGTGATTATTAGTCATTTGAACGGTTACGAGACGTTATACGGGCACATGAGCAAGGTCACGACTACTCGGGGCACGATTGTGGAGAAGGGCGACAAGATCGGCATCATGGGCAGCACGGGCGATTCGACCGGCGTGCATCTGCATTTTGAAGTGCATAAGAACGGCAAGCTGGAGAATCCGCTGAAATATTTGAACCGATAAGACGAGAGAGACGAAGAGGCAGGGTCAGCCCGGACAAGCGGGCGGGCTTTGTCTCTTTTTGCTTGGATTTATGGTAAAATGGGAAGATACGCGATGGACTTTGAACGAGGCGGTGGTTCGTTTGTTTGGCAAAATTTTGGTGGTGGACGATGAGCAGCCGATTGCAGATATTTTGAAATTCAATTTGGAAAAAGAGGGCTATCAGGTCATTTGCGCTTATGACGGCGGCAGCGCGGTGGAGCTGGCTTTTCAGGAAAAGCCGGACCTGATTTTGCTCGATTTGATGCTGCCGGTCAAGGACGGCATGGATGTGTGCCGCGAGGTGCGCACCCGGCTGAATACGCCGATTATTATGCTGACGGCCAAGGACACGGAGCTCGACAAGGTGCTCGGGCTGGAGATGGGCGCGGACGATTACGTGACGAAGCCGTTCGGCACGCGTGAGCTGCTGGCGCGGGTCAAGGCGCATCTGCGCCGGAACAAGGTGCAGGCGTCGGAGCCGGAAGCGGAGGCGCAGCGCAACGGCATTCGCATTCACGGCCTGTTCATCGACAACGATATGTATATCGTGTACAAGGACGACGAGCCGCTTGATTTGACGCACCGCGAGTTTGAGTTGATTCAATATTTGGCGAAGAATCCCGGCAAGGTGATGACGCGCGAGCATTTGCTGCAGGCGGTATGGGGTTTCGAATACTTCGGCGACGTGCGCACGGTGGATGTGACGATCCGCCGGCTGCGCGAGAAGCTGGAGACGGACCCGAGCCGGCCGGAATACATCATGACCCGGCGAGGCCTCGGCTATTTGATGCGGAGTCCGAAGGCCGGGGGCTTTTGACATGAAAGGCATTCGCTTTTTTCAATCGATTCAGGCGAAGCTGATCATCATTTATGTGCTGCTGATTCTGATTGCGATGCAGCTGATCGGGGTGTATTTTTACCGGACGCTGGAGAGCTATTTCAAGAATGATTTTCTGGACTCCCGGAACAAGCAGGTTACGCTGCTGGCTGGCTTCGTGGAGTCTTATTTGCTTGGCAGCCCCGACCCGTCCGGCAAGGCGGCCGAGGGGAAGAAAACGTATACCGATCTGAACGATATTGTGAACAATTTGTTTTCGATCAGCAATGCGGAAATTCAGATTATCGATGCCAACGGCATTGTGATCAGCACGTCGGTGCCGAGCCATCTCGGGCAAAAGAATACGCAAACCGAGGTGACGCGGGCGCTGCAGGGCATCAAGGATAACCAGCGGATGTTCACGGACACGGACGGCTATCGGAAGATGGTTATCGCCAAGCCGGTCGGCAGCGGGGTGCGGGTGCTTGGGGCGGTGTATCTGATCGCTTCGATGGAGGATTTGTACAATACGATGAGCAGCATCAACCGGATTCTGATTTCGGGGACGCTGATTGCGTTGGGGCTGACGGCGGCGTTGGGGATTTTGCTGTCGAATACGATTACAAATCCGATCAAGGAGATTACGAAGCAAGTTACGGCGGTGGCTGAGGGCAATTTCGATGACCAGGTGAAGGTGCAGGGCAAGGACGAGATCGGGCAGCTGGGGCATACGTTTAATTTTATGATGGATCGGTTGAAGGAAGCGCTGTCGATGAACGAGGAGGAGAAGGAGAAGCTGGCTTCGATTCTCACCAACATGAACGACGGGGTGATTGCCACCGACGATACGGGCCGGGTGATCGTGCTGAACCGCCGGGCGAAGCAGATTTTGCAGATTGAAGAGGAGCGTTCGTTCGGCAAGGATACTAGCGAGCTGCTCGGTATGTCGAAGGATCGCATTCAGGCGCTGGTGCACGGCGAAGTGAATACGACGCTGCTGGGCATCGAGCTGCCCGACGAGGAGGAGCCGCTGTCGGTGCGCGTGACATTCACGCCGATTCATCGCAGGGGCGAGGCGGCTGGCGGCTTGATTGCCGTGCTGCAGGACGTGACGGAGCAGGAGAAGCTGGAGCAGGCGCGGCGCGAGTTCGTCGCCAATGTGTCGCATGAGCTGCGCACGCCGCTGACGACGATCAAAAGCTATCTGGAGGCGCTGGACGACGGCGCGCTGGAGGAGCCGCAGCTCGCTTCGCGGTTCGTCAACGTGACGCGCAGCGAGACGGAGCGGATGATCCGGCTGGTGACGGATCTGCTGCATCTGTCGCGGCTCGACTCGCGGCAATCGATCATTCGCAAGGAGTCAACAGATGTGACGGAGATGTTGGACGAGGTGGCCGACCGCTTCTCGTTCCAGTTGCAGCAGCGCAAAATCCGCGTCGAAGTTGCGGTGGAGCCCGGTATTTCGCGAATTATGCTCGATCGTGACAAAATCGATCAGGTGCTGGACAATCTCGTGTCCAACGCGATCAAATATACGGCGGACGAGGGCGCGATTCGCTTGTCGGCGCGGCGCATCGACCGCGATTTTCTGGAAATCGGGATTCAGGATACGGGCATCGGGATTCCGAAAAAAGATTTGATGCGGATTTTCGAGCGGTTCTACCGCGTGGATAAGGCGCGTTCGCGCAATATGGGCGGCACCGGACTTGGATTGTCTATTGCCCGGGAAATTGTCAAGGCGCACGGCGGCACGATCTCTTTGGACTCGGAGCTGGGGCAGGGGACGAAGGCCTTGTTCACGCTGCCGATTCAGGTGGAGGAGAGTGAAGCGATATGATGGACAGGCTGAAATCGCTGCTGCTGGTCGTGCTGATTGCCGGCAGTTTGTATCAAAGCTATTTGCTGGCGTACAGTTCGCCGAAATTCGACCCGATTCAGCAAAATGATTATGTGCAGACCGAACCGCTGGGCAAGCCGAAGGAGATTGGGGACATGTTGTTCCCCGACCAGATCATCGTTCATATGGGCAACCAGCAGCATTCGGTGTTGTACCCGGAGAGCTACAATTACATGCGCCTGCTCGACAACATCAAGCAACGCAGCTTCGAGAGCTTCCGCCGGACGACGACGTTCCTCGCCAATGTCGATTGGGAGGATGTGCGAACGAACGAGCAGGGGGTGGAGATCCGTTTTCGCGACGGTTTGCCGCTGAATTTGCTGCAGATGCTGCTGCAGATCAAGGGCGAGCTGCCTGTCGACAATGATACGATTACGCGCATCTGGATTTTTGCGAGCAAGGGCGATGTGCGGACGTATTTTTTCACTGATTCCCCCAGTGTGAGTTATGAGGTGATTCGCGCCGACTTTACGAGCAAGGACGTGGAGAATTTTGCGACCTATGGCGATTTGTCGAATTTGTACCGCCCGATGAACAGCGGCGATTATTATATTCCGACGAAGCCGGTGCATACGTCGAGTTATGCGTTTACGTACAGTCTGCTGACGGCGGATCAGCTTAAGGGCAGCTTGTTCGTGGACCCTGGCATTACGCGGAATTTGAAGGAGCGGGACGGCTCGGAGATTTATACGGACGGCAAGCGCGGGTTCCAGATCAAAAGCGACAAGCGCTGGATCACGTATACCGATCCGGTAGCGCCGGTTGAGAGCAAAAACGACATACTCGACAATCTGCTCGCTGGCGTGCAGTTCATCAACCAGCATGTCGGTTGGGATGGCAACTACGTGGTGGCTCGCACGCCGCAGCGCCAGTCCTATTCGAATCAGGCGTTTGTGTTCCGCCAATATTATGAATCTTTTCCGATTATTAACCCGCAGACGGAAGGCTACGGCACGATCAGGCTGCAGGTGCAAAAAGGGATTATCTCCGGCTACGAACGCTCGATGATGATGCCCGATGCCAAGTCGGCCACGCGGCGGGATGCCGAACTCATGTCCGGCGACGCGCTGGAGGAGCGGCTGCAGACGTACCAGCGGCGGTCGGCGGTTGTGTCGATTTTCCCGGCCTATCGGCCGGTGGTGTCCGAGCAGTCGATGCTGCTGACGCCGGTTTGGGCGATTGAGCTGCGCGACGGCACGTATGATTTTATGGAGTAGGCAAGTCGATGTCGGGGGTAAAGGTAGGTGAAGGCATGGATTGGGGCCGGGCCAAGACGATTTTGATTTTGTCGTTTTTGTTTCTGAATATGATTCTCGGCTTTCAGCTGTGGACCAGCAAATCGAAGCAGACGGAGCTGGCGGCGGATACGACCGGCATTGTTGAGGAGCTGAACCGCGTGCTCAGCAGCAAAAATATTCGCCTCAGCGAAGAGCTGCCGAAGGATGTGCCGAAGCTGACGGAGATTACGGTCAAGTTCGACGAGACGATGAAGCCGGATGAGAAAATTCCCCTGAAGACACCAACGACGATGAACAGTATACTGGGAAAAGGTACAAGCAAGGACGTGCCGGCCCGCTCGGAGATTCCGCACCTGGATTTGTACCAGTTCGATGCGATCGCCAGCAAGGATGGGGTGTATGTGTTCAATCAGATGTACGGCGGTTTGCCGATGTTTGAGGTGCGCGTCGAGCTGTTTGAGGACCAGGGGCAGGTGACAAAATACCGGCAGACATACGTGGTGGTGGAGGCGAGCGGCGAGCAGAAGGAGCAGAAGCTGATTCCGGCGCAGCTGGCCGTGCGTAGTCTTGTGGAGAACTACTTGAGCGAAGGTTCGATTATTACGGATGTCCGGCTGGGGTATCACGGGCAAATTTACAATTCGCAGACGCAATATATGATTCCGTATTGGCGGGTGGCGATTGGCAACGGCGATATTTATTATGTGCAGGCGTTTAATGGAGCGGTGGAGGCGCCGCAGAACGGCTTCGACAACGGGCCGGTAGCGGACGTGCAGCCGAAGAAGCAGGAAGCGAGCAATTAGCGGCATCCGCATCCGGCGTTGCAGTTGCATGTGGTGCGGTTGTCCGCAACACAGGGGCCGGCGCCAGACGGTCAGGGTGGCTGGAAGTAAGTAAAGCAGGCATAAGGAGCAGGTACGATGGGATTGAGGTTTACGGTGCTGTCGAGCGGATCGACAGGCAATGCGACGGTGGTCGACAACGGCGGGACGAAGTTGCTGATCGATGTCGGCTTTAGCGCGAAAAAGATGGATCAGTTGATGAAGGAACGCGAAGTGACGGGCGGCGAGATCGACGCGATTTTGATTACGCATGAGCATTCCGATCATATTAAGGGACTGGGCGCGTTTGCGCGCAAATACGACCTGCCGGTGTATGCCAATGAGCGGACGTGGCAGGCGCTGGAGGAGCAGATCGGCGAGATCGCCGAAGCGAACAAGCGGGTGATGGAAACCGGCTCGATGCAGGATTTTGGAACGCTGCAGGTGGAGTCGTTCGGGATTTCCCACGATGCGGCTGAGCCGGTCGGGTATTGTTTTTTTGAAGGTGAACAGAAGTTGAGTTTGGTGACGGATCTCGGGTATATGAGCTCCAAGGTGAAGGAGAAGATTGCCGACTCCGACGCGTATGTGCTGGAGACGAACCACGATGTGGAGATGCTGCGTATGGGTCATTATCCGTGGAGCATCAAGCGCCGCATTCTGGGCGATAAGGGTCATCTGTCCAATGAAGCGGCCGGGGAAGCGTTGTGCGAGATCATGAGCGGCAAGACGAAATCGGTGTATATGGCGCATTTGAGCCGCGATCATAATTTGATGGATTTGGCCAGGCTGACGGTGAATAATGTATTAGAGGAGCGGGGGGCGTGTGCAGGCGGCGCGAAGCCGCGGCTGATGGATACGTATTTCGACCGTTCTACCAAGTGGGATTCGCTGGATTCGGAGTAGCGTCGAGGTCCAGCTTGCGGGATTTCTCCAGCAGTTCCTGCTCGGTGATGATGCCTTTGGCGATGAGCAGCTCGATGACGGTGGACAGCGCGAGCGTTTGCTGGTAATGGTTCTCTTGCATATCGGCCAGCTTGCCGATCAGGTTGATTTCGTCCAGATGGGAATGGATACGGTTCATGGGGCGCGGCTCCTTTTCTCTCACTCTAGTTTTTCTTTCGAAGTTCTGGTTTACTATTATTGTAGGCATATTGACGGCGAAACATTCCTGATTTTTGCGAAAAAATGCAGAGCGTGGGCGTCAGCAGCGGGAGGGAGCCGGCTATGAGTTTATTTGATGATGATTTTTTCTCGACGAAGTCGTCGAAAAAGCGGGAGTGGAACCTTTCGGAAGGCTACCGCAGGCCCCCTGGGACCGACCGGAAGCGGTATTTGATTCTGTTCTCCGCCTTGGGCGGCGCGCTGCTGACGCTGCTTGCAGTGTGGATAGCCGGAGGCGGGGATGGCGCGGGCGCAAAGCCGGAGGCGGTGGCTGCAGTGGCGGCCGGCGCTCAGCCGGTGAACGGCAGCGATTCGGTGATCGCCGCGGCGGATAAGATCAAGCCGGCGGTCGTCAGCGTGATCAGCATGGGCAAGGATGACGAGGAGATGCAGGGCAGTATGGGCATCGGCTCGGGTGTGATTTTTGGACGTGATGGCGATAAGGTGCGGATTGTGACGAACAATCATGTCGTGGAGGACGGCGTGGATTTCGAGGTGGTGAATTTTCAGGGCGAGCATCGCAAGGCGACGCTGGTTGGGCGCGATCAGGTGACGGATCTGGCCGTGCTGGAAGCCGACGGAAGCGGGTTGAAGGTGTTGGCCGAGTTCGGCGACTCGGATCATCTGCAGGCGGGGGAGACGGCGATTGCGGTGGGCAATCCGCTTGGGCTTGGCTTCTCGCCGACGGTGACGCGGGGCATTATCTCTTCGCCGAAGCGGACGATTCCCGTTGCGATTGACCGGGACAGCTTGGACTACGACTGGGAGATGGATGTGATTCAGACCGACGCCGCAATCAATCAAGGCAACAGCGGCGGGCCGCTCGTGAATATAGAGGGCAAGGTGATCGGGATTAATAGCCTGAAAATCGCCGATATGGGCGTGGAAGGGCTGGGCTTCGCGATTCCGATCAATGCGGTGAAGCCGGTGCTCGACAGCTTGATCAAGGATCACAAGGTAAAGCGGCCGCTGCTGGGCGTGTCGACGCAGGAGCTGCAAAGTTTTAAAGGCACGGACGTATTAAAGCTTCCCGCCGAGGTGAAGACTGGAATTATCGTGTTTGACGTATCGGGTCCGGCCGCAGACGCCGGCTTGAAGCCGCAGGACGTGATCGTGCAGCTTGACGACCGGCCTATCGACAGCACGCTGGCGTTGCGGAAATATTTGTACAATGAGAAGAAGATCGGCGACAAGGTGGTCGTGGGCTTTTACCGGGGCGGCAAGAAGATGAGCGCGACGGTGACGCTGGCGGAGGCTGGGGAGAAGTAAGGCGTGGCTTGTGCGGGGGAAGGGGCTCCGCTCCGGCTGCCGGGCTGTAAGAAAACTACATTCTGCTGCGGCTTCGCGTGGGTTGCTGGCGTGTGGTTTGATCCATGGTTGTTGCGGTCAACCACCCCGTGCGTGGTCAGCATTTCTGACGCTGCACGGCTGCGCTGTTGGGCGAGAATAACTTCTTGGGCGGAGCGTGGCGCCTGCCGCATGGCGGCTGTCAGACCCGAGGAGCAGCGGCGGGATATCGAGATGAAAGAGGTACAGGGATGTACGTAGTTTGCAAGGATCATGTAGAGATCGCCATTGATGAGTTCATCGATGAATATGAAGAAGCGCCGGATGTGGTCGATCTGCTGAAAGTCCAGTTCGCCCACTGGCAGCCGCCTGCGCATTGCGCGCATTGTCAGGCCGCGGGGCGTTTTCTGGTGGTGTGAGGAGAGGAGGCTGCGGGCCTCCTTTTTTCATGGGAACGGGAGCAGAGCTTTGCGGGGGCGGGATCGACGAGGGGGTCGTCGGCATGCTGGCGGAGGCGGTGTTTTTTTTGGTCTGAGCGTTTAGGTGTTGATGCCGAGGGAGCGGCGAGAAGCTATAGATATTTTGCGAGTAAGCATAAGAAGCATGTGGCCAAAATGAGAGCGTGGGGGTTCGTCGTTGTGCATATTCAAATCGTGTGTGTAGGCAAGCTGAAAGAGAAATATTGGTCCGATGGGGTGGCGGAATACGCCAAGCGGCTGGGCGCTTATGCCCGTCTGGACATTCGGGAGCTGGCGGATGAGAAAACGCCGGATTCCCTGAGCGCTGTCGAAGAGGAACAGGTGCGTGTGCGCGAGGGCGAGCGGATTTTGGGCGCGTTGAAGGATGGCGCGTATGTCATCGCGTTGGCGATTGACGGCGAAGCCTGGACCAGCGAGCAGTTGGCTGCTCAGTTGGAGCAGCGTGCCGTGTACGGCGGGGGCGCGGTCACTTTTGTCATCGGGGGCTCGCTTGGCCTATCGGCGGCCGTGCTGGCGCGGGCGAACAAGAAGCTAAGCTTCGGGCGTATGACGTATCCGCATCAGATGATGCGGGTGTTGTTGTTGGAGCAGGTGTATCGGGGGTTTAAGATTAATCGGGGGGAACCGTATCGACGCTAATGGTAAGATAGAAAGGGAGGCCATCACCTCCCCTAGCTTGCTTTTATTAAAATTTGCGAGTGTTGCTCCATCCAAAAGCCGAGGATTAAAGGCCTCTACGAAGTCGTAATCAGGATATACCTTCGGTAGCAGATTGTATGCTTGCTCATGTAAAGACTCAATGGTGAAATCGAAAATCAGATTAATCTTTGTGATCCGTCTCCCGATTCGTGGCGGTGCATCCTTGGTAATTTGGATGTCTTTGATAATCAGCCTCAAAAGATTGCGTTGCTCCTCTGGACTGGCACTGGACAACACACGATGGAAATCGGCCAGCAGCTTTCTAAGCGACTCGTAGTCCACTGGTTCAGTGTCCTCTTTACCAAATTCTAAAGAAAGGTCGTCCCTTTGTTGTTGTAGATGCTTTAGCTCTTCTTGCATCTTTAGCAGATCAGGCTTAAATAAGTCTATCAAATCATTATGAGATAGAATTTTCTCCTTCAAGTTCTTCATTTTGAACTGTACCTTTGCAATTCTTTTTTCCACCAACTTCTGCTCTTCAAGCAAGGGTTGCTCTTTGTTCTGTCTCTCGTAATTCACTTTCTCAACTAGCTTTTTTAGGAAGGTATCATTGGTAACAATTCGGGTTAGCTCATGAAAGACTGTCTTTTCCGCTATTTCAGCCCGTATTGTGTTGGATCTGCATACAGATGCTCCTTTGTTGTGGAACTGGCCGCATTTATAAATTCTGTACTTTGCATGTGAGCCAGTAGAATGCCCAATAACCATCCCTTTACCACACATTGGGCAGCGGAGGATTCCTCCTAATAGCGTAGGGGTTTCTGACCTTACTGGTGTGTATGATCTCTTTTTTATCAGCCGCTGTACTATCTCCCATTGCTCTATAGAGATGATCGGAGCGTGATGCCCGTCTGAAAGGATGTAGTCATCATTCTTTCCTTTGCGACGCTTCTCTGCCCAATCTTTGACCTGGTTGAAGCGAATCTTCCCAATATAAACTGGATTGTTCAATATGTTCTTGATGGAGTGGGTGCTAAATGGGTTGTTTTTCTTTGTCCTAAGTCCGGCCTCGTTAAGTCTTCGGGTTATAGCCTTTAGCCCAAGTCCTTGCTCAGCATGATTAAATATGGTCTGAACAATGCGTGCCTCGTCTTCATTAACAACAAGCTTCTTGTTGACAGCATCGTACCCTAATACAATTCCACCATTATATTGTCCCTGCCTGGCTCGTTCCGACATTCCCCATTTAACCCTCTCTACCGTTTTTCCACGCTCAAATTCATTCATTGTACTCATAAATTGATACATTGCCATACCGTTCAAGGTTGTAAGATCAAGATTTTCTGTCAGGCTCAATAACTGAATATCGTACATTTTTAGTGTCTCAGCAATTTCAATTGAGTTTTTCGTACTTCTCGCGAGCCGATCAGTTTTGTAAATTATTATTGCTTGAAACATTCTCTGTGCCGCATCCCTCAGTAAGCGTTTCATTTGTGGACGACCCTCAATACTTTTGCCACTGAAACCCTCATCCACATATCTTGAAACAATTTCAAAATTGTTCTGTAGAGCATAACGCTCCAAATCAGAAATTTGAGCTTGAATACTAAATCCCTCTGTAGCTTGTTCCTCTGTACTTACACGAACATAAATTGCCGCCGGACGCTTTGTATTCATTTATTTTTCCTCCTTAATTAGGTCTTCTTCATTAAGCAGCTCTCTGACCTTTGCTAATACATGTTCTGAGCCTTTACGTTTAGAGACAATCTGGATATAGAGGAATATGTCCTGTAGAGCTAACGAAATAGCTTCATTATGCTCAATTGCTATTAATTCCTCTAACAAGGAGGAGCGTAATGCTAGTTCCTCTGCATTCTTAATACTCATAAGGCTCACAGCAACGTTCATGATGGCATCATGTACATTGGTGTCTGCTTGATTTAGCGATTGTAAGGGAAGCCCCGCCTTTAGCCATAGGTCATAAGGGATTTTAATATCGTACTTATAGCAGGCAGACATCATTTCAATCATTGTGAGACGAGTCTGAGCCTGAAAGGTTAATACAATAATTTCCTTCATGTCCAACCCTAACTCCGTAGCTAGCTTCTGAGCATTCTCCAAAGACGGGGCGTATTTGTTGTTCTCCACATCCCGGATGTAGGTATGGGATATTCCTGTTTTCTCAGCTAGTTCCCGGTAGCTCAGTTCCAGCTTCTTTCTGTTTGTTTTAATAAGCTCTGCAATATCCATAAGATCACCTCGTTTTAATTTTGTAAAACAATAACTTTACAACAATCATACAATATGTTTAAAATAAAAATCAATAAATGTAAATAAACTATTTTACAGGTGGTGTTTAAGTTGAAAAACGAATATTCGTTTGTAAGTGTACCGACAATCGTTCAACTTGAAGAACAAGGGTTAACCGAATTGCTTCAAGAGCAACGGAAGGACGAGCAACGATTTATGCATCAATTAGCCTCCCTATTGTGTAGCTGCTTGGAACAGAAAAGAGCTTCCCCTCATTCTTAGGAAGAAGATCAAACCTGACCGTCCTTACTAAGTAGGTCAGAAACTAAGTAGGTCAGAAACTGTTCGGGACTACGGATCAAAGGAGGAAGAAACCCTTGATAGACACGGTGAAATTCGATATCCGCTTGATACTCACAGAAGCACAAATTGAGCTGATTCCGTGGAGTGAGATCAAGAAAACCCTGAAAAAAGGTTGGGTAACCTGCGAGTTATTCGATCAAACGGATGATACTCAGCCTCGTATAGTCTACAAGTACAAGGAGGACAATCCGAGCAAGGCCTGGCTGAAGCTTGAACTGTCTGCACCGCGATATCTCTACGGCAGCAACGTGTACGAGCTAAAGCAAGCCGACATTCTACCATTGCTAAAGAGACTTCGACGCCATGTTGCTGGTAAGCTCCATGTCCCATTATCTCAAGTGCCGCGATATGATGCTTGGGAAGTTGAAAAGCTGCATATCTGCAAGAACTTCCATGTGGGGCTAAAGGTACAGGATTACCTGAATCTGCTGTCCGGCATACAAAAGCCGGGAGGTTATAAAACCGTTCCGTATAGTGCAGCCGACGGTAGCAAGCTCGAATCCGTTGTTTTTCAACGCAATAAGAAAAAGAACCGCAGTGTCCATAAGTTCTATGATAAGCAGGCCGAGGTGGAGCAGAAGCTGCACTATCATAATCAATCTCAGCACCAACGGGATGCGGATGGTTTGCTGCGGTACGAAGTGGAACTAACCTACGATGACATGAGGAAGCACAGCCCAACAAGAAGGGCTATTGAGCTGTTGAGTCCTCAAACCGCTATTGCGGTAATTCAGGATGGCCTGAAAACATTAGGGCTTACAAAGCCGATCAAGCAGGCATCAGAGCGAAGCATGCTGGAGACTGTTAATCGTACAGGCCTGAATGTGCGAACAAAAAGTATGCTGATTGCTTTCCTGATGGAGCTTTACATCAACGGGAGGGGCTATTGCAAAAAGAAATACTCCAGGACGACTTTCTATGACAACTACAACAAGCTAAAAGAAGTCCTGGATATGGATGAAATCCATTTCTCCGATGTTGCTCTGCCGCCGCTCAAGGTGCATAAGGATTCCTTTAAAAACAAAAAGAGCCGTTCCATCGGCGGGCTTGCCGAGGAAACGACTGCAAAGTAAAACGTCTACAGCAATTATACCAAAAAATTAGATCAGCGTAGCAGGAGGTAATTATTAAAGATTCAATATATCGAATTTCACATGCTTGTTAGCTTAACGGACAGAGCTGTTGAAGAAATCAAGGAACACTCGAACTGCAACGGTATTACAATACAACTACTGACAAAAAAGCATGTAGACGATAGACAAGCTATTAAGGTGTCTGTTGATGTCCCCAATTTTCTTTATCACGGAGACTACGAAGAGAACGCAGTAATCCCCGATAAATATTTATTTATTGCAGAAATCCGGCAACATCTTATACGTGCTGGATTACCGGCACAGCAATTACCATATGGTCTACCGTTTAAAACGGAAAAGCTAACCATTGGATTCAATGCTTTTTTAGGCAACAGGGATTTATACCGGGAGATCATGCCTCCAACAGAATGTATAAGATATGCAGCTTCAAATAAGTGGGTCTATCATATTGGCCCGAAGACAGATTGCTTGCTATCCTTCAACGGGCAAGGGAAACGTCTAATGAGAATTGATGACTTATCTCCTAGAAATGACTACAGCCGGCGTATCTCTATCCACGAAGGGATACTTAGCTTTCGTTTTGATTTGACCCCTGCTCAAATGAAAACCATTAGCAATGATAGATGTCTGACTGATTTGCTTGACGATGAGAAGCTCAGTGAAGTTCTTAAAATATGGTCTGATAAGCTATCCCCCTTGCCAGTGTTTGAGTCGTTATACCATATAATTCAGGTAATTGATGAAACCAATGAACCTACTCATACGAAGCAAAGGATAAAACAATTTGCAAAACTTCTGCTTGAGTGCGGCCTACTGGATTGGGAGATGTATTTTTCTAAAGTCTCTTTTGTCAGAAATTACTCTGATTTAAAAAGGGTGCTTGGAGTACCTGCAATACTATTAAGGGAACATAATGACTGCGATACATCATTTCTCCAGCCATATGAGGAATGGAGAAATGTTAGCTGTCAAGGCCGAGGCGAAGCCGAGCTTGCTTAAGCCTTGACAAGCGTCTCCTACAGCAACACTGAATTACTTCCTTGGCGTTAGCCAAGGAACGCCACGCGGCGAGTGACGGGTGCAGGGCGGTAGTCCTGCGGGCCCCTCAGGGGCAGTGGGGTGGTTTTGTAACGCACCCATGATGCCGGGCCGCGAGCAATAGCGAGCGGCCCAAACACTTAATCGTACTTTAAGCGGTACGATTAACTCTTCCGTATGGCCTACATTAGCCCTTGCTCTTTCAAGCTCGTAAAGATTCCATCCCCCAGAACCAGATGATCCAACACATCCACACCGACAATAGTTCCGCTCTCCACCAAGCGTTTTGTTAGCTGGATGTCCTCTGACGATGGAGTAGGATCACCTGACGGATGGTTATGCACGCAAATGATAGAAGCCGCAGAACGCTTCACAGCGGCACGAAACACCATATGTGGTGTGACAATGGCGGCATTGAGTGAACCGATAGAGAGCGTCTCTGGTCGTCCTATTAAGTGGTTCTTCGTGTTAAGAAACAACGTTGTGAAATGTTCTTGTTGTAGATATCGCATCTCTGACATCAGGAGGTCAACGGCATCCTGCGGTCTGCGGATGATTTGGGGAATGGTGTCGGCAGGTCTGCCCAATCTACGTGCTAATTGCAATGTAGCAATTACCTGCTTGGCACGTACCTTGCCCACACCTTTAATCGACAACAGCTCAAACTCAGTAACGTTCATCAGTTCCTGTACGGTGGGGAAGCGATCAAAGAGTTCGCCAACAATATAGGAGCCGGGCTTCTCAGCGAGTGCATCACCCAGCAGTGACTTGATTGTAGATAGTTCGTTGATAGGGTTCATTCAAAATTCCTCCTGAAAACGCAAAAAGGAGAAGCCAGATTCGACTTCTCCCGTTGTGTCATATTTTATTGTAAGGTATGATAATTACAAGGTATTTTTCCTTGAGTCGCTTTCACTGAGCGGCTCTCTTTTTATCTGTATCTTCAATCTGCATGTTAATCAGGACGAGTTTAACAAGAGCCTGAGCGTATCTTCTGCCGTCCTCTGAATCGAATTGGGCATCTTCGTCCATCATCTGCATTGCGGCCTGTAGACGGGCTTTCTGAGTGAATAAGTGCTTGAGCTTTTCCAAATTGTTCACCTCCCTTCATGGCAATAAAAAATAGCCTGCTGTCGTCCTCTGACGATACGGCCATCTGCATGACTCCTATATACGATGATTAAGCATAGTTACAATCAGTTGCCAAAGCATTGCATGGATTAAACCTCCATCCGCACGATACTTGGCTGGATAGTGAATTGAATCAACATCGTCACTTGTCCGTTGTTCAGTGCAACAACTGCAAATCTACCTTCATCCAACTGCACACTGTAGATGAATCCCTCCTGCTCGCAAAACCCTAAAAACTCCTTGGAACTGTTGTTCTTAAAAGCCTGATAGCTCATGATTCGATCTTCCTCTCTGAATGTAATGGGTCACGCCTTGACGATGCGATCTTGATACCGCTGTAGCTGCTGTGGAAACTCACGACGAAAGTATGCTGTCATCCAGCGTGCGGCAGTGTCTTCATCCACCTGATACTTCCGACGGCAATACACATACAACACCGTCCCAGCCATGCGGATGCCTCCGTTCATGACCAGTTGCCTCAGTAACTCCTCCATCTCCGAAGACAGCCCTTTCTTAACAACCATCTGCATCACCTCCTTTATCCGGCTTCATCTCACAGCCGATGATTTTGTCTCTGTCAGGCAACGACAAATAGCCCTCTCAGCGTGTGAGCGGGCTTCTTTGAATAAGCTGTTGTTTAAGGCGATGATCCGTTCAAATGATCTTCAGCGATCAAAGCCAACAACAGCAACATATATGAAAGCAAAAAAAGGACTGCTACTACTGTATCAACAGCAGAAGCAGTCCTTATGGAGAGGGGTAGGGCATGAAACGGCAGGCCCACCCCTTTGTTCTCTAAGGCGTGGTGCCTCGGGGATATTTGTATATTTTTCTGGCCTATATGCGGCGGCTATCACCTTTTTCAAAGGTATCCACGAACTCTTGAACAATTTTAAGCAAAAATCTGATTTCTTGAATATCACGGTCAACAAGTAATGGGTGAAACATTTCGATTAACTGGTGCTTATCCTCATTTATTGTGTCGGTGTCTTCATAGAGGAAGAGTTCGTGTGGTTTGAGCTTTAATGCCTGCATAATCTTCTCGAGCGATTCCAACGAGATATTGCGTGCTCCTCGCTCTGTGTCTGATAAATACTTCTCACTCAACCCCGACAATTCGGAAAGTTTCTCTTGTGTTATTCCCTGTGCTTTACGGACAAGCCTGATCTTCTCACCTACCAGCTTCACAAACTCCGACATATCATCACCTCTACTATCAAGGGTAGAGGACATATCAGAACAGCATAACACCATTAAAGTTCATGTTAAGTACATTTATAAGTGACCTTTTGGTTCTTATATAGTAAAATATGCCTGATGATACTCATCAAAATAGATTTCAACATTGGTTGAGGGGGTACAACAACATGATTAAAAAGCTTTTTATTGGACTGGCTGTAACGGCATTAGCAACAGGATTCATAATAACTACCACTGTGTCAGCCGCACTGCCGACCTACGGCGAAGAATGGCAAAATGCAGAGACAACACAATCATCCTTCAGCTTCACTGATCTTCCATCTACGCATTGGGCCTATAACTACATATCTGAGATGGTAAACCGCAAAGTCATCAGCGGCTATCCAGATGGCAAGTTCAGACCCAACAACACCATTACCCGGGCTGAATTCGCCAAGATCATGATTACTGCATCCGGCATCACGCCCAAAAAGGTGAATTACTCTTCCTTCTCTGACATCGAGGCAACAAACTGGGCTTCTCCGTACGTGGAATCCGTGAAGGACTACATGACGGGCTATCGTACGGCGGACGGCAAGTACATTTTCAATCCATCCGCACCAGCAACTCGTGAAGATGTGGCTGTCGCCCTCGTCAAGCTCAAAGGCTACGATGCAAGCCGTCTACCAGATCAGAGCACCCTTGAAGCGATGTTCAAGGACTATGCTGGTATATCTGAATCTGCAAAGAGCTATGTTGCCTTAGCAGTGGAGAACGGACTTGTTTCCGGTTTTCAGGACGAGACATTCCGTCCGCAGGCAACAATCACCCGTGCAGAAGCAACAGTTATGCTTTGGCGTGCCTATCAATATGGAAATGATAATAAAGAGATTGGCGGCGGGCAGACAACGACGAGTCCAACACCAACGCCATCTGCACCAGCTACTCGGGACTCATTTACACCATCCACAGATCAACCATCTGCATCCACACCGTCCGCAAAGTTTACGGTGGAAACACTAATTGGCGGCTCAGGTGCTGGTGATGTGGATGGCCCTGTGCGGACAGCGAAAATCAACCAAGTTGACAGCATGGTCGTGGACAAGAACAACAATATCTACTTCCTCGACAGTCAGAAGATGAAGATACGCAAATTCAATAGCTCTAACGGAACGGTAGAGACGTTCAAGACGATTAATCAGGACTTCAATTGGGATTACAAGGATGCGGATGGAAATGCAAAGCACTACGACTACAAAAATCTCACACCGCTGAAGCTGGCTTACAATGCGGCCAGCAACAAGCTATATCTCGCGGCTAAGGTATCCGCAAGAACAATCATCTACGACATCACAGGGGGAGTCAGCGTATCGGCCTATGACTTTGACCATGAAGAAGCTCGATTTGTGGACTTTATCGCTTTTCCTGATGCAGAAAGCATCCTGTATGGCGTTACTGGCAGTCATGAGTCCCACGTCTATAAAGGTAAGCTAAATCAATCTCGGGTTGAGCGAATCGCCAGCAGTACAAGCTATACCGCTTTGGATTTGTCCGATTACTACGGCTATGCTCCTGTAGCCGCCGCTCATACGACTGCGGACAAGCTATATGTGTTTGGTCGGAGCAAAATGTACAGTCTGCAACTGTTTGCTGTGAAGGTGGACAAGGTTGCCTTGTATGAAGATACCCGATTTGATAGTGCATCTGCTCACAACGGGAAACTATATATGACTATTGCAGGAACCGTCTATGAAATGGGTGAGGCCGGAAACATGACTACCTTTATCAATGAAGATGACTTGATCTACAAGGATGGAATGCAGATTCGTCAGATAAAGCATATGGGTTTCGATAACAACGACAATGTCATCTTCTATGATGACAACAGCAAGTCTATCCGCATAATCAATCTGTAATCATTCAAGAGCGAGGTCGAAGCTACTTGATCGACTTCGCTTTCTTCATTAAGAATGATATGGCAAGGGGAGCAGGATAAATTTCATTACAACAGTACAAGGGAAAGGACTGGATAAGCATATGGAAACAACCGCATTGATGCTGAAGATTATCGGAGCCATTATACAAATTACCAGTATTGCCTACACAATCACCGCGATAGCGAAGAAAAAACGCAAACACATCTGGATCGGCATTGCTTTGTTCGTTGTTGCATTCCTGTTGCTGAATCAGGCAACGCACATGGAGGATCGACTTCGCGGCGGATATTGAGCTAATAAGGCTAATACAATGACTCTGCGGATAATCAGAGTTGGTCTGGAGGTGAAATGAAGATGTGGAGGATATATGCAATTGGAATCCTGTTACTTTGCCTGATGGCTCTGACAGGATGCTCCATTGTAGAGCGTGTGCTGAATTCTCAGCAGTCTGAACAAGCAAGAACAGATGGCATATTTACAGAGCTAAATTCAGCAATCAGAGAGGGCAATCTGAATGAAGTACAACGATTGCTGGATAAAGGAGCATCGCCCAACATTGCGGCTGATTATGGAGTTGGTGCTGAGTCGATTCCTGTAGGTAACTTATCGTTGGCGGTCAACTTCAATGAAGACCCGGGGCCGATGGTGAAATTGTTGTTGGAAGCGGGGGCTGACCCATCAGAAGACTTTCCTGCCATGCACGATGCTATAGAGAAGGGTAGTCAGGAGGTTGTGGAGTTGCTCGCTCAATATGGTGCGGATGTAGATGGCGGTCTGCAATCGGCGGTAATGTTCGATCAGGTTGCTATTGTACGTTTGTTGCTGGATCATGGTGCTGATCCCAATAAGGGAGTGCCGCTAGCGAGGACGACTTACAATGCAGAAATGCTGAAACTGCTTGAAGAGGCCGGATCTACCATCGACAACAGGCCAAGGCATGAGACGTATCCAGAGGACTACAAGACGGAGGACGGCGTGAGGGTGCGGATACGGTGATGAGGATGAACAACATAAACAGCGGAGAGGATGCAGGTGTCCTTCCCGCTGTTTGCTGTTTTTAACAGACATTTGCCGCGAGGCTGGATATTTTTTGTCAAACCCATGTTACAAATCTTTGGTTTAGAGAATATATAGAATAGACACAGATTTGTGAAGTTTCACAAAATATGTTTAGGAGCCCTTTAAGGGCAGAAATCATAGGAATAATGCTAAATCTGCTTGGTGCATCGGTAGTTCTAGTACAATTCCTCTAAAACACGCCCAATAGCACTAATTAATATTATTTGTGATAAGGATGATTGTGCATAATACGGAATGCTCGATAAAGCTGCTCAATTAATATGGTTGTTTTGAGCCCTGTGTCCATGTTCATTTGGCTCATCGTCAACTTCTCATCGTGTGGTGTAGTTTCTAAGCCGATAATAATGGAGATATCTGATGTCCCCGAAACTCCTAAATCATTAATCTTCTCCGCAAGTTCCTCTGACGACAGCGATTGCTTGGTGTTGGTCACAACAATCTTATAGCTGCTGTTGCTAAGCTTCTTCTCAAGCTCATTTTCTCTTTTGATATGAATTAATTTAATTGTACAGTATCGGCCTAGTCGCTTCTCATATTCATTTATCGCCTCCAAGTAAAATTTCTCTATCTTGTCGCATACTGTGTATATTGAAAATTTCACATTTAGCCCTCATTCCATAATTAATGTTCGTTATAAGTATAACCCTCATCTAGATGATATTTAAGTGTACTGGAGGAGTGACATAAGAATAATAACGAAAGATTGGCCTAATAACGCTATAAGAATATCGTTTACAGTGTATCCAAGTTAAGGTACTATAGTCCTATAATATGGTTGGGTGGAGGTTCTAAATATGGGAAGTAGCGGATATTCAAGCGGTGGTTACGGAGGAACAGGTGGAGGTGTTGGTAATAGTTGCGGAGGTACCCTAATCATTCAGCTTATTATTAACCAAAATCAGAAAGGCATTTGGTCTATTACTGCTGTTAATGATGATGTTTACATCAACCTAAATAAGTCGACAACCTTACCTATACTGGAAGTTCTAAGGACACAGGATAACACACTGATAGGAGTTGCTCCCCCGAGTTTTGGCTGGGTTATCAATTGTATTGATAGTGGTTGGCAATACCAAGGAACTATTATTAAAAAAGAAGGTTCCGAGTATGATCCGCGAATAACAGTACAGCTAAATGGTGTGAGATGATATGGTTAATAATCATGCAAGTGGTGTGTTAAAGGAACTGTGGGATGTCTATGGTTGTTCAATAGAACAAGAATATAGTTCATTACAAAAAACACAAGATCAAGTTCTTGATGAATTTTTCTTTGTTTTGTTAGGTGGATTTGGAATAAGTTACGAATTAAATCTATCAGGTATTCAAATACTTAAACAACAAGATTTATTTAATGAAACGTTCTATCAAGAAAAAAACACGTTGAATATTATTGAAGAGAAGATTAGGGAACAGTTTTCTAAAAAGCAATTTTCTCCCGTTACGTCCAACGGTCAACTAAGAAAGTATAGATATACTGAGACAAAACCCAAAACAATCTCTAATGCTTGTTACTGGCTGTGGGATGATTGCCAATGGCAGCTTCACGAAAAATTGCAAACATTGAGTTCTTGTGAGTCAAGAACGTGGTTGTGTAATTGTCCTGGAATTGGCATGAAGTCTGCAAGTTGGTTGTTAAGAAATACAGGGTTTAGTGAAGACTGTGCTGTATTTGATGTTCATATTATAAGATTCTTGGACTTTTTAGGATTTCAAATTCACGAACCACTAACCGAAAAAATATACTTGAAATTGGAAGATGGTCTACGGAAAGTCTGTAGCAATATAGGAGTATCACTAGGAAAGATGGATTATCTGTTATGGCTTTTATCTAGGAATGGGTTTCTTGATTACGCGAATCGAGGTGAGCGTGCATGAGTCTTGCTGTATTTGGAGAAATAGGGATGGATCTTTTGCTGAATAACGACACAAGAATAATTCCTAGAGTCGGCGGAGCAGGGTTGTATGCTTCCATAGCCGCGGCAAAACAGGGATTAAAAGTAGACTTCCTCACCGTTTATGGCCCAGAAATTGAATCATATAGCCTGAACTTTTGGGGAGTTATGGGTATATCGACACAGCAATCATTGTATTTGGAAAATTACAGTGTACCTAGGTACTTAGTAACTGGTTATAAGGCATTTGAACGTAAGAACAGCACACCAATGACTGATGTGAAAATTGGATTAGACTATAGTCCCTCACTGAATGAGGATTGCAAAGGGGTGTTACTGTTTCCGCTAGATCACTCCTTCCCTGAATCAATGTGCAGACAGGCATTTGAAGAAGGAATTCCTATATTTCTGGACCCAAAACCTAATGATAAATCTATACAACAGGCTAGAGGGATTTTAAAATATGTGACAGTGCTTTTAGTAAATGAAGAAGAGGCTCTACTGTTGTCGGAATCAGTTGAAATCAATGAAGCCATTAAGAAATTAGAACGAATGGGGCCTGAATATATTGTAATTAAAAGAGGTCACAAGGGTTGTATTTTAGTTCAAAATGAAAAAATAATTGAAATTCCAGCGTATAAAAGTAATGTTGTATGTACTCTTGGTTCGGGAGACGCCTTCGGAGGGGCTCTTGCAGCTACATTTTTAGAAACAGGTGATATTGAATATAGTGTTCAAATTGGAAACTGTGTGGCTGCCAATTTTATTGAGAGCTTCGCTATTGAGACAGTGATTGACAAAGTTGGCGTAGAAAAAGACATTTGTTATCGTGAAAAATTTATCATTAATGAGTCGAGTCCTCAGAGAGTATATTTAGCTGGCCCATTCTTTAGTAAACAAGAATTAGATTGGGTTCAACATGTTAGTAACAGATTGGAGGATGCTCGCTTTACTATCCTATCCCCCTCAAGAGAAAATGGTATCATTAACAATGATACATTGTTGGAGCAAAGACAGAATATCTTTCAAGCCGATATTAAACTTTTAGACTCTGCTGATATTGTAATAGCTTTATTAGATCATGATGACCCAGGCACATGTTTTGAAGTTGGATATGCTTTTGAAAAAGGAATCCCTGTATATGGATGTAGAACGTCTCAAAGGAATCTAAATAATATGATTCAATTTGGATGTGTTCAAATAATTGATAATATTGAAGAACTAATAAAGGTTCTATATGAACAAAAATAAAGTTGTGCTACTATTCTCAGGCGGGATTGACTCCACTGTCCTATACTATTGGCTGATTAATGCAAATTATGATGTTTTCCCTATTCATATTAATTATGGGCAAACTACCTACTTAGGTGAAATAAATGCAATAAAAGAGGTAACCTCAGCACTTGGAGAACTTATGCAGTCCCCACTTTTTATTAATGTTCCAAATCTTAAGCAAATAGGTTCAGGTACACTTGTCGGTGAACTAACTTTAGATAATAATTCAGTTGACAAGTGGAGCCAGAATGAGTTTTTCCCGAATAGAAATATGATATTTATTTCTATTGCTGCTTCGTATGCATATAAAATGGGGATCAATAAGCTAGCCATTGGAGTAGTCGGTGAAAATACTTATACTGATACAAGGAGTTCCTTTATCCGAAGCATTGCCTCCACACTGTCTGAGTCGTTAGCCCAATTTGAATTTATTGTACCATTTATTGATCAAAGTCGAAAAATTGTGTTAGATGAATCTGTGAGGCTAAATGTCCCTATAGAAAAAACATTTTCTTGTAACTGTCTAGGAGATAGACATTGTTTATTGTGCAATAGTTGTTTGGATAGACAGTATGCTTTAGAGCATTTGGGGAAGCAGAATGCATTTTAGGTGCTTGATAATAACATAGTTTAGTATTATCATAAAAAGGAACATATGTTCTGTATATGGGGGATATAATGAAAACAATACGTGATCCTATTCATAATATTGTTCAATTTGATAAAAAAAATGATAGAATACTTCTTGATCTAATTGATACATCGGAGTTTCAACGGCTACGACATATTAAACAACTGGGTCTCGCGTCATTTACTTATCCGGGTGCAGAGCATACTCGATTTGCTCATTCTTTAGGGGTAACTTATCTTATGAATAGATTTATAGATAAAATCTGCAGTCTTAAAGGAGATCGTTTTGAGCCCTATATTAAGGAAATAAGGGAATACCGGTTACTTGCTTTAGTAGCTGCATTACTTCATGATATAGGACACGGACCATTTTCTCACGCTTTAGAAAAAACAACTGGTGTTAGACATGAAAAATGGACGGTAGCAATTATCCAAGGTGATACTGAAGTTAATATGGTACTCAAAATGCATGGAATAAACCCACAAGAGGTAGTGGATGTTATACAAAGAACTCATGCTTCAAAGGCTATTGTTAAACTTCTTTCTAGTCAATTGGACACCGATCGAATTGATTATCTCTTAAGGGACTCTAAAATGACTGGTGCTGGTTATGGGACTTTCGATCTTGAATGGTTAATAAATGTTTTGACGATTGGGGAGTACAATGGTGAGATTGAAGTTGGATTAGATATCGACAAAGGTGTCAGTATAGCCGAAGATTTTGTTATGGCAAGATACTATATGTACACAAATGTATATTTCCACAAGACGACAAGAAGTGCTGAATTACTAATTGATAAGATTTTTGCAAGGGCATTAGAGATATATTCTCAAGGGAAGATTGAATTGCCTGAAGATTTAGTTGGGATATTAACAAAGAAAGGGAAGTTACACGAGACGGTTTCTAACTACATTAATCTTACAGACAGTACTATTTGGCATTATGTAAAGGTTTGGACAGCGAATGATGATCATATATTAAGTGACTTATGTAATCGACTATTGAAAAGGCAGTTTTTTAAATCAATTAGTTCCTCAGAATTAGATCCACTAGAATACTGGCAGCGGGTAATAGAAATATCCGCTAAAAGTGGAATTTCAAGAGATTATTATTTTTTGAGGGATGAGGCCAAAAGTAGTTCATATAAAGACTCTTATCTACTCCAAACACCAAAACCTGGTGAGGAAGGGATGGAACGGGAGGCTTCTGAACAAATTGTTCTCTTTAATAAAAAGGGAAATGGCACTGAGTTGTCGTATATCTCTGATATAGTAAATGGATTGAGAAATAAAAAGATATCTATTGAAAGGTACTATGTTCCAGATGAATATAAGAATGAATTTATAGGAGGTTATCAGCATGTTTAAAGCAGCCTATAGTCTGCTAAGTATATTTGATAGTGTTAATTCAGTATATGGAAGAAAAAAGGTGCAAAAAATGGTGCATCTTCTTGAAGTATCAGGGACTGAACTGCCTTTTAAATATGAATATCATTTTTACGGGCCATATTCTGCGGAGGTTCAGGAGGAGATAGGTTTTTTAGTACAGCAGGGTCTTCTTGATGAAATTAAGCATGATGGGGCATATGAATATGTAATAACTGAAAAAGGCAGAGCGTTTAAAGCTACCCTCGAAGATGATGGGGGATATCATGTACCTATAGACAAAAGATTGTTGAACTCAATGACTAATGAAAGTTCGCAGTTCCTTGAGATGGTCAGCACCTATGCCTTCTTAATAGATTCAGGATATGATGCATCTGCAGCAAAAGAAAAAGCTCTTGAATTAAAACCACATTTAGAACGATTTGTCGATAAAGCAGTTAATTATTATAACAGACAAATAAGAATTCACTAATCGTGTAGTTGTAAGACCACCTATTATAGGTGGTCTTATTTATTACTATTATAATAATCTATATTAATTAATTGTATAGTTTACCATATCAACCGATACGGTGAACCGTATCATAAGTGACGGTGAAAAGTCAGTATTAATAAGGGTGTAAAGGCCTGTAGGAGTGATGGAGGGGAGGAGGTACGATAGAGTTAGGCTTATCCCTCATAGATGGGCTCTAGAGGGATGCAGCTGGACACATCCGACTTTGTCGGATGTCGGGAACATACGAACATTATAGGAAATCGGCGATATTTTTTGAATATAGTCGCTTTGCTAAGCCAATTAAATTATGTATTGCTTCAAGTACTGCGGCAGCTATTAATATTCTTCCTAAGGGACCTTCAATAAGTTCTAGTATATCATTCGGGGCATGTAGTCCTTTCATTTGAATTTGGCTATATGTCATAATTGCCATTGCACCATCAAGTTGCGGGAGGAAAATGAAATTCTAAAGTAGTTTATAAAAAACCGATAAAGCCCAAGCGGACAAGATGCTTGGGCTTTCATTGTGGTGTTTGCGTTTGCGCGGCCTAGACGCGAAGATCGATGTTCCCGCCGACAGTTGTGCTGGTGGCGGAGCTATTTTTGGTGGCGTTAACCTGACTGCCTACATCCTTAATGGCTACTGCCTTCGGGGGGCTTTGCGAGCTTCCTTGATTGGCGGCGGTTTGTTGTTGTTGAATTTGCTGTTCGATTTGCTGGATTTGCTGTTGGATCTGCTGGATTTTGGCCTGCTTCGTTTTCAGATCGTCTTTACTTTCTTTTTCCTGCTTTAGTTGCTTTTCCAGATTGCTTTTCTGTTTTTCCAGATCGGTCGTGTCGCTGCTTTTTGATGTGTTCGAGGTGTTGGACGTGTACGTGTAGACGCTGTTTCCTGAAACGGATGATATGCTCATTGCGTGGGCCTCCTTCTTTATGTATCATGATGAGACTCTAGGCCGTGTGGGCGGTCTGGCAGTGCGAACCGGGCGATGCAGTGTACGTAAAATTACAGGAGCCGAAGCTTATAGCCGGCAGGCGAATTATGATATACGGGAAACAGGCCGTGCTTGCTCGAACATGTGACTTACCTGATCGAAAAGATCGGACACCTCTTGATCCGTTGCTTGAGATGCCTCGAAATGGCTTAGTTCGTCCTTGATTGCGGAAACGGTGGCGGTTAGGCTGCCGGAATTGGCAGGGCCGGACAGGGACGTACTGAGCGAGTCTAATTTAGTTTGCAGGTCGGTCAGAATCGATTTTTGCTGATCAGTAGTCAACGCAGGGCTGTCAGCCGTGTTGCCTTGTTGTTCATCCGAAGCTTCCGCGCCTTGGATTCCCCAAGCGAATGGCGGCAGTATGCCGCCCATAGCTTTCATCATCGGAGGCAGGCCGCTTTGGCTGGCTGGAGGCTGGGGCGGGCGCGAGTTTTTTAACGTTTGCATTACTTCGTCGAACAAATCTGAGACTTGCGAGTCCGTTGAAGTGGAAGCGTCAAAACCTGCCCATTCATTCTGAACCTCGTCCAACGGAGAGCTGGCGCTATCGTCGTTCGTCGAGGAGCTAATGGCGCTGATTCTGCTTTGGATTTTAGCCAAAATCGTTTTCTTTTGCTCGGCTGTCAGGGCGTCATCGCCTGAATCCGCGCCATAGTTGCTGGTGGAGCTCGGAGAGTATTGACTGCCGGATGTATATGCCATCCACTCTGGACTGAACTGGACGGAGTCCATCGAAGTCTCCTTATCTTTGCTGAACTGCTGATCCACAGCGTTATGGTGCCTGTGATGATGGCGGGTGACGGTGCTTGAACTATCGGATTGTGTGGTTGAATAGGAATTGTTGTAATTGTTGATCGATACGGACATGGGGTGTCTCCTTTCTATCCCGGCTGCAATCAGCGGAAAGCCCACGAATAGATTGTCGGACGGAAAGCTGAGGAATAGCTGAAAATACGCTGAAGGTTCGTTTAGTAACTGCTGAAAGTTTCCTGAAAACAAGCGGCCGCTAAATGGCGCTCGCGACCAACGTATCCTGTGTGGTGAATTGGAGCGTGTATAGCTGATCCGCCGACTTCACCGGTGCTGATAAAGGATCAAGTCTTTTTGGCATCTTTGCCGCGGCAGCAGTGGCTGTCGTGTACGGATGGTTGGGCGGAAATTCTATACAAAGAAACCACTTCATTATCCGGGAGTGGCTTGTTGTTTATAGATTGATGCATATTTTATGGTACGAACAGTACTTGTGTTTAGATACATTACGCTGAGCCTTATCCTAAGTGACGGTGGAAAAATTGCCCCGTCAAGGAAAGAAAAGCGAGGGCAAGCTTGATGCTTTTTTGGCTGACAGGGGGATGGTGATGGTCGGTTGACTCCAAGTTGGGGATCGAAGAGTAACACATCCGCTTCACCTACAATATGATGAATGTGTCTAGAAATCTAAAGAGGTGAGCCAATGGCAGTCGTAAAAGCCAGGAAACAGGATATTGATATGTTGGCAAGGTTGCTTCGAGCTGAAGCAGAGACCGAAGGCGAAAGAGGCATGCTCCTGGTTGGAAATGTCGGCATTAACCGGATCAGAGCGAATTGTTCCGATTTTAAAGGACTCCGTACTATTCCCCAAATGATCAACCAACCGCATGCATTCGAAGCCTTACAACATGGTACGTACTATCAAAACGCAAGGGAGCGGGAACGCCGTCTGGCGCAACGGGCCGTAGATGGGGAGCGGAGTTGGCCGGGGAAATTCTCCCTATGGTATTTCCGTCCAGGAACGTTCGAAAATCCCGGACCCTGTCCGCCAACTTGGTATAATCAGCCGCTCGTAGGACGATGGAGGAAGCACTGTTTTTATGAACCGACCGCGCAAGAATGTCAAAATGTATATAATACGTTTTAATCGGTTCCCGATCGACGACAAGAACGTTGTCCGATGGCCGGCGAACAGAGATTGAACTAACGGGGAACCATAGTTGAATCATTCAGAAAAAGAGGCGATCCCTTTGGGTGATATGCTCCCTTTACGGTAGACAGGTGAAATAACAAATCCTGTTGCTGTAAGGAGAGCATTTTTATGTATAAAAAGAAACGTACAGCCTCAGAGAAGCTAGCCGTTATCCAGGAAGTGGAGAGCGGCCGTATGGGTGTTAGAGCTGCAACCACAAAGCTTGGTGTCACCCAAACATCCTTAGCCAAGCAGTGTGAGTTAGGTGGAAGGAGAGGCGCCGGTTGACTTTTTTCAGCAAGTCGGCGATTATGGGGAAATGCAGGAGCAGCGAATCGTTCACCAACTGGATGATGGGCTCGCTCGGTTGTGATCGTACTGCAAGCTGATGCACCTTCCTGCGCTCGGCCGGGAGCATGTGCCGGGGCTGATGAAGATTGTCGATTTTGGACAGCACAAGGATAAGTCGAGTAAAATATGGTGGGCAGAGCGTGTGGACGCAGGCGTGCGGTCCGCTGCATAAGCCGAATGTCGTGAAGACAGACACAATGAGGAGGAAATTGATTACCATGGAAGCTGTGGATCAAGCTGCAATGAGTGCAGCAGGGCCGGATTTGAGCAAAATCAAACGTGCCCCGATTGTCATCGCACTGATTATCGGTGCATTCGTTGCGATTTTGAACGAAACGTTGCTCGGTAATGCTTTTCCAGATTTGATCAAGGCATTAAATGTAACTCCTGCTACGATTCAATGGCTATCCACTGCTTACATGCTGGTGGTTGGCGTGCTTGTGCCGGTAACGGCGATTTTGCAAGAATGGTTTACAACGCGGCAGATGTTCATCGGTGCGATGACATTGTTCCTGATCGGTACGATTATCGCAGCGTGTGCACCGGGTTTTGAGGTGCTGCTGGTAGGGCGTGTCGTGCAGGCGCTTGGCACCGGATTGATGCTGCCGGTGCTGATGAACACGATTCTTGCTATTTTCCCGCCGGACAAGCGCGGCGGAGCGATGGGACTGATCGGCTTGGTGATCATGGTTGCGCCGGCAATCGGACCGACGGTATCGGGTCTCATTCTCGATCAGCTTGAATGGCGCTGGTTGTTCTACCTGATTATTCCGCTTGCGGCATTCTCGATTATTTTTGCGTCTATTTATATGAAGAATGTATCGAAGATCACGAAGCCAAAGGTGGACATCCTGTCGATCGTTCTCTCGACGATTGGTTTCGGCGGTGTCGTATACGGATTCAGTAAGTCGGGTGATCTTGGCTGGGGCAATCCTGAAGTGTACTGGATGGTTGCGGTGGGTGTCCTCGGTATTCTGATTTTTGCCGGGCGTCAGCTGATGCTCAAAGATCCGGTTATGGATATGCGCGCGTTTAGGTTTCCCATGTTTGCTCTCGTTACGGTGCTTATGCTCGTGATGATGATGACGTTGTTCTCGACGTTGACATTGCTGCCGTTGTACTTGCAAGGTCCGCTGATGTTGACGGCTTTCGCGTCGGGCCTGATTATGCTGCCAGGCGGCATTATCAACGGGATGATGGCGCCGGTAGCAGGTATTTTGTTCGACAAGTTCGGTCCACGCGTGCTCGTTATTCCAGGGCTTGCTATCGTGGTCGGCGCGATCTATTTGTTCACTAACATTGATATGGAGACGACGAAAGGCTACCTCATCATGGTGCACATCATTATGATGATCGGTATTTCTCTTGTGATGATGCCTGCGCAGACGACGGCGTTAAACCAGTTGCCGCGTGCGCTGTATCCACATGGCACGGCGATTATGAACACGCTGCAGCAAGTTGCCGGCGCTATTGGCGTGGCGCTGTTCATCAGCATCATGTCTAACGGCACGAAGGATTATCTCGCGAAGTCGAGCAATCCGCAAGATCCGCTTGAAGCGTTAAAAGGCATGGTTGAGGGCTTGCACAATGCTTTCTGGATCGGCCTTTGCATCGGGATTCTCGCGCTTGTGATCGGCTTGTTCATTCGCCGTACGAAGCCGCCTGAAGGCGAAGAACCGCACCAAGGCATGGGACATTGAGTTTCGTTTGCATGTAGCGTAATTGAGGAAAGGGGTTGTCCAGAAAGTCGTTGAATGATGTCGGAATCCCCACTAAGCCCCCCTAATATAGGGTGAAAAAGATGCTTCCAGCCCCACTGTTGCAGTGGTTTTGGAGGCATCTTTTTACATCGTTTGGGTCTGGCTCATTGGTTATGGGGTTTTTCGCACAGCCCCTTTCAACTTGCTGTTACAGACAGCGCGGAGAACCGTATCGTCAGTAGGCGAGTTTGTCGCATTCACCGCTTGCGGAGCGTGGAAATTTGTCCATCCCCAAGCCTGGTCTGTGGTGAGCCATCTGGTGGGACGACTTCGGAAGTGGCTAGCGTAGGTACTGCACGGTTAAGTATCATCCGACACGCGACGAGAGGTGATGCTTTTGCTTGCGCATGATGATGACGTTATAGGCGACATAATAAGAGAATAAAATGAGCATCAGCCCAGCTGACCAGCCGCCGGCGATCGATTGCAGTCTGTCTGTGGCACTGATGCCGCTGCCGGAAGAGGTCATGACGAACATATCGTAAATACGGTACAAGATTCGCACGAAAAATAGCGCGGTGACAATGCCGCCGATCCACGTGCTCGGGCGATAATGCCAGCGGCCTTCGCGCTGCTCGAATCGGGTCATGGCTGCACCGTAGTAGGCGAGGATGCCGCCGATCACAATGCCTGCCGCGTCGGAAAGCAGGCTGACGGGATGGGAAGCGCCAAAGATCACAAGGATGATGCCGAGCAGCGTCAAGATGATGGAGGAGATCTGTAGTTTGGCTGCATTCAGTTGTTGCCATCCAATGCTGCGGCGGACGCGCAAATAGATGCGATATACAATGAAAATAGCGATCAGCGCGATGATAATGGTTTGGGTTTGCATCATGAAAGTTGCCTCCTTGTTAACGATGTAGTCTATGTAAAAAGGATATCCGGTTTCCGCAGCAGCAACAACTAACTGCAGATACAACATGCAGCGGGGCTTCTCTATCTGTAGATAGAGACCGACATGCGGATGCAGGAACTTTTTGATTTTGCCGGTGGGCAGGGCTAGAATGAAGGAAGTGGTGCTATTCAGGGAGAGCCGTGACAAGGGGGGGGGGGGGGGGGGCAAGT
>Ga0206102_1000048_pt1 | contig 81621 bp, 126 predicted proteins | sample 1B1Ametagenome_FD_148645 | JGI IMG/M metagenome (GOLD analysis project Ga0206102, IMG submission 148645) | Enriched microbial communities from leaf-cutter ant dump, University of Wisconsin, Madison, United States - 1B1A | ecosystem: Environmental > Terrestrial > Nest > Insects nest > Nest dump... | reverse complement strand
TGTCCGCGGTCTACGGCGCCGTGCCGTCGTCGAACCCGTACCCGTCGGGCATCGATCCCACCAAGGGCGAGCGCGTGACGCAGACGTACGCGGACTACCTGTTCACCGCCCCCGGGGCCCCGATGGAGCTCCCGAACGTGTCGAGCATCTCGTGGACCCGCTCTGTCGACGTCGACACCGCGCAGGCGACCATCGAGTTCTGGAACAACCAGCCGCTCCCAGTCGGCCAGCGCCCGAAGAACGGCGAGCTCGACCAGCCCGGCTACTTCTCTCCCGGTCGTGGCACTTCGCCGTTCTCGTCACGCTGGGACCACCAGCCGAACGACTGGACCGGCCTCCTCATGCCGGACAACATCCTGCGCACCTACGAGGGGTGGGGGAGCGACAACCCGGAGAGCGCCGGCATCGGCGGGGAAGGCTACGTGCCGCCCGAGAAGGACTCGCGACTCGTTCTCACTGGTGTGTGGATCATCGACAGTGTCGAGATGACCGCACTCGGCAGCGTCGTCGTCACGGCGCGTGACCCGGGCAGGCTCCTGCTCGACCACTCCGCGATGATCCCTGTCGTCCCTGACGACTTCTACCCGGTCACGTTCAAGGACTGGGGTGACAAGGTCACCGTCCTGTCGAAGCGCCAGGAGGACTACCGAGCCACCCAGGTCGACCGTGTGAACGCGACGCACCGGGGCTCCGGCAACGACCTGTGGCCCGAGAGTGCCTACACAGGAGCGAAGGTTTACGGGCACTCCAGCACTCATGCCCTGGATGGGAAGCAGCAGACCTACTACCTGTCGGTCGGCAACCCGAGCCCGGGGTACCGGTCGGCCTACGAGTACGTCGACGTCAATGTCGACGCGACGATCAGCGAGGTGCGCTTCACGACCGTCAAGTCTGGGTACAACGCGTACGTCTCGATCAAGACGCGCGACGGCTGGGTCAACGGCAAGACGATGCCTTACCGCCGGGACGGTCGCGGTCGGTACGAGGAGGGCGTCCCGTACGTTGCGTCGAAGGGCGGCCTGAAGGGCGAGGGTACCCACACGATCAGCTTCAAGCCGGTCGAGCGGGCGACGATGGTGCGCCTGTGGCTCGGCAACCTGCCGAACTTCGGGCTCCCCGGGGCGAAGTACCGCGCCGGGATCCGGGAGATCCAGGTCTGGGGTCCGCGTGCAGTCACGCGCAAGCGTACGGTGGTCGACTCGAACCAGGTCGGACTGACGCCGGGCCCTGCAGGATCGAACCCGGGCCGCTGTCAGGACTACACCGATATCGTCAAGCTCTTCTGCGCCTGGGCCGGTCTGTACTGGCCGCAGGGTGGCTACGAGGCCATGTCGGACGGCTCCATCCGTGCCCTGTCCCCGAAGAAGCCCGACAGGGTCCTCGGGGCGGGGGTGCAGGGTCGTGTGTGGGGCGACTTCCAGGCGACGGGGACCGCTCCGGTCGCGGAGATCGTCGCGAGCGCCTTCGACAAGAAGACACTCATGGACGGCGTCCGGTACGTCGCAGACATCCTCGGCTTCGGGTTCTGGTTCGACGAGACGGGCGCCGCTCAGTGGCGACTGCCCAACATCTGGGGCCGTGGGAACTGGATCAACGGGACGGCGAGCAGCCCGGGTCGTACGAACGAGGTCGTGACGATCGACGAGCGCAAGACGATCATCGGCCTGAGCGCGACGATCCAGTCGGCGAACGTGCGCGAGGGCGTGTTCGTCGCCAACCCGGTCGGCAAGTTCGCCGCGATGGTCCCCGGGTACAACCCGAACCCCACCGGGCTGCGCCGGGTCGGCGGCTGGACGGACCAGCACTTCGAGAGCGTCGACGAGGCCCGCGTCATGGCAGACCTCGTCACGGTGCGCCAACTTTTCCGCTACCGCCAAGATCGCATCACGATCCCAGCGCACCCGGCGATCCAGATCGACGACCAGGTGCGCATCTTCGAGCGTGTCACGTCGGAGGGGTACTACCACTACGTGCAGGGCATCTCGTCACAGAACGATGCCCAGAACGGACAGTGGACCTACACCCTGCAGACCCACTGGTTGGGTGACGACCCGAACGGGAAGTGGGCATTCGACAAGTCCGCACTGTCCTCCGTGACGATCGCGCATGTCGATGCGCTACAGGGAGGAACCGAGTACGTCCGGGCGGGGCTGGAGGGGTGATGGCGGCAACCTTCTTCGAGCTCATCGTCGCGGAGCAGGGGCGCAACGCGCAGCGCGAGACCTCGCGCGAGAATGCCGGTCGGCTGGCCTACTCGATCCACAAGCAGGACTCCAAGGGGGTCGGCTACTTCCAGGTGCAGAAGCCCATCCCGTTCGATGTGGCCTTCACCGAGGAGCCCGTCATGTTCACGGGTGCGGCGATCATCGATCCCGTCCCGGCTGGCTGGTACCCGCCCGCCGCAGGCGCGTCGGTCTGGCAGTGGCAGCGCAACCCGAAGGGCAACTACACGGGCGCCTGGGTGGCGTTGTGGGTCCGGATGGAGCCCGCCGACGCGGTCTCGCCGACTCCGCCGCCGATCCGGATCCAGCACCACCTCATGTTCATGGGCGACGCTTACAAGGATCTCGGTAACGAGGTCTCCACGGATGCCCAGCTGCTCAGCCCGCGCCGGGCCGGATTCGGGAGTTGACATGGCAGGACTGACCTCGCGCTTCCGGTTCAACAAGTTCGGCGGCGGTACGCCCGGGACGATCGCGGACAATGCCCAGAAGTTCACTGGCGCCGACCGCGACGCGATCGACCGCTTGCTCGCCCAGACGGAGCGCCACGACCATCATCTGCGCGCACCGAGCGCGACGCTCGCTACGGCACCGACCGCAGAGCTCGCTTCGGACGATGGCGTCCTGGTCGGTGGGGAGACCTACTACTACCGGTTCTCTGTCGTTGGTTCCGACGGTACGGAGACGGTCGCCTCGCCGGAGGTTGCCGTCGCCACCCCGGAGCCGCTGGTCGCTCCGGGCATTCCGGAGCTCTGGGTCGACAGCGTGAGCGCCGAGGGCGATCTGGCGGGGATCTACTACTACGCCCTGACGGCACTGCGGGGGGCTGAGGAGTCGATCCTGGGCCCGCTCGGCACCATCTCGGTCGTGGCGCCGGACGGAGCGGTGACCATCGGGCTCCCGGACTTCGGCGAGGCGGACGGTCTGCGCATCTGGCGCATGGGCATGAACGACCCGGGGTGGACTCGGGTCACCACGATCAACGCCGACGACGGAGTGACAGAGTTCGTCGACGACGGATCCGTCCCGCCCGACCCGTGTGCGTGCGATCCGGCGAATCTGCCCCCGACGGGGTTCAACAACGGCGTCGCGGTGTACCGCATCGAGGTGACCCTCCCTGAGGATGTCGACCTCAGCACCGCGTCCGCATGGCGCCTCTACCGGTCGACGGTCTCCGGTCAGTACGCGACTGCGAGTCTCGTCCACGAGGTCGTGGAGACCCAGGACGAGTGGGACGAGGAGTCGCCCCTCATGCGGTCCTGGAGTGACGTCGGTGACCCGCTGGTCGACGGCAGCCCCCTGGACTTCGAGGCCAACATGGCTTTCGCCCCGTACGTGTTCGACGGTGGCGCTGAGCTCCCGGACCCGAACGGCTACCCCGAGCGGTACCCGTTCCTGCTCGGCAACGAGCTCTGCGCCCTCGTCGACGGACAGTGGGCCCTCGTGGCGGGCGGAGGCGGAGGGTCGAGCGCTGCGATCCCGGGGCCGACCATCCTGACCAGCCCCAGTGGCGACCGGTTCGTGCTCACTGTCGACGACCTCGGCGCACTTGCCGCCACGCCGACCCTGCTTCCTGGCCCGCCGACCGCTCCGCAGAATGTGACGGTGTCCTGATGGCTCTGCCTGAGATCGCGTACGACGTCGACATCGCCAACATCGAGGCCGACGACGAGGACGTGCTCGCGACGTTCACCTTGGACGGGGGCGAGTGGACTGCGGCGAGCACCACGACATACCGCCTCGATGACGCCGGCCGCGCATACCTGGAGGTCGCAGAGCAGGGGCCCTTCACCTCGGTGTCTTTCGATGCGACCTACCCGGTGACGTGGGTGGTCGTCGGGACGTTCGACGTGCCGGACACCCTGTACACCTCCACCGGCCAGAACATGGCCGCCGTCTCCGGGTACATCAACGGTGTCGAGGACGGCATGGAGTGCACCTTCAACGGCGTCGCGGTGACCTCGCTCTTCGAGCGCGACTCGAAGGCTGTTCTGATCTGGACGGCCGATGGGGACACGAACGCGGCACGCGCCTATGTCAACGGGGCGCTCGTCTCGGAGACCACCCTCAGCCCTTACCTCGGCGCGCCGACTCCTACGGTCCTGCCGGGATACTCGAAGATCTACCGGGCCTTCGCACTGGACCACACGGTCGACCAGACGGAGGTCGACTCGCTGGTCGCCGAGCTACAGGACCTGTACTTCCTGGAGGACCGCACGGTGTCCTGGGAGGCCCCGGCCGCGACCTCCTCGCCCCTGACCGGGTACCTGGTCCGCTTCGTGGAGTCGGGTGTCGTCACCGACCACGAGGTCGCGCCGACCGAGACCGATGTGGTCGTGCGGTACGGCGGAGGGGACGCAGTGGTGGCGGTGTTCGCCAAGAGTGCGGCCGGGATCTCAGCGCCCGCAGAGACGACGCTGCCGTGAGCGTTCAGCACGTCGCCTACGGGGGAGTCCCCTGGTTCGAGCCCCCGGGTGCCGACTTCCTCCAGGTGTGGTCGCTCGTCGACTTCGGCTCCGGCTACTTCGGCGTACTTCAGGGTGTCAACGTGGGGGACGGCTCTTCGCCGCCTGCCAAACTCACCGTCTTGCACGTCTCGGACCCTTCGACCGTGCTGGCTTCGACCGAGCTGACCGGGACCAAGCTCTTCAGCGGGGCGGCGGTCGCACTGGGCCCTGGTCGGGCCGTTCTGTGCGTTGGAAGCGGGCAGTACGAGAGCGGCCCGGGGGTCTACCTCGTCGAGTTCGACTCCCGGGCGCGGACCTTGCGGCTCTCCGAGGTCCTACAGCTCCCCGCGGTGGACAACTTCACGCCGTTCTTCGTCGAGGTGATCTTCGTGTCCGGGGCGCCTCACGTCCTCACGTGGGACGTGAGCGGTCTGCACATCGTGCGCCTCACGGTCAGCCCGACCGGGCTCCAGGCGGGGCGTTGGAACCGCGTCTCCAGCTCACTCTTCAGCGAGGGTGTCGACAACGGGGTAACCACCTTCCATGCCGTCAACCAGGAGATCCGCGCCATCTTCTATGACGGTGGAGTTTGGAGCCCGGAGGGAACCTCGCCGATCGAGGCAAGGGTTGCCCGCTTCAGGGCCGACGGCTCGGGGCTGCGCGTCTCGCGAGTCTCCACCGGTGCGCAACCATCCTTCAGTAGTCGCAGAATCGGCAACCCCCACATCCAGGGCGAGACGGCACGCTTCCTGTTCGACGACTACGACGACGACGGTCTTGTCATCCGCGTCTGCGAAGTGACGAGGGATGGTGCCCGGGTCGTCGCCAGGCTCCGCGACTCCGTCCCTCGGGTGCCGGTCGAGAACCCTGGTGGCGACTACTGGCGACGCTCCAGCGCGGTGCGCGGGCACAGTGCGAACGCCGTCCCCATGCTGCCGGTCACCTTCAGCGGTGGAGACGCCGCCCCTGATGGTTTTGAGTGCATCGGCCTCTATAGCCAGCCGGGCATGTCACGCGCGGACCACAACCTCGCCAGCCTCGGCATGGCATCGTTGAGCGGGGGGTACATCGTCGAGATCACGAACTTGCTGACGGTCGGCGACCCTGGCGACCTGATGATGCATACGTGGCGGGTCACCCCGGACTACAACCTCACGGCGGGTGAGGTGCGGACCAAGGGCTACTTCTCGTGATCGAGGTGCGCCCGTTCGAGGGCGGTGGCTACCTCGTCAAGACCGAGGGTGGGGTGCATCTCGTGGTGCGTCCGCTCTCGCGTCTCTTTCGGCTCGTCGAGGTGCCGGAGACCAACATGCGGGACTGCTGGCGGTACTGGTGCTTCCCAAGCTTCGCTGCAGCGGTTCTTGCGGCTGACGTCTGGACGCCGTCCCCGGACTCTGAGCCTGTCGGGTGGAGTCGTAGTGGCGGGGCCCGTCAGGCGTACGACTTGGACGAGTAGTCCATCTCGATGGGGGCCCCGCTCTTCGCGGGGATGTGAATCGTCAGCGTCCCGGCGACACCCTCTTCGGCAAGAGCGCTGACGGCGACCTGCAGGTTGAACAAGCTCGCGGGCCGTACCCGGTCCATCTGCTCCGACGACCCGAGCAGTGCGAGGTACTTGCGCGCTCGCTCACCCGCTCGATCACCTGCCGCCTGGTTGCCGATCGTCTTGTCTCGATTCGTTGCCGAGTTCACAACGCATCCCTTCGATCCTCTGCGCGTCCGTCCGTGGAGTCTGCCCGAGCCGGACGCGGACTCCAAGCCTGTCGGCCGAGAGGGTCGATCTGATCGTTTTCCGCGCTAGGGGAGATCACTGCGATTTGCGCTAGCGCGGAAAAAGTCAGGACTTGCGCCGCTGTCAGTGGTCGCGGCTAGTGTCCTCGGCACAGCGACATCACGACCCGAGAAGCGGGTCAGGCATCCGCCGGGGGATCCGGGGAGCTCGCCACCGAAGCAACGGCTGAGGGCGGCACTGAACCAGACGTAAAGCGCGTCGGTTCGGTGCCGCCCTTGTTGCGTTTCAAGGGAGAACGACTTGTCCGTCCACACCAGTCCTCGAACCCTCCGCCAGAAGGTCACAGACGGGGCCCGCCAGCGCATGGCCACTTCCATCGCACGTGTCACCGTGCAGCGTGGTCAGGAGCTGCTCGCTCAGCTCCCGCCCGCCCAGGTCGCGGAGTACCTGCAGACCCAGGACGCACGCATCCGTCGACTCGTCGGCGAGTACGGCTTCGACGGCCGCAGCGTCACGGCGGTGTCGCGATGAGCTGTCCCGAAAACGTCGCCTGGGTGCGCAACGAGGACCTCTCGCTGGTCGCGCTCGTCTCTGCCCTCATCACGTCGCGGGGCGACGCTCTGTCGAGCCCCACCGTCGAGCACGACAAGCACTACGCCAGGGTCAGCGTCGGCCTGGCTCACCTCATTCAGGAGTCTTACGGCGTCGCCCCTCTGATGCTCGCCTTGGGCCGCGAGGCGGCGGAGGCGCTGAAGCTGCTGGACGGCGAACTGAAGTTCAGCGATGCCGTGCTGTTCCAGGAGGAGGGTGTCTGGACCTGGCGCTACATCGGCGACGTCGACGACGAGGGCGCCGTCGGCCAGTTCCGCAAGGCCTTGCGCCTCATCGTCCAGGCGACCACGTTCAGCGAGGTCCTGCACCTGCACCCTTCTGAGGCCCCTGCCGAGGATCGTGCACTCGTCACGGCGTGGATCAACGAGGTCTGCTCGGTCGAGTACCCGTGCAGCCTGGCCGGCCAGATGGCGGCGATCGTCGCCGGGCTCCACGGCCACCTCTACCAGCGCATCGCGCACGCCAGCGAACTGTCCAAGGCGGCTCAGGACGCCATGGACGAAGGCGGGCAGCCGTGAAGCTCTGGGGCCGCAAGGCGGCCACCCACACGACCCAGCCCATCGGCTTCGACGCGATCGACCTGTTCGCAGGCGTCGGATGGGACGCTGCCGCGCGCGAGCTCGGCATGAACGTCCTCGGTTTCGATCTCGACAAGGACGTCGTCAAGCTCCGCCGTGCAGAGTCCATGCCGACCGTCAAGGTCAACCTCTGGGAGTTCCTCCCCAGTGACCTCGTTCTGCCGTTCCGTGGCCTCATCGCCTCGCCGTCGTGCAAGAAGTATTCGGTCGCGGGCAAGAAGGAAGCCCACCCGGAGCTCGTCCGCATCCTGGCGGCCGTCCCACTCGTCGCCGCGGGAAAGCCGGTGCAGGATGTCCTGAAGGGCATGGACCCCGAGGCGGCCCTCGTGCTCGCGCCCCTGGCATGGGCTGTCCACCATCGCCCCGAGTGGATCGCGCTGGAGCAGGTCAAGGAGGTCCTCCCCGTGTGGGAGGCCATCGCCGACGCGCTGCGCGCACGCGGCTACTCGGTCGACACCGGCTTGCTGTCCGCCGAGCAGTACGGCTCGGGTCAGCAGCGAGTGCGCGCCGTCCTGGTGGCGAACCGCACGACCGAGGTCACGCTGCCCAAGCCGACGCACTCGACCTACTACAACCGCAACCCGCAGAAGCGGGATCCGGGCGTCAAGGACTTCGTCACGATGGCAGAGGTCCTGGGATGGGACCCGCGCGACCGCGTGGGGTTCGCCCGACGTGCCGACCGAGCCGACTCCGTCGAGATCGATGGCGCCTTGTACCGCGCCCGAGACCTTCGAGAGGCGGGTCTCCCGGCACAGACGGTGACGGAGAAGGCCCGATCGTGGCAGCGGTTCGTGGCGGGTGACAACACGGTCGAGCCGCAGGAGGCCCTGAACCCGCCGAAGGACTCGGACAACGAGCGTCCGGAGTGGCCGTACGTACGTCCGGCCACGACCGTCGTCGCCTCGTTCCGGCCTGACGTCATCGCGGCGCCGGGCTACCGCAAGCCGGGTGACGGCCCCCGCCAGAACGCACCCGGTTCGGTGCGCGTCACCGTGCAGGAGACGGCCAGGCTCCAGTCCTTCCCGGACGACATCGACTGGTCGGTCTTGTCCAAGACGGCCGCTCACAAGCTCATCGGCAACGCCGTCGACGGCTGCGTTGCGCGTGCAGTCCTGCTGTCTGCGCAGGGCATCGATCACACCCAGGAGGACCAGGCATGAACGTGAAGTACCTCGCCCCCGCACTGGCCCTGGCCGGTGTACTCGTCGCCACCCCGGCGTTCGCCGGAGGGTCGGACGGTCCCACCCCGTACGACGTCGGCCGCTCGGGCCTCACGTTCCCGCAGCCGCTGAAGGCGCACGGCCACATCAACGTGCGCACCGACGACGGCGTGACCCACGGCCTGCACATGGACCCGAACAACGGGCACCCTGGCGGTTCGTGGGTCGGTGAGACGTTCATCCCGTGGTCGGCGTTCGGCATCACCGAAGGCTGCATCGTGTGGGTGCAGTGGAGCGGTGCGAACGAGCACTTCGGTGAGGGTGGCCAGAAGCCGGTCTGCCTGAAGAAGTCGCACCACACCAAGAAGCCGCACCACACCAAGGAGCCCGAGCCGTGCCCCACGACGGAGCCCACGACGGAGCCCACGACGGAGCCCACGACGGAGCCCACGACGGAGCCCACGACGGAGCCGACCGAGGAGCCGACCGAGGAGCCGACCGAGGAGCCGACCGAGGAGCCGACCGAGGAGCCGACCGAGGAGCCGACGCAGAGCCCCGAGCCGGAGCCCACGGTCAGCCCGACTCCGGGGCCGACGGCCGAACCCAGCCCCGAGCCGACCGTGGCGCCCGAGCCCGAGCCGACCGTCGGGCCAACCGAGGAGCCCACCGGGGTTCCTACGCAGAGCCCGGAGCCGACCACGAAGCCGACGCCGCAGAACTCTCCCGCGCCCGCTCCCGAGCCCGATGGCGCCTCTACGGCAGCCCCAGTCCCCGCATCATCGCCATCGACGACTTCGACCCAGACGCCTTCCTCGGTGAAGCCGGTGACGAAGGCCGCGCGGGTCGGGACGGTCGCTGAGCTCGCCGAGACCGGCAACGACACGCTCGGCAACATCCTCGTCGGGATCTTCCTGCTGGGCTCCGGGGCCTTCCTCTACCTCGCAGCGAAGGTGGGGAAGCGTTGATGGCTCTGAAGATCAACGTCGCGCTGGATCGTCGGAGCGCCGAGCTCGTCGCCCTCGGTCGGGCCGTGGCCCTCATGGCCGACGTCCACCTCCCGAAGGCCACGGCGCGTTCGGTTCTGGAGATGGCCCGCGCTACCCGGCACGCCCTGGAGGCCGGCGAGTACGACTACGCGGTAGACATCCTGGCAGAGCTTTACCGACGCCTGGAGGACGAGGACACCGCGTCGTCGAACCTCGTCAAGGCGAAGGCGTCGGCCCTCGTCGTCGACATCAACAAGTGGCAGCGGGTGTCGTCGTGAGCGGGGAGGTCTGGGACGAGTACGGCGCCCGGTGGGGCGAGGTCATCGAGACCGCCTCCGGATCGCTGATCGTGCACAAGGCGGAAAGCTGCAAGCTCTTCGACTTCGCATGCTGTGTCCACAATCCCTCTGACCACCCGCTCGCGACGGCGCAGCTCAACTGGCGCAGCGACCGTGACCTCATGGAGCGGATCTGCTCGCACGGCATCGGGCACCCAGACCCGGATGACATCGCGTTCCGGCGGTGGGTGCTTGCCAAGCCGGCCGAGTGGGTATCGGCGCAGGCCGTGCATGGCTGTGACGGCTGCTGCAGGGGCGCGCGATGAGGATCCGCCAGTCCGACCTCGCCTCGTTCCAGCGCTGCGCCCAGCAGGTCAAGCTGAAGGAGCAGGCGAAGGAGCAGGGGTGGCACGAGCCGATCCTTTCCGCGACGGCCGCCGGAACGGTCATGCACTACGCCTTCCAGACTCTGCAGAAGCTCCATCACGAGGGCCGAGAGGACGCACTCGATGTCGCTATCGCGACTCTCCAGCGTTACTGGGACCCGAGCAACATCTCGATGATCTCCGAGGGCCCGGTCGACGTCTGGATCGCGAACGACACCTACCACGGGATGCTTCGTCGACACACGGAGAACCTGAAGGCCGCTGATGCCTGGATCCGCAGGGACAAGTCGATCCTGCTTTCGATCGAGCACACCTTCGACGTGCCGATTGTGATCGACGGCGAGGAGCACACCCTTCACGGAACTGTCGACCGTCTCTGCTTGCGCATGATCTCGGGCAGGCCGGTCCTCGGGGTCGATGACCTGAAAACCTGGCGGAAGAAGCACTACTACCTGGACTCCAACACTCAGGCGACCGTGTACTCGTACGCCTCGTTGCAGCCCGAGTTCTGGAACTCCTTCTACGAGGACGAGACCGTCCTGGAGTCGTTCCATGAGGTGGTCGAGCGGCTTTCCGCCCGGGGTCTCCAGCTCTACCAGGGCCTCAGGAAGGACCTGACGGTCATTCCCCGTAGGGCGCGGTTCCTGCGGGCGTGGGACGGCTTCGAGGTCAACGACGCGGGGTGGCGCGAAGAGCCTCACTTCGCACGGATGCGGGCACAGCTGCGCGAGTACATCGCCGCCCGTCGTGCGGGCGTCTACCCGCTGACGGTGGACGGGTCCATCTGCCGTTTCTGCCCGTTCAACCTTGGCATCTGCGGCGACGTACCCGGCCCGCAGCGCCAGGAGGGCATCGCATGAACGACCAGATCGCGGCGCGCACCGGTGGCCTGAATGTCACCTATGCCGAGTTCGAGGAGGCTCTGTGGCGCCGCCACTACGCCTCACGGTCCATCTCGGTCGGCGAGCGCGAGGCCCGCATCCAGGAGCTCATCGCCGCATACCTAGCCGAGGGCGAGCTCGAAGACGCTCTGCAGGCGCTCGCGGTCGAACTGGTCCTCTACCGCAACGACATGCTCACGACACCTATCGCATTCGATCTGACCGAGAAGAACCCGGAGAAGGACTGATGGCGCTCGTTATCAAGAGTGCCGGCCTCGATGACTACCTCGACGAGGCCGGCGGCACGACCAACCTGAAGGCACTCATCCTCGGGCGGCCTGGAAGCGGCAAGACGCGTTCGAGCGCGTACTGGTCCAAGCCGCTGCTGATCGACTGTGAGCGCAGCCGTTCCGTCGTCGCCGACCTCGGGATGCCCTACGTCGAGGTCCTCAGCGAGGCCGAGGTCGACGAGTTCATCCGCGAGCTCGGCAAGTGGACGCGGGACAAGAAGTCGGGCAAGGAGGTCGCCTACGAGACCCTCGTCCTCGACACGGTCGACGGCCTGCAGGACCGGCTGGTCGCCGCGTATCTCGCCAGGACGGGCAAGCAGAAGCTCGACGCGATGGGTGGCGACTACGACGCCATCAACGGGCCGGTCGAGCGACTCATCAACGCTCTGAAGGACTCGCCGTTCAACGTCATCGTGAACGTGCACCTGAAGGAGGTCGGCCAGTTCGTCAAGAGGGGCGAGACGGCGACGGCGGCCCTGGGCGAGGACACGATCCGCACGGCCCAGTCCTGGGGGATCGCGCTTCGGGGTGGCATCCGAGAGAAGATCCCTGGCTGGTTCGACCTCGTCGGGTGCATCGAGAACTCGTGGGGTCTGAATGGGACCGAGAAGATCGTCAACCGGCACATCCGCTGGCAGCCCACGCCCGAACTCCCGATCCTGAAGGACCGCCTGTACGCGTTCCCTCGTAAGACGCCGGTGAACTTCGAGAGCGCCGACTACGAGCGCCTGGTCGGCTACATCAAGGCGAAGTCGGAGCGGATCAGACCGACGGCGGTCGTCGAGGAGATCGGCGAGCCGGACAAGGCGGTCGGGCCCGACATCAAGAGCGGCCCGGTCTCGCCGAACCCGTCGGGCGTGCTGCCGAAGCCGCGCCTCCCCAAGGCCGAGCCCGCCGAGAAGCCCGCCGAGAAGCCTGCCGAGGGGGCTGCTGAGCAGGCGGCCAAGGCGTCCGAGCAGGCGCCGGTCGAGAAGGCCGTCGGGCAGGTCTCCGAGTCACTCGGCGGCGAGGTCGTTGCCGTCGAGTCGAGCTGGGAGGAGCGAGTCGAGGCCGTCGAGTCGGTCGATGCGGCCCACGAGCTGTGGAACCAGGCGTACGCAGCGGGAGCACTGACCAGCGATCTGAAGGCGGCGATCATCATGCGCGTCGCCGCGCTCAACAAGAAGTCCTGACCCGAAACCGGAAACAGGAAGAACGAGAGAGAGAAGAGAGAGATGCCCAAGGGGACCGCAGAGCAGGGTCGCACCTACTGGCAGGACGAGGGGACATTCCCCGCGCTGCTGAAGTCGTGCGAGGAGGAGGTCATCAAGTACCAGCTGAAGTCCAACCACGCGAAGGTGAAGCGCGGCGAGGCGTCCGTCGGCGAGTGGGACGAGTTCTCCCGCTGGAACTGGACCTGGGAGCTGTTGGAGGGCGACCACGAGGCGACCGAGATCGTCGTCCGCACGCGCCCCTCGATCGAGATCGAGGGCAAGTCCCTCGCTCGCGAGGCGTACGAGGCGCTGTCGGGCCAGCAGTTCGAGCTCGGCCAGGACTACGACACCGACCTCGTCGTCGGCCTGAAGGCGCGGCTCGTCCTCGCGCACAAGCCGCCGCGTGTCGACGGTGACCGCACCTTCTACGACACCGAGGTCACGGAGGTCCTGCCCGCCCTCGACGAGGAGTCGCGCCCGCTGTACGACAAGCCGCCTTTTTAGGGCATATCGGACATGAACAGTCATCCTGCCGCTCGGGAGCCAATCCCCGACCGAGTCGCTCAGCGTGCACTCGCGAGGTTCACTGCGGACGAGTCCGGGTGTCACATCTCGACCTACTCGGTCGGGAGCCACGGGTACGCGCAGATCGGTTGGGGCGGACGGTCGCGTGGCATGACCACCGCCCACCGAGCGGCATGGGTGGCTGTTCACGGACAGATCCCCGAGGGAATGACTGTCGACCACATCTGCAAGGTCAGGCGGTGCGTGAACGTCCGGCACTTGCGCCTCCTCTCGAACTTCGAGAACGCGCGCCGGACGAACGGCAACGACTGGCCCTTGGGGGAGTGCGTCAACGGACACCCCAACTCTGAGCTCCGCAAACGCGGGGCGAAGTGGGTCTGCGGTATCTGCGCGGCTGAGTGGCAGCGCAGATACCGCAGCAGAAAGTAGAGACCAGCCGGACCGGCGTCAACGTCAGCCCCCAACCTCCCTGGACGGGTTGGTCACGGCAGCGATGGCGAAGGAGCAGGGTGCCTTTCCCTTTGCACTGATCTCGCCAGCGCCGGTCCGGCGCCTGTTTCCCCGCTAGCGCAAAACGCAAGGAGAGTCCGTTGTCCGACCTCGATGTCCGGTCCTACCTGCGAGGTAAGGGCCTGGAGACACGCACCTCTGGCAAGGAGGTGATCGTGCCGTGCTTCTTCCTCTGCGGAGAGCCAGGGAACTCCCGCAAGAAGAAGCTCTACATCAGCTCCGAGCATGGAGCGCACTCGTGCAAGGTGTGCGGCACGGAGGGCGGATGGCGGGCGATCCTGGAGCACTTCGGGGATCAGATCGAGGGGACTGCGGCCGCTAAGCCGTCGCGGCGCCTCGCGATCAACGAGGAGTACGTCAGGGCGTGCCAGGACGCTTTGATGCGGAACAAGGCCGCCCTGACGTACCTCTTCGATCGCGGTCTCACCTTGGAGACCATCGAGACGGCCCGGCTCGGGTACGCCCCGAAGAACGTGGCTGTCGTGGAAGGCCTGCCTTCCGCACTGAAGCCAGGGGGCTTCACCCGCCAGGAGCTGCGCGATTCCGGCCTGCTCACCGCGTCGGGCAAGGACTTCCACTCCGGCCGGCTCATCATCCCCTACCTGTCCTCAGGGCAGGTTCTGCAGGTGCGCGGCCGTGCGCTCGACCCTGCAGACAAGATCAAGTACGCGACGCCTCCAGGTGAGCCGGTCCGGCTCTACAACTCCGACGCCTTGCGAGGCGCCGAGTCCGCCCTCATCTGCGAGGGCGAGATCGACCTGCTCGTGCTGCAGCAGACCCTCCAGTCTTCCCCGGACGTGCGCGCTCGCAACATCGGCGTCGTCGCGATCCCCGGGGCCCAGTCTCTGCCGGGCGGCAAGGAGGAGTTCGCGGACTACTTCGAGGACGTCCGCCGCGTCTACATCGGGTTCGACAACGACAACGCCGGGAAGCAAGGTGCGGTCAAGGTCAAGGACCTGATGGGGACGAAGGGCCGGATCGTCGAGCTCACCGGCGACGACAAGGACTGGGCCGAGTACATCGTCAATGGCACCCACGGGTGGCAGGACGTCATGTCGCTCGTCGTCGAGGCCGACATGCGCGGGAAGCGGGTGTTCTCGGTCGGGGAGTCGCTGCTCTCGTTGCGCAAGCTGGAGCAGGCCGCGCCGGGCATCAAGACGGGGTTCGCAACCCTCGACGCTCTGATCGCCCCCGGCCTTCTGCCGGGGCAGGTGACGGTGCCTGTCGCCAAGTCAGGAAACGGCAAGAGCGTGTTCCTCGCGAACATCTGCTGGTACACGCGCGACATCCCGTCGATGATGCTGACGCTGGAGCTGACGAAGGAGGAGACGGCCAAGCGCCTGCTGCGCATCGGCCGCTTCCACGACCCGGTGCTCGACGAGCGGGCGTTGGACCAGGCGTTCCCCCTGCTTGCGATCGTCGATGAGAACCGACTCGGGCCCGAGGACTTCGACGTGCTCATCGAGGAGTACGCGGAGCAGCACGGCGAGCGCCCCAGGCTGATCCACGTCGACTACCTCGGCTACTACTCGCGCGGTCAGCACGGCAAGGACCAGTACGAGAAGTCGACGAACGCCATCATGCAGCTGAAGGAGATGGCCAAGAAGCACCAGGTGCACGTCATCGTGCCGAGCCAGGTGAACCGCGGCCAGAAGCAGGGCGAGCTCATCGACATGGACTCGATGCGCGACTCCGGTGCCGTCGAGGAGACCGCTGACTTCATCTTCGGGATCTCCCGTCCGCACATGTCGGGCAACCTCGCGAAGGCCACCGGTAACGGCTCCGTCGCGGCCGAGATGAAGGTCAACCTCCCCAAGTCCCGGCACGGCAATGCGAACCGTGTGGTGAGCGTCTACATGGGCCCGCACTCGCTCGCGATCGTCGACGGGACTGACCGGAAGGCGGTCGCGGTCGTCGAGCAAGAGGTCGACTCCTACAACCGAGGCGAGACGTACCCGGAGTACCTGGCACGGCGCCAGAAGTCAGCGTGGCTTGCTCGTCAAGGCGAACTCGACACGGGGGGTGCGCGATGAGCGGACCAGCGCTGTACGTCCTGAAGGAGCCGGTCGAGGCGTGGTTTCTGCCCGCCTGGAGGGGAAGAGGCTTCGAGGAAGACCCGGAACTCCAAGAGATCGCGGAATGGTGCGGCGGCGAGGTGATGCGCGGGATGGGAATCCATGTGCGAGTCCGCGGCACCAAGCGGCTCGTATTGGGCGGCGTTTGGCTCGTGAAGGCGAACGGCATTCTGGACGTGATGGGAAACCCGGACTTTCAAGAAACGTACGAGAAGAAGGAGGATTGCGATGTCGATGCGTGACGACAATCTACGGCTGACCCTGATGAAGGCGGTCGCGGACACTGTCGCGAAGTTCATGGCGGAGGCTCGCGAGCAGCGCCTGCCCGACCTCCTGGACTTCTACGACGACAACGGGAGCAAGTCGCTCAGCGTTCGGCTGCCCGACGGAACGAAGGTCGCCACGATCTCGCTGCCCGAGAAGAAGGAGTTCTTCGAGGTCACCGACAAGGTGGCGTTCCTGACGTGGGCGCGCGAGCACCACCCGGAGTGGATCGAGACGGTCGTCGTCCCGCCGCAGCCGGAGATCACGTACGAGGAGGTCAGCGAGACCCAGGCGAACCGCTACCTGAAGGGCCTCGCGCACCAGGGCGACGTCGCGTTCGACGGCAAGACGGGTGAGGTCGTCGACGGCGTCACCTACCACCCCAAGGGCCGGCCGACGTCGTTCTCGGTGCTGTGGGAGGGCGAGGGCAAGGAGCGCATCATCGACGCTTGGCGCACCGGCCAGCTCGCCGAGATCGTCGGCACGGACGTGTTGCCGCAGATCGAGGGGTTGTGATGGTGACGCAGTCGGAGCGGGATGCTGTCGCCCGCCGCCACCCGAACATCCCGCAGGACGGCCTGTTCGACCAGAACGAGGTGCCGACGCCCACGCCGCAGAGCGTCTACGACACCTCGAAAGGACGCTGCCGCGAAGGCATCGTCATCGCCGGCCGCTGGTTCCAGTGCTCCCTCGCGGAGGAGCACGAGGGCTGGTCGCACGGGAGTGTCGAGGCAGAGGCCATCTGGAAGTGACCGCGCCGACGGACACCACCGTCTACGACGAGCTCTACCGGCTCTTCGGTCTCGGTGACTACGTCGGCGACGGAAGCGACTGGTTCAAGTACCGCGCCGTGCAGGCCTCACGGATCAAGAGGACGCGCGAGAAGCGGGGGGTCGAACCGTTCGAGCTCATCCAGGCGGCGCGCTGGTGCAGGAGCCAGGGCATCTGGATCTACGAGCACTGGGAGATCTACGAGCACCTGCCTGCGGCGAAGCGAGCGGCAATCGCCAAGGCGGTCGAAGCCGAGACGGCAGACATTGACGCAGCGATCGACGAGGCGCTCGAAGGGATGGACCGGGACAGCGTCTGGTTCACCCGGCTGATCCGAGCATCACCGGACATGCGAGAGGAGGTGTACCGGCAGTGGCAGGAGTCGTCATCCCCTTCCCTCGCCTGAAGGACTGCAGCAAGTGCGTCTACGCGGTCGGCCACGCCACGGGGCGTCCGTGGTGCACCCAGTACATGGAGGACATCGGTGGTGAAGAAGGCCCCTGGGCGGGCCCCTCGCTGGAGGCCGAAGCCTGCGAGTTCTACGAGCCGTCCGGCGAAGCAGGACGCGCTGGCGGGTCGTCGACACCGGCACGGCTGCACGATCTGCAGCGCCACGTACGAAGACGCGTGCGTGCGCCCGGGTGAGAACGGGCGGTGCACCGAGTGCAGGGATGTCCCGTACGGCCCTCCGGTGTGGGAGCAGAACTTGCGCCCCATCGAGTGCTGTGCGGGCGCGAGAGAAGCGACACCCGAGGAGCGGGTGACGTACCTACTCGGCGGTGAGGCCGAGTGGTGGATCTGCCCGAAGTGCTTTCGGCCCCAGATCTACAAGCCAGGTAACACGAGGAGCAAAGGATGGCAGTGATGACGGAGGACACGGTGGACATGGTCGAGGAGCCGATCGGCGACTACGACCCGCGCCTGGACACGGGCTCGGAGGACTTCGACGAGGCTCTCGCGCAGCTCGCTGCGGGTGCGCCGACGTTCGAGCAGGAGGAGCAGGGCCAGCCCGAGAAGCGCTTCTTCGAGGGCAAGCCGGTCGAGGCGACCCAGATCAAGATCACGGGTGTCTCCGGCCTGGACGAGCGCTACAACGGCGTCGAGATCAGTCTGCACGACCGGGTCCGCCTGGTCGTCGAGGCCCGGGTCACGCGCGTCTCGCACGGGCTCGACAAGGACTCGCGCATCGTGCGTCTTCAGGAGCTGAAGGCCACGCAGGTCGACATCGTCCCGTGGAACCCGATGGACGAGACGGACGACGGGATCCTGCGCGATGTCTGACGGCTACGTGGACGCCGGCGGCGGGCTCGTCGTCACCCCCCGCTTCGGGCGGTGGAACGACGAGAAGCGCATGTACGACCCGGACCTGGCCTGCCGCGCCGTCAGGACGCGGTACCTGAAGAACCGGCCGACGGTCCTGAAGGACGGCGAGATGGTCATCAAGATCGAGGCGAAGATCCCGGCCTCGGCCTTCACACCCAGGCTCAGCGCCGAGGTCACGTTCTGATGCGTGTCCTCGCGATCGACCCTGGCAACAAGGAGAGCGGGTGGGTCGTCGTCGATGCGGCGACCCACCGCCCGCTCGCCTTCGACAAGACCGACAACGACGTGCTGCTCGGCTGGCTCTACACCACCGGGACGCTCGGCGTGAGTCGGGTTCCGGAGTTCGATCACGCGGCGATCGAGATGGTGGCGTCTTACGGCATGGCTGTTGGCGCTGAGGTCTTCGAGACCTGCGTCTGGATCGGCCGCTACTACGAAGCGTTCCGCAGGGCCCACATGTCCCCGCCGACGCTCATCAAGCGGCAGCCGGTCAAGCTCCACCACTGCCACAGCCCGAAGGCGAACGACTCCAACGTCCGTCAGGCGCTCGTCGACCGGTTCGCACCGGGCGAGAAGAACTTCGGGAAGGGCACGAAGGCCAACCCGGGGTTCTTCTACGGCTTCAGTGCCGACGTGTGGCAGGCGTACGCGCTGGCGGTCTACGCCGTCGACACGATGGAAACGTCGTGAGTCGCCGCAAGGCGTTGCGCGCGCCGGAGGAGGTGCAGGCGGATCGGCAGCGGGAGCAGAAGGCCCGTGCGGACCGCAACCGGGCGATGAGAGCCCGCAGGAAGGTCGCCAAGAGGCGCGCGCAGAGGAAGTGGCAGTGAACAGGAGGAGCGATGGGCAGGTCGGTGGGTAGCGCGGCGTTCACCCCGAAGGAGTACCGCTTCATCGCACGCACCGATGGCTCCCAGATGTGCGTCAACTACCCGGAGATGTGGTTCTCCGAGAACACGGGCGAGATGAAGGAGGCGAAGCGAGCCTGCGGCACGTGTCCCTTCATGCTGGGCTGTCGGCTGGAGGGGCTCATCAACGGCAACAACGGCGTGTGGGGCGGCTTGTCGCACGTCGACCGGAAGCGCATGGGGGCGACCGAACGCGAGCGGGAGATCAACCGCCTGCAGCGTGAGATTTCCGCTAGCGCTAAGAAGAATCAGGTGGCCTAGAACGATGGACAAGGAACTGATCGTCGTTAGTCTCGGCTTCCACGACGAGGGGATCGAGATCACGATCAACGATCCCGGCGAGCAGCGGGCGGGGATCGACGTGGCTCACAACTACTTCGTGGACTACGAGAGCGAGTCCTTCGGCATGAAGGCGCGCGACCTCCTGGAGGAGGTCATGAGCTTCGCGGACGACATCCACTACGGATGGAAGCGGGCTCCCAAGCGAAAGGAGGATGGCGAGTGAAGATCTACATCTCAGGCCCGATGACGGGCATCCCTGAGTTCAACGGGCCCGCGTTCATGGAGGCCGCCCGGCTTCTGCGCGAACGTGGACACCTGGTCTTCTGTCCTGCCGAGGAGGACCTGAAGGGCGGGCTCGACTGGCACGGCATGACAGGCAAGGAGTCGCCGGAGGAGCGGGGCTTCGATCTTCGCGCCGCCCTCTTCGCCGATCTGCGGTGGATCGCCCTGGAGGCCGAGGCCATCTGCCTTCTGCCGGGGTGGCGGAACTCCCGGGGCGCCCTTGCCGAGCTGGCCCTTGGCGCGGCCCTGGACATCCCCGCGGGGAGCATCGAGGACTTCACTTCCGGCGGCGAGCTGGAGAGCGAGCTTGCCTCGGCACGCAGGTACATGCGCCTCTGGCGCGCGGCTGGTGACGCGGCGTGAGCATCCTCATCGGTCTCAGTGGCAAGAAGGGCTCCGGCAAGGACACCGCTGCCGACGCGCTCGTGCACGACTTCGGCTACGAGCGGCACGCGTTCGCCAGCCGCTTGAAGGCGGCCGTCACGCGCCTCGACCCGATCATCGACGTCGACGACGAGGGCATCTACCGGTACGCCTCAGCGGTCGTTGACCACGGGGAGGAGCGTGTCAAGGCATGGCCGGAGGCGCGGCGCCTCCTGCAGCGCATGGGTACCGAGGTCGGCAGGGACCTCTTCGGTGACAGCTTCTGGGTCGACCAGACGATGCGCGACGTGGACGCCTCCGGGACCCCCGTCGTCATCACGGACGTGCGCTTCCCGAACGAGGTCCAGGCCATCCGGGAGCGAGGAGGCATCGTCGTCCGCATCGAGCGCGACGGACTTCCAGAAGACGCTCACCCGTCCGAGCACGCCCTGGACGACTACACATTCGACGTGGTCATCCAGAACGAGGGGACCGTCGACGAGTTCAAGCGGGACGTCTCGGAGCGCTTGTCGTCCCTCATCGACTCGTACGGGGGCAAGTCCGCGCGCGCACCGCAGGACCCTGTCCATGCGAACTGCGGTCGCGCGGACCAGTCTGGTCGCGGCATGAACTTCAACGCCTACCAGGCGGCTACTCGTTCGACGGCCATCTACCCGGAGGCCGGTTCTGGCAGCCCTCTCGCTCTCGCGTACGTCGGGCTGGGGCTGGGGGAGTCGGGTGAGGTGCAGGGCAAGATCAAGAAGATCATCCGCGACGACTACGGTGTCATCTCGAAGGAGAAGGCGCTCGCTATCGCGGCAGAGGCTGGCGACCTGTTGTGGTACGTCGCGCGCCTGGCCGACGAGCTCGGCATCCCTCTGAGCAACATCGCCGAGGGCAACCTCGCGAAGCTCTACGACCGGAAGAACCGCAACGTGCTCGGGGGGTCCGGCGATGAGCGCTGACGCCACCTTCATCCTGGGTCTGCCGACCGCCGACTACCAGCTCAACATCAACGTCGCGTACATCGTCTCGTTTGCGGAGTACGAGACTCAGGATGGGCAGAAGCAGGTCAGGCTCGTGATGACGAACGGCACGCACGACCTGCTGATGAGTCGCGACGCCTTCATCGAGCGCTTCCGTCGGGCGATTCACTGATGAGGTCGCCGGTGAAGCCTGTGATCGATCCCTCGGTTGAGATCGCATACCTGCACTGGCTCGCGGAGGAGGCGGTGGTCTCAGCGCCCGGGACGATCGCCTGGCGTCTCGCGGCGCACGGTTGGTTGATGGGCCGGGCGACTCGCCTGACGAGCACGACCAAGAAGAAGGAGAAGTGAGATGGACGCACTGGAGTCGCTCGCCCTCGCCCTCATGCTCGGGGGCGCCGGGGCCTGCATCGCGGCGCTGGTGATCATGGGGGTTCTCTTGATCGTTCCCGCCACGGACAGGGTGGAGAAGGAGGTCCTGAACGGGCTGGACACTGCGAACGCGTTCGTGATGTACACCTACTGCGCCTGCAGTCTCGCGCTCGCCACCATCTATGCAGGTCGAGGCTCGTGGGCCGTTGCGGCCGTCCTTGTGGGAACTGCGGTACTCGTCTGGCTGAACACCCGCAAGCACACGCGGGGCACCAAGGAGGAGGACTGATGGACGACTTGCAGATCTCTCCCGCCGTGCGCGCGATGCTCGCTGGAGGGACATCCGCCACGGCGCCGCTCGTCGAGTTCGTGGAGGCGTACTCCGTGGACGACAACCTGTGGTGGAAGACCGACTGCGGCCACCACCAGAACCTGTTCGAGGAGGCGTGTGATCGCCTGGAGGTCGCACTCAGCAAGCTGGAGGCGATCCGGCGCGTCCTCGACACGGAGCCGATCGGGTGGCGAGACCTGCGCGAGCCGATCAGGGCGGTGCTTGACGGGGTGACGGCATGAAGCGCATCGCAGGGCGGGTCCTCGTCGGGATCCGTGAGCCCCTGGGAGGGGCTCTCCGTCGCGGGTACAAGGACTTCTCCGGGAAGCACTCGCAGATCGAGTACGACGACGGGGACGACGTCCAGCCAGCAGGTCTGGCCGAGGCGAACATCTACACCTCACAGATCCGCGACGACCCCAGGGGTCGGCACATGGTGATCTTGGACCTGGACGTGCCCGTCCAGGTGTTCCACTCGGCCAACCCGGGGCACAGTCACCTCTACATCGAGAAGCCCGTCGACGCTGACGACTACTTCCACCTGATGGGTCTGCTCGTCAGGATGGGCATCGTCGAGCAGGGGTACCTGGGAGCTTCGCTCAGTCGTGGGTACGGGGTCCTGCGTGCTCCGTGGATGCCGAAGAAGAAGGTGACTCGACCCCTGGGGGGACTCCTCGCGGAGGAGGCGCGCAGGAAGGCTGAGGAAGCCCGCGAGTCCCAGTTGTTGGCAGACGCCATGGCCTACAAGGCTCTGCTGGCGGCATGAGTCACGCGGCGTGATGACGCAGGTCAAGCAACTGAGACACCGTGTGGATAACGGCGAAGTCCCCCTCCGGACACGACTTATCCACACCACCCGAGGCCAGGGCTTCCGCGAGGAGGCTCTGGCCTTCGTGGTTGTAGATGAGGCGCAGTCCGAGGCCGGCGTAGACCTCGGCCTTCCGCTCGGGGGTCGCCGTGCGCAGCAGGCCAGCCATGCCACCCACCCGCTCGATGAGCTCGGCCACCTGCTCGGCCGAGAGGGCGTCCTGGGGGCACGACGTGTCGGCGATGCGCCGCTTCAGATCAGCCACCTGCGCCTCACGCTCCGCCAGCGCCTTCGTGATGGCGTCGGAGATGGTGCCGGATTCGATGACGGACACCAGGTTAGAGACCTTGTCCTGGGCGTCCCGGAGATGCTTGCGCAGGAGGCCGAGCCCTGCTGGTGGCTGTGCAACCTCCTGCGTGGAGGCCAGCCACTCGGGGTCAGCCAGGGTGTTGACGATCCAGTCGTCGACGACCTTCTCCAGCCGGTCGGCGCTCACCGAGACGGTCTTTGGGTGCTGAAGGTCAGCGGGAAGGGAGCGACGGCCCCGGGTGTCGCAGCGGTAGAGGACTCCCCAGGGGCGCTTCTCTGCCTGCATCCGGTGCTCGCACGCGGCGCAGTAAAGCATCCCGCGCATCGGGTAGGTGTTGACGGTGGTGCGTGGCTTGCGGCTCCCGGGTGCGCCAGGGTGCGCGAGACGGTCTTGCACGGCGGCGATGGTCTGTTCGTCCACGAGGGCTTCGTGCGTGCGCTCAGCGGGCCGTACCCAGCCTTCCTGGCCCTTCCAGCGCATCCGCGTCTCGTACCCGGCGGCGATGTCGTCGAGGTCCAGGAGTCGCTCGAACTTCTCCTGCTTCCCCCAGACGCGGGTGCCGGAGTAGGTGGGGTTGGCGAGGATGGCCCGCACGGCGCTGTGCGACCAGCCTCGGGGGTCCCGGTGGGAGTTACGGGCCCGGTCGTGCTGGGACGGGGATGGGATGCCTTCGGCGGTCAACAGGTCGGCGATCCCACGGAAGCCTGTGCCGGCGATGTAGAGGTCGAAGATGCGCGTCACGACGGTGGACGTGACTGGGTCCGGCGCGAGCTTGTGTGCGCGCTGCCCGGAGGCGGCCTTGGCTGGGTTCGGGTGGGGCCCGGCGTCGACGAGCATGTACCCGTAGGGTGGGCGACCGCCGAGGTGCCGATCGGTTGTGGCGGCGAGGGCTTCCATCGAGGCTCGGGTGCGGATGCGGATGCGGGAACGCTCGCCCTTCGCCATCCCGCCGAACATCGTCATCATCATCTCGTGCAGGTCGGAGTCGGGTTCGACGAGGCCTCCGACGTCGGGGATGAACAGCGAGACCCCGTGGTGGGTCAGCAGGGGGAACGTCAGGGAGAACTGGTTGCCGTAGAAGGCACGCTGGGGTTCTCCGACGACGACACCGTCGAACCGACGGTCAGCACGTGCTGCTTCCGCGAGGAGCTCGGCGGCTTGGGGGCGCCTCTTCCACGGGATGGAACGCGACTGCCCGATGTCGAAGAACTCGACGCTGACGGCATGCCCGAGGGACCGTACGCAGTCCAGGGCTCGTCGGATCTGCCATTCGCGGGAGGCTTCGGGGTCCTGTGCGTCTTCCGTCGACACGCGGCCGTAGAAGGCGAGGTCCATCAGTCGACCTCCTGCTGGACAGCCTCCTGCAGGAGCTTCAGCAGCGCGCGGCCTGCCTTGTCGGGTGGCGTGTACGCCACTGGGGGCACGAACCGGACGTCACGAGAGACGGCTTCGTTCCATGTCTTGTCGTGCTTGTTCTGCTCCGCCATGTCCGCATGGTCGGCGACGCGACGGTGGTCTGTCACGCCGGTGAGATCTCCGCTACAGCGCAAAACGCAGGCGCGTGACTTGTGCACCAGGCTCCTTCACCATTCAGACATGACCTGTTTCAGCACGTCGATCGCCTGCAGTGTGAAGCGCGCGCTGACGGTGGCCGTGATCGGCCTGGTTGCCTATGTCGCTCTTGCGGTCGCCGTGACTGGCACCGTCCTGCAGCTCGCCGAGGAGGACTGACGGTGCGCAACATCCCGCCGCTCTACCACTGGTCGCCGTCGCGGAACCGGACCTCGATCCGACGCGAGGGTCTGCGACCGACGTGCCCGCACATGGGTCGCCTGACCGTCTGTCTCGGGATTTCCCCGGCGGAGGCGTGGGCCTTGTCCGGCGCTCATCGACCCGAGGAGGGCCCGTGGGACCTGTGGCAGGTTCACGTGGCTGACACGCCCGTGTTCAAGAGTCCGCACTGGGGGCGTTACGCAGAGCTGCGCATCCCACGGCAGATCGACCCGGTCGGCTTGGTCTACGTCGGGAGCAGGGGACGGTGAAGGCGACCGAGATACCGCCCGCATCCAGGGAGGCCGTGCATCAGCGGGACCAGCGCTGCTGCCGGTTCTGCGGACGGGGCGATCTGCGGCTGGAACTGCACCACATCGTGTACCGCTCCCAGGAGCGCAACAACCATGACCCGGGGAACCTGATCTCCCTGTGCTACGGGTGCCACCGCCGAGCTCACACATACCCGAATACGGTGCGGCCGGCCCTGCAGGCGGTGGTCTTGACGCCCTGGCAGACCGGTGCGGCTTGGCTCCGGCACCAGGGGATCGACCTGGCTTCGCTGTCGGGCGGGACGTTGTAGGCCGGGCAGAAACACGAAAAGCGCCCCACCGCCGTTCGATCTGGCGGTGGGGCGCTTTCTGCTACTCGAACTCTTCGGGTGTGAGGTGGACGGGGTGGTCGCGGGGGAGGCTGCACACGTCGCTGCCGCCGTCGCGCATCACCATCGCGCCGCAGAGGTCGCCGTCTGCGGCGCGGGGCGCCTCCCAGGCATGGGGCTCCTCGACGTCCGTGCTCTTGGCCTCGCTCTTGACTTCCTTGCGGTAGTCCTGCAGCGGCAGGGTCGGGATCGCTCGAACGGCCAGGATCGCCTTCTCCAGGTCGTCTCGGTCGCGACGGGCGACGGCAAGGTTCCGCTCGGCGGTTGCCAGCTGGTAGCGGGCCACGATGAGGTCGTTCTCGGCCTTGCTCACGGCGTCGCGCGCAGGCCGGCGCGCTCCTTCCAGGGACTTCAGCGCGAGGTCCTTGCCGCGCCCTCCGCCGACTGCCTCGATCTTCACTCTGTGACCTCACCTTCGGTTTCAGGACTGACGTAGTGCTCGAAGAGGAACTCGTCCTCGGCAGTCGACGGCCCGCGACCTGTCCTCGTGACCACCGTCTTCAGCACTCGATAGGGCATGTTCAGGGGCAGGACGACGGGGTGGCCCCTGTCGCCCTTGATGTGGAACTCGTGGCGCACTCGGGAATCCGGGATCACTCTGCCACCCCCTCGTGGGGAGCTGAGGTGTTCTGCACGATCGCCAGTGTTTCGTGGAGGATGCGAAGCTGTGCTTCGGTAAACTCGACCCTCACGGTCTGACCGTGCCTTTCTCGACCTGCCATGCCTCAGTCCTCCTCGGTCTCGAACCCATTCGCCGTTGCCCAGAGTTCCCAGACTTCACGCGCGAGGGAGAGCTTGTCGTGCCCGTAGAAATCACCCCACGAATGATCCAGCCGTACCCGCTGGGGAACATCTGGCCGATGCAGGCGCCGCTCTCGCGGTCGTACAGATCCCCGTTGAGCTTCAGGACGTAAGGCTTCTTTCCCCAGCTCACTCCCCCTCTTCTCCTCGGACCGCTGCGAGGACGTCGGGCGCGAGGGCGTAGCGCGCGAGGTGCTTGTCCACCGCGGGCTGCAGCCACTCGGGCAGAGCGAGACCCCTGCTGGAGATCCCGTAGTTGGTCCAGCGCTTACCCACCTCCTGGGCCCCCAGTGTTCCGTCCTTCTTCAGGTTCGACCCGCGGATCGAGACATGGGTCACCTGCGCCCCGTCGTCCACGATCACGAGGGTGTCGGGGCGGAAGGTGCGGCGAGCTCCGTAGTCGTCCTGCATCTCCGGCCCATCTTCGATCGCGTACGTGGCGGAGTTGCTGTAGTCGCTCCGGTGGAATGTCTGGTCGAACGTGGTCATTTCCATCCCTTCTCTCGGGCGAGGTTCATCACGGCCTCGACGATCGGGCCGGTATCGATGTCCGGGGCCGCGTTGTCGATCGCCTCGGCGATCTCCTCACGGACCCTCTTGCGCCGCCGCAGCGCGGCGGTGTGCTTGAAGGTCGGGAACCTCTCCTCGACCAAGTCTTCCGTCCACTCGGTGGACGAAGGGACGATCCCCGCGTTGAACGGCTCGCGGCCCATCAGTCGGCCGCCAGTTCCATCGCGCGATCGAGACCCTCAGGGGTGAGCTCCCGGCCCTGAGCGCAGATCCGGATGTACCCCTTCTGCAGGAGCAGCTTCTCGGTGTGACGCGGGAACGTCGGCTCACCGAGCGCCTGTGCGATCGTCTTCTCGCCGGCACGTCCTGACGGGGAGATCGCCAGGACACTGAGGAACTCCTGCGCGGTGCGGTCGAGACCGTCGTGCGTCAGCTTCGACCAGGCGAACATCTTGTCCATCGGGTAGCAGTTCGTCACCCAGGAGTCGACCGGCTGCGGGTAGTCGAGGATCGAGTCCCGCAGGATCCGGACGAGCTGGGTGATGACGCGAGGGTTCTTGTTCGACGCCGAGACGATCGCCTCACGGTTGAACTCGCCAGGCGGCTGCAGCCCGACCTCGCGGAACAGCCGACGGCCCATGAGGTCGACGATCTTGTCGGCCTCCTCGTCCGTGTACGACTCCAGTACGGGCTTCACCGTGAACCTGGACAGCACCGCCTCGGGCAGCTTCTGCGCGTCGGTCGTCGCCCCGATCACCGTGACCTTCGGGACGGAGTGCACACCGGCGGGTGTGACGATGACGCCGTCCTGGAGGAACGACAGGAGCCACTCGGACTTGGCGCGACCGCCCGAGACCATGAGGTGGATCTCGTCGAGGAAGAGGATGTCGCCGTCCTGCATGGCGCTGAGGGCGCGCAGTGCGTCGTTGACGTCGACGGCGCCCTGGAGCTCGGCCAGGCCGACGTCCAGGTCCTGTGCGATGAGTCGCACGAGCGCGGACTTGCCGATGCCGGCCTGGCCGGAGGCGATCAGCGTGTGGTCCATGCGGGTCTTGCGGATCTTCGCGGACCGTGCTGCCGCTCGCAGGAAGGCCTTCGCCTCGGACTGTCCGACGTAGGCGTCCCAGGTGCGGGGGTAGTCGGTGCCGTCGAAGAGGGCGTCGCCACGCTTGACCGTGGACGCTGCTCGCGCCGCGAGGCGCTCTCGCATGCTCGCCATCAGATCCCCTCCTCGTCGGGGAAGAGGTCCAGGCCGGCCGCCAGCACGACGGAGCTGATGTCCGCCACGTACCCACCATCGATGAACTCCGCCACGATGTACGTGTTGTTGAGCTTCTCCGCAAGGATGGACGACGGCTCATGTCGCTCCACACTCGCAGTCAGGTGCACCGTGACGGTGTCAGGGCGCGCTGCCTCCTTCAGGAGGGCGAGCGAGCGGTGGTCATCGGACGAGGTGTCCTCGACCGAACCACGAGGCAGCGTGGACCCGACCTGCAGGTCTGGGTGCATGGCGGCGAGCACCTCCAGTCGAGCGATGGCCCGGCTGGCGATGCGCAGTTCGGTGTCGAAAGTCGAGATCGGTGTGTCGGGACGGGCCCGCTCCATCTGCAGGGTGAGTGCGGCGAGCGCGTTGCGAGCGGCTTCGAGCCGGGCTTCCAGTGTCATGTGGGTCATGCTGCTCCCTTCTCCAGGAACTTCTTGGCCAGTTCGGCCAGCGACTTGTTGAGGACGTCGACGTTCGCACCGGTCATGGTGATCTGGTCACCGAGCAGCGACGAGTAGCGTTCGGCGCGGTCGACGAGCGCGCGATGCTGGCTGAGCAGCCGGGCGTAGAGCTTGGGTGTCGGGTTGTTGCGGGCCTTGCTGATGGCCTCGATGAGGTCGAGGATGTCGCGGTCGTTCTCTTCGCGGAACGCGAGCACGAGCCGGTCTCGCTGGTCAGCGAGGTCGACGAGCGGGACCAGGTCGATGTGACAGCCCTCCAGGGTGGAGATCGCACGGGAGAACCGATGCAGCTCGTCGGCATGAGCGATGGGCACGAAGTGCACGCTGGGCTTGAGCTGCACCGACTCCAGCGCGTTGCGGAGGTGGTCGAGGATCATGGAACGCACCTTGGCGCCGTCGAGCGCCTCGCGATACCGCGTGTAGTCGTTCTTGATCCGTGCGAGGAACGGCTTCAGCCGCTCTCGTTCGAGTTCGGAAGAGTCGGGGGCGATCTTCCAGAACGGGCCACGCGCGCTCTCCTCGTCGATGATGCCGTTGCGACGCACCGGCCTGTGCAGCTGGATCTCTCCCAGCCGCTCCCAGTCGGTCAGGCGGTGACCGCCGTCGTCGCGCTTGTGACGCATGACCTGGCGCGCGATGACCTCAGGGTTGAGCACTGAGACCTCCTCCAGGCGGATGACGGCCGTGACTTGTGCGGACAGTGGGAACTGGTACTTCTCGTTGCGACCGCCCGTGGCCTTCTTGAAGGCGTTGACGGCGCCGGTGGTGTCCGGCACCCGGACGTGCTCCAGGTCGTTCTGTCTGAACGCCTCGATCAGGGCGTCGCGGTCGTGTTCGCCGTCCGCCCCGGTGGACAGCGCGATGTAGCCGAGCAGGGCGTCCTCTGGGAGCCGGCCCGATGATGTCAGGTACTTGCTCAGCGCGCTCATGCGCCCTCCTTTCTGCAGGCACGACGAAGGCCCCCGGGTTCGTGCTCCGGGGGCCTTCGTGAGGTGGTGTGGCTACGTCTGCCGCATGATGTCGCGGACCTGGGAGACGTCCGTCAGGTCCGCGACCGTCCGAACGTCGTCAGAGAGCTTCGCGAGCATGTCCGGGCGCCCGCCCCACCCGGAAGTGACGTAGACGCCGTACACGTGCACAGACAAGCGCTTGCGGGTCTCGTTCCACTCGTCGAGGAACGAGATGTTGCCGCCGTCGCCGTCGGTGATGAACACGATGTCCGGGCGGGACGTGCTCGACTCCTTGACGATGTCCAGGGCCCGCCGCAGCGGCTTGTTGAACTGCGTGCCGCCGTTGATGAAGCCCTCGGCCATGTCGAGGACATGGTCACGGACCATGCGCCCGCCCGGGAAGGAGAACTCGCGGAGCTGGTTGTGGTCGCTGCCGAACCCGATGTAGTGGAAGTCGCGCTTCTGACGACCGGCCTGGTCGAGCAGGGCGAGAGACAGGCCCTTGGCCCACATCTCACCCGCGCCACTCATCGAGCCGGACTCGTCCGCGACGACCACGATCGGACCCTTGCCCTCCCGCTCCCTGCCGCGCAGCTCCTTGACAAGGAGCCCGCGATCGACGAAGCGACGCCAGAAGTCGTCCTCCGTCTCCGGGGTTGCGAGGTTGACCATCTCCTGTGTCGTCAGACGCATGAGGTCGTCCCCGAGCTCGACACCGACCGTCTCATCGGCGCCGTCCGTGGAGCGGCGTCGGTACTCGGCTGACGCCAGCGCACGGAAGGCGCCGATGAGAGAGGCGAACTTGCGGAGCTTGTCGCTGGACAGTCGCTTCGCGAGCGCTGCCCGGTCGGCGAAGTTCATCCGTTGCAGGTCGCCCGCGTCGACCCCGTACGAGCTTGCGGCCTGCTGCTGCTCGTCGAGCTCCTTCTCGGCGTCGTTGATGGCCCTGCGCAGCCCGCTGCGGCTCGCTGCCGACTGCGCCTGCGCCTGCTCCTGAAGATCCTCCAGGGCCTGTTGGGCCTCCTGGGCCGCCTGGTCGGCAGCCTCCTGCTCCTCCTCGGAGGTCGCGTTGTCGGCTGCCTCGCGAGCGGCCTCGACGGCCTCCTGAGCCGCCTTGGCCCGTTCGCGGAGCTCGCCAGCACGCTCCAGGGCATCCCTGAGCGCCGGCTCCAGCGCGAGGAGTCCCGCCGCCGAACCGTAGTTGTCCGAGACGGTGTACTCCCGCAGTCGCTCCAGCTCCGGCAACGAGGCGATGTCCTCGGCCACCTGTCGGTTCGGCAGGTGGGTCGCCTTCATCTCCTCGGGCGACCGAAGGGATGGCCCCCGCTTGGCCAGGAGCTGGAAGACGTCGTGCGCGAAGTCCTCCGCGTAGTCGTACTTCGCTTGCAGGCCCTTGACCGTGTCGTTGAGCTTCTCGGACTGTTCACGGACCTCGTCCCACATCGCCCGGTCGAACCGGTCGGTGGGGACGGCGTCCGTGTGCTCCTGCTCCGGGTCGAAGAACCCCCACACGTCAGAACTCCTTGACGGAGTCGACCGGGATGCCGAGGTAGCCGAGGGCAACGGCTCGGATGTCGCGGACGACGACCTTGACCTGCTTGGCCGTCACGGAGTCGGGGGGGAGCTTGTCAGCCTTCTGCCACAGGAGCGTGGCCTTCCCGTTGGCCTCGGTGGCAGCCCCGAGGAGCTTGTCGCTGGCCTCGCCCTTGCGGGCCTTCAGGTTGGCCAGGATCTCGTTGGCGTCGTCGAGTAGCTCCAGAGCCTCCTGCTCGACAGGAGCGGCGACCCCGAGGATCAGACGCTGGACCTTCTTGATCTGCTCCAGGTCCTCCCAGAGCGTGTGCTGCAGGACGCCGAGGTCGTCGGCCTGCGTCTGGTTTCGGCCGGCGAGCCAGGCGTTCGCCTTGACGACCGACAGGCTCTTGCGCAGGCGCCGGTCGGAGACCTGCATCCCAGCGTCGCGCAGCGCGTTGCGGACCGTCAGGAGTCCGTCGAGCGTGGCGGCGGACACCGCGACCTCCTGGACCTCCTTGGTCGCGTCCTGGACCTCGGAGAAGAGCACCTTGGTGTGCCCGATGGCGCTGGGGTCCTGGTCCATCAGTGCGATGAAGTTGGAGTCGGACGAGATGTAGTCCACCTGGACTCGCAGGAGCAGGCGGTCCCACATCGCCGCCGCGTCCTCGGACTCGCCTGCCGGGTGCTCGTTCGACGCGGCGAGGAGCGTGTGCAGCGGGATCGGCTGGGCGCTGCGGCCGTTCGCGACCTCGTGCTTGACGCGCTCGTTCGTCGCCGCGAGCAGGTCATGCCCGAGTGTGGGCGACGCCTTGCCGAGCTCGTCGAGGAACACGATGTCGGCCGTGGTGAGGAAGCCCTCGTCGCGTCGGCGGAACTCGCCCTTGTCGCGCAGGAGCGGCAGGTCCCACGGCCCGAGGACCGCCTGGTCCGGTCGGTTCTTGGACAGGAGCTGCTCGAAGTAGGTCGCTCCGACGAAGCGACCGGCGAACTCGCGGACGAGCTTGGACTTGCCGGTGCCCGGGGGGCCGATGATGAAGCCGTGCTCGCGACTGAGGACGGCGAGGAGCATGACGTCGATCGCCGACTCGCGCTCGTAGAACTGCTCGTTGAGCTCGGTGCGGATCTGGTTCAGCGTGCTGGCGGTGCTCACCAGGGCTCCTTTCGCTGGTTGGGGACGTAGTTCAGGGTGGGGACGTGGTCGTTGGAGCGCTTCTCGATCTGTGCCTCGTCGTGTGCGACGTCAGGGTCGTACGGAACCTGAGACCAGAGGTCCTCGGAGAGCGCCTCTTCCTCGGCCTCGACGGCACGCAGGTAGTCATCCTCGCTCTCGCCCGGCAAGGGTTCACCGAACCTTCGCTGCGAGTCCATGCCCCTCCTTTCTCCGCTAGCGCGGAAATCTCATCGCCGGTTCGTGGTGATCGGGACCGTCACGTCACCGTTGGACAGGTCGTCGCGGAACTTGCGGACCTGAGCGGCGGTGCGCTCAGCCTTGAACAGAGCCTCGCGAGCGGTCCTCAGCTGGCCGTCGGCCGCCGAGACCATCTCGTCGATGTACGTCTGGACCTCCTCGGGCAGTGCCGGGAAGAGCTCCAGCGTCTTGTCCGGAGGGAAGACCTTCACCGAGGCCCCGACCGGATAGCCGCCGTACTCCAGGGCGGACAGGACGACCTTGTCGCCGTTGTTGACGATGTCGATGACGTGGCCGTAGATGAACTTGGGGTCGCCGTACGAGTTCTCCTCCAGGCGTTTGTAGACATCGCCCTGAGACAGGAGTGCGACTCGCTCCACGGTCGGGGTGCGGACGGCGTCCTTCACCGCTGTGCTCATGCGGCACCTCGGCAGGCATCACGGTTGCCCTGGTAGGTGTTCGCCAGGACGCGGTCCGTGAGGTCGTTGATGCTTGCCGTGAACTGCCCGGCGTTGGCGAGGTACCAGTCCGCAGCGAAGTCGTACTCGGCGAACTGGTTGAAGAGCTTCTTGTCGTCGGACAGATGCGCACCGACGAGGGTTGCGACCTCGCCGCTGATCGTGAGCAGCTCGTCTGCGTCGTTCAGTGCGTCGAGACATGCCTCGGAGACCTTCTCGACCGTGACCTCCTTCGTGATGACGGTCGGAGTGGGGGAGGGGCTGGACTCGGCTCCGCTGTCGGATCCGGACCCGAACGCGGCGCCGAGTCCGAAGGCCGCGACGCTGGCGATGGCGGGGACGACCCAGGGGGCACGCTTGCGCGCCTGGGTCGGGGTGTCGGTACTCACGTGGGACCCCTTTCAGTAGACGGGAAGGGCGAGGAGCTGGTCGACCGTCGCCGCTGTGAGCGGGAGGTCTGTGCGCTCGCCCTTGAAGACGGCCATGCGAAGCTTGTTGTCGAAGGTGCGGTTGAGTGCGTGGATCTCCACGGGGAACATCTCGCCGTTGTCCAGCCGGCCTCGAAGCTGGTCCTCCTGCCGGGAGTCCCAGCCGGTGCCGACGCGGCCGATGGGGACCGGCCCGTCGTAACCCATGACGGCCAACTCGATCGCGAGACCCTTGCGAGCCTCCTTCGCGTAGCCGAGTGCGATGGCGGTCAGTGACCGGACAGTCTTGAACTTGACCCAGGACTCGGCTCGCTTCCCGGGCAGGTAGATGCCGTTGCGCATCTTGCAGATGATGCCCTCGCCGCCGTCGCTGACGACCTGCTGCCAGAGGTCGAGGATCGCTCCGGACTGCTTGATCGGTCGGATGTTGCGACGTCGTCCAATGACGTTGCGCATCAGCAGGTGCCGAGTGCGCAGCGGCTGCTCCATGAGGGAGTTGCCACCGGCCATCAGCAGGTCGAACGCCACGAAGTAGCACGGGTTGGCCTTGGCGGCCATCTTGAAGCCGCCGGTCTGCTTGTCTCGTGTGGCGACGGTCGAGAACAGCCCGTCACGCGCGACGAGCTCGCCGTCGAGGACGAGCGAGCCCGGGAGTCGGAGGTTGTGCAGCTCGGGAAACTTCTCGGTGATCTCCTTGCCGTTCCGGTTGTAGAGACGGTTCAAGCCACCCTCCGCGTAGAGGATGGCTCGGATTCCATCGAGCTTTTCTTCGGCCACCCAGTCCTTCCGGGAGGCGAGCTCGGTGAGCAGGATCGGTCTTCGGTTGCTCTGCCCGGTGCTGGGGACCGCTAGCATCGGGGGGATGGGCTTCATCGGTTCAGTCCCGGGCCATCAGCCAGAAGCACCAGGCGGCGAGTGCGCAGTAGCCGAGGATCACGACTGCCTTGGGCCAGGTCACGTCAGCACCTCCCACTTGCTCAGGAGCCGCTGCACGCGGTGCAGCTCGGTGATCGGCACCATGTAGTGCGACGGGACGAACATCGGTCGGCCCTCCTGCACGATGCCGTTGTGGACGGCGATGATGATCGGAACCGTCTCCTCCTGCGGCTCGGTGAGCTCGGAGATGTCGTCTGGAGCCTCGTCGGACATGTTTCAGACCTCCTTCGATCGTCGCTGCCGGTCCGCGAGTCGGGACTGGCAGGCGGGTTCGTTGCAGACGTGCGCGACGATGCGCGCCTCGTTCGCGGGGATGTAGATGGCGACCTTGGTCAGCGGGCGCTGGACCGTGCCGCAGAAGTAGCACTGAGTCATGAGCGCTTCACCTGGATCCAGCAGTCGTAGAAGGGCGCCGACGATGAACCGTCGGTGTAGTGCCAAACGATCTTGCCGACCCGCGCAGTGGACACGTGCGACACGACCGCGATGTCCTCTCCGACGGAGACGAGGATGTCGCCCGCACGAGCCTTCGAGGCTCGGATCGTGATGAGCGGACTCATGCCGCCACCACCGCTCGGAGCTTCGCCAGCAGATCGTCGACGTCGGACGTCGGCAGGGCTACGTCATCGGCCCGTGCGACGACCTCGCGACCCTTCAGGCGCTCGGCCATACGGGCGTCCGTGTCGTCGAGGTAGGACGACGGGTCGTAGTCAGTGACCGAGGACGGCATCGCGAGGATCTGCTCGGCGAGCGAGACCATCTCGGGGTTCTCGGTGAGCTCCAGCTCGGGAGCCTCCCGCAGCGTCGACCCGCCGGTGCGCTCCTGGAAGACGAGGACCTGGCCGACTGCGCGCAGGCGGAACTGCCCCAGCGCCGACCGGGGGGTCCAGCGGGCCATGAAGGCCGTCTCGGGGTGGGAGCGGACGAGCGCGAGGAGCGTCGCGTACGTCGTCTCGTGACCCTTCTCGGGGACGAGGAAGTACGTCTTCTCCCCGACGCCGGTCAGCACCTCCACCTGCTCGGCCGGGTGCGCGAGCACGTTCGCTCGCTTCTTGAACTCGGCACTGACCTCGGTGAGGACCTTCTCGTCCTCTTCGTTCAGGACGACGAGCCCGCCGTCGACCGGACGAGCCTTCTTCAGCTGCTGGTAGGGGACCTCGCCGCAGTGCGGGCACACCCTCGGCTGGCGGATCTGCACGGCCTCGTGGCCGGTGTCGCAGACGGTGACGTTCGTGGCCGACTTCGGCCGGCTCTCCACGGCGGAGAACATCGAGACGGACGCGGAGATGAGTCCGAAGTTCAGGGCGACGCCGGAGGCGACGCTACGGGGTGCCATGTGGTTGCTCCTTTCGGTCAGTCGCTCTTGATGACGATGCGGTAGATCTCGTCGAGCAGCTCGGTCGCGTAGGTCTCGTGCTCGCTGAGGACCTCGTCGAGCTTGGTGAGCTCGGCCCCGCCGGTGTAGTCGTACATGTTCGCCGTCCAGGGCTCTTCGGTTTCGGTGGCCCTGTCGTTGTCGTCCACGACGATCTCGTAGTACGTCATGGCAGCACCACGTCGTGCACGTTGGTGATGTCCTTGGCGGTGTGCAGGTAGCACCCCTTCACAGCGCGGGCCGTGATGTAGTCCGGGGGTGTGTGCTCCAGTACCGTCACGATCTGGTCCGGGACACCCATCACCGTCGCCCGGAAGCGGGTGCCGGGCTCGGTCGGGATGGGCACCGGGGCAGGCTTGCGCTCCGTCAGCTCGTCCAGACGGGCGAGCATCGCGTCCAGGAGCGGACCGTCGGCGTCGTAGCACGGCGTGAACGCGGGGCGCTTGGCAACCTTGTGCCACGCGGCAATGCGTTCGTCCACCTCCGGGGCAGGCTTGTGTGCGCGGACGCGAATCCAGGAGTGGCGAAGCCCGCGGGGGGTGCGGACGGCCCACCCGGACACGTACAGGTAGCCAAGCTCGTCCGCCTTCACCTCACGCCACCCCTTGACCGGCGCCCACTCCACGTCCGGGTTCGCCCGCACGTCGATCTTCACCAGGTCGCCCAGCTTGATCTTGCTCAGATCGATGTCGGTCATCGGCAGCACCCGTCGTTCGGGACGACCGCCAGCGCGTCGTACGCGATGCAGGTCTTCTTCAAGAGCAGTCTCCTTTGTTCGGTGTGTGGGCATGGCGAAGTGCTCCCGCCAGGAGTCGAACCCGGGATCGCCTGGATAACCGCGGTGGGCAGGGCCCGGTGCAGGTCCAGGTGCTCTTCTCTCTGCGCGCCGTAACGCGCGAGCTATCCGTTGAGCTACGGGAGCGCACGAGGCATCGGGACGCCGTCACAACATCCCTACTCGCGAGGGTGACGCCTCGCTCTCACACAGGCCGGCCGGTCAAGTGTGAATGTTCCTCGTGGAGCCGATGCGCGAAACGCCCTGAGGCGCACGTGCTGCCATGGGGTCGACTCAACTCCCCACCCCGACCCCGGAGGGTCGGACGCTCTCGGCCTAAGGGGCTTCCCTCCGCAGAGGGGGCTGCCGAGACAGCTTGTTGTGTGCTTGGGCTAGACCGGCCGGGCCACCGCGAGGTTGCCCACGACGACCGACCCGGGATTGGCGTCCTTGATCGCCGACAGTGCCATCGGGTACGCCGACGTCGTCAGCTCGACCCAGTCGCACTCCCCGTAGAACAGGTCATCACGGCTCGTGGTGCTGGACATCGAGTAGGCGTTGGTCGGAAGGTTGTGCAGGTCCGGGTTCTGGATGGACCGAGGGGAGCGACCGGCGCGCTTCACCAGGTGCGCCCACTCGGGCGGGATGACAAGACTCATGCGTCCACCTCCTCTCGGGGGTCAGGCTAGTCGGACCTGCCCGACAGGCGCAGGTAGTGCCGGATCGTCTCGGTGGCCTCAGCGATCTGGTCGAGGGCGTCATCCCTGGGGTCGGGCGGGTCGTTCGGGTTGTCGAAGAACCGGCCGGGCCGCTCGTCGGTATCGGGATCGCCGTCCCAGATCAGCGCGTCGTTCAGGCAGATGCGGACGCGCCCAGCACCACCGTCGGTGTCGATCTGGACGACCGGGACGCCGTCGTGAGCAGCGTTCCAGACACTGACGTGCTCGTCTCGCCACCCATCAGGGGCCGGCTCGCGCCTGGGCATGGCTCCTCCTCTCAGCCCCGGTCTGGACGTGCGCGGTCGATGAGGCCGGCGTGATCGGCCATCAGTCGACGTTCCCGCTGCGGCCCCAGGCGCGGCTCTCGCCGGACTGGAAGGCGTCGCGCCGGCCGGCGCTGCGGACCTTGGTGATGCGCTCGGCGCTGGCTGACTTGATGAGGGTGGCGTCCTCGGTGTCGCTGAGCAGGCTCACCAGGGACGGGACGGGGATCTCAGAGGGCTTGGCGAGGGACACAGACACGGAGCTCTCCTTTCAGGCCGCGAGCGGCACGGTGTTCTTGACGAGGATGTGGAAGTTGTTGCCCAGGCGGACGCGCGCGTGGTCGGGGGCACGTCCGCCTGGGTCGTGGCTCAGGCAGCCGCGCGCGAGCGTCGTGCCGTCGGGAAGGACGGCGACCTCGGTCGCGACGTGGTTGGTGGCGAAGATGCCGCCGCGCTTGGCGAAGGTCGCACCGGCCTTGCGCAGCGCGCGCCGGTCGATCTCGGTCGGGATGGCGAAGATGTCGCCCTGGCGCTTGACGTCCCGGCCCAGCGCCTCGGCGAACCGGACGGTGTCGGGCTTCAGTGCGTCGTACGCCTCGGCGACGGTCGTGGCCGTGGCGCCGGCGGGGAGTTCGCAAAAGAAGTACGAGGGGCGGCGCTCGTTGTGGTCGAAGCCGGACAGGTACTTGGCCCGGCGAGCCTTGCGGATGCGGCCGTAGCACGCGGCGTCGGTGTGCCGCGAGCACGTGGCGGGGACGAGCGAGGCGTGCCAGCGGTCGGTGGCAGCCTGGCGGCGGTCTCGCCAGTCGTTGTACTCGTTGCTCTCGTACCACTTGTTGCGCGCCGCGCGGTACTCGGCGCTCCAGTAGTCCCCGGGGAAGTCGGGCTCGGGAACGGCCTGGTCGGGGTGCGGTTCGGTGTGGTGGCTGCCGATGTAGTTGCGGCAGGTCACGGAGTAGGCGACCTCGGCCTCGATCAGCGACTCGCCGAGCCAGTGCCGGTACGTCACCCAGCGGTAGGTCTGGCCGTCGAAGGTGTAGTCCCACTCATGCTCGGGGAACCCGTCGGCCCGGGCGGCGCTCGGCTCCTGGCGGTGCTTGCGCCACCGGGCGGGAAGGTCGGCGTAGTCGCGGCTGGTCTGCTTGACCGTCTCGGTGCGGTCCGGGGTGGAATCCAGGATGCGGACCGAGTCCATCGAGATCCCTGCGGCGCTGAGCACCGAATGCGGGATGATGACGGTCTGGTGCCCGTGCAGCACCGAGCGCACGACGGACTGGTGCTTCGACGTGGTGTTCGAGTAGCGGTCGCCGTTGAGCAGGAACGCGATGGCGTTGCCGCGGCGGTCGCGCAGGGGTCGCGCGAGCTCGAAGTGCAAGCCGTAGGAGTAGATGCGGTCGCCGTAGACGGGCATGCGTTCGTTGGTCAGCATGCGCCCGGAACCGCTCAGGACGTTGTCGCGCCAGCGGGCGGCGACCTGGTCGTATCTAGTCATGACAAACTCCCTTCGATCGGGGACGAAGAGGGCGCGCGGAAGATGCGCGCGGCGATCCGTGCGCTAGCAGGAATCGCAGGGGGGTCGCCATCCGCGACCGGACGCCGCTTCGAGGTTGGAATGCAGAATGTGGGGGATGAGGTCGGTCGAGTCGTCGAGCTCGGAGTCCGTCCAGACGCTGACGTGCTCCTCACGCCAGCCCTCCGGAAGATGCTCGATCATGCCAGCTCTCGATCCAGGGCCTCTCGGCCCTCCCGCTCGGCCTCATCCTGCCCGTAGAAGCCCCAGACGGACTCGATCACCCTCCAGTCCTCGTACATCCCGTGCGAGACGGGCTTCCCGTCGGACTTGCGCACGGTGGTGGTGGTCACCACGGTCGCTTCCTCCAGGACGTAGCCGTAGACCTCACCGTCGGCCCACAGCTCGTACTCCTCGACTTCGCCTCGCGTGGTCTCGACGCCCATCGTGGCGCCCCACCGTTCGCACAGCTCCGGGTCGGAGTACCAGAGAATGCCATCGCTGACGACGACACCGAGGTCCCATCCGTGGAAGATGCGCCCCCAGCGAGCGAAGGCGGTCGTCGCATCGAAGGGGCGAAGCGCGCGCCCGTTGTGCCAGTGTGCGTGCCTGTCGGTCGCCCCGAAGAAGTAGCGGATCGCCTCGGAGAGGGAGTTGTGGTTGTTGACGACCCCGCCCTCCCAAGTCTGGCCGGGCTCCATCTTGCGCCAGTCGTACGAGGGAAGGACGAAGTAGGACGTGCAAATGCCGTCCCGGTCGAGTCGCGGATTGACCGCGTCCTCGTCCCGCTCGATGCGCAGGCGGTAGTTCTGCGTCACCTCGATGTCAGTCATGCGCCACCCCCCTCGGTGGGCGGGTTCGCACTCCACGATGCGACCATCACGCGCCCGAGATTGCGCAGCGCCTTGTACTGGTCCGTCCACAACCGCTGCGTTGCGTCGTCCGCCCTCCACTGCTTCCGTCGGCGGTTCACCTCGGCCATGAGGGTGTCGAGAGTCCCCGTCCAGCAGCCCACGACGAGGACGTGCCCGCTCGCGTCCCCCGTGCGCGCGAGCGTCGCGGTGACACCTTCGGACCCGATAGGGCCGACCGCGATCCAATATGCCTGTGAATCCACCCGCGCCTTGCCAGACACCCGCGCGTTGCCGAACACCCACGCGTTGCCGAACACCTGCGCGTCGCCGTACACCCGCGCGTCGCCGTACACCCGCGCGTCGCCGTACACCTGCGCCTCGCCGAACACCCGCGCGTTGCCGAACACCCACGCGTTGCCGAACACCTGCGCGTCGCCGTACACCCGCGCGTCGCCGTACACCTGCGCCTCGCCGTACACCTGCGCCTCGCCGAACACCCGCGCGTTGCCGAACACCCACGCCTCGCCGAACACCCGCGCGTCGCCGTACACCCGCGCGTCGCCGTACACCTGCGCCTCGCCGAACACCTGCGCCTCGCCGAACACCCGCGCGTTGCCGTACACCTGCGCGTTGCCGTACACCTGCGCCTCGCCGAACACCTGCGCCTCGCCGAACACCCACGCGTCGCCGTACACCTGCGCCTTGCCGTTGCGCAGGGTCAGGCTCTCGACCCAACCGCCCAGGTCGCCAGCCTTGACCCCCGCGCTCGGAATGTCCACGAGCGCACGGATCCGATGGACCGTCACACCCTGCGCGTTGACCTTCGACTCTCCGGTCAACTCGATCTTGATGTCCATGCTCATTCCCTCCAGTAGTCGGGTCGGCCGGCCTGAAGCCAGGCGTCCAGTGCGTTCTCCAGGCCGTGCACGAAGCAGATGTAGGCGTGCTCGTCGAACTCCAGATCCTCGGGCCAGGTCGAGTAGCGGGCGCCGTACTCGTTCGCGTCCACGTAGTCCTGAAGCTCCTCGAAGGAGCGCACGGAGGACGGGACCTTGGACTCTGCGACGTCCCACTCGATCTCGGACATCGCGAGGTTGATGGCCTTGGTGAGGTTCATGCTTCCTCCTTTCGGATCATGGCGGAGGCGTGCTCGGTCTGGTCCATCGCGAGGGCGATGGTGCCGGGAAGGTCGAAGGGGTTCACAGGGCCACCGCATCCGGGGAGATCCAGGGCTCCGCTCCGGTCTTACCGATGTTCGGCCGCATCCCGACGGCGTGGTTCCACTGCTCGGGACGCACCGCCCGCTCGGCCGCCTCGACGGTCCACGGGTCCTTCACGGCGTCCTCGACGAACATGGAGGAGCCGAACTCGCGGGAGGGCTTCAGGGTGGCGTAGTGCTGCCACCCCTCGATGTAGGACTCGGAGAACGTGCCCCACATCCCGTCTCGGGAGTAGGTCAGGTACCCATGCCCGGGTCGGACCGGCGCGTACCACACGGAGAACCCGGCGGCCTTCAGCCGACTGGCGTACTCGTGCAAGCGGTCTCGGATGTCACTCATGCGGTCAGCTCCTTGCCTTTGTCGAGGAGGGTGGCGATCTCGTCGACCACCTCGGGAGGGACGGCCTCGGACAGCCAGGCGCGGCCGTAGCGGTAGCCGGACTGGTCACAGACGAGGTTGTCGAGCATCCACTCGGAGCGAGTGGGCTCGCCCGGGGCGTACCCGGGAAGGTCGTCGGGGACCGTGGACAGGTCCATGTGGGCGCACTCCGCGCGCATCGTGTTCAGGTGCCAGCGGTCCCAGAGGGACACCAGCCGGCCCAGGTCCTCGATGGTGAGAGACCCGGCAGGCTTCGTGATCTCGGACAGTCGGTCCTGAATCTGGCCGAACTCGATGGACTCGGATCCCTTGTAGAGGACATCGCCGGTGATCGACAAGATGTCGGGACACGGGATCCACTCGTGCTGGACGGACTGCACGGTAGCGCGCAGGTTCAGGGGATCCGGTCCGTACCTCACGTGCAAGATCACGCAGCGGCCGTCGTCGGTCTTGCCGACGTTGACCGTACGGTCAAGCCGCAGGTCGTTCTTACGCGCCATGTGAAACCTCCCTAAGCAGCATGAAAGCCCGCACATCGGGCGGGCTTTGAAGGGGAGCGACGTTTTCCGCGCTAGCGGTAATCGTCAGGAGGGACTAGCTCCGAGCAGCAGCACGGGCAGTCCGGTCAGGAGCACGAACAGCGCTCCGGCCACGAGCCAGAACAGTCCACGGACGAACGAGCGCAGCGTCAGTTCGCACCTCCGGCGCGCGGTGAGGACAGGACGACGAGCTCGTTCGGGAACACTCCCGCACGGGCGCCGTCACGGTCGAAGCGGACGAGGTAGCCGAGACCGGCGGTTCCCACGACGGTCCCGAACTCGTTGGTCTGCACGCTGAGGCCCTCGATGAGGGTGAACCGCGCAGCCACCACGCGGGCGCCAGGAATGACGACGTCGTACATGATTCCTCCCGTGGTTGTGTGTTACTTGCCTGGTCCGGTCGCGAACCGGTGGCGCCTACGCGCGCTAGGGCTGACGACGGCTAGTCGTCCTCATCGTCGAACGCGCACGTGAGCGCGGTCACTCGGAGTGTCGAACACTCCGGGCAGTAGGCGTTCACGTACCCCATGACGTACTCGTGACCACGGGAGCGGGCTTCCGGCGCGATCACTGCGTGAGTCCGTCGTAGTAGCCGACGACGACGAGGGACCCGTAGTCGTGGCGAGAGTAGGTGCGGTCGCACTCGTCCTCGGTCGCGTACCGGACCATCACTGCCGAGGAGTAGGACTCGGACTGGAATCCGTCCCACCCCACGAAGGGGCTTTCGGTCAGGTGCGGCTGGTCGACGCGCTCGAACTCGTCGATGTCGTACCAGGACCCCCGGTACCGGAAGAACCGGTCAGCCCAACGGTCCTCGTCGTGCACGTAGTCGAAGTCGGGTCGAACGTCGTCGGGAAGGTCGTGCCACGTGACGAGCTCCCGGATGCGTCCGTTCGTCTTGACGGTCACTCGGCCACCTCCGTGGCGACGTCGAACCGAAGTCTCATCGCCTGCGGCCCGTACGCACGCCATGCGGCGAGGTTGGCGAACATGCCGGAGGGGCGCGCCTCGTGGGACTCATCGAGGGCCTCGTCCGCCTCGTCGCCACGGTGCAGGTGGACGTAGGGCGCGACCCCCTCCCGGGGCGTCGCGTAGTTCGGCTCGACGAACAGGTGGCAGTCGGAGCACTTCTCGTAGAGCCCGCGACCGCCGCTCACGGCCGGACCTCCGTCACGGAGTACGCGACTCCGAGGTCGTGGTCGCCCGTGTGGCCGGGGGTCGGACCGAAGACCGTGCCGGTTCCGGCGAGGACATCGGCGCCGAAGTTCTCCCAGTCACCCTGGGCGAGGCACTCCAGCACGTTGACCGTGGCGGAGTAGCCACCGACGATGTCGTCGTTGTCGTCCTCGTCCTCGCGCCGCTCCCGGGCGAGGTAGTCCCACGCCTCAGTGGCGGTGTCGAAGACGGGCGGGTCGTCGTCGGTCGGCAGGTACCCGGGCACGTTGATGGTGGCGAGGAAGGTCATGGCGTCTCCGTCTCAGCGGTGGAAGTCGAGCAGGGTGTCGATGTGGCCGAGCGCGTCGTGGAGCCACCCGATCTCGTCGTCGCCGGTCACCTCGCGGTAGTCCGGGTCGTCGTGGCGGTCCATGTCGTTCTCGTCGTCGAGCCGCTTGCGCACGGTCTTCAGGAACGTCTCGGCCTCATCGAGGACGGTCTCCAGGCCGTCAGCCATCAGGCACGCTCGCTGTGGAAGCTGACGGGCACGCCCGCGGCGGTGGCGTTGGCCCGCAGAGCGCGCTTCAGGTTGCGCGCACGCTCACGGGTGGCGAGCTGGTACTGCCGGCTCCTCCCGGAGCCGTAGGTCACGGTCAGGTCCCACATTGCAGGGCTCCTCACTCTGAAGGGACAGGAAGTTGCTCTCACTCTCTTAGCCCGCTCGCTAACCGTCGAAGGCTCACAAGTCGCGCACCGGAGATGTTGAGGGCCCGATATCCGCCACGTCGGGCAAGCGTGATCGCGCATCCGCACGCCGGCCTCGGGCCGCACGGATTCGGCAGCGCGAGTGCCGGAGGGTCAGTAATCGAACCCTCAGAAAGCCGACCGGAGTATCCCGCCGTCGGCGTGGCGGGTGCCCTGAAGCGGACAGGACTGGCACCGACGAGCTCGGTACTGGTCCAGCGCGCTCCAGACGGAAAGGGAAGGTGACCGTCCGCCGACTCGCAGGGAGTTGGCGTTGGACGACCGGTCAGGCCAGGCCGGGCGCATGCGTTACGCACGCGACCTCTGGTCTCACGTCGTCCCGCATGGAAAGGTGCTTGGTCGACGGACGGCCACCGGGTGAGCCCCTAGGAAAGGCTCGGTGCGGAGCCGAGCTATAGCGCTCATTATGCTCCGCGCGGAACCGAGCTATAGCGCTCATTATGCTCCGCGTCGAAATCCTAGGCATGGGTGGCACTGGTCAGTTGCCCTGTTGGGAGGGCGTGCATAGTTGACCAGGACGCCGGGAGGGCTGTTGCACTACTGCCGAAAGTGCATACGGCAGTCCCTCAGGTGGCCACCACAAGTCACACCTGAAGGGTCGGTGCACGTCACACCGAAGTGCAGCCTACGGATGCGTCACGCTCACCTCCCTTGTCTAGGTCGCACGGAGGGCCCGAAGGCCACATGACAGCGCGCCCGTGCGCCGATCTGCGAGCGCACGCACGGGCAGCGGCCTCGCCCACGTGCGGCCCATCGCAGGGTCGGCACGTAGGGGTCCCGCAGGAAGATCAGTTGCCGGACAGCAGCGCGAAGGTCTCGGCGCGCACCGAGCGGGAGTGTCCCCACTCCAGCTCCTGCCCGTCGTCCATCGCGTCGATCAGGTCGGCGAGGTAGTCGCGCACCGCGTCGGGCAGGAGGGCCCGGATCAGGGCGCCACGGTCGAAGGCGTCCAGGATCGACGCGTCCTCACACTCGATCGCGACCGCGACGGTACGCGAGTCGCGTTCCACCACCTCCAGGCGCGAGAGGCCGTGGACACTCGCGACGGCCCTCACTGGGACCACAACCAGGAGTGCATGAGGTCGTCCGCCTCAGCACGGGCACCGCAGGCCATGAGTGCGTCGTAGACCGGCACAACGTCGGTCGGCCGACCTTGCATGCGGTGGTAGGTCTCACGCTTCAGGACCGCGATGGCGTATCGGCGGTCGTTCGCTCGCAGCACGCGCAGCGCGTTGCTCACGGCGTTGACGAGCTCACCGTTCTCACCGGTGGCAGCACCGGTCCGCTCGTCGTGCTGAAGCATGTGCACGTCCATCAGGATCGGGTCGTCGGTGTCGGCGCCGCACAGGGCGCACGTCAGAAGGTCCATCCTCACTCCTCACTCCACCAGGTGTAGGCGTACCGAGTCCCGGCGAGGTGGCAGCCGCACGCGTCGCACGGCCATCGGGAGAAGTCGTGCATCTCGCAGTCCTCGGAGTGCGCGTCGCCGTCCGACGGGTCCTGAAGGTCGTGCCCGCACTCGTCGGTCCTTCGGCCGGGAGTGACGTCCAGGTCCGGCAGCAGGTTCCACGGCTCGCAGCACGGGTCCTGCGGAGGCTCACCCTCGCGGGCGAAGTAGCAGTCCACGCACACCCAGAGGGTGCCCTGTGCGGTCGCCACGTCAGGCGCCGTACTTCGCGCGGCGCACGTCCCGGCGCCGGAGCGTCTCGGCGCGGCCGGACGGCTGGGACTTGTGGGTCAGGTGCTTAGCCATGATGACTCCTGAAGGTTGTCAGGAGGGCGGATGCCCTCACTCTCTAGCCCACCGGGACGGTTGGGCCGTTGCACAGCTCGGGCACCGGAAGGGCCCTTGTGCATGGCGCCGATCTGCGAGCGCACGCCATGCGACCTGAAGGAGAGTCAGGCCGACTCGGAAGCCGGGACGGTGCCGTAACCGAGGCACGTCGGGCAGTAGGACAGCGGGGCAGTGTCCGAGCGCGGGTAGCGCGTCAGGTGCAGGTAGCCGTTCATGAGGGTCATCCACACACCGGGCTCCGGGCACTCCTGAAGCTCAGTCACGGGCGGTCCTCCACGTCATCGGCCCAGCACGTGCAGCACGCATGGACCGTGCCGCCGAGATCGTTCGTCCATGTGAAGTGCCCGGACGCGTCGATCCGGTAGCGGGAGGTCCAACTAAGGTTGGACCGGTTCACCGCGTTGATCGCGGCGCACGTCGGGCACTCCTTGCCGGCGGCCATCTCAGGCCACCAGGTACCCGGCGGACTGGAACTGTCCGGCCGTGAGGGTGTCGGTCGTCAGGCCGAGGATTCGACCCGAGGGCGCGTAGACGGTGTGCACCGTCGGCGCGGGCGGCAGGGACTGCGGGTACCACGTCGTCATGTCATCCTCCAATGGGTGACGTGTTTCTTGCCTTCACCTTCTAGACCGGCTGGCCGGCTCGGAGCCGACACGGTCCGGGCACCGACAATTGCCGGTGTGCCGTCAAGCCCGGAACGGGGCGTGACGCGTGAGCCACGCATCGGCCGACCGTGATGTCGGCCGACGAGCGATGTCCGTTGCGAGGGCATCGGCCTCACCGAAGGTGAGGTAGCCCTCACGGACGGCACCAGCGAGGGCACCGTCCGTACTGTGGCCGAGGCCGCGCATAATCTGGAGCCGCCGAAGCAACTCGCCGTGCGGGACGTCCGACATGATTGTTCTCCTTCACGTCCTGCCAGCAGGGGCACTTTTTTTCACCGATTCGACGCCCGAAGTAGGGGTCGAAAACGTGCCCTCACCTTCTAGCCCGTTCGGCTAGCGGCATCCGAGCCCAGTACGGGCACCGGAAGTTTTTGGGGATGGAAGGCCGTAAGGGGAACCCGGCCGAATCTCGGCCGGTTCGCTGCCTTCACTGTGCCTTCACTGTCTAGGCCATCGGGCGCGCACCACTTGCGCGCACTACGCGCACCAAAGCTGCGATCCGCGGGCACGCGAAAGGGCCCGCACCGTCACCCGTGATGGGCGGACGGTGCGGGCCCTTTCGGCCCGCTACGTCTAGCGGAACATCGCATCCGCGACCGCGCGCGCGTTGGCGACCGTGACGGGCGCGTCGATCACGCGGGCCGTAGCGGCCGCGTCCGCGTTCGCGTCCGTGATCAGGCCGCGCTCACGCCACGCGTCCGCGAGCGACGGGACCGGGCGACCCATACCGGCCGCCATGGCGGCCCGGTACTCGGCCGCTGCCCGCGCCCGGTTCGCGGGCGATTCGAGCGCGGCCCGCACGTCATCCGCGATTCGCGCGACAGTCGTGCCGGACGCGGGTCCGGCCCACGGGTAGCCGCCGATGAGGTCGCGCGACGTGCCCATGAGGTCGCGCGCGCCCGCGCGGCCGTAGTCACGCGCGTACTCGGTGTAACGCTTCTGTGCGGCCGTCATCTCGGGCCGCTCCCGCCGCGTCACGTCCCGTACGCGTCCGATCGGCGCGCGGTCACCCTCACGGGCAATTTCGACCATCGCGGCCGCGACGCGCGATACGAACCGGGCGCACGCGGACCGCAGTGTGTGAATCGTGTCGCGCGAGACGTAGCCGCTCGCGGACACTGCGACAGTGGCCACGCCGCTGTCACGCATGGCGCGCGCGATGGCGGACCATGACGCGCCCGGACGCGCGTCAAGCCATGCGCGGACAATCTCCGCGTCCGCCGGGTCCAATCCGTCGCGGACGCGATTCAGTGCATCCGCGAGCACGTCAAGAATGGACGGCGACGGCGTGATTCCGGGCCGCGTGTCCTCAACGTCCCAGCCGTCGCCCGCGAGCGTGTCCCACGACACGACGAACTGCGACCCCATCGACCGGACCGGCCGCACGCTCTCGGGTGCGACGGTGCGGGGGATTCCGCACGCGCGCTCCGCCACTGCCACGACGTGACCCGGGTGCTCGCGCTGCAAGCGCGCCCAGAGCAGCGTGCGGACGCGCGGCCGCGCCGCCATGATCGCGTCCGCGTAGCGGACCACCACTGGCGCGTCGCTCCGCGCGTCACTCATCGCGTCCGTGACGAGCGACGGCCGCGTGTCGCCATCCTCCCCGTGCCAACGGGGGACCGCGACCGTGTCGGTCGCGTTCGCGTTGCGTGTCATCGTGCCCTCACCTTTCTAGACCGGCGGCACCGTGCCGCACACCCCCACTATCGGCACCGCGACCCCTCACCCACTAGGCCAATATCCATTCCGTGATCCATTCGTTATCAATTCGTTATCAACGCGCCGTCGCCCGGCACGCCCCCCGGTTATTCGAACACGTGTGCGAGCTCCTGCTCTCGGGAACGGCAGGTCCTCTCGCGCGATAGAACCGCGAAGGATTTTCGATTAACGGGTCCCTGCGCTCGCCGGGAGGGTGGAATCCGTCGTCGATGCCTGCGGCATCGTCGGACCACTAGCGCGGCTTAGCTCGGCGTCCCTAGACTCACGGACAGCGGAGCTCTTGGACCCGGTCGGGTGGGGAGAGTTTCCCGGAGTTTTGCACCACCCTTCACTGCGACCACGAGGAGAGTCCAAGCATGGCTACACGGGTGACGTACGAGGTCCACGATGATCTGACGGGAGAGCCGGGCGCCAAGACGGTGTTCTTCTCGCTCGGCACGCAGGTGTACGAGATCGACCTGGTCGACGGGGAGTCACGTCTCGCAGAGGTCTTGGCCCCGTTCATCGCGGCCGGCCGCAAGTCGGCGTCGCAACGGATGCGCAGGACTCCGGCTCAGGCTGCCACGGAGGAGCGCGCCGCCTACAACCAGCAGGTCAGGCAGTGGGCGCACAGCAACGGGCTGAAGGTGTCGAAGCGGGGTCGGATCTCTGAGGATCTGATCCGTCAGTTCGAGGAGAGCCGTCAGCGGCATGGGGGCAAGCGGGCGTAGCACCGGGGGGCCTTCCGGTCCGAGCGTGGCCCCCGACTCTGGAGGCTCCGCTCTTGTCGGCACCCGGACGCCGCGACTTTAGCGAGTGCGCGTGTCCGTCTACTGCAACACCTACTGCAACACCAGCTTGGCAGTAGGTGTTGCAGTAGGTGCCCTGCTCCCGTATGGTCTTCCCAACGCCCCGGAACCGTCCCTGTAACCACCTCGCGTGGTCGATCAGACGGCCGGGGCTTCGCCTTGTCTGGCTTCGCCCGCACGGCGGGCATGTTGACCGACACCGCCCCTCGCGCGCGATGCGTTTTCCACGGCCGCGCAAAACGCACGGTGTCGCCATCTGCACCACCGGTCGTGTGGACTTGACGGGTGAACATCGCGCGCGTGCCCGACCGGCCAGAGGTCCGTCGCGGCGTAGGAGACCGAATCGCGGACGCCCTTCCGATCGGCGGCGACCACTTCCAGATCGGCCTGGAGGTCAGGGTCGTCGACGTCGACGGGTGCACGTGCGTTCTTCGACGGCACGCAGTTCTCGTCCACATCGGGAAGCGGCGGGTTCGCACGTTCCCGTTCTTCAGGATCCCGGGCAGGGTTCTTGCCGAACTGTGGGATCCGCGCGACGGGTTCGAGCACGTGAACGAAGGGCTTTGAGTTGGCGACGGAGCGGTACGACCCCGATCGAGAACTTCTCCCGGAGCGTTGGGCTCAGGCGAAGTCAGGCGAATCAGCCGCAGTCGCCTGGCTGGTGGAGAGGTACCACTGGCTGGCACTGAAGGTCGCGCGAGCGAAGCCGGTGCCGCCGCACTTCGACCGTGAGGACGTCGTGTCGTGGGCGAACATGGGCCTGTTCGATGCGGTACGCAAGTTCAAGCCAGAGCAGAACTCTGACGGCAAGCTCCACGAGCACTTCATCGGTTTCGCGACGCTGCGGATCCACGGGGCGATCCTCGACGGGATGAAGGCACCCGGCCAGTCATGGGCGACCCGTGAGGTGTGGCGTCAGCACCGTCGGGTGAAGGAGGCCGAGGAGGCGCTGGAGCAGCTTCACGGTCGGCTGGTGTCCCGTGCTGAGGTTGCAGAGCATCTCGGTGTCGAGGAGCGGGAGATGCCGGTGTTCCGCCAGCAGATCCCACTCTCGGCAGTGGGGGACGGGGGACTGGATGCCAGCGAGGAACCGATCCCGCACGAGTTCTTCCATGACACGGACACCCCGAGCGACATTGTCGAGGTCTCGGCCATCGCGGATCGCTTGGCGTGGGCCCTGTCGTTCTTGTCGGACGAGGATCAGGCCTTCATGGCGGACGGGTACGTGCGCGGGGTCGCCGACTCGGACATCGCAGACCGGTACGAGATCCCGCTGGCGGCTGTGCGTCCACGTCGGGCAGCGATCTTCAACCGGATGTTGGAGCTCCTGAGCCTGTCCGATCCGTCGAGTGCTGTGCCTGTACCCAGGAGGTGACATGGCACGCAACCGCGCACGTACCGCTCAGGTGCGACCCGCGCCCTTCATGCCGTCCGTCGAGGCCACGGCCGAGCTCGGGGAGAACTCTGAGGTCGAGGAGGTCGAGGTCGAGGACGACGAGGCACAGGACACGGCTCGTGAGCTCGGCTCTGTCGTGACGGAGCGGGCGGTGCCCTTCGAGGTTCGACCGGACGGATCCATCGCGCACTTCGCCCACGCGAGCGCGCAGATCGCACGAGAGGTGGGCAGCTAGTGACCGACTACCCGTACGCGGGCGACACGACCAAGGTCGCTCCGAACCAGCCGTACAAGGGCACGGGCCTCGGTCCGCACACCGAGACGGCGAACCCCGGCATCACGTACTCGCAGGAGCCGGACGTGCTGGGCCGCTACCGGGCCAAGCCCGACGTCGAGATCGAGGTCGAGATCGAGGACGCCTCGCTCGACATCGCGGCCACCGCGCAGATCACGGTCTCGGCGACGATCAACCCCGGCGAGGGCTACGAGCCCATCGAGAAGGACGTCACCGAGAACTCCACCTACGAGTCGTCGGACGACGAGGTGGCCACGGTCTCGGCGGACGGCCTGGTTACTGCCGTCGGCGAGGGCACGGCGACGATCACCGTCACGTACGCCGGCGCCACCGAGGAGGTTGAGGTCACGGTCGTCGACCCGACGTGACGCGCGCAACTCGGCACACACAGAAGGGTCTCGGGCACTGCCCGGGGCCCTTCTGTTGTCGATGCCCGAGGTACCCGAGTACGCCGAGAGAGGGACGTGGGCAGTGGCTGCAACGAACAACGGCTGGCCGGTCGTCGGCTCGACAGCCGTCACCCGCGCCTACTACGCGGGCGACCGCGACGGTGCGCTCGTCCTGAAGGGCGACGTGCAGACCGCCTTCGGGTGGCTCGTCCAGCAGATCCACACCCGAGTCGAGCCGGTCACGGTGGTCAACGGGTGGCGGTCGGCAGCGGACAACGTTGCTGCGGGCGGTGCGGCGGGTTCCAATCACCAGTCCGGCACCGCCCTGGACATCAACGGCCATCTGCACCCGTACGAGGCAAAGCTCCCTGCCAGCCAGCGGGGCACGCACTACCGCTCGGGGTGGAACTCGTCTCAGATCGCGGCGATCCACCAGATCTTGTCGGAGTCGGGCGGGCTGTTCTCGTGGGGTCTGAGCTACGGCTCCGGTTTCCGCGATGCCATGCACTTCGACATCACCAAGGGCCGCACGGCCGCCGACGTCGCGAAGTTCGTTGCGACCATCACCAAGGAGACCGACATGCCGCTCACTCCGGCCGACATCGATGCCGTGCAGGCGGCTGCGCTGAAGGGGGTTTACGCGCTCTTCCAGCAGGCCGCAACTCGTGACACTCCCACCGGGCGGCAGTTCGGGGACTACGTCATCGCGATCCTCGACCCGCTCGTCACCGCACGCACGGCCGCCGCCCTCGACGAGAAGGCGCTGGCCGATGCTCTCGCCACGCGCGGCGTGACCGGCGTCGACCCTGCCGCTGTCGCGAAGGCCGTCGGGGACCTGCTCGCCAAGCGCCTGGTGTCGTGAACGCTCCGGTCAGTCAGTCGTCCGTCGAGCCGATGACGCTCGGCGAGATCAGCCGCACGCTGACTCGCCTGGATGACGGCCAGAAGGAGCTCATCGCACGGATCGACCTGATGCGCGGCGAGTTCGTGCACCGGGGCGAGTACGACCAGCGCTCAGTCTTCATCGACCGGGAGCTGCGTGACATCAAGGCCCGTGTCGACCGCGTAGAGGAAGGTGTCGCAGCCAACGCGGGCCGTTCTGGCTCCTCGGGCTGGACCATCGCGTCGGTCGTCATCGGTGGCGTCGTCGGGCTCGGGTCTGTCCTGACGCTGCTCATCACCCTCATGCGCATCATCCCCGACGTCCCGTAGGAGGACTCCCATGTCTCAGCTCACCTCTCGCAAGTGGTGGTCGGCGGCAGCCGTCCGTGCGATCAAGACCGCGGCGCAGACCTTCATCGCCTCCGTCGCGACCGTGACCGTCCTCGGCGACGTGCCGTGGTCCGTCGTCGGCGGCACCGTCGGGCTCGCCGCGCTGCTCTCCCTCGCGACGTCCCTCGGTGGCCTGCCCGAGGTCGACGACAGCACCGACGACTGACCAGGTGGACAAGAGCGGCCCGGCCCTGCTTCGGCAGGCGCGGGGCCGCTCTGTCGTCAAGGCGTGTCAGGCATCTAGGTTGCGGAGTTTGCAACAGTGGGTTCCTCTCCGCGCTGTCGCCCCTCTCGGGGACCAGGTCGATCCATCTCTGTAGACGAGGGAGGGACTCACATGGCGATCACGATCGGGACGCACGGGCTTATCGAGGACGGGCTCGTGTGGCGGGTGGCGGCCGGTGCGGACGCGACCGCGCGATTCGTGCTGTGGGACGACGACGAGCGCACGACCCCGACGGATCTGACGGGTGTGGCCGGGGCGTGCGAGGTCCGCACGAAGCTCGGCGGCACCCTCCTCGCCACCGCCGTCGTCACTGTCGATGGGCCCGCCGGCACGGTCGACGTGCACCTGCCCGCCGACGAGTCCATCGGGTGGTCCGCGCGCACCACGACCGCCGTCTTCGACGTCGAGCTCACCGCCGACGACGGGACCGTGACCCGACTGTGCACCGGGACCCTCGACATCTCCCCCAACGCCACGACGGGAGCCTGATGTGGGCGTCATCGTGATCGACGGAGGCAACCCCGCCACCGTCGACGTCGTCGTCACACCCGCCGCCGCCGTCGACGTCCTCGCACCACGCGGCCTGCCCGGCGCCAAGGGCGCCCCCGGCGACCAGGGCCCCAAGGGCGACCCCGGCACCGACGGTGCACCAGGCCAGGACGGCCAGGACGGCGCGTCCGCGTACGAGCTCGCGCTCGCGGCTGGCTTCGACGGGTCCCTGCAGGACTGGCTGGCGTCCCTCGTCGGCCCGCAGGGCGACCCCGGCCAGGACGGTGCCCCGGGCGAGGACGGCGCTCCCGGCCGCGACGGCGTCGACGGCCAGGACGGTACTCCCGGAGCCCCCGGCGCTGACGGCGAGGACGGGCTCACGCCGACGTTCACGGTCGGCACGGTCACGACCGGTGCACCGGGCACGGACGCCGAGGTCGCCGTGACGGGCGGCCCGGACTACGAGCTCTCGTTCACGATCCCGCGCGGCGCGCAGGGCGACCCGGGTACGGGTGGTGGCGGGGGCGCCGACGACGAGGCTGTCGCGGCTCTCGTCGGCGATGCGGGGTCGGAGACGGGTGCGGCGCTGCGGGCGCTGTTCGCGCAGATCTGGCGTGGGACGCAGGCCGAGTACGACGCCCTGAGCGAGTACGACTCGATGACGCTGTACGTGGTGGTGGGCTGATGGGTATCGCGGCGGACCGTCTCTACCTCGGTGAGGACCTCATCTTCGACTCGTCCACGAGCGAGCAGCACGAGGTCGTCGACATCTTCGATCGACTCACGGTCGGACCTGACTACGCGGTACTCAACTCGCTGGCCGAGGGCTCGGCCGTGACGGCTGCGATCAGCCCTTTCGGGACGTTCACCGTCGGGGGGTACGCCCCGATGGCTGTGCGGGACACGGGCAGGTCGGACAGCTTGGTCACGCTGCGGCTCGGGGTCGGCCCCCAGCTGCAGCTCCACCCCCGGGTGATCGACGTCAACAACTGGATCGGGTGGATGCCGTCGTCGGGGCGCCTGCGGCTCCGGGTCGCCGGCGTGTCGACTGACTCGACGAAGGTCGCGACGGCCGCGGAGAGCGGCGACTTGATCGACATGCTCACTCGTGAGGACGGCGCCGCCATCTACCGGAACGGCGCCATCCTCCTCGTGATCGACGACCCACGGTTCGCTGCAGCGACCAGGGTTGGATTCGGCTCGGGAGGCGCCTCGGGGTCCGCAGCGATCTCGACGATGCGGGTGAGCGCCGCACCGAAGGCTCCGACTCTCGCGGGCGTCGACGCGCAGATCGACGCGGCGACTTCGGTCGAGGACTACGCCGCGGCGCTCGGGCCTGCGCTCGCGTGGGCGGGCGCGTCGTTGCAGATCCACACGACCGCCAGCGGCTACTTCTCCGGCAGCTTGAGCCTGTCGGACCCGTCACTGAGGGCATCCGCGAAGGCCGTCGCGCGCTGCCTGGTGCGCCTACCGTGGCGGTTTCGCTCCGGGCCGCAGCCGTGGGTGCTGCACATCGGCGCCGACCTTCGCTCCGGCGGGAGCTCCGCGTCGGGCCTGACCGTCTCGGACGTCGATCTCTACATCGCGGTGCCGCCGACAGCGGCGCAGTACGACACCGTCACCTCTGACGATGCGGCCGCGCGGGACCACGTCCTGCACCACGAGCTCGGGCATCTCGTCCACATGCGTTCGTCGGCTCCCGGGGCCTCGGCGCTGTCGGCGGCGGTGACGGCCGCGAACCCTCCCGGGTTCTCGTACGGCGGTAGTGCTGTCGGGGGACCGCGCCCGACAGGCTTCTGCCGCGGCTATGGCACCCAGAACGTGAACGAGGACATCGCCGACGTCATCGGCTGGCTGATGACACCGGCCCTGCGTGACCAGCTCGACACCTGGTGCGAGACCGACTCGTACCTCGCAACGAAGGTCGCCGCCGTGCGCGCGTTCATGCATGGGCTCGGGTGGGGCACCGGCTACTGGTCCTAGAGCCGACGCCCGCGCCGGTTCTTGAAGACCACCACAGGAGGAGACCGATGGGGAGCTTGACGACGAACAACGGCTGGGCGATCGTCGGATCAGCCTCCGTCACGCGCGTCTACCTCGCGGGCTAGGGCATTTTGCGCTACCGCGCAGATCTCACGAAGCCTTCTTGACGAGGTTCGAGACGTAGTCGCTCGTCACCCCGAGCCGCGCGGCGATCTCCCCGTTCGACAGGCCGAAGGACGACAGGAACTTCGCCTCTGCGGCCTTCTCGGCCGACGAGAGGCCCCGAGAGAGCAGCCCACCCTTCCCGTCCCACAGCGGGTCGTGCAGAAGGTCCTGGTCGTACTCCTCGGCCCGCTTCCACCCCTTGCCGCGTGCGTACGCACGGCAGTGCGGGCTCGGGCCGTCCCGGTACGCGAACTCGTCGAGCCACTCGATCATTTCTTCGACGAACGGGCGCGTGCAGGTGTCGGACTTCACGTACACCTCTCGCGGGAGGTGGCGCTTCGCACTCCAGCCAGCCGCCGCCATGCAGTGGATACGGATCTTCGTTGCCGCGCTAGAGATGAGGTAGACGCTCTCCTGGGGCAGGTTCGGCAGGGTCCGGAGCTTCTCGATGGTCGACGGGTACACGTACCTGCTCTGCCCTGTCTTGACCTTCCAGATCACCGAGGTGTGCAGGCCTGCCGCACGGGCGAGGGCGAAGTGCGACAGGTTGTGCTTCTCCATCTGCCGCTCGATGAGCTCCCGCGCTGTCTCGATGGGCTGGTACCACTGCCAGTCGGGGTTCTCCAGGCGCCGCAGCTTGCGGTACTTGGCGTTGGCGTACTTCTGCGGCCGGGTGGTCATTCGCGGCTCGCTCGGGTCGGCGCACTCTCGGCCAGGGGGTGGGTCAGCCGGCACGTCTGGCGGACGGGGTGCTGTGCGATCGGGGCGTCGATCTCTGCGTCGGGGCAGACGGCGTGCTTCCATGCCTGGTCCTCGTCGGCGCGGATCAGGTCGCCGGGCTGCCAGCGCTCGCCACAGTCGGGGCAGATGCCGGAGTAGCGGGCCATGAGCGTCATCGACCGTCCTCCGTCGTCAGGTGCTTGTCGAGCAAGCGGACCGTCGAGCAGGGCCAGGTGCTGCGGCAGTGGTCACACAAGTCAGGGAACTCGGTCTGCCCGAACGTCACGAAGTCGCCCAGTCGCCACGGTCGCCGCCTGTGCAACGCCCGGATCGCGTCCACGGCTGCGGTCAGGCGTCGCACTTCGGCCACGAGACGCGGCACGTTTTCCAGGTCGGCGGCTGTCAGTGGGTCGCTCATCGTGCTTCCTTCCACTCGGCGACCTGGCGGGAGACGACGACGCCGTCTCGCGTGTGCATGTTGGCGGCGAACCACCGCGCGGACCCCTCACCCGCGCTCGGCTCGATCACGGTCGTCCACGGCCAGCGGACACCCCACTCGGTCGTCGCCTCGGGGAGCAGCGCTAGCACGGCGTCGGCACATTCGCACCACTCTTCGCGCCACGAGTCGGGCAGGTCATCCCATGCGGTCAGACCGTCCGGGAAATCTCCTACCCCCCGTCGGTGCTCGTACAACGTCCGCGCAACGACCTCACGGTCCGACCCGGTCACAGCGCCGCCCCCCACCATGCCGCACCGATCCCGAGCGAACCCGGCCTCGATGATCTTGTCGGCGTAGAACGAAGCATCCCCACGACTGATCTCGTGGGTGCCGTCGCTGTTGTCGGAGATGGTCACCAGGTAGTTCCTGAGGAACAGGCGGTCCTCAGGATTCACGGGGTGTACGACCTCGCCGCTCACGGCAGCACGGGTGCCGGACTCGGTCGGGATGGGCACCAGGGCGGGGCGGTGCTTGCGGACGACGGCGAGGACGGCGAGCGCGACGTGCTCGTCCCCGACGCCCCAGCCCAAGAACCGCTCTCCGCAGCGGCAGTCGATGAAGGGCTCGCCGTTGAGCAGCCTGCCGGTCGGGGCGAGGACATGCTCCAAGAGCACCGATACCACCGCCCCGACCACGGCCTCCTCGTCCCACACGGGAGCGGCAGCGGCACGGAGCCGCTTGACCTCGGCCTCGGCGGCGTCGAGCGCGTCAAGCAAGACTTCCCAACAGACCGGGCACTCAAACTCTGGCGATTCGTACTCCAAGGCACGCCTCCCATTCTCCGGTGTACTCCCCGCGCTTTCCTTGCCGAGCGCGAGCGGGTCAGTCTGGTCAGTCACTGGTGATCTCCTGTCGGGCGAGCCAGTCGGCGGCACGGTTCGTGACGCCGAACTTCTCGCGGATGAGGTTGACGCAGCGGGCGCGCTCCTCGGTGCGCTCGCGGTGCCGCTGGTCACGGACCCGCTCGACTTCGGCCAGGACGTCGTCGCGCTCCCTCATCACGTCGGCCGCGATCTTCTCAGCGGACGCGATGCGCTCGCTCATCGTGGCCTCCCGGTTCGTCAGCGCCGCCCGCAGCCGCTCGACCTCAGCCTCAGCGGCGTCGAGCGCGGTGAGCACAGCGGTCAGGTCGCGCCCGGCACTCGCTATGAAGATCGCGTCGGGGTGACGGATGCCAACGACGTCGGCCCGGTAGACCCTGGGGTCCTCGCGGGTGGTGGCTTCGGGCGCAACCTCGTAGACGGCGAGATCGCGCGCGTCGACGAGCGCGAGGTCACCGATGAGCTGGAGCCGGGGGTCCTGCATGGGCTCGCCGAAGCTGTCGACGGCCCAGTCGGCGACGACCTGCTCAGGGTCGCCTAGTCCATACTCCTCGGCCGAGGAGCGGACCCGGTCGGCGGCGGGGCCGAGGATCGAGCGATCCTCGTGGCCGATGGAGAGCACCACACGGCGACCAGCGCCGGAGACCCAGGTCGCGAGGTAGGGCTCGCCCATGTCGGTATTTCCGGCCCAGTGCCAGGACGCGGCATTGGTCGCTGCCGCCAGTCGGGCGCGGATCTCGTCGCAGTCCTCACGGGACAGCCCGGTCACCGCGCCGAAGTCCCCGCTCATGGCAGCACCACGTCGTGCACGTCAGTGATGTCCTCGGCGCCGTGGACGTCCCGTCCGACGACCTGTGCGGCGGTGACGTAGGGGAGCTCGGTGCTGTACGAGACCATCACGATCTGGTCCGGCACGCCGCGCACCGTCGCTCGGAAGCGAGTGCCCGGGATCGTCGGGATGGATGTCGTCGGTGCGGGCTTGTGCGCGCGGACGCGGACGAAATCCGCAGGCTCGCCGTAGCTCCAGCGGATCACCTGGCCCGCTGCGCACAGGTGATTCCCATTCTCGGTCACCTCGTGCCAGACCTTGATGCTCAGCCAAGGGTCGCTGATGCTCCAGCGCACGTCGATCTTCACCAGGTCCCCGGGCTTGATCTTGGTCACGTCGATCTCGTTGCTCACCGCTCAGTCCTCCTTCTCGTGGGGGTTGACGAAGCGTGGTCCGTCGTCGCCTCCGACGCCCTGTCGGAGACCGTCGCGGAAGCCCTTATCCCACGCGAGGGCCCTGATCGCACGGTCATGCGCAGCGAGCCACCGGTCAAACTCGGCATGCTCTGTGTTGGCGTGACGAGACATCCGGCTGTACGAGCCCCGCACCTCATCGGTCGTCGGCGTGTAGTCATCCACGCTTGTCACCCTTCTTGTCGAGGTAAGGGTTGTCGTCCAGCGACGTCACGACGATGTCGTCGTTGTTCAGTGCGGCCAGCTGCTGGGTGTCGAACAGGTACGAGTAGCCCTCGTCCCATGCTTCGGCCTTGACAGCTCGCAGCCAGGCGGTCTTCTCCAGCAGTTCCACCTGCTTCCCGTCGGTGCAGAAGGGCCAGAGTGAGGCCAGCACCTTCGGGCACCGAGGGTTACTGGCGCACGTGCAGTCGTAGCCACCGTCCCCGACCTCAGGGCAGACACCACAGCATCCAGCGGGTCGGTCGTTTCGGTTGTCGCTCATGAGCTCGTCCTCCTCTTGTGGTGTGCACTCTTGTGGTGTGCGTGGCTTCCGGGTTCCGACGATGGACGGGCGAGGCACGAGCGAGCCCCGTTCACCCGTGGGCCACGGACTGGGGACCACTCGCGCGTCCCAGGTCCTGCGGAACTGGATCTGCCGTTCGGCTTCACCGCTCACCCATGCGCTCCGATCCAGAGTTGTGTTTCATGCAACAGGATGGTGTACGCGCTCGCGATCGACCTAGCCCCTGCGTTTTCCGCGCCCGTGGAAACCTATGAGATTTGCGCTAGCGCGGAGATCTCACGGTGTTGCCTGTCGATCGGGAGCCGCTCTAGGCTCGGCATCCACGGGGGCAGGGGGCAAGGGGCAGGGCGCAGCTCACAACCCCGTAGGGGCTTGGAGCTCGGAGCGAGCGAAGCGAGTCCCGAAAGCGCAGAGGGTCGGACTTCGGGCCCGCCTTCGGCGGGCATTGCCGCCGCGCCTGACGGCGCGTCGGACTCGGGCTTCGCCCTCGTGTCTTTGGATACACATGATGCTGCAGGAAGAACTGGTCTAGATCAGTAAGTACGCGTGCGCGTGCGCGCGCGAGGGAGAGGGGTCCGCGTGAGTGCCTACGGGAAGAGCTTCGCCGCACCGCCGCGCCCGGCCCCCGTCGGGTCCGCCCGAGTGCCTCGACGCCAGGCCGTCAACGCGGCCCCGAAGGTCCAGGCCCATCCGATGCTGAAGTGGCGCGTCGTCGGGCTTCACGGCTTCTCGGCCCCGGTGCTTGCTCGCACGGGCCTCCAGGCGTCGGATTCGATTGCGTCAGGCATGGTCCTGAGCGATGACATCGTCGCCATCGTTCCGAACGGCCACACGGGCAGCGAGCCTGTGACTGAGCTCTGGTCGTCGGACATGACGCGGTTCGTCGGCGATCCGTGGGATGCAGAGTCCGGGCAGTCGACCCTGCTGCGAGACGTCGCGGTCCGCACCCGTGTGGTTGAAGGACGCGAGCTGGCGGAAGGGAAGGCGGCCGCGAGGGAGACCTTCGTGTCGAACAACGCCTGGGGCGGCATTTCCCCTTGGCCGAATGTGGTGGCGAGCGTGCGGCGCCTGCCTGGGGCATTCGTCTTGCCTGTGGAGATCTCTACTAGGCCGCGCACCATCGCTCACTACGTGAACGCCCTGGCCGCGCTTCAGTCCGCTGAGGCCGGCACCTCGGATGGCCACCCGTTGTCCACTCGGCTCCTCGCGCAGTGGCAGAAGCACATCGAAGCTGTCCGCGCCGCCATTCCCCTTGCCGAGATGGCTCTGCCTGGGCTCCGCGAGGGAGACGGGCGCCCTGGGGACGGGGCAGACATGACTCTGGAGAAGGCGCTGAGTCTGCGTGATGCGCGCGCCGTCCGGGGGTGGCTGAACGCAGCGCGCATGGTCGTCAGGGCGTCCGAGCCTGAGATCTCCAGAGGCGTGCGCGCGTCCTTCGATCTCGGCGGATGACGTTTTCCGCGACCGCTAAAATCTCACGGTCCCATCGTTGTGCGCAGTGCAACCCATGATTGACGCATGGGTGGAAAGGGATCCGGTCGCAGACCTCGGGCCGAGACGATCGCACGCGAGATCGAGAAGCAGCGCGTGGTGGCGCAAGGCCAGGCGGCGGTTGCTGACGAGATGGAGTCCGAGCTGGAGTTCGTTCCGACTCCCGTCAAGCTCCAGTACGTGAAGCAGCCGACCGGGTCCACCATCCAGGTGCAGGGGGACGCTGAGAGGGAGTTCTACGAGCGTCAGCGCGACAACTACATGCAGCAGTACAAGTTCACCGAGGTGTCGGACCTGTCGGACCTCGACGCGCTGCTCCTGCACGAGACGCTGGACTTCCGTTACACCTCTCAGCTTGCCAGCGGCAAGGCCTACGACGGCAGGGCGCTGGTGTTCGGCGAGGAGGAGCAGTTCCGCCAGAACAAGCTCGCCGAGGCGAAGGTCATCGGAGACCTGAAGCGTCAGCTCGGCATCACGCGCGCGGCCCGCGACCAGCAGCAGGGGAACGTCGCGGACTACATCCGCGAGCTCCAGCGCAGAGCCAAGGAGTTCGGCGTCTACCGCGACGAGCAGAGATCGTTGTCCATCTCTTTGATGAAGGAACTGGAGTCCATCGTCACGACCTGGCAGCGCTCGAACGAGACTGAGCGGCGCGTCGTCGGCATCGAGACCGAGGCTGACATCGTCACGTGGATCCTGGACACGATGCTCCCCAGGCTTCACGCGTTCGAGGCGGCGTTCCTTGCGGAGCAGAAGAAGTGGCGGGCCGACCTGTGAGCGAACCATGGAGGGACCACTTCGACGATCTGCCGCCGTCGTTCCATCGGCTGCTCGCAGACCTCATGGTCGAGGCACAGGCGGTCCCGGGGAGGCGGGCGGCCAGGAAGGTCAACCCCGACGGCGAGTCCATGCAGGACATCGTGAACGTCGTCTATCCGAGGCGGTCGGTGAAGCCCTTCGGTGAAGCGCTGAAGGATGCCACGAAGTACAGCCAGGGGGCCGTGGCGCATCTCGCCGGCATGAACCGGGGCAACCTCGCTCGGATGGTCGCGGGCCAGGAGCCCTTTACGAAGGACAAGATCGAGCGCATCGCTCGTGCGATCCGCGTCGACCCGGCCTACTTCCACGAGTACAGGGTCCTGGCCATCCACGAGATGATCGATGCGGTCCTGTCTCCTGAGCAGAGCCTGCGCCTGTTCGGCCCGACAGAGCCAGATCACCGCGAGCAGCCGCGACCGAAGGGTCTGAACGCTCCGGACGGGTTCCGGCTCGTTGGCAAGAGCGCTGTTGCCAACGCCGCAACGAGGCGTCGAGCGGCTAGCGCATGACCGCGCTCGCACAACTGACTGACGAGGAAGAGGCCCTCTTCCAGATCCTCATGGATCCGACCGGCGTCGACATCGCCGAGTTCCTCCTGGAGGACATGGACACCACTGGTGACCCGCTTCGCTTGTGGCCGTTCCAGTGGCCCTGGACGCACTCGGGCGAAAAGTACGAGGTCGACCAGCTGGCCCGACAGACAGGCAAGAGTCAGAGCGTCGTCTGGAAGGCGATGGCCCATGCGTTCCAGAACCCGGGGCAGGAGATGCTGCTCGTCGCCCCGCAGCTCAACCACCTCGAACTGCTCACGGCCAAGATCGAGCAGGCGTTCAACGACGTCCGGCTCCTCAACGAGATGCGGCCCAAGACTGCGTCGAAGGGCCTGAAGAAGAGCCCCCACTGGCAGATGACCTTCCTCAACGCGGCGCAGATCATCTCCCGACTGGCGTCCTCTCCGGCTGCGATGAAGGGCCCACACCCTGTCGTGATCGAAGGGGACGAAGTTCAGGATTGGATCTACGAGTCGTATCTAGAACTCATTGAAACGGTAAAGACGAACCACCCGAACATGTCCTGGCGGATGCACGGCGTGTCGAAGGGTGTCGGGCGCGACCTCCACTTCCGCCTCACCCAGGGGGAGATCGATGGGTCGAGCTTCCATGTCCACCACTACATCGCGGCACACCGCCCGACCTGGACGGACGAGGAGCGCCAGGCGAAGATCAAGCAGTACGGCGGCGACGAGTCCCACCCGGACTACCAGCGCAACGTGCTCGGTTTGCCAGCCGACGCCGGGACGACACTGTTCGTTGCTGCGCGCCTCATGGCGTGCGTCCGCATACAGGAGTCCGAGTGGGCGGTGGAGTACAACAACGATGTCTACCGGTGCGTCAAGATCTCTGACGCACTCTTGACGCGGGTCCGCAAGCACGGGCAGGAGATCGAGAGCCTCATCGACGTCCCCATCTCGCACCTGCGCGACGAGTACGTGTCGTACTGGGCGGGTGCTGACATCGGCTTCACGAACGACCCGACTGAGATTCTCGTCTTCGGCACGACCCGCAAGGGCGTTGACCGCCTTCTGCTGCGAGTGCAGCTGGAGCGCATCACGGCCAAGGATCAGGTCGCTGTGGTCAAGTTCCTGTTCGACTCCTACGGCTCGAAGCTGAAGCGCTTCGGCCTGGACCGCACGGGCGTCGGGCTGCCGCTCTTCCAGGACCTGAGGGACGTCAAGGACATCTCGTCGCGCGTCGTGGGCTACAACTTCTCCGAGAACCGCGCAGTGGAGTTCGATGATCGCGACCTGAAGCCGGGGGAGAAGCAGGAGGACCTCGTCATCAAGCGCAACATCAAGGATCACGCGACCGACCTGCTTCGCAAGAGCGTCGACCAGCAGAAGCTGGAGCTCCCGTACGACAAGGACATCCTCACCGAGTGGGGTGGAGCCACCTCCTACATCATCAAGACGAACCCGGATGACGACGGGACGAAGCGTCGCTATGGCGGCGGGTCCCTGCACACGCTGGACGCAGCTCGGATGTACGCGGCAGCCAAGGGGCTGATGGCCATCGAGGAGATGCTGAACGCCGTGCCCAAGCAGGAGGACGTCATCGACCAGTTCGTCTACTTCTGATCCGGCTCGTTCCGCTTCGTTTTCGGTCGAGTGACCAGGGTGTGCCAGCAGGAAGCGTGAGTCCGGGATCTCTGTTCCGCCGTGATGTCCCTGCGGCGGAGCCTGACGCGCCCGAGTCCGAGTTCCAGCCCATCGCGGGATCCACCGCGAGCACGGGCATCGCGCCGCTCGGAGCCGGACTCGGTTCGCGGCAGGACATCCAGGCCGAGCTCGACGCCATCGCTCAGAGCATCCGGGGCTTCCACCTCCTGCCGCCCGACACGGTGCTGCGCCTTTGCTCGGCATACGGGGCGCGACTGTCGGAGCTCTCGGTCCTCCTGCACCGGAGCGAGATGGCGGGGAACCGCAACTACGTGCGCATCCGGACGATGCAGGTCGGCATCTTCGCCGAGCAGATCGAGTTCCAGTTCAAGGTCCACAGCAGGCTCGTGGAGCTGCAGCGTCAGGACATCGCGATGCTTGGGGGTGCTGTCTGATGCCGGCGATCGACACCGGCGAGGTCGGGGTGGGCTGGGAGAACCAGTCTGATCTCCCAGACTGGCAGGTGCTCCCCACGGTCCGTGAGATCGCTTCCCAGTTGCAGTCGTGGGTCCGGGAGAACCGTGCCCAGCGCGGCCAGAACGGCTTCTGGATGCGCACGAAGTACGCCACGAAGGACACGCCGTACGAGGTGATGAGGACGGCCAAGCGTGCCGTTCAGGACGACGACATCGTCTCCGCTGCGTTCGACGTCACCGAGGCGTTGACCCTGCAGGGGGTCGGGTGGGAGGACGCCGACGTTGCATCGGCCGACATCCTCAACCAGATCTCGGCCGACATCGACCTCGACACCTATGCGCGCAGTGCGTACCGAGATCTGGCGACCTACAGCCAGGTCGTCAGTGCCGTCTGGTGGGAGACGCGCGAGATGAAGCCGCGCGTCCGCTCGGGGGCGAAGCGGACGAAGACCGGGGCCCAGGCACCAGGTCGCAAGTCGTACAGCCTGGTCGTGCCTACGAAGATCATCACCCTCGACCCCATGCACGTCGTGCCGATCGGCAACCGGTACTTCGGCGAGGACCGGCTCGCGTGGCACGCCACGGATGAGCTCCTCGAAGCGTGGGCGGGCGTCGACAACGGGACGGTCAACGACGCGACGCTCTCGAACCTCTTCATCGGCCGGTACACGCCGAGCGAGGACGAGAAGGAGTGGATGGGCGACGCGGGGATCGACACCTCGAAGCTCATGGAGCTCAATCCGCGGTCTGTCTGGCGGCACACCGCGACCCGGTCGAAGTACGAGCTCTTCCCGGACTTCCGCATGCGCAGCATCTTCCGTCTGCTCGACATGAAGCAGCAGCTCATGGAGTCGGATCGGGTCATGCTGGTCGGCGCCGCCAACTACCTGCTCATCGTGAAGAAGGGCACCGACGCGCAGCCGGGTACCGCGAAGGAGATCGCTGCGCTGCAGCAGAACTTCTCGGTCATGGCCAAGCTGCCGGTCATCGTCTCCGACCACCGCCTGGAGATCGAGATCGTCTCCCCGAAGCTCGACCTGACGCTCGTCGACAAGAAGTACGACCTCCTCGACGGCAGGATCCTCGCGAACCTGTTCCGTGCGCCCGAAGTCAACTCTGGCGCACGCGGTGACCAGACGGCGGGTACCACCTCACGGATGATGGCGCGCCATCTGGAGAACCAGCGACACATGCTCCGACGGAGCATCGAGAGGCACATCGGCCAGGAGGTCTGGCGCCGTAACAGGCGAGCCTTGGACGACTTCTCGGACCAGGCTCCCTCGCTCGTGTTCATGCCCCGACACGTACAACTCGACAACGACTCGCAGTTCACCCAGCTCGTGATGGCTGCCCGTCAGCAGCGCGACCTGTCTCGCGAGTCGTTCCTGGAGTTCATGGGTTACGACCAGGCGGCCGAGGCGCGTCGTGTCGAGCGCGAGGCAGTGGAGTACGACGACATCTTCAAGACGGTCGTTCCGTTCTCGAAGGCCGGTGACGGGGGCGACGGGGAGCCGAGTGCAGTCGCTGGCGCCCGCGGCGGCCGTCCGCAGGGCGGTGGGTCTTCGCCCAGGTCGGCGCAGGGTCAGGTCAAGAAGCGCACCGCATCCGGTGCGCCGTCCGTCGGAGGTTCGTGATGACCGAGTCCATCGCAGAGATCAGGAACCGGCTCCGTCGCAGCCAGCAGTCGGTTCGGGTGGCTCCTGTCGCGCCCGTGTCGACGGCGAGCCCTGCGCCGGTCTCTGCGGTAGCGCAGGCAGAGACGCACTCCTCCGCGTTCGCGATCGAGGATGCGGGCAAGACGATCATCGCGACCGCTGTCGAGATGTCGTCGGCCCAGAGCTCCGACTTCTACCTGGACTTCCGGGGTCGCCTCGTCGAGGCCGAACGGGCCAACGGGAACGGTGCGTTCTGGACGCAGGGCGATCTGCAGTTCGGCCTTCCGAGTGTCGCCTATGGGCCGCTCAACTGGGGGCACGATCCGAAGGCGGTCGTCGGCACGCTCCTCGACCCGTACCTGGTCTCGGCCGAGCAGGCTGCGGCATCCGGCCTGGGCCCTCACATCCAGACCGGCGCCCGGTTCTGGTCGTATCTCGACCCGAGCAAGGCGAACGCTCTCCGTTCGTTCATCGAGCAGGGCAGGGCGTGGCTCTCGATGGAGTGCATCGCGCAGGGCGTGGAGTGCGTCGGGCCCAACGGCTGCGGTCGCATGAACGACTACATCGCGGCGACGAACCGCACGAAGGACGCGTGCGAGCATGTCCGCGAGCGCTCGTCGTGGCGTCGCATGTTCAACCCCGTCTTCCAGGGTGCCGCCGTGATCGTTCCGCCGCAGCGCCCGGGCTGGGCGAACGCGGAGATCACCGAGGTGGTGCAGCAGGCGGAGCGTCAGCTGGAGGCGGCTTCGGCGCCGATCGATGGCTTGTCTGACGAGGACGCGGTCGCGATGGTGACGTCGATCCTACAGTGGTCGCGCCGCTCTCAGGCGTGATGCGTTCTCCCCGCTAGCGCAAATCGCAACACCTTCTTGCCGGTTCTCCAGAACCCTGTCGAGTGCTCCTCGCGAAGGCCCGTGGGCCTGAACTTCCAGACACGAGGAGGAATGGCTCATGGCGATGCCCGAGCTGGCCGTCCCGCGAGAGACGGCGTCTGCTGCGCCTCGGGAGGTGGCTGAGGAGCGCACCTTCAAGGAGGACGAGCTCACGGCGATCCTCGCGGATCGCGTGGCCCGAGAGACCGCATCGAAGGACGAGGAGATCTCGGCCCTGAAGGCCAAGGTCGAGTCGCTGGAGACCGAGAAGTCGGAGCTTCAGACGAAGCTCGACGTCGAGGTCGCTCGCGCCGAGAAGGCGGAGAAGGACTTCGAGGACCACAAGGCCGAGGAGGCCCGCAAGGTCGAGGTCGCCGCTCGCAAGGACGAGCGCGTCAAGAAGGTGCGTGAGGTGGCCAGCCACCTGAAGCCGGAGTTCTTCTCCGACGAGCGTGCCGAGCGTTGGGCCGCGATGGAGACCGCCGCATTCGACGGCTACATCGCCGATCTGAAGGACGCCTCCGGCAGCAAGACCGGCGCGTCCCGTGAGACCGCCGAGCAGACCGCGATGGGCGGCGCGACGCCGGAGCCGATCTCCGGCGCCAAGTTCTACGACTTCCTGGAGGGCTGACGTGAGCGACTACGGGCTCAACTTCGGTTTCCGCCGCGACGAGCCCTCCGTCAAGGAGGGCCGCTACCGCGTCCCGGCATCGGGCGACTTCCGCATCGGTGACCTCGTCACCGTCGACTTCACGAACCCCGGCTTCGTCACGAAGGCGGCAGCGAACGCGCGCTTCGAGGGCGGGGTCACGGGCCTCCTGATCCAGGAGGAGGGCTGGCACCCCTCGGTGTACGCGGCCCCGATCGTCGACTCGTTCGGTCGCGGCAAGGCCATCAACGGCCAGCCCGCTGCGATCTACACGGGCGACGGCCTGAAGATCTGGCTCCGCAACACGGGCTCCCAGACCCGTCCCGACGGCCGCCAGATCAGCTCGGTCACGGTCGTCGACCTCACGAGTGTCGTCCTCGGCGACCTCCTGAAGTGGGACGGCGCCAAGTGGGCGCGGACCACGACCGACAGCCAGGGCGCCCTTCGGGTCGTCGGGCTGGAGGACAACTACGTCGAAGCCGTCGTTCGCGGCTGAGAGAGGGGAACACGATGGCTACTTCTGTGCTGTCGCGCATGGCATCGATGATGCCGCGACGGGAGTTCGCCTCGCAGCAGCTCCGCGAGCAGTACGAGGCCGCGAAGCGGGCGCTGAACGAGGAGGCCAAGGAGAACTGGGGCAACCAGACCTGGCACCGCGAGCAGGCCGCGCTCGTCGCGACGAAGATCGACCAGGGGTTCAAGAACGAGAACATCCTCTCGTCCTACATCCCCACGCAGAACGTCGGCGCGGCCGACCAGGTCTTCATCGAGGAGACCCGCGGGATGAAGGTCTTCTGGACCGCCCGCAACGGTCAGGTCGACCAGTCGCAGATCAAGACCGAGTCCTGGGAGATGTCCCGGGAGACGCTCGGCTGGCACGTCTCCGAGTTCGAGGACAACTGGGAGAACGACTACGCCAAGATGGTCTCGACGCTGGTCAACTTCGCCGGCCAGCGTGAGGTCGCCGAGGTGAACCGTCGGATCTTCACGGCCCTCCAGGAGGCGGTGAGCAGCGCTTCCCCGTACTACGAGGACGCGTCGTCGACCGGTCTGACGCCGGCCGTGCTCAACCCCCTGCTGTCGGAGGTGGCGGACAACCCGCCCGCGAGCAACGTGGACTTCGCTCTGCCGCTCGCGATCGTGGGTCGCGCCGCCGCGATCGACCAGATCTCGGACTTCCCGAACTTCGCCAGCGAGGCTCGGGAGGAGATCCGCCTGCGGGGCCGCCTCGGCGTCTACCGTGCCGCGAACATCGTTCGCGTCACGAACTGGACGGACGAGGAGAACCTGCCGTACATCCCCGACGACGAGGTCTTCATCCTCGGCGGTGACTACGGCCGGTTCGTGAACTACGGCGGCTCGAAGGTCCGCGTCTGGACCGAGAACGAGACCGAGCACCTTCACCACAAGTCGCGGCGCGACGTCGGCGTGGCGATCTTCCGCCCGCAGTACGTCCGCCGGATCAAGGTGGCGTGATCGGCCGAGTCGGGTCGTAGGCAGGGCCCCTGCACCTTCGGGTGTGGGGGCCCTGCCGTGTCGATCGCAAGGAGCGACGAAGGGAGCCGACATGGCCAAGTACACGGTGGGCAACACGCCGGTCAACCTGGGCGAGGGCGCCCAGCTCATCCAGAACCTCGGCACGGGGACTCTCTACATCGGCGGCGCTGACGTTGCCACGACGACCGGTGTGCGCGTCAACGCCGGTGAGGCGCTCGTCGTCGGTGCCGGTGGAGGCCTGTGCTTCGGCATCTCGGACGGTTCGGCCGACGTCAGGACGCGAGCCGGGGCGCTCGGGATGGTCGCTGTCGCGAGCGCCTGAGACTGCTCACGGATCGACCCTCCGAGTTCTGTGCCCGGGGGGTCGATCTCTGTCTGTAGCGCCACTGGCGCCGGAACTGGGATCTAGGAGGAACAGATGAGCGAGACCGGGGTCGAGACGACCTACAACGCCTTCGAGGTGGAGACCTGGGAGAAGAACACGCCGGGCGGCGTGTGGATCCTGTCCCTGAACGCTCGGGGTGACGAGCGACCGAAGCGGATCAAGGGCCCTTCCGGCTACCGCTTCAAGGTGCAGACCCGTGAGCGTGAGGCCAGCGGCGCCCGCTTCGTGTACCCGGCTCAGGACCCGTTCCTGAATGGCACGTTCAAGCGGGTCGACGTCAAGCCCGAGGCGGTCGTCCAGAAGGTCGAGGGCTACGACGTCGAGAACGCGCTCAGCGACGCGGATCTCCTGGCGCTCCTGACGTCGACGGGCAACGCCTTCCAGTCGCGGGTCAAGAAGCTCACGGAGCGCAACGTGCGGCGCCTCGCGGATCTGTTCGAGGACGACGACAGCCGCGACCTCGCCAAGCGGTCCCAGGTGGACTTCGTGAAGCAGTACATCGCGGAGAACTACGCCAAGAGCGTCGTCATCACCGAGGACTGACACATCTCCTCGGCCCCGGAGCGGGTCAGCGACTCCGGGGCCGAGGCCCTGCAGGTCGAGTGGAGCGAACATGACGGACTTCAACGATCTCGTGGGCTCGTTCCAGCGCGAGGTGGCCCTCCCGGGGTCGTTCGCAACGACGTTCCCCCTGATGACCGACTCTGTCATCGTCGCAACCCTGATGGACGCATTTGCCGAGGCGCAGCTCGACGGCTTCTTCCACACGATGTCGCTGGACGTGGACAACGAGTCCGTGTCCCCGGACCTGAGCATCGCTGGCGGTGCCCTTGTCGTCATCTACGCGGGCATCCGGGTCTTGCGCCAGCAGATCCTCGCGGCAGGCTCGCGGATGGTGGCCAAGGCGGGTCCGGTGGAGTACCAGACGGAGCAGAGCGCCTCTGTCGCGAAGACGATCCTCGATCAGCTGCTGGCGCGTCGCAAGGAGCTCCTCACCACCACCGCGGCTACGCCGGTCTACCAGATCGACGGATACGCGGCTCGCGGGCTCGGCGGCTTCGCTGCGTACGAGTTCCCCAGGGGGTACTGATGGCTCTCACGCTCCCTTCGTTCCCCGCCGCGGCCGTCCGCGAGAACCTGCGCATCCCGATGCGCATGGGCCTCCCGCAAGACGAGGCCATGTGGCCGGAGTTCGTCACGCTGTCGGTTTCCGCTAGCGGGGAAACCGACAGTCACGGCGTCCCCTGGGACCCCCGGGAGTCGATCGAGTCGACGAGCACCAGCGTGCGTCCCGTCTGCGCGATGGAGTGGCGTTCTGGCGGTGCGGATACGCACAACTTCGGGGTCACCGACGCGGCGGAGATCGTCTTCACACTCCTCGACGAGGAGTGGGCGCAGGTCGAGGGGTTCACCTACGTCAACGTGCGGCCGACCCTCTCGGGGGACCCGGTGCAGTTCCACTTCGTTCGCGTCCTGCAGGCGCTGAACCTCGACTCGGTCGGCGTGTGGCAGGTGCTCTGCAGCACGGAGGACACGCAGTGACACGCTTCGCCAGCCGGTACATCAAGCACTCGGTGGTGCAGGCGATCGAGACGTTCCTGGATGAGTTCGGATGGACTGGCACCACGCCGAACTTCGGCACCACGCCCGTCGCTGTCATCGATCGCGAGCCGTCGAAGGATGATCTCGTCGCGACCGCTGGCAACACCGTGTTCGTCTCGTTCGGCGTCGAGGACGACCACCAGGACCTGCAGCTCGGCAGCGGGCTGCTCGAACGAGAGACGGTCTTCTTCGTCGACGTCGTCGGTCGGGACTCTTCAACCGCCCAGCTCATCGCGGAGGACTTGCGCGATCGAGTGACCGGGATCCGGGGCGGAACCCGCTACCTGCGACCGACCGACCACCAGGGCGCAGAGCTCCCGGGCTACCTGTGCGAGTTCGTGAACGTCATCATGCACGAGCCTCGTGGCGACCGGAAGAACTGGGTCACCGTGGACGGTGACGTCAGGGTCCAGTTCCCGGGGGAGGAGTCGTGAGCGACCCCTCGTCGGACCTCCTGACCCGTCAGCGCCGTCGCCTCGTTGCGAGCATCCTCGGCCATGCGGAGCGGGAGTTCTATCCCCAGCTCACGGAGCGTCAGCGTGAAGCCTTCCGCGAGAAGGTCCTTCAGGCGGCGGCAGCTTTCGGCGACCTAGCCACCGACCTCATCCGCGTCCAGTCGTCCGGCGTGTGGGTCAACGACGACGTCCTGGAGATCCTCGCCGAGATCAGCGAGCAGAGCCGGAACCGCTGATGTCTGCGCCCAAGCTTCAGATTCGCTTCCCGCTCGACGACACCGGTCTGGCGATCTCGCTGTGGGTGTCGTCGACGACGGACAGGGGCTTCTTCGCTCAGCTCCAGAAGACCGAGACGCGCTACTCGTGGAACAGGGTCATGGCCACGATGCAGAAGTTCTACGCGCAGGCGGCGCAGGAGCTCAACGAGCTCGCGGTGGAGGAGTTCAAGAAGAGCCGCAAGCGGCCGGGCGTGTCGACGAAGCGCCTAGAGAAGGCGCTTGTGGATCCGCGCAACATGCGCATCCTCCAGGACGGGTACCGTGTCGGGTATGGCCGGTTCATGAAGACGAGTGAGGCGCGCTACTGGCGTCAGATCGACGAGGGCACGACGGTCCATGTCGGCCGCCTGCTTCCGGCCGGACTGTGGGGGGCGTCTCTCAACGGCCGTTGGGCGGTGAGTGAGAAGGGCAACCGCTACGCGCTGACGAAGCCGCCGTATGCCCTGCCGGGAAAGTCGACCGGTGGTAAGTTCCAGCCGCTGTCGACGGCGACCAAGTCAGGCGTCCGCAGCGCGCGAGCGGAGTGGCGCCGTGACGGGGGCGAGGGGAGGTTCCCTCCTCGGCCGAGGATTCGCCGGGAGATCGAGGCGGAGCACTACTACCACCGTGCGTATCTGCGGTGGTCGCGCACAAACCGCCCACTGAACCTGCTCGTCGCCGTCATGCGTGCAGAGTTCCGCTGGACGCAGCCGATCCGCTCGTACGACCAGCTGATGGCGGCCCTGACCTAGAGGTTGTGGCTGAACAGGGACTCGGGCACCTGCTGCAGTGCGTCGCGCATCGTCGCGACCCAGTCGGAGATCTTCTCGCGGCTCTGCGTGGCCAGAGCGTCGCCGATCTTCCAGTCCGCCATGTCGGGATTCGGGCGTTCGGTCCCGTCGCACATCCACGACCATGCTTCGACGGTTGCCGCTGCGTCGTGGCGGATCTTCCCGACACCATTCAGGACCGCTGCGGGCGTCGGCTCGTTCAGGCCGTCGAACAGGTCCGCGAGGCGCCTCATCGATGGTTCGTTGAAAAGGTCCGGCGCGGCAGGGCTCTCGGTGAGGTACTCGAACAGCGCAGCGTCTTCCACCCTGCCCTGGAGGGCTTGCGACGAGATAACCATCTGTGTCTGCTGCCGAAAGATGAAGAGGTCCGTGTACTGGACCTGGCTCACGGCCATGTCCGCCCACCGGGCGACCTCGTGGATGCTCGCGGGGACCTCGCGCTCGTTCATGCCGACATCTTCGTGCGCGAGGGGACGGCACATCAAGGCGTTGCGATCTCCGCGCTAGCGCAAAGCGCTTGCTGACACGGCTACCTCGATGTCGAGTGCACCGGTTGACGACATCGGGCCCGCCCTCGGGCCTAGAGAGGCTTGGAGGTTAGCCCGTGGCTCTGAAGGCCGGAAGCCTGGTTAGCGTCGCCAACGGCGAGGTGCTCCTGGAGCGCCTGCAGTCTGGCGGCCCCGGGACCCTGAACATCCCCAAGGAGAAGATCTACGAGCTCGGCAACTACGAGTCCGTCGCGACCGTTCGCGACACTCCCGAGCTGACCTTCTCGCTGGAGTCGTACGACGTCTCGCTCGACACCGAGCAGGCCCTCGTCGACGCCACCACCGCAGACATGCTGCAGAACGGCATCGATCTCGCGAAGTCGAAGCCGCTCAACGTCGCGCAGAACTGGAAGCCGGGCAAGAAGCTCGCCGACCCGTTCCGTGCGGTCGCTGGCGTCGGGCTGCCGTACCTGACGATCGAGTCGGCGAGCTACCGGTTCGGCGTGCGCGACAACGCGACGCAGACGTTCTCGCTGAAGTCCGACTCGATCTACTTCTGTGGGTCGCCGGTCTACATCGACCGCTACCAGGGCTCCGGCGTCGCGGGCCAGACGTGCGTCACCACGCACCCCGGCCTGCCCTACACGGACGCCAACGGCACGCGTCGCATCCTCGCTGTCACGGCTGGCCTGAACCGCCTCACCGAGGGCCCCGACTACACGGTCGCGTACGGGACCCTGTCGGACAACGCGGCCATCGCGACGGTGACGATCACCCAGGCGGTGCCCGCGACCGAGTCGATCCACATCACCTACCACTCGCCGGACCCGATCGACTACCCGCAGACGGTGCACACTCCCGCGACGCTGAAGCCCGCCGCCGTCAAGGGCCGCGACATCGACATCTACGTCGGCGGCTACGACCCGGACGACCCCGTGAGCTCGGCAGCGAACAAGCTCACCGGCATCCAGGACATCACGATCGAGTGGCGTGTCACGCAGGAGGAGGAGCGTGAGATGGGCAACCCCAACGCCGTCTCGCGCGACTTCGACGTGCCGACGGTGTCGGGGACGGTCACGTTCCAGCCCCGCAACGTCAGCGACCTGATGGCCAAGCTCCGCAAGATCACGGGTGTCGTCGACCAGGACGCCGCGATCGGCCCGGACGTGGCAGCCCTCCTGCCGCTCGACGTCGTCATCAAGGACGCCGAGTCGGGTGGCGCCACGTTGAAGCGCTTCAGCATCCCGGATGCACGCTTCTCGGTGCCCGGCTACAACCCCCGCGTCGAGCAGAACGTCTCGCTCTCGCTGGAGTGGGAGTCGGACACGGGGGCGATGACGATCTACCGCGACCTCGGGGGCCCGGTCGTCACCGGCCTGTCGGCTGCGACCGGCGAGGAGGACGACGAGATCACGATCTCCGGCGTCAACTTCATCGGCGTCACGGGCGTCAAGTTCGGTGCCACGGCTGCGGCGGACTTCACGGTCGACAACCACCGCCAGATCACGGTCACCGTCCCGGCGGGGACCGGCTCGGTCGACGTCGCGGTCACGACGGCGATCGGCACCAGCGAGGCGAACGACGACACGGAGTTCACGTACGCCTGACCTACCGGTCCGGCGTGAAGGCCGGTCGAGTGCCTTGCAAGACGGGCCTCGACCGGCCTTCGTCGTAGGAACTGGGTAGTACCGGGATCAGGAGGGCCAGATGGCCAGCAAGGCGCTGCAGCGCATCCAGAAGATCTTCCAGCGCGGAGAGCTCGTCATCCTGGGCGAGGGCGACGATCGCGTCTTCCTGTGGGTCGCGAAGCTGAACGCGATGGAGAAGGAAGAGGCCAACCTCGACGGCCGCTCCGCCCGTGCCATGCGCATGCTCGCGTTCGACCGCTCGGAGGAAGAGCAGGCGTCCCTGCAGATCCTCCTGGAGCGCACCGACGATCGCGAGATCATGGAGGCACTCCTCAACCGCAAGGCGCCCGAGCTCTACATGCAGGCTGAGGACGAGATCCGCTCCGAGGACGCGTGGAAGGAGCGCCTGGAGGCGATCGACCGCGCGAGTCTCCTCGCAGACCGACCCGCCTCCGAGGAGGAGAAGTCTCTGGCGGTCGACCTGCTCCTGGAGTACCAGCGGGAGATCGAGAAGCGTCACCGCAAGGCGCTGCAGGCGGAGCGCCGGTCGTTCAACGACATGGACCGTGCCGAGCTGGAGGACGCGTACCGCAAGCAGTGGCGGGAGATGCTCGGCGCTACCGCCTTCCACGAGGCCAGGCGACAGACGGAACTCTGGCTCTCGCTGCGCGAGTGCACGGTGGACGTCGACGCGGATGGGCCGGTCATGTCGACTCTCGTCGTGGGGGAGCGGCTTCTGGACGAGCGGGCTGACGTGCTCTCCCTCCCGGACGAGGTCATCGCCCAGGTCGTCGCCGCCTTCGAGCGCGAGATGTCGGCCCGTGACGCGGGAAACTCGGACGCACCGGCGGCTTCCTCCGTGTCGTCGGTGCAGCGAAGCGTGGAGGAGGACTCGAAGCCCTCTACCCCGACGGAGATGTGACCAAGGCCGGTTGGGACCTCATGGAGGCGATCTCCGCCGCGATGGTCGTCCTCGGCTTCTTCGAGTTGCCTGCCGAGGACCAGCCGCCGGAGCACTACTGGCATTCGCGCGAGCTCGTCGATGAGTGGTTCGTCTCCGTGAAGGCGCGCTACGAGCGGAAGGCGAAGGGCCTGGAGTCGATCGAGACCTCTGTAAGCGAAGACGACTTCGTGAACGAGGAAGTGGCCGCGCTGCGCGGCTGAACTGGAACGGGGGTCGTTGCCGTGGCTGAGGCCGAGGACGTCTACAAGGTCAGCGCCGAGTACGACGGCAAGGGCGCGTTCGACCGGTTCGCCGCTGACCTCGAAGGCATCTCGACCGACGTCCAGAAGGCGCTCGAAGGACTGGTCCGCGCGGGCGCCCCCAAGGGCCGCATGGCCGAGATGGGCGGCGCCGCAGGCAAGGCCTACGCCGACGCTATCCGCACGGCGGTGACCAAGGGTCTGCAGTTCCTCGACGACTCGGTCTTCGGGAGCTCCGTCGCGAGAGGGTCCGGGCTCAGCCGGTTCGAGGGTGGTGGGCGCGCCTTCCGGCAGATGGAGCAGGCGGCCAACCGCCTGAAGAACCAGACGCTCATGGACACCTGGGGGCGCCCCAACCAGGACCTGCAGCGCTATGTCGACAGGCTGCAGGAGGCCGAGCGCCGGACTCGGCAGATCACGGCCGGGAACTACTCGCTCCTGGGCATGCAGGAGCGGCTGCAGCGGATCCCGACCTTCACCGAGCGCGAGACGCGGGCCCTGGCATCGGCCCCACTGTCGGACCGGACGCGCGAGGCCCTGGCTCAGGCATCCGCGCACACGATTGCCCCAACGGCCTACGCCGCCCCTCCGCCCAGGCCGTTCACGCCAGACCTTTCCGGTCGAAATGCACCGGCGCAACTGTTCGTCCGGGCGATCAACGACGAGTCGAACACGGCACCCGCCAAGCAGAAGTTCATGGACGCGGCCAACCAGTTCGGCTTGACTGCGTCCGAGGCCCGGAAGACGGCGGCCGACTACGCGGAGCTCGGGAAGCAGATCCGTGCGGAGGCTGCCGCGCACAAGGCGCAGCAGGAGGCGCTGCAGCAGGCGCGTCGCGCAGACCTGGACGCACGCACGACGCGCAACTCCCGGTCGGTGCAGATTCGGCCCGGCACAGACTCCTGGCGGTCTTTCGACGACCCCGAGATGCTGGCGGCGGCTGCGGCCGGGCAGAGGGCGACCTTCGGTTCGTACGAGTCGAACTCTCCGGCGGACGTACGCCGCCTGCGCGCTGCGATCCAGGAGCTCGGCAAGCTCCCTGTCACGCTGGAGAGTCTTGGCCTGAAGTCAGGGGAGTCGGTTCGCCTCGGCAGTGGCACGGCGGCGCGCCAGCGGCAGAACTACTACCTCGGCAGCTATCGGGAGAACATCGAGGCCACCCGGCTGCGAGAGCTGGAGGAGATCAGGACTCGCGGACAGCTCCCCATCACGGCGAAGTCGCTGGGGATCGAGCCGGGGGAGTCGGTTCGGCTCAACTCGACGGTCGGCGAGCGCCAGCGGCAGAACTACTACCTCGGCAGCTATCGGGAGAACATCGAGGCCACGGCTCAGCGCGAGAAGGCCGAGCGCGCCGCCGCCGTATCCGCAGAGCGCGAGCAGCGCGCGGCCGAGAGGCGTGCCGCCCGCGAGGAGGCGGCTGCCCGAAAGGCGGAGGCTGCAGCCAACACCCCGCAGGCCAGGTCTCGTGCCGGCGGGTTCAAGGACCAGTTCCTGTACGGCTTCGGCGTCGGGGACGACGAGCGGCCTTTCGGCGAGATGGTCGGCCAGACCGCTCGCATTTCGCTGTTCTACGGTGCCGCCTACCGAGGCCTCAGCCTGCTGCAGCAGGGGCTGGAAGGGGCCGTCCAGGAGACGCTCGCGTACGAGGACGCGCTGACTAACCTCAACGTCGTCACGGGCCGCGCGCGGTCTTCCAACGAGGGCCTCGCCACTGCGCTCGGCGACATCGCGACCGCTGCCGGGTTCAACCCGTCGCAAGGTGTTGAGCTCGGCGCACGGGCCATCGGCCTGTACGGCGTCGCCGACGCGAGCCGTGAAGACCAGGACCGGGCCCTCGATCTTGCCACCCGTGTCGCGACGCAGATGGCCCGGGTTTCGGGCGCGGACGCCACCCTCACGCAGACCCAGCTCGCAGGTGCGCTGCGCTCACTTGGGTGGGGCATCGAGCGACTGCCCGAGCTCCAGGACACCATCTCGTACATCTCGCGGCAGACCGGCCAGGCTCCCACCGAGCTTCTCGGCGCCGTCTCGAACATCGCGACCCTCGGTACGCAGGCGGGCTTCACGCCACAGATGCTCGCGGCCCTTGTGGCTCAGGTCGGCACGACAACCGGCCAGAACCCTGAGGCGACGGCTGGACAGTTCCGCCAGCTCCTGTCGCGCAACGCGTCGGAGATCGCCCCGAAGGCGTCCGACATCGTCGGGGTCGACCTGTCGGGCATGGACCTGCAGCAGATCTTCGCCACGGTCTCGCAGCTCTCCCTGTCGACTGACCAGCTCAACCGCTTCGCCTCGCTCTTCGGCAAGGGCGGGTCGCAGCAGGTTGCCACGATCCTGACGCAGCAGTACGGGACCGTGCAGTCCCTCGGCGCCCAGGCGCAGGACGCTCGCGGTTACGGGCAGGAGGCGTTCGAGCGGACGATGGACTCCATCGGCAACCGGCTCCGAGAGCTGGGCGCCCAGGTGGTCGGGTTCGGTGTCAAGCTCGTCGAGTCGGGTGTCGTCGACTGGATCGCCGCGATGGTCGTCGCGGCGCAGAACCTGGTCAACGCGGGCACGCGTGTGCTCGACCTCTTCAACGAACTCCCGCGCCCGATCCGGTCAATCGGCCTCGCGCTGGGCGAGCTCTATGCTACGGCTCTGCTGTGGCAGCGACTGTCCACGGGCAAGGCGGCGGGTGCACTGGCGTCCCCGTTCATGGCGCGCGCTTCGCAGGCGGTCATCGGGGCGGCGAACCTCGACTTCGGCAAGGTCGACTGGAAGAACCTGCCGAAGTCGATCGGCGACTCGGTCTCCCGCGCCACACGCCTGACGGGCGGTCGGGGAGCAGTCGTCGATCCGCGCATGAGCGCCAACCCGGTCCTCGGGGGGCTGCAGCGCCGCACTGGGCTCACGACCCTCGGCCTCGGAGTCGCGGCCGGGGCCGCTCTCTATGTCGCCGGGAGCGTCGGCTCGTCGTACAACACGAACCGGGAAGCCGCTCGCGCCATCGAGGAGAACCGGTCGGTCCTCGCGAGCGCTCAGGACGCGGCGAGCCTGCGCAATGCGGCGGCGCAAGCGCGGAACGCGGCTGACGAACTGCAGAAGCAGACGCTCTCTGGATTGGACGTCGGCGACTTCGGGTCCCTGCTCTCCTCGGCGTTCAACTCGATGACCCTCGGGTCCGACATCAGCGAGCTGAACAAGATCTCCGACAAGGCCAGCCAGGCCGCGGACGAGCTCGACAAGGCGCGGCAGGGCGCCGCACTGTCTTCCGACCGCTACTTCGGCGGCGACTTCTCGGGTGAGGGTATCGCTGCGGGCATCCAGGCGATGGCCGACTCCGGCATGACCGCCTCGCAGCAGATGGACGTCCTGCGCGGCGCTCTCGACCGAGTCGCATCGGGCGCAGAGAGCACCGCGGACGCCGTCGCGGTGCTCTCTTCTGCTCAGGTTCCCTACGCGTCGCGTCTCCTCGCGCGCGGAGTGAGCTCTGCCGTCGACGAGGCGAGCCAGTTCGCCGGGACTCGCGCTGACGCGCTCCAGGACGCGGCGAACGTGTACTTCCCCGAGAACCCGTTCGAGCACGGCGACGACAAGTTCCGTGACTCGCAGAAGCTGCTGAACCTCAGCGCGGACGCCCAGACCGCCCTGACTGACCAGCTCAACGGCGTCTTCGCCGATCTCCTCCCGACGCTCCTGAGTGACGGCGTCATCGACGACGACGAGCTCGCTCAGATCCGGAAGGAGGCGGTGGTCGAGGCCTCGCGGAACATCCCGGACCTGGGGTCTCTCGACCCCGAGACGGCCGAAGCGTTCCGCACGATGATCTACTCGCGGATCGCCGGGGTTCTGCGCCAGTTCTCGCCCGAGGCCGTCGCGACCGACCCCGCCGCGTTCGTGCAGACGTCCCTGGCGAGCGCTGAGGCGACAGCAGGCGCCCAGGCCCTCTTCGGCGGTTCTGCCGTCGGGGTTGCGACGAACAGGCTGTCCACCCTGCGGCGAGACCGCCAGACCCTCGTCAACCAGATCGCGACCTCCGGTACTCCGATCACCGGGGACCAGATCAACGCCCTGCGGGAGTTCGACAACGCGATCCGCGAGAGTGTGAACAACCTCGTCGACGCACGGATCGCGCGCGTCGACCAGCTTCTTGCGGTGACGCAGTCCAGCCTCGCGACCGACGACATCACGGGTCGTCTGCAGGCTGAGCGTGACGCCATCGTCCAGAAGCTCGACATCGCGCGCGAGCAGTCGAACAAGGACGCGGCAGCGGCGGCGTCTGCCGCGATGGGGCATGCGGAGTGGACCCCGGTCGACTCGTCCGTGCAGGACGCGCAGATCGCAGCCTTCGCCAACAACGAGCGGGCGATGGCGCAGAACGCGCTCACCACCCGCCAGTCGCAGCGGCTGTCGGGCGTGTGGGGGGGCGATGCGATCGGCCAGGCCGCCGCGCAGATCGCCAACGCACAGGACGCGCTCTCGCACGCGACTTCCGGTGAGTCTGCGTGGTGGGACGCGAAGGGCGCCCTGAACCAGGCTCAGTACGCCTACACCCAGGCTGTCGTCAGCCGCCAGAACGCGGAGGCTTCGGCGGCCGTCGCCGGCAACCGCTCGGAGCTCGTGCAGGCGCAGGTCTCGATCGCGAACGCGCAGCGCACTCTGGCGGCTCAGCGGGCAGGGACTGAGCCCTACTACAACGCCCTGGCCCAGCTACGGGAGGCTCAGGCCAGCCTGGCGACGGCAGAACTCGCCCAGAGTGACCGGCTGAAGCGGCTCAACTCGGACCTGACGGACCCTGTCGAGCAGGCGCTGCTCGACGTCAAGCGGGCCCAGGCGCAGCTCCAGCAGGACAGCCGCTCGGGCCAGGGAGCGGACATCATCGCGCAGGACCGCCTCGACCTGCAGGGCGCCGAGAACCAGGCCGAGGCCGCGGCGTTCAACCAGCGGATCTCCGACCTGCAGACGAACGAGCAGCTCGGTCGCATCACGCAGACCGCCTACATGAGCTACCTGCAGTCTGAGCACGACCGCCTGTCTGCCATCGCGGACCGGACGCGCCAGCAGCAGGAGCAGCTCAACCAGGTCGACCAGCTGATGAAGGCGGCGGCTGACCAGATCCAGGGTCAGTGGAACATCGGCAACATCGAGCTGCCGACGATTTACGAGGTCCGTCGCGCGATGCAGTCGGGTGCTCCGACGTCGGTCAACGACTACTCGAACTCGAACAACACGGTCACCGTCAACGGCGCCGACTTCCAGGCGGTCGTGGAGTGGCTGCAGCAGGCGCTCGGCACCGGCGCTCGTGTGGTGACACCTACCTCGACCCGGAGGGTGTAGTGGCAGTCCTGAAGTGGAAGATCGTGGACCCGTCGGACGCGAACCCGGCGACCAACACGTACAACTTCATGTGGAACCCGAGCGAGATGTCGTCTCCGTTCCCCGAGCGGTCGGTGACCGTCTCGTCGGCCGTCGCGCCTGACGGGCAGTCGGTTCTCTGGGAGGGCGCAACTCAGCCCGTGCAGTTCACCTTCCGGGGCACGACCCCGAACGCTACGCAGTACGAGGCGCTGCGCGAGTGGGTGTACGAGCGTCGGGGGCGCATGTACCTGTACGACCACTTCGGACGCCGGATGCTCGTGGTGTTCAAGAAGTTCGACCCGACGCCGGGGGCGAAGGCCAGGCCGGGGCGGTACTGGTACCACAGCTACACGGTCACCGCGCTCGTGCTCGCGATCACAGCGCCCACCGTCGGAGACGGGGGTTACGCCTGATGCGCCGCGTTCCTGAGCACTTCGAGAAGCTCTGGCAGGCCGGTGACTTCTCAGGGCCCAACAAGGCCACGCGTCGCGTCACGATCCAGCGACCGCTGATGCGGCTCGACTCGTTCGAGCTGATGACGACCTACCGTCGTGTGTCCGCGGTCTACGGCGCCGTGCCGTCGTCGAACCCGTACCCGTCGGGCATCGATCCCACCAAGGGCGAGCGCGTGACGCAGACGTACGCGGACTACCTGTTCACCGCCCCCGGGGCCCCGATGGAACTCCCGAACGTGTCGAGCATCTCGTGGACCCGCTCTGTCGACGTCGACACCGCTCAGGCGACCATCGAGTTCTGGAACAACCAGCCACTCCCGGTCGGCCAGCGCCCGAAGAACGGCGAGCTCGATCAGCCCGGCTACTTCTCTCCCGGTCGTGGCACTTCGCCGTTCTCGTCACGCTGGGACCACAAGCCGAACGACTGGACCGGTCTCCTCATGCCGGACAACATCCTGCGCACCTACGAGGGGTGGGGGAGCGACAACCCGGAGAGCGCCGGCATTGGCGGGGACGGCTACGTGCCGCCCGAGAAGGACTCGCGACTCGTCCTTACTGGTGTGTGGATCATCGACAGCGTCGAGATGACCGCACTCGGCAGCGTCGTCGTCACGGCGCGCGATCCGGGCAGGCTCCTGCTCGACCACTCCGCGATGATCCCTGTCATTCCTGACGACTTCTACCCGGTCACGTTCAAGGACTGGGGTGACAAGGTCACCGTTCTGTCGAAGCGCCAGGAGGACTACCGAGCCACCCAGGTCGACCGTGTGAACGCGACGCACCGGGGCTCCGGCAACGACCTGTGGCCCGAGAGTGCCTACACAGGAGCGAAGGTTTACGGGCA
>Ga0206102_1000045_pt1 | contig 82667 bp, 77 predicted proteins | sample 1B1Ametagenome_FD_148645 | JGI IMG/M metagenome (GOLD analysis project Ga0206102, IMG submission 148645) | Enriched microbial communities from leaf-cutter ant dump, University of Wisconsin, Madison, United States - 1B1A | ecosystem: Environmental > Terrestrial > Nest > Insects nest > Nest dump... | reverse complement strand
ACCCAGACCCTTGACCGCAACATCCGACACAAACCACAACTGAGAGGCGGGTCACTTCTCAATGGAAAACCCGGGTCACTTCTCGGCGGAAATCAACAGGCTGATCGAACCAAGCCGGGGGTTGCACCACTGAGCAGAGCCAGCCACCGAGCCCAAGCCGCAGGCAGTCGGACCCGAGCAGCAATCGGGTGCAGCAAGCCATCATTTCCGAGCTCGAACAAAGTTCGGCCAGAGAAGTGGTAGATCAATGCCGGAGTAAGTGCATTGAAGCGCTTCTCCGCGCCACGATCGTTGAGCGAGACATACACATGTCTCGATGTGCCCGAGGGATGTTCGAACCGATATAGACCCGGTCGGCCGGATTCCGAGGTAGGTTCGAAGTAGCCAGATTGTGGACTCAGGACGGCCGCGGGCAGGTAGCCCTCAAGCGACACGTTTTCCGGGATGTCCTCCAGACCTCCCCGAGCTGGTGCTCCGATGCCAACAGCGATACCCGAGCGGCCAAGGAAGTCCTCCAACTCGCGGGGGGTGCTCACCTGCAAGCGGTACGTAGGAAGTCCGAAAGGAGATGAGGATGGCAGTTGCTCGACCAACACGCCACACGCGGAGGCCGCCATCTCCACTCTGTCCACAACCGCGAGAGGCAGTGGACCCGATAAAGTCCAAATAGCTCCACTCGCAGACGACCGATACAGGGCCAAAGGACATTGGACGAAACGTTTTGCCGGAAAGCCTCGGAGCGTGACCACATCGAGCCACCCGGCGTCAATGAAGGCTCTTAGCACGTCCCATGGGGAGGGTTTGCCTGCTGTACACGATAGCCCCTCCGATGCAATCTCGAACGCTTGGCTGGCACTTAGTCCTCGTACCGATCGAGCGTACAGTGCCTCCGCAATGGCCGACATTTCCGGGGCCGCCTTTTCACGCACCCCAGTCCAAGCGCGCTGGTCCGGTAGATCACTAGGCCAAGTCCCGCTCAGTTTCCCGTCTTCACTGATCTCCCGCTCCGGATCGAACAGGGCAATCCGTTCTGGTTGAGCTTCAACCGCCCGGTCGACCAAGTGAATGGATCGACTTGCCCCTCCAGCCGTGGCAGTGGCCTTGCCCTTGTAAACCCCGGACGCAAGCTGGCCCACCTGGCCTTGCAAAACCAGATCTACTGGCTGGCCGCCGATCTCCACCGAGGGGTGAGAAGAGAACTCGATTTTAGGGGTGAGGGGTGTTCTTCCGAGATAGGCACCGCCGATACGTATGCCACTCACCCAACGGACGCCGACGAAATTGGGTGATCCGGTTGCGGCAGTGGGTATCTCTCCGGCGAACGTGACGAGCATCCACCCGTTTCTGAGGAATCTCTTCGTTTTCACCGAACCGGGGACCGCATCGGCAACTGCTTGCTCTACGACCAGCAGTGTCTTGCTCGCAGCCGCCTCTATGGACTTGAACCGGCCAAAGCCAGCGGGTTCCATGAACACGCGGCCTTTCCGTATAGCCTGAGCGATTTTTGGCGACACTCTGCCGAGCGCCTGACTTGGTTCAGCGATAAACGAAGACTTGCCGTCCGGGGTAACGCAGAACAGCTGTAGCTGGCCGAATTCATCGACTTCCACTTCGAGTCGATCGTTCCCCGACACTTCGCCTACAATTGCCAGCCATGCACGCCAGAAAGGTGACTCTTCCGCATCTGGATCCCCCGCCAGTCTGGCCGCGTTCCAGACCTCGAAGTAGTGCTGAAAGGATGGTGCAACCGCGGTCAAACTGCCGACGGTCAACAGCCTGTTGGCCACCGCAGATTGGGACAGATGAGCGTCCCGGTCCAACCGAATTCGTAGCTTGCGAAGTATGCTGCGGTCTCTCCACGTGGGGAATGCGATGCGCAGGGTTCGACCAATCTGCGGGTGTGGCGTTTCCTTTGGCAGTACGAGCTCGACCTGATGCTCAACCTGAAGGAACTCCGCAAGCGAGTCCCAAAGTGCGTTAAGTCCAGCCAGCTGCACATATTGCCGACCGAGATGGCCCTCGAGAATATGCCGAAAGTTCCTTTCGCCTCGCGGGCGAAGACGAGTCACTTGCATCCAGCAGAGGAACATCAAGATGCGTACGAAATCTGGCCGGCCGCTGCGCCTGGGCGGCGGCCAGTCGCCGGCCATGATACGTGCCATACTGTACGGGTGAGGAAGGCTGCGAATGAAGGCTAGCTTCGCTTCAGCAATGTCCTCCGCTTGGAAGATCTCGAGCAGGTCATCATCAGATACAAAGATGCTACGGATCGGTCCTTGGGCTCCTGGCCCAAGGAAAAACCGCTCTAGCATCTCGTCTTCGACAGATATCACCCCAGCCCCCCACCGCAAGGAGGGCCGTTTCGCGACGTCTTCCTATGCCGGTAGAACGATTGAAGTATGAATTCTTCACCCTCGCAACAGATAATTGTTGTTCGGCCTCAGAAACTTACTTCGAACTTTGAACGATCTGCTCCGTGGGGCTTGAGCTTACCCCCAAGGGTTCATTGTCAGGCTCAAGACAAGGTGCGGATATGGTGTCCCTTCGGCGGTCTGAACGGTCTCGTCAAACTTCAGCTCGGCGCGTGCCCTAGGGCCTGGGTTAACGGCGAAGCGAATAACGTTCTTTGGGGCCCGACCATCTTTTCGTGGCAAGCCCGGAACGTTGTGATCTTGCAGGTGACGCCAAACCAGCTCAATGCGTTTGCGCAGGTAATGGACCGGGACCTCGATGTCGACCTCTCCGGGCAGTTTACCGATGGCTGACAGCAATCTTATGAGAGCACGATCTATCGCGTCCGCCCCTTGCTGAGCAATGAGTGGGAAAGCCCAGCTTCCGACACTTGGACAACACGAGACTTCGGTCTCGAACAGGGAGATGAGATCCTGGTTGATGAAGGTGTCGCGGTTGACGCGCCACTCGTCTCGGCGCCGGTACCTGATTTGGACATCCGAGAGGCGATATCCGTTCTTGGTGACCTCGTCCGCCGGAATGGGTTCACCCCAGCCGGCGGGCCAGTACGTGCCCCCACCGTAGCCGTCGCGAGATCTGCTGGAATTGTTCTTCTTGGCTTTGAAGCGCTTGACCAAGGGAGGCAGCCTCTTGCCTTCAGCAATAGCAGAAGACGTTATGCGAGCTGGAACGCCGTCGCGACCGTCGACCAAATGACGCAGAAGCTGTGCCATGAAGTAGGGCGGGACAGCATTACCCACCTGGCGGTACTGCGCCGATTTGGGCCCAAGGAAGACAAAATCATCCTTGAACCCTTGAAGCCGTGCCCCTTCGCGTACAGTGAGCGCCCGATCATGAACTGGATGGGTGAAGCACCCAGACGTCACATTGGAGAACCCGGCCGAGATGGTGTACGCGGGGGAATCCTCGTGCAGGCGGCCATACAGGGTGGCGTAGTCAGTCAACCGAACTCTTCGGAACCGGTCAGGAAGGAGCTCGGGAGGAATGTCCTTCCAACATCCACCTTGAGGGACGGCAGCTACACGCTTCCGGTTGATCTCCGACAAGCTGGGAGCCCAGTGATTGTCGAGTTTCGCGTTCGTTGACCTAACAAATTCTGCGAAGTCATCCGCTGTCGCCACTTGGGGGAGGGCAATATCCTCGACCAACCTTGAGGGTGAGCATTCGAACAGATCGCCTATCGCATCCCTGACAGTCCGATAGGATTTATCGTCATGTGTCGGTCGCGGGAAGGTTGCGGGTATTGCATCCGCGGTGGCTACGAGGATGAACCGGTTCCGGAGCTGGGGCAAACCGTAGTCAGCCATGTTCACCACGTCGGCGAAAACATGATAGCCACGCTCTTCCAGAAACCTGAAGAGTTCCCGAACGATGGCTATGTTCTTACCATAGACCACGCCAGGCACGTTCTCGAGCACGATCCGTTTGGGCTTGCGACCAGCGGCCGTGAATCCGTCGAGGAGGCGAATGAAGTGTACGAACAAAGCGTTTCTCGGATCGTCCAGATGGAAAACGCCCATCGTGCTGACGGCCTGACAAGTTGGTCCTGCGAAGAACCAGTCGATCTTGTCGATACTCGCTCGCTGTAGGATATCGTTGGCCGCCACCTCAGATACATCCCTGCAGTCAACCACCGCCTCGGGGTGAGCCGCACGGAAGGTGGCCGTTGCATACCTGTCGATGTCCAAGGCCCACTTGACCTCAAGATCGGGGAAGGCGGCTGCCGCTCCCGCCGACATTCCCCCACACCCCGAATAAAGATCGATCGCTACCTGTGGCATTCCGCGCTCCTACACTTGGAGCATATGTCGGATCGACGCATTCGTCGAGATTGAATGTGAACGAAATTTCTAGCGTTCGGTGGGGTTTCCGGGACGGCAACATAGGGTCGCACTGAGAAAGACCCTGTAGCCATACGCGTTGCCGGACGAGCGCTTTGCAAGCCGAGTTTCTGAGACGTCATGCGAGACTGCTGGTACCTTGCGTGCGCCAAGAACACCCTGCTCCCAACAAGGAGCATGTCGCCATGATGCCCGACCCCGAAAGCATTTGTGCCTACGACATTATTGGTGAAGGTTGGCTCTGGCGCTCGGCCGGCCGAGTCGACGCCCGTGTCTTGCCCTTGGGCCCCAATACCGTGAACTTCGAGATCACGTGGAAATCTCGGCAGTCGTCGGTCGTGCGGAAGATCGACTGCCCGTTCGACGTCATCTGCAGCGGCAACCGCTTCGAACTGATGCCGTGCGGCAGCAGCGGGAGCGAAGCATCGGCCCCGACTGACGAAAGCACCAAAGTGGTGGAGCGGATGCTTAAGGGCTTGGGGCTGATCGCCATCGCAGAACATGTCACCCGCTCAAGGCTGGAATTGTGGCGGGTGGCTGCCCTGGAGGGCAGGCCGCAGGAAGAGCTCGAACCGCTTTGGGACAGCTACCTTGAGGCGGAAACGGCAATTACCTGGACTTGGCCAGCTATCGACTGGGCCTTCCTTATCAACGAGAACCAGGCGACGGAACTTCGCATGGGCCTCTGACCGAAAGCAGAGCTCCACCGTCTCTCGGAATCTTCCGTTCACCGCGCCGATCTGCGTGCTCGACGAAGTGGACGCGCCCCTCGATGACGCCAATATCCATCGCTTCTGCAACCTGCTCGGCTCCATGCGCCAGCACCCAACACCCGCTTCATGGTCATCGCAGGATGCGTGGGTCACCAAGTGCAAGTTATGCTTCTCGTTGTTGCACTTTATGCTTCTATGTGCAGGTTATGCTTCCGTGCACACTATCCCGCGTCGCGGAAACTTTCGGCGGTCTGCAAATCGACGGAGACGAGCTGGCTGACGCCGCGCTCGGCCATGGTGACGCCGAACAGGCGGTCGACGCGGCTCATGGTGATGGGATTGTGGGTGATGACCATGAAACGGGTCTGGGTACGCTGGCGCATATTGTCGAGCAGGTTGCAGAAGCGCTCGACATTGGCATCGTCGAGCGGCGCATCGACTTCGTCCAGCACGCAGATGGGCGCGGGATTGACCAGGAAGACCGCGAAGATCAGGCTCATGGCGGTCAAGGCCTGTTCGCCGCCCGAAAGCAGGGTCATGGTCTGCGGCTTCTTGCCCGGCGGGCGGGCCAGGATTTCCAGGCCCGCTTCGAGCGGATCCTCGCTGTCCACGAAACGCAGTTCGGCGGTGCCGCCGCCGAACAGGGTGGTGAACAATTCCTGGAAATGGGCATTGACCTTGCCGAAGGCCTCGTTGAGGCGAAGGCGCCCTTCGCGGTTGAGCGCGGCGATGCCGCTGCGCAGCTTGGCGATGGCCGCGATGAGGTCGTCGCGGTCCCGCACCATGATGTCGCGCTTTTCCTGAACCGCCTCGGCCTCCTTTTCGGCCGAGAGATTGACCCCGCCCAGGCGCTCGCGCTCGGCCTTGAGCCGTTCGAGCTTCTGCTCCATTGCCTGTTCCTGGGGCAGGGCCTGTTCGGGGCGGATGCCGGAGGCTTCCAGCGTGCGCGCGGCGGGGATACCCAGCGATTCCTCGGTCTGCCGCTCGATCTGCTGGCGCTGGGCGACGATGCCCTTGAGGCGTTCCTCGATGCGGGTCAGCTCGATCCGGACGGCGTTGAGGGCGTCGCCGGCGGTCTTGAGCGCCCTGTCGGCCTCGCGCGCCCGGGTCTGGGCCGCGCTGAGGCGGTCGCCGGCCTGCTGGTGCTCGCCCCGGGCCTGCGCGATCTGCGCATCCAGTTGCGCCTTGCGGCCGGCAAAGCCTTCGGGCGCTTCGAGAAGGTCCGCACGCTGCTTTTCGACCTCGGCGCGGCGCTGCTCGAGCGTGGCCAATTGCGCTTGGGCGCCGTCGCGGCGGCGCTGCCAGGCGGCCCTGTCGCGCGCGATCTGTTCGCGCCGGGCGCCGCGCATGCAGGCCGCGGCCTCCAGCGTGCCGAGGCGCAGGCGGGCCCGGTCGGCCGTTTCGCGCAAGGCGTCGAGCCGCCCTCTTGCGGCCTTGGCCGCCTCGCCGGCCTCGTCTGCCTCGCCGCTCCCGGCCAGTGCCTGGTCGGCCGCAAGGCGCGCCTGTTCGGCTTCGGCCAGGCCGGCGGCAAGGTGCGCCCGCGCTTCCTCCAGGGTCGAGCGGCGGGTGACGAGATCGCCGATGGCGCGCTGCGCCGTGTCGAGTTCGCCCTGCGCTGCGCCGATCGCGTGCTGGGCCTGGCGCCAGGCGTCGCGGCGGGCACGCGCCTGCTGGCGGGCGCCGTCGAGCCCGGCATTCAGCGCATCGACATCGCGTTTCCAGGCATTGCGCTCGCCCCTGGCGCGGGTGATTTCCTCATCGAGTTCGGCCAGGCGGTTGCGCTGGGCCAGGCGCTGGGCCGCCGGGGTCGGGGCATCGGCGGCGGCCACGAATCCGTCCCAGCGCCAGAGCGCGCCATCCAGCGTCACCAGCCGCTGGCCGGGCTTGAGCGCCGGCATCAGCGCCGGGCCATCGACGGGATCGACCAGCCCGATCTGGTGCAGGCGGCGGATCAGCAGCGGCGTGCCCGACACATGGCGCGACAGCGGTTCGGCGCCCTGGGGCAGGGGCGGATCGTCATAGGCGTCGATGGCGATCGACCAATGCAGCGGCGCCCCGGCATCGGATGATGCGTCGAGATCGTCGCCCAGGGCGGCGCCCAGGGCGGTTTCATAACCCGGGGCCACGACGAGTTCGTCCACGATGGCCGGCCACAGGCTGGCGCCGACATTGAGCATCTTGCCCAGGGTGGACGCCTCCGCCTCGAGCCCGGTCACCAGCGCCTCGAGTTCGGCCAGGCGCGGCCGCGCCGCATCCAGCCGGCCCTGGGCATGTTCGGCCGCTTCCTCGGCGGCGAGGGCATCGGCCTCCGCGGCCTGGGCGCCCGCCTGGGCCGCATCGAGTGCCGCGCGGGCCTGGATCACGCTGTCATCGGCCGCGAGCGCCGCCGCGACGCGCGCCTGTTCGGTTTCGATCTCGGCCAATTGCCGGGTAAGCCGGGCCTGGCGATCCCGCGCTTCGGCAAGGCTGCGCTCGGCCTCGATGCGCCGGGCGCGAAGCTGGGCCAGAATGTCGGCGGCCTGCCGGGCTTCGGCCTCCGCCGCGCCGACGGCCTTGCCGGCCGCTTCGGCTTCCGCCCGGGCCATATCGTGCTCGGCCCGGGCCTCGGCCTGCTCGCGGGCAAGCTGGGTTTCCTCGTCGGCCTGGGCATCGAGCGTGGCCTGGCTTTCAGCGACCAGCTCGCGCTCGCGCGCGCCATCGGCGAGGATCTGGCGCAGGCGGTCGTCCAGCTCCGCCCGGCGCTGGCTCATGCGGCGGGCCTCGTCGGCCAATTGCTCGGCCAGGATCGTATAGCGCTGCAGCACGGCGCCAGTGACGGCCTCGCGCTCGCGCAGCGGCGTCAGCGCGGCTTGCGCGGTTTCGAGCGCCTGGCCGGCCACATGCTCGGCATGGTTGGCGTCGGCCAATTGCCGGATCAATATTGCCTGGGCGGCCTCTGCTTCCTTTTCGGCCACGCGGGTCGCCACCCAGCGCAGGTGGAAAAGCGTGGCCTCGGCGCGACGGATATCGCCCGACAGCCCGCGATAGCGGGTGGCCAGCCGCGCCTGGCGCTTGAGCGTTTCGAGCTGCGTCTCGACCTGGGCGATGATGTCGTCCACCCGTTCGAGATTCTGTTCGGCCCCGCGCAGGCGCAATTCGGCCTCGTGACGGCGCGAATGCAAGCCCGAAATCCCGGCGGCTTCCTCGAGCAGGGCCCGGCGCGCGGTGGGTTTTGCCGCGATCAGCTCGCCGATCTGGCCCTGCCGCACCATGGCGGGCGAATGAGCGCCGGTCGAGGCGTCGGCAAACAGCAATTGCACGTCGCGGGCGCGCACTTCCCGGCCATTGACGCGATAGACCGAACCGGCCTCGCGCTCGATGCGGCGGGTGACTTCGAGCAGGTCGGCGGTGTTGAGCGCCGCCGGAGCGGTGCGGTCGATATTGTCGAGGACGAGGGTGACTTCGGCGCTGTTGCGGGCCGGGCGGTTGCCGGAGCCCGAAAAGATCACGTCGTCCATGCCCGAGGCGCGCATGGCCTTGTACGAGCTTTCGCCCATCACCCAGCGCATGGCTTCGACCAGGTTGGACTTGCCGCAACCATTGGGGCCGACAATGCCGGTCAGCCCCGGCTCCATGACGAGCACGGTTTCGTCGCAGAACGACTTGAAGCCATGGAGTTTGAGGCGGGTAAACTTCATGCGTCCACCCGCCCGAAGGTTTTATTGGGCAGGCGCGGGCGCCATTGTATCGGCCGGCGCCATGGTATCGGTCGCCGGCGCCATGGCGTCGCCCGATCCAGGCTGGGCGGCGTCGGCGGCGGGGGCGACGAAATCGGCGGGCACGAGCGGGTCGATCTCGGCAGCCAATTGCTCGAGCGTCTTGTCCCCGGTGAGCGTCTTGCCATTGACATAGAAGGTCGGCGTGCCTTCGAGCCCGAATTCGTTGAGCGCCTGGTCGCGCAAGGCTTCCATCCCGTTGTAGAGATCCTGATTCGTCAATGCGGCATCGAAGGTTTCCTGGGTAAAGCCGAGCTGCTTGGCTACTTCGAGGATGGCGTCGCGCGGCTTGTCGGACATGCCCCAATTGTTCTGGGTGCGGAAGAAGGTGCCCACGACATTTTCATAATTGGTGTCGCCCGCCGCCTCGGCCAGCATGAAGATGGCGGCGTCGAGCACATTGCGGATGAAGGGGCGCAGGATGAACCGCACTTTGCCCGTATCGACATATTGGGCCTTGAGGTCGGGATAGACATTGTTGTGGAAGGCCGCGCAATGCGGGCAGGTGGGCGAGGCATATTCGATGATGGTGACGGGGGCGTCAGGATGGCCCTCGACCTTGTCGGCGATGTCGCCCGCAGGGGCCAGGAGCTTGGCCGTGTCGATCATGTCGCCTTCGGCCGCCTGGCTGTTTGCCACGCCGCATAGGCTGAGCGCCGAAGCGGCGGCGGCAAGAATAAGAGTCTCTCGGCGATTGAATTTCACGGGATCAGGCTCCAGTTTTTCTTTGTGTTCCGGACACTACACGCAGACAGCTTGGCGGCAAGTGGGCAAGATTGTCACTTGCCGGTGAACAGTCTATCCGCCATTTCGTTCCGACCTGCCGGAGAGCGCCAGCCCGAGGGCCTGCAACGCTTCCCGCAGATCGTCGTTTTCGACCTTTTCGGTCTGGGCGCCGACCTTCGCAATCATGCTCCGGCTCGGTTGCTGCGCCTTGTGCGCCTTGAGGCCTGAACCGGGAGTGAACGGGGCGGCCGAAAGGCGGACCTCGTCCACCAATAGATAGCCGAAATAGCGGTTAACCGCCCTGGCGATAGCGGGCGCCTCATGCTGGACGAACAGCGCCTGGCCCGGCGCACAGCGCAGGTAAAGTACTGCGCCTTCAGCGCTTTTCGTGCCGCGCGGCCAGGAAAGCTTGTCGGGAATGGTGGTGCCGTTGAACGGCGCGGGGGCGATGATCGACCATTGCGCCAGGATGTCCCGGCTGGCGAAACCGCGCTTTTTCAGCACCGGATCGAGCGCGCCGGACAGCGCGTCGGCGACGCTGAGCGTCCGGTTTCGGCGGGGCGGGTCGGGCAGTTTCTCGGCCATGCTCCTGACCTAACCCCGCTTCCGGCCGGCAGCAAGAGGCAGCTTTGGGTGAGCACATGGCTGTCATTTCCGCGACGGCCTTGCACGAGGCGCTGGCCAATATAGGGTGCGGCGCCAATGGCCCCGAAATTTCTCTCCGACCCTCATCCCATTGCCGCCGGAACGGTGCTCGACTGGTACGACAGCCATGCGCGCGACCTGCCCTGGCGGGTGCCGCCGGCCGCGCGCCGGCAAGGCATGCGGCCCGACCCCTATCGGGTGTGGCTGAGCGAGGTGATGCTGCAACAAACCACCGTCGCGGCGGTGAAAACCTATTTCGAGCGTTTTACCAGCCTCTGGCCGGGCGTGGCCGACCTGGCGGCGGCGCCGCTCGATTCGGTGCTGCGCGAATGGGCCGGGCTGGGCTATTACGCCAGGGCGCGGAACCTGCATGCCTGCGCCCGGGCCGTCGTGCATGAGCATGGCGGCGTTTTTCCGCAAAGCGCGGCGGACCTGCAAAAGTTGCCGGGCATCGGCGCCTATACCGGTGCCGCCATCGCCGCGATCTGCTTCGATGAGCGCGTGGCGGTGCTCGACGGCAATCTCGACCGGGTGCTGGCGCGCTATCATGCGCTGCCCGTGCCGGTGCGCGAGGCCAAGGACGATCTGCGGGCCGCCCTGCAACGCTCGGTGCCCGAGCGGGCGGGGGATTTTGCCCAGGCCATGATGGACCTGGGCGCCACGATCTGCGCCCCGCGCAAGGCCTCCTGCCTGCTCTGCCCCCTGCAAGCCGAATGCCGGGCGGCGCGCCAGGGCACCCCGCTGGCCTTTCCGGTCAGGCCGGAAAAACCGGAGCGCCCGGTGCGGCGCGGCCATGCCTTCGTGATGAGAGACGGGGCGGGCGACGTTTTCCTGCAGGCGCGGCCCGGCAGGGGCCTGCTGGCCGGAATGACGGAAGTGCCGAGCACCGAATGGGTGGAAACCCTGCCCGAACCGGATTTTCCCGTGGCCGCACAATGGCGCCATCGCGGCCGGATCGTGCATGTCTTCACCCATTTCCGGCTGGAACTGGAGGTCTGGTCGGCCATGGTGCCGGCGGATGGACTGGATTCGGGCTGGTGGAGCGCGCCGGCCGCGCTCAAGGGCGAGGCGCTGCCGACGCTGTTCCGGAAAGTGCTGGCAATGGCCGGGCTGGAATAGCAGGGCCCGCCTTAATGGCGGTGCGGGGCGGTTTATCGGCGGCCAGCTTTCGGGTAGGACGCATTAAAAGCGGACTTTGCCGCTGGCAATGCCGTTCATTCCGTCCCAGCTATCTGGTTTCAATGACGATCATTATTCGCGATGCCGTCGAAAGGGATATTCCCGCGATCTTCGATGTCCGCACAAGCGTGCGGGAAAACCATTTGTCGATCGAGCAAATGGCAGCGTTCGGAATTACGCATCAGACAATCCTCGAGGCTCTTCACAAGGCGCCTTGCATCTGGGTCGCCGTACATGATGGCCGCATTGTCGGCTTCTCGATGGGAAAGGCAGAGGATTCCTGCTTGTTTGCTGCGTTCGTCCGGCCCGAATGGCAAGGGCAAGGCATCGGACGCCTTCTCGTGGAGCGGGCGGAAGCATTCCTGTTCGAGCATTGCCGGTCGATCTGGCTCCGTACCGACGGCGCGTCACGGGCTGCCGGCTTCTATGAACAGTTGGGGTGGAAGCGAACGAGCGTCGAGAACGGAGAGACAAGGTTCGAGAAGCACCGGCCGACAAGAAACGGCTAGCGGCAAATAAAAAGGCCGCCGGGGGACCGGCGGCCAGTTGATAGAGCCTGAGGGGGAGATTGGAGGTCAGGTTCAGGCAGAAAGCAAATCAAGTTTTTGGCGGATATCAGCCCGGATCGTGTCGATCGGTTCGATATGGCCGGACAGGTCGCGGTGCCAGAAGGTCCACCCGTTGCATGCCTCGGCGCCCTGGACCAGCGCGCCGACCTTGTGGATCGACCCCTGGTGCGGACCCGAGACGAGGGACCCGTCTGCGCGAACCATGGCCGAATAACGCCTGGACTGGTCGAACAGTTGCGTGCCCGGCTCGATCAGCCCCTGTTCAACCAGCGAACCGAAGGGAATGCGCGTTTCCTTGCGCTTGGGCCTGACCGATTGCAGCGCCTCGAAGACGCCCGGGCGGATGGACGCGATGCGGCCGAGCGCGGCGGCGACATAGGCGTCCTCGCGCTCGATGCCGATGAAATGGCGCCCGAGCTTGCGCGCCACCGCGCCGGTCGTGCCGGTGCCGAAGAAGGGATCGAGCACGATGTCGCCGGGCCGGGTCGTGGCATTGAGGATGCGATAGAGCAGGGCCTCCGGCTTCTGGGTGGGATGGACCTTCTCGTCGTCTTCGTCCTTGAGGCGTTCGGCGCCGGTGCAGATGGGAAACAGCCAATCGGACCGCATCTGCGTATCGTCATTGGCCTGTTTCATGGCCTCGTAATTGAAGGTGACGCGGCTTTTCTGGCTGCGCGCGGCCCAGATCAGGGTTTCGTGCGCATTGGTAAAGCGCGTGCCGCGGAAATTCGGCATCGGATTGGCCTTGCGCCAGACGATGTCGTTGAGCATCCAGAAGTCGAGGTCCTGCAAGGCCGTGCCGACCCGGAAAATATTGTGGTAGGAGCCGATGACCCAGAGGGCGCCATCGGGCTTGAGCACCCGCCGGGCTGCCTTGAGCCAGGCGCGGGTAAAGGCGTCGTAATGGGCGAAACTGTCGAATTTGTCCCAATCGTCGTCGACCGCATCCACCTTGCTCTGGTCGGGGCGGGTGAGGCCCTGTTCGAGCTGGAGATTATAGGGCGGATCGGCGAAGACGAGATCGACCGAGCCGGCCGGCAAGGCATTCATGTGGTCGATGCAATCGCCCACGAGGATGGTGTCGATCGGGAGGCGAATCGCCTCCTCCGCAGCGGCTTCCGGAGCCGTACGCGCGGTACGCAACATACACTTAACCCTAACGCAGTACTAACAAATCCCTTATAGCGCGCCGGGGTTAATGGAGCGTTGGCAAGCCCTTAGCGAGGGGTTAATCGCCCACCACGATGGTGCGCCGCACCAGGAGCGCGGCGACCGGCGCGAAGGCGCTGCGATGATGCCGGCAGGGCCCGTGGCTTGCCAGCGCCGCCAGATGCGCGGCCGTGCCATAGCCCTTGTGGCCGGCGAAACCGAAATGCGGCGCGTCGCAATCCATGATCGCGCACATGCGGTCGCGCATGACCTTGGCGACGATGGAGGCGGCGGCGACCGAGACGCTGCGCCCGTCCCCGCCGATCAGCGCCAGGCCGGGGCAGGGCAGGCCCGGCGGCACGTCGCGCCCATCCACCAGCACGGCATCGGGCGGCGTGGCCAGGGCCCGCGCGGCATGGGCCATGGCCGCCAGGGTCGCGCCCCTGATGTTGAGCGCCAGAATGGCGTCGGGCGGCGCCGTGGCCACGGCGATTTCCGCGCTGGCGGCAATGGCCTCGAACAGGGCCTCGCGCCGCTCGGGCGAAAGCTTCTTGGAATCGTCGAGCCCTTCCGGGATGCGGGCGGGATCGAGGCGCACGGCCGCCACCACGACGGGGCCGGCCAGCGGCCCCCGGCCGGCTTCGTCGATGCCGGCCACCACGCGGGCGCCCCGGGCCATGAACGCGGTTTCGTGGGAAAAGTCCGGCCCGGCCCGTTCGGGCGGCGGCGCGGAATTCCTGGTGACGCGACCGGCCATCATCGTCCCCGGGCCAGCGCCGCCAGCATGGCGGCACGGTCGGGCGCGAAAAAATGCCGGCCGACCGCATTGGTTTCGCGCACGAAATCGCGCAGCGCCGTGCTGGCCGCCAGATGCGCGGAAATATCGCCCAGCACGACGAGGCGCATGCGGTAATTTTCCAGCTTCTGGAAAAAGTGCCCGGCAAGGCGGGTGCGAAGATCGAAGAATTCCGGCGCCAGCCGCTCCACCGGCACCACGATCGCCCCGGCGCCGGTGCCATAGGTCAGGCCCAGAAGGTCGAGCGCATCGGCCTCGCCGGCAAGGGCCGGGCCTTGCGCATCGGCAATGAACACAATGCATTCGCCATGGGTTTCGATCATGGTTGGCATCGCCATATTCGTTTCATTGCGCCCCTGATATAAGAGTTCGGCCGGGGGGCAAAGCAGAAGAAGAGATGCGCATGCGCAAAGCGATCGGCCTCGCGGCCCTGCTGCTGGCCGGCCCCGCCGGGGCCGAGCCCTTCCATCATGCCTATGGAGAATGGCGCGAATATAATCGGGACTGGCTGGCCGCCTGCCCCGACACCATCGTCGAGGATGCCCCCGACTATGCCGGCTATTCGTGTTTTGCCAGCACCGGCAGCGCCGAAGTGAACGACGCCAATTTGCCGGCCTACAAGCTGACGCTGATCCGCAACCGGCTCGACGGCGCCCTGGACCTGGCGATCACCGTGTCGCCGGCCCGGGGCGAATACGATCCCGATCGCGCCATTGTGCTGCAATTCGGCGGCGGGGCGCCGCTTGCCCTGCGCCTCGGCACGGCGCTGGAAACGCGCTTCGGCGTCACCAACCAGTTCTTCGTGCTGGAGCCGCAGCGCACGGTGCTGATCGACGCCATGAAGGCGCGCGCCTCGGTGACGCTGTCGGTGCCGCTCAAGGGGCAATCGCGGCCGGTGGAGACCTGGCTGTCGCTGCAAGGCGTGATGGCCTCGCTCGACTTCATGGCCAGCTATGCGCGGCGGGTGGCGCAATATTGAAAAGGCGGGGGGATTGCCTGGGCCACCCCTCCGCCGTCGCTATTCCTCGAACAGGCTCATCTGCCGGCTTTCGATCCTGGGGGCGATGAAGAGGTCGTTGCGCAGGGGCGGCAGCCTGGCGTCGAGCCCGTAGCGTTCGCGCGCCTTCTCGAAGCGCTGCCGGAGCAGGGTGGCATAAGGGCCCTCGCCGGTCATGCGCACGCCCCAGCGCGCGTCGTAATCCTTGCCGCCGCGCGTGTCTCGGACCAGCGAAAGCACGTGGCGCACCCGGTCGGGGAAATGCCGCAGCAGCCATTCGCGGAACACGTCGCGCACTTCGCCGGGCAGGCGCAGCAGGATCATCGAGGCGCTGACCGCGCCCTGCGCCTTGCCGGCATCGAGAATGCGCTCCAGTTCCATGTCGTTGATCGCCGGGATCATCGGCGAGGCGAAAATGGCGGTGGGCACGCCCGCCTCGCCGAGCAGGCGGATGGCTTCGAGCCGGCGGGCCGGGCTCGATGCGCGCGGCTCCATCCTGCGGCTGAGCTTGTGATCCATGGAGGTGACCGAGAGCGCCACCTTGACGAGATTGAGCCCGGCCAGTTCGGTGAGGAGGTCGAGGTCGCGCACCACCAAGGCCGACTTGGTGGTAATCATCACCGGATGCCGGGTTTCCAGCATGACTTCGAGGATGCCGCGCGTCAGCTTGTGCGTGCGCTCGGCCGGCTGGTAGGGATCGGTATTGGTGCCCATGGCGATGGGCTTGGGGCGGTAATTCTTCGCCGCCAGTTCGGCGCGCAGCGCCTCGACCGCATTGGTCTTGACGTAGATGTCGCGCTCGAACTCGATGCCGGCCGAATGGCCGAGATAGGCATGGGTGGGACGGGCGAAGCAATAGGAACAGCCATGCTCGCAGCCGCGATAGGCGTTGATCGAGCGCTCGAAGCCGATATCGGGGCTGTCATTGCTGGTGATGATGGTCCTGGCGCGCTCGATATGCTCGATCGTCTCGAACAGCGGCAGGGCCTCGATATTGCCCCAGCCATCGTCGAAATTCTCGCGCGCATGGGCCTCGAAGCGGCCCGAGCGGTTCGATTGCGCGCCGCGCCCGCGGATACGTTCGGGCTGCACCAGTTCGCGCCGCGCCAGATCGGCGTCGCGGCTGCGGCTCAATCGTTCGAGGGCTTCAAAGCTCGGGGCCTGGTAAAGCGCCATTTTCGTCTCTCCGGACAGGGCCGCCGGGAAGAATCGCCTCCCACGGCATGGACGAGAAAATAGCAATTCAATGAGAACATAACAAGAACATGCGGCACATTGCCGGCTCTTTGCCATGGATGTCGGCAGGCCGGCCTTGCATTTCAAGACTTTACGCCCGACCGCATTGCGCGTAGAGAACCGCGCTCCGAATTTGGCTGCCTGCCGCGCCCGGCCCGCATTGGCGCTGCTGACAGCCCCTGTCGCAAAGAAAAATCAAAAGCCCTGTCGAACGCCGGCGGTTTGTTCCGTCATGGCCATGACATGCTTTTCCCGCACGAGGACGACGAAGATGACACTGGAAGCCAGTATGGACGCCGTGCCCCAAAGCGCCCCCCACCACCCCGACAATGCCGCCCGCAACCGCTTGGTGATCGGCATCCTGCTCGTCTCCACGTTCGTGGTGTTTCTCAACGAAACCATCATGAGCGTGGCCATTCCGCACCTGATGAAGGATCTCGGGGTCAGCGCCGGGGCCGCCCAATGGCTGACCACGGCCTTCCTGCTGACCATGGCGGTGGTGATCCCGGTCACCGGTTTCCTGCTCCAGCGCATCAATACCCGGCCGATCTTCATGCTGGCCATGACGGTCTTTTCGCTCGGCACGCTGGCCTGCGCGCTGGCGCCGGGCCTGGAAGTGCTGATCGTGGGGCGGGTGGTGCAGGCCATCGGCACGGCCATCATGATGCCCCTGCTGATGACCACGGTAATGAGCCTGGTGCCGCCCGAGGGGCGCGGCCGGACCATGGGCAATATTTCCATCGTCATGTCGGTGGCCCCGGCGGTGGGCCCGACGATCGGCGGCTTCATCCTGGCCCATTACGACTGGCGCTTCATGTTCTATTTCACCCTGCCCATCGCGGTCATGACGCTGGTGCTGGGCGCCTTGCGCATCCGCAATGTCTCCAATCCGCGCTATGCGCCGCTCGACGTGCTTTCGGTGATCCTCTCGGCCATCGCCTTCGGCGGCCTGGTCTATGGGCTCTCGAGCCTGGGCGAGGGCAGCGGCCAAGCCATGCCGGTGCCGGCCTGGGCGATCATCGCCCTGGGCCTTGTCACCATGGCCGTGTTCATCTGGCGCCAGCTTGGCCTGGCCCGCCAGGAAAAGGCGCTGCTCGACCTGCGCACGCTGACCCATCGCAATTATACCGTCGCGCTCATCACCATGGCCGTGGCCATGGTGGCGCTGCTGGGCAGTTCCATCCTGTTGCCGATCTATACCCAGGACGTGCTGGGGCTCGACACCTTGCAGACCGGCATGATCCTGCTGCCCGGCGGCCTGCTGATGGGCTTTCTCGGCCCCATCGTGGGGCGCCTGTTCGACCGGCTCGGCCCCACGCCGCTATTGGTGCCGGGGGTGATCGCGGTTTCCGCCGTCATGTGGGCACTGACCCTGGTGGGCGTGGACACGCCGGTCTGGGCGGTGGTGGCGGGCCATGTCGTGCTCAGCATCGGCCTGGCCTTTACCTTCACCCCGCTCTTCACCTCCTCGATGAGTTCGGTGCCGGCGCCGCTTTATTCCCATGCCAGCGCCATTCTCGGCTCGGTGCAGCAGGTCGCAGGCGCGGCGGGCATCGCGCTCTTCGTGGCGGTGATGAGCCTGCGCAGCGCCGCCTCCGCCGCCCAAGGCATGGCGGGCGTGGACGCACTGGCCGCCGGCATCCGTGCCGGCTTCCTCTGCGGCGCCATCATCTCGCTGCTGATGGTGGTGGCAGCCGTCTTCGTCCGCCGCGCCGAAGGCGATGGCGGGCACGGCATGGCCGGCCATTAAGACGACGAAAACGAGGGCGCCGGAAATCTTCGGCGCCTTTGGGGCCTGAGGAAAACGCCTATTCCGCCGGCATGGCGGGGGCGACGGAAAGTTTCACGCCAAGGGCCCTGAGCACCCCCAACAGCGTGGAGAGCTTCGGGTCGCCCGTTTCACTCAGGGCTTTGTAGAGAGCCTCCCGCGTGACGCCGGCATCCCTGGCGATCGCGGTCATGCCGCGTGCGCGGGCGACAACGCCCAGCGCATTGGCGATAAAGGCGCTATTGCCCGTCTCGAACGCTTCCGCGAGAAGTTCGGCTTGCGCCTCCGCGTCGACAAGATATTCGGCGGCATCGAATGGCTGGGTTTCAAGCGCCATAATCATATCTCCTTGGCCATCGCCCTGGCCCTGGCGATGTCTCGGGCCTGCGAGCCCTTGTCGCCACCGCAGAGCAGAACGATCAGGACCTGTTTCCGCTGCACAAAATAAACGCGATAACCGGGACCGTAATCGATGCGAAGTTCGCCAATGCCGTCGAAGACCTTGTCATCACCCATGAGTCCCGATTGCACCCGGACGATCCGGCGGGCAACGGCCTGCATGGCCTTGCGGTCCTTCAGGTTCCGGAGCCACGTGGCAAAAACAGCGGTCTGGCGAACCTCTATCTGTGAATTAGAGTTCACAGGATGTGATGTCAAGCTGTTCGTGAATTATAGTTCACGATGATGCGGTTCCCAGGCACTATTTCTCCGCCAGCCGTGGCATGATTTCGACGAAGTTGCAGGGCTTGTGGCGATAATCGAGCTGGTGGGTGAGGATGCCTTGCCAGGCGTCGCGGCAGGCGCCGCGCGAGCCGGGAAGGCAGAAGACGAAACAGGTGCCGACCAGGCCGGCCGTGGCCCGCGACTGGATGGAACTGGTGCCCACGATATTCGCCGAATATTGGTGAAAGAGGACGGAGAAGCCGTCCATTTTCTTGTCGAAGAGCGGCTCGATGGCCTCGGGCGTGACGTCGCGGCCGGAAAAGCCGGTGCCGCCGGTGGTGAGAATGACGTCGATGCCCGGATCGGCGACCAGGGCCTGGACGGCGGCACGGATCTGCTGGACATCGTCGCGCACCACCTGGCGACCGGCACAGACATGGCCGTCTTCCTCGAGCAGCGATTGCAGCAGCGCACCGGCACTGTCGGTGTCGAGGGTGCGTGTGTCGGATATGGCGATGACGGCGATGGCGAGGGGCTTGAAGGCCCGATCCTCAAATCTTGCTGCCTTGAACATCGCTGCCCCCTTCGGCGGTTTCCACCAATTCTTCCGGCACGGGCGCCTCGCGGTCCACCGGAAAATCCTCCGCATCGCTGTCGGCGCGCGGATCGAGAACGAAGGTTTCGGGCGTCACCTGCTTGTCGCCCAGCGGCTGGAAGGGCGTGCGCTCGGCGGCCTCGCGGCTCTTGCGCACGCGCATGCGCAACCAGGCGGTGGCGGCCAGGGCGCCATGGAAGGTGGCGGTGACGACGAACAATCCCACCGGGTGCCAGGCGCCCATGAGCATGGAGGCGACGGCCGGGCCGATGGCCAGGCCCACCCCCATGATGAACAGCATGCCGCCCGCGATCTTGGCGAAATCGCCATCCTCGGCGAAATCGTTGGCATGGGCGACGGCCACGGCATAGAGCGGATTGGCGGTAAAGCCATAGGCGGCGAACAGCACATACATCAGCCATCCCGCCTGGGGATTGATGAGCACGGTCAGCGCGCCGATAAGGGCGGCGGAACTGGCCAGCCCGATCAGCACCAGGCGCCGGTCTATGCGGTCGGACAGCCGCCCGAACGGCACCTGCGCCACGGCCCCCAGAATGGCGGCAATGGCAAAGAGCAGCGCGATGCCGCTGGCGTCGAGCCCCTGCTTGTAGCCATAGACCGGGGCCAGCGTGCCGAAGGAACCATTGGCCATGCCGCAGGAAAAGGCGGCGATGGCCGCCACCGGCGAGGTGCGATAGAGCAGGCCGATATCGAGCCGGGCCGAGCGCAGCGGGCGCGGCTGCGGGCTGGAGGTGAGGGCGGTGGGCAGCACCGCGCAGATGAAGCTGATGGCGCCCACGACGAAGGGAATATAGCCGGCCGTGCCGGTGACCGACATGGCGATCTGCCCCAGGGTGGAGGATGCCATGTTGATGGTGACGTAGATGGAAAAGATGGTGCCCCGGCTCCTGTTGTCGGCCACCTCGTTGAGCCAGCTTTCCACGATCATCGCCGCGCCGGCGAAACAGAAGCCCGACAGGGCGCGCAGCACGATCCAGCCGATATCGTTGATCCAGAGCAGGTTGAGCAGGATCGTGACCGTGCCGATCGCCGCCATCACCGAAAAACCGCGGATATGGCCGACCTTGGCGACGATGCGCGGCACCAGGATCGAGCCGGCCACGAACCCCACCGACCAGCCGGTGCCGATCAGGCCCAGCGCCAGCAGCGAGAACTGCTCCTCGGCGCCGCGCACCGAAAGCAGCAGGCCCTGCAGGCCGCCGCCGAACATCAAAAGGGCCGAGCCGAGGAAGAGGGCATAAATCTTGATGACGGTAGCCATGGGCGCTTTCGGATGGGCTCGCTTCGGAGCGTTGCAAATCACCTGAGTGACCATAACGCGCCCAAAATCCTTTTCGAGCCCTGAAGGACGAAAAACTTGTCGCCGGACCTACGGCGCCAGGCCCATGGCGTCCATGCGCAGCCGCAGGCTGACGAGGTCCTTCCAGGCCTGCTGCTTGGCGGCGGGATTGCGCAGCAGATAGGCGGGATGCAGGGTCGGGAGCGCGTCGACCTCATGCTGGCCGATGGCCACCGTCTGCCAGCGGCCGCGCATCTTGATGATGCCCGACGAACTCTTGAACACGGTCTGCATGGCCGGCCCGCCCAGGGTCATGACCAGTTTGGGCGCCACCAGCTCCACCTGGCGGTTGAGGAAGGGCAGGCACAATTCCATTTCCTCGGGCGTGGGGGTGCGGTTGCCCGGCGGGCGCCAGGGCACGGTGTTGACGATATAGACGGATGTGCGGTCGAGCCCGATGGCGGCCAGCATGCGGTCGAGCAATTGCCCGGACCGTCCCACGAAGGGCTTGCCCTGCCGGTCCTCCTCGGCGCCGGGCGCTTCGCCGATCAGCATGATCTTCGCTTCCGGATTACCGTCGGCAAAGACCAATTGGGTGGCGCGGAACTTCAGCCCGCAACCGTCATAGGCGTCGAGAACCGCGCGCAATTGCTCGAGCGACGTGGCGGCGCCGGCAAGGCGCCGGGCCTCGGCGGGATCGCCGCCGACCGGGCCGGCGGGTGGTATCGGCGCTGGCGCGGCGGCCGCTGCCTGGCGCGGATCGGGTATGGCCGAGCGGGACGCCGTGGCGGCGGTGGCCGGCGCGCGCTGGGCGAAGCGGTCCTGCGGTGCCTCGCCCACGGCCAAATCCACGCCGGCGGCGCGATACCAATCCAGCACGGCGAGCAATTCGGCACTATCGAGCGGTCGATCTTGAGACATCCCGCCCGTTATGTCACACCCCGGACGGAGCGGCCAGTCACCGTCCCCGTCCCGGAGAGGCTTTCCCATGGCAGATGCCGGCAATCGTGAAACGCTCAGCACCGATGTCGTGATCGTCGGCGCCGGTCCCGCCGGCCTGGCCGCTGCCATCCGCCTCAAGCAGCGCCATCCCGACCTGACCGTCACCGTGGTGGAAAAGGCCGCCGAAATCGGCGGGCACATCATTTCGGGGGCGGTGATGGACCCGGTGGGGCTCGATGCGCTGATCCCCGACTGGCGGCTCAAGGGCGCGCCCGTCGGCCCGGCGGTGACGCGCGACACCTATCATTACCTGACGGCCAGGGGCGATTTCGCGCTGCCGCAAATCCTGGTGCCGCCCCAGCTCAGGACGCCGGACGGGGTCATCGTCAGCCTGGGCAATCTCGTGCGCTGGCTGGGCGAACAGGCGGCTGGACTGGGCGTCGATGTCTTTCCCATGACCGCCGCCGTCGATGTGCTTGGCCGGGATGGCGGACCGGTCCGCGGCATCATCACCGGCGACCTGGGCCGCGATCGGGCCGGCAATCCCAAACCCGGCTTTGCCGAAGGCATCGCCCTCGAGGCCAAATATACCCTGATTGCCGAAGGCGCGCGCGGTTCGCTGGCCAGGCAGGTGATCGCCCGGCACCACCTGGCCCGCGAGCCGCAGAAATATGGATTGGGCATCAAGGAAATCTGGCAAATCCCCGAGGACCGCCACCAGCCGGGCCGGGTCGATCACTATCTGGGCTTTCCGCTCGGCAACGACACGGCCGGCGGCGGCTTTGCCTATCATGCGGGCGAGCGCCAGCTTTACCTGGGGCTGGTGACCTATCTCGACTATACCGACCCCACGCTGTCGCCCTTCGACGAATTCCAGCGCTTCAAGACCCATCCGTCCGTCGCGCCGCTGCTCGAGGGGGCCGAGCGCATTTCCTATGGCGCGCGCGCGGTGACGGCAGGCGGCTGGCAATCCATACCCAGCCTCGCCTTTGCCGGCGGCGGGCTGATCGGCTGCGCGGCCGGCTTCATGAACGCGCCGCGCCTCAAGGCCATCCACAACGCCATTCTTTCGGGCATCGGCGCGGCGGATGCGGTGGCCGAGGCCATCGGCAAGGGCCGCCAGCACGATCTCATCAAGGATTTCGGCCATCGCGTCATGGCCACCGGCATTGCTCGCGAATTGCAGGGCGTGCGCAACGTCAAGCCGCTCTGGAGCCGTTTCGGCACGCTGGGCGGCGTGCTGCTGGCAGGACTGGAATTGTGGAGTTCGGCCATCCTGCGCCGCTCGCTGCTGGGCACGCTGCACCACGACCGTCCCGATTCCGCCGGCCTCAGGCCGCTGGCCGCCGTAATGCCGCGCCGATATGACCGGCCCGACGGCAGGGTGACGTTCGACCGGACGTCGTCGGTCCATCTGGCCAACCTGGCGCATGACGAGGACCAGCCGCTGCATCTGCGCCTGGCCGATCCGGCGGTGCCGCTCCGCGACAACCTGCCGCTTTATGGCGAGCCGGCGCCGCTTTACTGCCCGGCCGGCGTTTATGAAGTGGCCGAGCAGGGCGATGAACCGGTGTTCCGCATTCATGCGGCCAATTGCGTGCATTGCAAGACCTGCGACATCAAGGATCCGGCGGGCAACATCACTTGGGTGCCGCCCGAAGGGGGCAGCGGGCCCAATTACAGCGGAATGTGACGAGGCGGACGGCGGTGCGGCCTTGCGGCGCAGGCGCAAAACGGACAATGTTTGCCGCCACAAGCCGCCGGCAACGGCAATTGGAGAGTGCAGCCACGTGACCCTGATGTCCATTCGACTGGCCCGGCCGCTTCTGGTCGGCCTGTTCATTTCCGCCCTGGCCTCGCCGCTGGCGGCCCAGACCAGCGCCAGCACGCCGCTCGACCTGCTCAAGCTCTTCCGGCCCAGCATCAGCGGTTCCTACCTGGCCGGGCGGCAGGCATTGCAGGAATTGAGCACCGCCGAGGCGGCGCGCTATTTCAACCAGGCGGCCCAGAGCGATTGGGACAATCCCATCCTGGTGGAGCGCTCCTTCATCGCCTTTGCCGCCGATGGGCAGATCGGGGAAGCGGCGACCTTGGCCCGACACCTGCTCGATCTCGACGGGCGCAACGAACTGGCCGAACTAGTCGTGGCCTCCGAGGCGCTCAAGGAGCGGCGCTACCGGGCCGCCAACACCATGCTGAGCCGGATTTCCCAGGATACGTTCAGCGGCATTACCGCCACGATCCTGCGGGCCTGGGCCATGGTGGGCGATGGCCACGTCGCCGAGGCCGACCAGCTCATGCAGAAGCTGGGGGAAACCGGGCTCGAGGATTTCCTGGTCTTTCACCGGGCCCTGCTGGCCGAGGCCGCCGGCGAGCGCGGCAAGGCGCTGGACCTGGCGGGCAAGGCGTTCGACAACGAGCCCTATGTCGCCCGGATCGTGGAGGTCTATGCCCGCATGCTGGCCAATGACGGCCAGTTCGACGCGGCGCGGGACGTGATCGCCCAATTCGAGGAGCAGGGCCTGACCCACCCGGTGGTGACCGAGGTGAAGAAGGCGGTGGAGGCCCATCGGCGTCCCGGCATCTTCACCGCCAATGTGCAGATGGGCGCGGCCGAAATGTTCCACGGCATCGGCGCGGCCCTGTCGCGCGACGGCTCGAAGGACCTGGCGCTGGTCTTCCTGCGCCTGGGCACCTATCTCGACCCCAAATCGGACGTGATCGCGCTGGCGGTGGGGCAATTGCTCGATTCGGAGAACCAGCACGACGCCGCCAATGCGATCTACGACGCCATTCCGGCGCGCTCGCCGATGAAGCCCATGGCGGTGGTGCGCATTGCCCAGAATCTCGACGCCACGGGTGACCGGGCCGAAGCCATTCGCCGCCTGCGCAATATCGTGGCCACCACGCCCGACGACCTCGACGCGGTTTCGGCCCTGGGCGATCTTTTGCGCTATGACGAGCAATATGTGGACGCGGCGAAGAGCTATACGCAGGCCCTGGCCATTTCGGGGGGCGAGGCTCCGGCCGACTGGCGCTTCTATTACGTGCGCGGCATCGCCTATGAACGCGCCAAGCAATGGCCCGAAGCCGAGGCCGATTTCCTCAAGGCGCTCAAGCTCAATCCCGACCAGCCGCAGGTGCTCAACTACCTGGGCTATAGCTGGATCGACATGGACATGCATCTCGAAGAGGCGCTGGGCATGATCGAAAAGGCGGTCGAGGCGCAGCCGCAGGACGGCTATATCATCGATTCGCTGGGCTGGGCCTTCTACAAGCTGGGGCGCATCGACGAAGCGGTGTCGACGCTGGAGCGCGCGGTGATGCTGCTGCCCAACGATCCCGAGATCAACGACCACCTGGGCGATGCTTATTGGCGAGCGGGGCGCAAGCTCGAAGCGCGGTTCCAGTGGAACATCGCCAAATCGGTGGACGAGGTGGGCAATGTCGCCGAACGTGTGGGCCCCAAGCTGGAGGACGGCCTGACGCGGGCCACGATCACCCAATAATCCCGCGATGATCCAAACCCTCGTCGAGGCCGCGCCGGCCAAGATCAATCTGGCCCTGCATGTGACGCGGCGGCGCGAGGACGGCTATCACGACCTGGAAAGCCTGGTGGTCTTCGCGCAATTGGCCGACGAGCTTTCCGCGCGCCCGGCCCGAACCGACCGGCTGACCCTGGATGGCCCCTTCGCCGTGGCGTTGGGGGCGGGCCCGGGCAATCTGGTACTGCGCGCCGTCGCGGCCTTCCGCCAGCGCTGGCCCGATCGCGCACCGGACGGACTGAACCTGCACCTCGTCAAGAACCTGCCGGTGGCCGCGGGCATCGGCGGCGGTTCGGCCGATGCGGCGGCGGCCCTGCGCCTCATGGCGGCATTGGCGGACATGCCGGTGCCTTTGCCGGACCTCATGGACCTGGCGGCCGGACTGGGCGCCGACGTGCCCGCCTGCCTCCTGTCGCGGCCATTGGTGGCGCGCGGCGTGGGCGAAATCCTCGCGCCGCTGCCCGATTTCCCGGCGCTTCATATCGTGCTGGTCAATCCCCTGGTGCCGGTGGCCACCGCCGAAATCTTCCGCCGGTTGCAGGCCCATGACAATGGCCCGCTGCCGGCCTTGCCCGCGCCGCTGACCCGGCCGGCGCAACTGGGCCTGTGGCTGGCCGAAACCCGCAACGACCTGGAAGGTCCGGCCATCGCCCTGGTGCCCGCCATCGGCGGGTTGATCGAAATGCTGGCGATGTTGCCGGGCTGCATGCTGGCGCGGATGTCGGGGTCGGGCGCCACCGTGTTCGGCCTGTTCGGGGCCGAAGGGCAGGCGCACCAGGCCGCCCGCCTGCTGCGCGAGCACCACCCCGAGCATTGGGTCGCCGCCGCGCCGCTGCTGGCGGCCGGCTAGGAGGCGCGGCTGACGCTGTGTTCCACCACGTCGGCGAGAATGGTCTTCATCTCGCTTTCGGGCAGGGGGGCGAGGGCGGCGATGGCGGCCCGGGCGTGGTCATGCGCCTTGTCGAGCGTGCGCTTAAGCGTGCCATGGCGGTTGAAGATCGCCACCACCTGCTGCACCTCGAAGGCGCTGGCCTCGCCATTGCCAAGGGCGCCGGCAATGATGGCGCGCTCGGCTTCGGAACCTTCGGCCAGGGCCAGGATGACCGGCAGGGTCATCTTGCCCTCGCGCAGGTCGTCGCCGACATTCTTGCCCAGCGTGCCCGACTGCCCGCCATAATCGAGCGCGTCGTCGACAAGCTGGAAGGCATTGCCCAGTTCGAGCCCGTATTGGGCCAGGGCGGCGCGGCCCGCCGCATCGGCGCCGCCGGACATGGCCCCCACCTCGCAGGCGGCCTTGAACAGGATCGCCGTCTTGGCGCGGATCACTTCGGCATAATCGGCTTCGCTGGTGCCGAGATCCCCCGTCCTGGCAAGCTGGAAGACCTCGCCTTCGGCCATGACCGCCGAGGCCGAGGACAGCACGCCCAGCGCTTCGATGTCGCCGGTTTCCACCATCATCATGAAGGCCTGGCCGAGCAGGAAATCACCCACCAGGATCGAGGCCTTGTTGCCCCAGACCATGCGGGCGGCCCGCTTGCCCCGGCGCATGTCGCTTTCATCGACCACATCGTCGTGCAGCAGCGTGGCATTGTGCATGAATTCCACGGCGGCGGCGAAATTGATGGCGCTGCCCTTGCCGCGCCCGAACAGCATGGCCGCCGCCACGGTCAGCATCGGCCGCAGGCGCTTGCCGCCGCTCTCGATGAGATAGCGCGCCAGTTCGGGCACCATGTCGACATGCGATTGCGCCCGTTCGAGGATCAGCGCGTTGACACGCGCCATGTCGTCCGCAGTCGCGGCAAGGAGCCGCTCCACGGGATTGGCCGCCGGATCCTGCTTTGCCTGGGCCTGAACTAAGACCGCCATTACCATCCTCAATTGCTGCGCGTCGGCAATTGCTGTTGAGCCAGTCGCGCCCGCGCATATATGGTCGCGCGGAACCAGCCTTAAGGGTGCGATGTCCCTAGACCAGCCACAGCGCTTTGTAAAACACCAAACCGTAACGCGCGACGCCTTTTTGGGTGGCAGGCTCACTCTGTCGCAGCCGCGCAACGGCTTCCGCGCCGGGCTCGACAGCGTGCTGCTCGGGGCCGCGATCGCGCGCGGCACGGACCACCTGCTCGATCTGGGGGCCGGAGTGGGCACGGCGGGACTGGTGGCGCTGGCGCTGGGCCGGGCGCAAAGGGCAAGCCTGGCCGAGCGCGACGAGGACGCCCTGGCCCTGGCCCGGGCCAATATCGCCGATAACGGGCTGGACGACCGGGCCGGAGCGTTCGCACTCGATATCGGCGCGCCTGCAATTGCCCGCCGCGCGGCAGGCCTCAGGGACAATCATTATGACGCGGTGATCGCCAATCCGCCTTTTTTCGCCAGCGGCCAGGGCACCAGCGCCCCCGATATGGGCCGTGCCGCCGCCCGGCACATGCCGGTCGCGGCGCTTGAGCAATGGGCCCGTTGCGCGGCGGCGGCGGCGCGGGCCGGCGGCGAAATCGTCTTCATCTATCCGGCGGCGGGGCTGGGCGAGATGCTGGCGGCCCTTGGGCCGCGCTTCGGCGGGCTGACGATATTGCCGCTCTGCCCGCGCCCCGAGGCGCCGGCCAGCCGCATATTGGTGCGCGGCGTCAAGGGGGCGCGGGCGCCGTTGACGCTGCTGGCCTCGCGTGCCCTGCACGGGCGCGACGGCAACGGCTTTGCGCCGCCTTTCGAGACGATTTTTCGCGGCGAGGCGGCGCTCGACTGGTAATCGCGCGCCGCGCCGCCTAAATCTGGCGCGCAAGGCGCCGGGCAGAAGCGGAAAGGACAGGGATGAGCGGAATGTTGTTGCGGGTCATCATCTTCGCGGCCGTGGGGCTTTTCATCCTCTATGGATTGCGGAAAATCTGGGCCGACTGGACCGGCACGTTCAAGGCGGACGAGGATGAATCGCGCCGCCAGCGCCGCGAACGCGACCTAGCCGAACGCCAGCGTCCCGACGTCATCGACCTCAAGCGCGATGAAGACGGCACCTTCCGGCCGCGCGGCGGGGACGAGCGCTAGCCGATCTCGTTTCCCGGCGGGTCGGGCGGCGCCTTCCGGCTATTGCCGAGCAGGATTTTCCGGCACCAGCGCATGAGCGCAGCATCGTCCTGCGCGAAGGACCAATAGGCTGCCAGCCATTTCCGTGCCGCAGGAAAATGCTCCAACAAGTCATGCTCTGCGAGCCAATCCCGGGCATGCCGTCTATCGACATCGAGGAGATCGGGCGAAATCTCGGTATCGAGATAGGCGACGGCGCTCCAGCATTCCATGCGGGAATCGCCCATGATGGCCGACACGCCGAAATCGAGCACGGCGGTAATCGTTTCTCCCGCAGCCAGCACATTGCCCGGAAAATAATCCAGATGCACGAGGCGCGGCGCCTGCGGGTCGGGCAGGCCGGCCGGCCCTATCGCGGTGATGGCCCGGCGCAGGTCGCCCGGGCTCGCAGCCGCCGACTGGGCCTTTCGGGCGTCGAGATAACCTGCCCAGGAAGCGCGCCGCGCCGTCGGATCGCCCAATATCGGCCCGAAAAACGCCCGCTTGAGCGCGATGCCGGAGAGCATGGCTGCCATATCGAGATAGTTGCACATCAAGGCGCCGCGCCGCCGGCCGTCCAGAAGCGCCAGCGCCCGGGGCAGGAGAAGTCCGGCAAGGCGTGCTTCGATGGTGACGACGCGGCCGCCGATGTCCCGCACCTCCTGCACTTCGGGCGTACGAAACGGCAGATGCGCGGCGCCATCGGCGATCTCGGCAAGCAATGCCGCGCGCGCCTGGGCATCGGCCAGGGCCGCTCCCGGATGGAGAAGGCGCGCAATCCGTTCTTCATCCAGCGCGAAAACACGGGCTTCGCCGCCCGCCCCGAGTTCCTCGGCGTCGGCATGGCCGAGATGGGCCAGAATCTGCCTATCGGTCATTGAAGTGGTCATGGCCCCACCTCGATCGGCCCGACGGGTCGCGTCAAGAGGCCAGGGCGCGTTGTCCAGCCGCCAAGGGGGGGCCATTGACCGTCCCGGTGTGGCAAACTAGAGGTTTGTGCGCCTATCGAGGGACTTGCCGCCATGACTGACCGCCCCGCCCATATGGACCCCAAGAATTCGTTCCAGGGCCTTATCCTGACCCTGCAGAATTTCTGGGCGGAGCAGGGCTGCGTGGTGCTGCAACCCTATGACATGCAGATGGGGGCCGGCACGTTCCACACCGCGACCACGCTGCGTTCGCTGGGCCCCAAGCCGTGGCGCGCCGCCTATGTGCAGCCCAGCCGCCGTCCCACCGACGGGCGCTATGGCGAAAACCCCAATCGTTTGCAGCATTATTATCAGTTCCAGGTGCTGCTAAAACCCTCGCCGGACAATATCCAGCAGCTCTATCTGGATTCGCTGGCGGCCATCGGCCTCGATTCGGCGCTGCACGATATCCGCTTCGTCGAGGACGATTGGGAAAGCCCGACCCTGGGCGCCTGGGGGCTGGGCTGGGAATGCTGGTGCGACGGCATGGAGGTAAGCCAGTTCACCTATTTCCAGCAGGTGGCCGGCTTTGAATGTTCGCCCGTGCCGGGGGAAATCACCTATGGACTGGAGCGCCTGGCCATGTATGTGCAGGGCGTCGAAAACGTCTATGACCTCAATTTCAACGGCCGCTCGGGCGATGAAAAGGTCACCTATGGCGATGTGTTCCTGCAAAACGAGCAGGAAGCCAGCAAGTACAATTTCGAGGCGGCGGACACCGACATGCTGTTCCGCCATTTCGACGACGCGGAAAAGGAATGCCGCGCCATCCTGGCCAAGGGGGCCGAGGCTAACCGCCAGACCATGGCCATTCCCGCCTATGAGCAGGTGGTCAAGGCCTCGCACAATTTCAACATGCTCGATGCGCGCGGCGTCATCTCCGTCACCGAGCGGCAGAGCTATATCCTGCGCATCCGCGAACTGGCCAAGGCCTGCGGCGAGGCCTGGCTGCAAACCGCCGGCGGCGGCGCGGACTAACCGCTCCCGCGCCGCCGGCCGCTTCGATCAGTCCGCGACCACCGGCGCCTCGACGGCCAGCACCGTCAGCATGTGGCGCTTGTCGGCGCGGTCGCGCCAGGTGATGGACTGGCCCTGCCTGAGCCCGATCAGGGCGGTGCCGATGGGGGTCATGACGGAAACCTTGCCCGCGTCGATATCGGCATCGGCGGGATAGACCAGGGTGACGCTCTGTTCCTGGTCGTTGCTGGTGCGGTAGGTGATGCGCGAGCCCATGCGGGCCACGTCGCCGGGCACTTTGCCGTCCTCGACCACCCTGGCGCGGTCGAGTTCGTTGAGCAGGCGGTCGGCCAGATCGGGCATGCGATCGAGCCCGGCAATGGCCAGTTCGTTGAGCTTGGAATGATCGGCCTTGCCCAGCACGATGGCGGGGTTGAGGTCGCGGCGGATGTCGTTCATGGCGGAATCCTCTGGACGGCCCGGCGCGCGCAGAGGGCGCCGCAACCGGTATCGATTATGGAAACTGGAAAAAGGGCGCCGGTGGGATGTGAAGGATCGCCGGCCCTAAACAGGCTCCGGCGCGAGCATGCTAGGGCATCTATCCTTCGAGCGCGAAGGTGCAGCGATGTTTACAACGCAACGTCATGCAATAAAGCTAGGGATCGGCGCGGGGAAGTCAAGCCCGGACATGGCCCGGCCGTTGCGCCGGTCCGCCGAAGCTGACAGTTTTGGCATCGGGCCGTTCGGAGAGGGTAGGGCATAATGGAATGGATCATCGGAATTGTCGTCGTCCTGGCCGTGCTCGGCTATGCGATCGCCATCTATAACGGCCTTGTGGGCAAAAGGCAGATGGTCAAGGAGGGCTGGTCGGGGATCGACGTGCAATTGAAGCGCCGCACCGATCTCATTCCCAACCTGATGGAGACGGTGAAGGGCTATATGGCCCATGAGCGGGAAACGCTCGAAGCGGTGGTGGCGGCACGCGCCCGGGCCACCGGCGCCGCTTCGGCCACGCCCGCCGCGCGCGCCGAAGCCGAGGGGCAATTGTCCGCCGCCCTGGGGCGCTTGCTGGCGGTGGCGGAGGCCTATCCGGACCTCAAGGCCAATAGTACCTTCCTTGAATTCCAGGATGCCCTGCGCGGCGTGGAAGACGAAATCCAGATGGCGCGACGCTATTACAACGGCGCGGTGCGCAATCTCAATGTCGCGGTGGAATCCTTCCCCTCCAATATCGTCGCCAATGTCTTCAGATTCGAGGCGGCGCAATATTTCGAGCTGGAAAACGAGGCGGACCGCGCCGTGCCCAATGTCAAGTTCACCTGACATCGGGACCCGATGAGACGGCTTGCCTGCCTTTTCGCCATTCTGGCGCTGGCGGTTTCCTGTGCGGTGCCGGCCTCGGCACGCGAGGAAATCCGCGCTTTCGCCAGCGACGTCATGTTGCGGGTGGACGGCTCGGTCAAGGTAACCGAAACCGTCGACGTCAAGGCCGAGATGGTCGAAATCCGGCGCGGTATCTATCGGGACATTCCCGTCACCATGGTTTCGGACGCGGGCACCAGGATCCGCGTGGCGCTTTCGGTAATTTCGGTGACGCGCGATGGCGCGGCCGAGCCTTTCCGCGTGGAGCGCATGGGCGATTTCCAGCGCATCTGGATCGGCGATTCCCAGCGCCTGCTCCCGGTGGGAGAGCATCGCTACGTGCTGACCTATACGATGGCGCGCATGGCGCGTGGCTTTGCCGGGCATGATGAACTCTACTGGAACGCCACGGGCAATTACTGGGCCTTTCCGATCCTCAAATCCGTGGCCCGGGTGACCCTGCCCCCGGGCGCGGTCATGTCCGATCTTTCCGCCTATACCGGCGTTCCGGGATCGCGCGAACAGGCGGTGCGCATAACCCGGCAAAGCGATAATTCGGCGATTTTCCGTACCGAGCGCGCCCTGGCGCCGGGCGAGGGCATGACGTTTTCGGTATCCTTCCAGAAGGGCATTGTCGCCTATCCGCAAGGGGGCGAGGCCCTGGCCACCTGGATTTCGGACATGCGTGACGTGCTGGCGCCGATCGCCGCGCTCGCCATCGTGCTGCTCTACAATCTCCTGGCCTGGCTGCGGGTCGGGCGCGATCCGCCCAAGGGCACGATCATCCCCCTGTTTCACCCGCCACGGGGCTTTTCGCCGGCCCTGACCCATTACGTGCATCGATGGGGCTTCGCCAAGGCGGGCTGGACGGCCATGACGGCGGCGATCTTCAACCTCGGGGTCAAGGGGCTGGTGACCGTTTCCAATGCCGGAAAGGCATTGAAAGTCACGGCCACCGGCGCCGCGCCCGAGGGTAAGCTGCCGAGCGGCGAGCAGCTTTTATGGAGCTATTTCAGCACGCATGGCGCGGTGAGTATCGACAAGGCCAATGGCCCGGAAATCGGCGCCAAGCGCGGCGAATTCGTTCGCGCCATCGCCAGCGAGAACCGCCTGGTCTGGTTCCGCAACAATGCCGGATACGCCATATTCAGCTTCGCCCTGGCGGCGGGGCTGATCGCGGCCATGGTGCTGCTCGACGTGCTCGAGCCCGAATATGTGGTGGTGGGCGGCGTCATCGGCATATTCGCCGGCATCCTGACCGGCATAGCGATGAGCACGGCCCGCCAGGGCATTTTCCAGCGCGTCGTGATGCTGGTCTGGGCCGCGATCTTCATCTTCAATGTCGGCAGCAGCCTCATCGGCTCGCTGAGCGGGTTCATCGTCAATTCGGCGGCCATCGGCGCGGCCTCGCTGATCCTTGTCAGCGTCATCTTCGCCGTGCTGATGCGGGCGCCCACCATCCAGGGCCGCAAGGTCATGGACCAGATCGAGGGCTTCAGGCTCTACCTGGAAACGGCCGAAAAGAACCGGCTCAATATCGATGCCGAGCCGCCCATGAGCGTGGAGCGGTTCGAGCGCATCCTGCCCTATGCCATCGCGCTGGAGGTGGAAAAGCCCTGGTCGGAGCATTTCGAGGCGGAACTGGCGCGCAATGCCGTGGCCGATGCGCCGCCCGATGGCTATCGGCCGGCATTTTATTCGGGGTCCGGCTTTTCGTCGGGCAGCATTTCGCGCGCGCTCAGCACCGCATCGTCGAGCATGGCCGCCGCCATGATCGCCGCCCAGCCGGCCCGGTCGAGTTCCTCCGGTTCGGGTGGTGGCGGCTCCTCGGGCGGCGGGGGCGGCGGTGGCGGGGGCGGCGGCTGGTGACCCGGCCCATGTCGGCCTGGGCAATGGACATCGCCGCGCCCTCACGCTAAGCACGCAATTGCCTTCCAATACGGTTTCCCGCCATGCCCGAACTTCTGCTCGAACTCTTCTCCGAGGAAATTCCCGCCCGCCTCCAGCGGCGCGCCGCCGAAGACCTCAAGAAGGCTCTTACCAATGCGCTGGTCGATGCGGGCCTGGTCTATGAGGGCGCAAGGGCCTTTGCCACGCCGCGCCGCCTGGCGCTGACGATAACCGGGCTGCCGCCGCGTTCGCCCGATACGCGCGAGGAGAGGAAGGGCCCCAAGGTGGGCGCGCCGCAACAGGCGGTCGAAGGCTTCCTGCGCGCGGCCGGCCTTGGCTCCATCGAGGACGCCAAAATCCAGAGCGACCCGAAAAAGGGCGATTTCTACGTGGCGCTGATCGATAAGCCCGGCGCCGATGCCGTGGACCTGCTTTCGGGCATCCTGCCACGGATCCTGGGCGACTTTCCCTGGGCCAAATCCATGCGCTGGGGCTCGGGCAGCTTCAATTGGGTGCGGCCGCTGCGCGCCATCACCGCCACGTTCGGCCCCGACAATGACGAGCCTGCCGTGGTGCCTTTCGAGATCGCCGGTATCGCGGCGGGCCAGACCACGTTCGGGCACCGCTTCCTCGCGCCCGAGGCGATCCGCGTGCGGCGCTTCGAGGATTATGCGCTGGCGCTCGAACGCGCCCGGGTCGTGCTCGATATCGACCGGCGCAAGGATATCATCCGCACCGATGCCGACAATCTCGCCTTCGCCCAGGGATTGAGCGTCATTCACGACGAGACGCTGCTTGAGGAAGTGGCGGGACTGGTCGAATGGCCGGTGGTGATGATGGGATCGTTCGATCCCGATTTCCTCAAATTGCCCGAGGAAGTCATCATCGCCACGATTCGCGCCAACCAGAAATGTTTCTGCCTGCGCGACGGCGCAGGCAAGCTGGCGCCCAATTTCATCATCACCGCCAATACCATTCCCAGCGATGGCGGCGCCGTGGTGGTGGCGGGCAATGAGCGCGTCATCCGGGCGCGCCTGTCCGACGCCGCCTTCTTCTACCAGAACGATCTCTCCGTGCCGCTCGAACATGGCCTGCCCAAGCTCGAGGACATGGTGTTCCACGCCAGGCTCGGCACGCAATTCGCCATGGTCGAAAGGCTGGTGCAGCGCGCCGGCGCCATCGCGCCCCAGGTCGGGGCCGACACGGACAAAGCCAAGCGCGCCGCCATGCTGGCCAAGGCGGACCTGGTGACCGACATGGTGGGGGAATTCCCCGAACTCCAGGGATTGATGGGCCGCTATTACGCCATCGCCCAGGGCGAGCCGGCCGAAATCGCCCATGCCATCGAAATGCACTACAAGCCGCTCGGGCCCTCGGACCGGGTGCCGGCCGAGCCGGTATCGATCGCCGTCGCCCTGGCCGACAAGCTCAATGTGCTCGCGGGCTTCTGGTCCATCGATGAAAAGCCCACCGGCTCGCGCGATCCCTTCGCGCTGCGCCGCGCGGCCCTCGGGGTCATCCGCATCGTCGTCGAGAACGGGCTGAACTTCCCGCTCGATGTCGAGCCCGATCTCCTGGCCTTCTTCCATGACCGCCTGAAAGTATCGTTGCGTGACGCCGGCGCCCGCCACGACCTGGTCGATGCGGTGATCGCGCCCGACAGCAATGACATGCTGGACATCACCCAGCGGGTGGAAGCCCTTTCGGAACTGCTTTCGACCGAGGACGGGGCCAACCTGCTGGCCGGCTATCGCCGCGCCGCCAATATCCTGGCGGCCGAGGAAAAGAAGGACGGCAAATCCTATGGAGGCGATGTCGAGCGCGCCACGCTGCGCCTGCCCGAGGAGACGGCCCTGTTCGACGTCGTCGCCAGTGTCGGCACCGCAGTAGCCGCGGGCGTCGATGGCGCCGATTACAAGGGCGCCATGGCCGAACTGGCCAGGCTGCGCCAACCGGTCGATGCCTTTTTCGAGGCCGTATTGGTCAACGATGCCGACCCGGCGATCCGCGCCAATCGCCTCGAATTGCTAGCCCGGCTGCGCGACACGATGCACCTGGTGGCCGATTTCTCCAAGGTCGCCGGCTAGAAGCCGCGCCGGATGGCACGACAGAAGGAGACTTTGCCATGAGTGTCGGCCTTCTGGCTTTGCTGGACGACGTGGCGGCCCTGGCCAAGGTGGCGGCGGCATCGCTGGACGATATTGCCGGGCAGGCGACCAAGGCCGGGCTCAAGGCCGCCGGGGCGGTCGTGGACGATGCGGCGGTGACGCCGCGTTATGTCGATGGTTTCACCGCCGACCGCGAATTGCCCATCGTCGGCAAGATCGCCTGGGGCTCGGTGCGCAACAAGCTGATCTTCCTTTTGCCCGCTGCCCTGGTGCTGAGCCTGGTGGCGCCCGGCATCATCATGCCGCTCCTGATGCTGGGCGGCTTCTATCTTTGCTACGAGGGCGCCGAAAAGGTGTTTCATGCCCTGCGCCCGCATGAGGCGGAAGCCCATGAGGCCGGATTGGAGCCGGCGGCGCTCGCCCCCCATAGTCTTGAGGATGCGCGGGTGGCCGGCGCCATCAAGACCGATTTCATCCTCTCGGCCGAAATCATGACCATCTCGCTGGCCGCCATCGAGGTCGACAATTTCTGGACCCGCGCCGTCGCGCTGGCGCTGGTGGGCATCGGCATCACGGCCCTGGTCTATGGCGCGGTCGCCCTGATCGTGAAGGCCGACGATTTCGGCGTATTGCTGGCCCGGCGCGGGCACCTTTCGCTCACCCGCCGGGTTGGGCGCTGGCTGGTCAAGGCCATGCCGGTGCTGATGCAGGTGCTCGGCATCGTGGGGACCGCCGCGATGATCTGGGTCGGCGGCGGCATCCTCATGCACGGCATTGCCAGCCTGGGGCTGACCGGGCCCGAACATCTCATCGAGGAAGCCGCCGAATGGGCCGCGCACGCGCTGCCCGCCATTGCCGGCCTGGCCGGCTGGCTGATGATGGCGCTGATCGATGGCCTGATCGGGCTCGCTATCGGGGCGCTGCTGATCCCCATTGCCGGCTATGTCATCGCGCCGGCCTGGAAGGCAATCAAGGCGATGCTGCCCAAGCGGGCCTGAGCCGGGGCCGGCCGGTTTCTAAACCGGCGGTGTCAGCCCTGCGGCTTTTTTCGGCTTGAACGGGGCCATGCCTTCGCGGGCCAGTTCGTCGGCGCGTTCGTTGAGTTCGTCGCCATTATGGCCCTTGACCCAGTGCCAGGACATCTCGTGGCGTTGCGTGGCTTCGTCCAGCGCCTGCCAAAGCTCGACATTCTTGACCGGCTTCTTGTCGGCTGTCTTCCAGCCATTGCGCTTCCAGCCGTGAATCCAGCTCTGGACGCCGTTCTTGACGTATTGGCTGTCGGTATGCAGTTCGATCCGGCAAGGGCGGTTGAGGGCGTTGAGCGCTTCGATGGCGGCCGTCAGTTCCATCTTGTTGTTCGTCGTCAATGCCGCGCCGCCCTTCAATTCCTTGCGATGCGCGCCGAATTGCAGGATGGCCCCCCAGCCGCCGGGGCCGGGATTGCCCGAACAGGCCCCATCGGTATGGATGACGACGCGATCAACCACGACCCGACGCCGTTTCGAGGTCGCGCAGCACGCGGGGAATGTTGAAGGCGATATGCTCTTCGGCGGTGGTGTGGGTTTCGACCTTGACCGCGTAGCGTTCGGCAAAGGCGTCGATGACTTCCTCGACCAGGCTTTCGGGCGCCGAGGCCCCGGCGCTGACGCCGAGCGAGCCGATACTGCCGTAAAGCGACCAGTCGATGTCGCTGGCCCGGTCTACCAGGCTGGCGATTTTGCAGCCGCTGCGCCGCGCCACTTCGACCAGGCGCTGGGAATTGGAGGAATGGGGCGAGCCGACCACGATCATCGCCTCGACCAGCGGCGCCACGCTCTTGATGGCCTCCTGCCGATTGGTGGTGGCGTAGCAGATATCTTCCTTGTGGGGGCCATTGATGGCCGGGAAGCGCGCCCGCAGCGCCGCGACGATATCGCGCGTATCGTCCACCGACAGCGTGGTCTGGGTGACGAAGGCCAGCGATTGGGGATCCCGGGGCTCGAAACGATTGGCATCGTCCACCGTCTCGACCAGCGAAACGGCACCTTCGGGCAATTGGCCCATCGTGCCGATGACCTCGGGATGGCCGGCATGGCCGATCAGCACGATTTCGTGCCCTTCCTGGAAATGGCGCTGGGCCTCGACATGCACCTTGCTCACCAGCGGGCAGGTGGCGTCGAGGAAGAACATGTTGCGCGCCCTGGCGTCGGCCGGCACGCTCTTGGGCACGCCATGGGCCGAAAACACCACGGGGGCCTCAGTATCGGGGATTTCATCGAGTTCCTCGACGAAGATCGCGCCCTTGGCCTTGAGCCCCTCCACCACATATTTGTTGTGAACGATGGCATGGCGCACATAAACCGGTGCGCCATATTTCTGCAGCGCCAGTTCCACGATCTGGATGGCGCGGTCCACGCCAGCGCAGAAACCGCGCGGGGCGCAGAGCAGAATGTCGAGGTGCGGCCTTTTTTCCATGGCAGGAGAGATGCTTTCGCCGCATCGGCAAGTCAAGTGCTGTTGCAGCGGGGCAGGGGCATGGGCAATATGCGCATGAGGCGAAGGCAGGGACGTATCCGGTGAGTTTGGCGCAGGAAATGTTTGCGATTGCCCCGGCAACGGGGAAGGCGAACCTGTCCGCTGCCCAGCTCAAGCTGTTGAGCGGCAAGGCGCGCTGGATTTTCCGCGTCGGGGAAGCGGGCTTTCCCACCACGCCCACCATCGCCATTACCCGCGCCGCCTGGGAGGCCTTGCAGGCCGAGCGCGGGCGGAGCGAGCCGCGCTTGCGGCCCCACTGGGTGGCCTGCCTCTACAAGCTCGTCGGCAAGGACGCCCAGCCCCCCATTCTGGTGGTGCGCACATCGGCGGCCAGCCACAATGGCGGGCTGATGCCGGCGCGCACCGGCATTCCGGCGCCCGGCGCGCCCGAGGACAGTGTCGATCCCGCCCGGCCATTGGCCCGCGCCATCAAGCAGGCCTTCGAGAGCTACGGGTTTTCGAGCAAGGGCTGGGGCGGTTTCCGCCAGGAAGACGACCGCGCCCGGCAGATTGTGCTGGTGCAGGCGGCGGCCGGGGGTGAACTCGAACAATTCCTCACCCGCAATGCCACCAGCGGCGCGCTGGGACCGGCGCCGCTCAACGGCGCGCCGTTGCCGCGCCTGCCCGAAGCCGCCGATGCGCTGGTTTCGTTGCTCGATGGCAAGGCCGGGCGGCATATGGTGTGCCTGGTGTCGGTGCAGCGCGGCCGGATGCAGTTTCTTTCGGCCAGGCCCGTGCAGGCCAGTGCCGGCGCCGAACTGGAAGCGGCGGTGGATCGCGTCAAGCGCAAGACATGGACGCCGCATAATGCGGTCACCCGCGTCGATCCCAACCGGCTGGCGCAGATGCTTCACCCCCATATCCGCTCCAGTGAGGGCGTGGCCGCCATTGCCCGGGGACTGGGCGTATCGCCGGGCGCGGCCAGCGGCATCATCACCTTCAACCCCGAGGATGCGGCGCGCCTGCGCGCCCGGGGCAAGCATTGCATTCTCGTGGTCAACGAAACCGGGCCGGCCGATATCGAGGGCATGAAGGCGGCGACCGGCATCCTGACGGCGCGCGGCGGCATGTCGAGCCATGCCGGTGTCATCGCCCGCATTACCGGCAAACCCTGCGTCGCCGGGGTGCGTTCGCTCTCGGTCGATCCGCTGGAAATGGTGTGCCGCATCGGCGAGCGCGAATTCCGCGCCGGGGAAAGGCTGACCATCGACGGCAGCGACGGCTCTGTCTATCCGGGCACACTGCCGCTGGCCCAGCCGCAGATCGGCGGCGCCATCGGCACGCTGCTCGGCTGGTCCGATGCCAGCCGCACCATTGCGGTGCGCACCAATGCCGAAACGGTGGAAGCGGCGGCCACGGCCCTGAGCTTCGGGGCCGAGGGAATTGGGCTGGCGCGCTCGGAGCACATGTTCTTTTCGCCCGAACGCATGGTGGCGCTGCGGCGCATGATCCTGTCCGAAGACGAGGACGACCGCAGCCGCGCCATCGCGGGGCTGGTCGACTACCAGACCGGGGATTATTCGGCCCTGTTCTCGGCCATGCAGGGCCTGCCGGTGACGGTGCGGCTGTTCGATCCGCCGCTGCACGAATTCCTGCCGCGCAGCGACGAGGAGGTGGAGGAGACCGCCGCCTCGCTGGGTGTCGCGGTGCGGGCCCTGCGCCAGCGCCTGGAGCGGATCGCCGAGATCAACCCCATGCTGGGCCATCGCGGCGTGCGGCTGGCCATCACCTATCCCGAAATCCTGCAAATGCAGATGCAGGCGCTGCTGGCCGGAGCGCGGGCGGCCAGCGACAGGCAGAGCGCCCCGGTGCGCGTGGAGGTGATGGTGCCGTTTGTGTCCACCGCCAGCGAAGTGGCCTGGGTGCGCGAGCGGGCCATGGCCCTGATCGACAATGCGGGCCTGATGCGCTCGGAGCGGGTGAACTTTTCTTTCGGCACCATGATCGAATTACCGCGTGCCTGCCTCAGGGCCGGGGACATCGCCCCCAATGTGGACTTCATTTCCTTCGGCACCAACGACCTGACCCAGACCACGTTCGGCATTTCGCGCGACGATGCGCCGGCTTTCCTGGCCGCCTACCAGCGCAAGGGCGTTTATGAGCGCGATCCCTTCGTCACCATCGACGAAAAGGGCGTGGGCGAGATGATCGCGCTGGCAGTGGAACGGGGCAGGGCGGCCAATCCCGCCCTCAAGATCGGCATTTGCGGCGAACATGCGGGCGATCCCGCTTCGCTCAATTTCTTTGCCGGGCTGGGTGTCGATTATGTGAGTTGTTCACCCTATCGTGTTCCGGTCGCGCGGCTGACGCTGGCGCAGGCCGCCGCTTAAATTGCTGCGCCAGCATGCCCATATGTTATGAGTGACCGGAGTCGGCGCCTGTGCCGGACGAATGGGGAAGGGCTCGGATTTCGTGAAGCGTCTCATAGCTGCTCTGCTGGTGCCGGCGTTGCTGGCGGTTTCGATGCCGACCTTCGCCCAGGCTCCGGGAGGCGCGCAATGTGCGGCCATCAGCGAAGATGTCGAGCGGCTGGCCTGCTATGACAATATTTTCCGGCCCGATACCGCGCCCGGGGCACTGGCGAGCGTCAAGCTCGATTCCGAGCAATTGATCCCGGCCCGGCCCAGCGGCCGGGCGCCCGCCACCATGACGGTGAGCTGCCAGGCCGGCGTGTTGCAGGTCGCTTTCGGTTTTGCCGGCAATATCATGTCGGCGCTGGGGCGCGACGCCGGCATTACCCTGCAATACGACCTGCAAAGGGCGCGCAGCAGCACGCTGCCGGTCAATGCGGAGAACACCGCCATCGTCATCGACAATACCCGCGATTCCCTGGCGTTTCTCGATGCCCTGGCCGGGGCCTCCAACCTCACCGTGAGGGTGACGCCGGTGACCAGCCGCTCGCTCTCGGTGCGGTTCCGCATCGGCTCCTTCGAGGCCGACGTGGCTCCCTTGGTCGCCGCCTGCTCCTGAGGGCGCGGAACATCTTCCGGTAACATTTCCGCCAGTCCCAATTCGGCCATGCCGCTGCCGCGACAGGGCCTTCAAACGCATTTACCCGGCGATAACCCTAATAAGAGATCATCACGAAGAGCGGCATTTGAGCGTCACATTTGCCGGTTTGTAGTTCGTGTTGCGTAGCGTTGAGTAGCGTTTATGGCCATTTCCACCCGGCCTTTGGTGCGTGCGCACCGGGGCAGAGCGGTTCGCCCGGTGCTTTTTCTGGCCAGGAATATCCTGGCTGTCTGTATTGCCGGGCTGAGCTATGCGGGCCTTGCCGGAGGGGCTTTCGGCCCCGCATCCGGTCCCTTGGGCGAGCATGGCCTGCCCCAGCCCGAAGTGGCGCAAGCCAGCCTCAGCTTTGCCGGCGCGGACCCGGTCATTACCGGCTCGGTGGCCGGCCTCTTCGAGACGGCGATGTTCTCCGGCCCCAACCGGGCGGAAAAGACCGACCGCGTCCGGCCGGCGCTCGATCCGCTGCAATTCTCCCGCAATTTCGAGGCGGCGCGCACGCGGCTGGCGGCCCTGCGCCTGCCCGCCGCCGACCCCACCGCGCTCAACCAGACCCGCATTGCCGATATCGGCCGCCCCGTGGATGAAGCGGCGGATGAGGCGGGGCCGCGCATGTCGGTGGCGTCGATCGATCCCGACATGGCCGCCGGCGCCTTGCGGGCCATTGACGGCATTGCGCCAACCGCCATTGTGCCCAGCCCGGCCGTTCCCTCGGAAAAACTGGCCTATGCGCGGGCCAATGCGCCGGTGACCGGCGGCTTTGCCCGGGGCAAGACGATGCAGGTTTCCGACCGGGAGCGCTGGTGCCTGTCCACCGCCATCTATTTCGAGGCGCGCGGCGAAAGCTATCGCGGCCAGGTGGCCGTGGCCCAGGTTGTGCTCAACCGGGTCAAGGACCACCGCTATCCCGACACGATCTGCGGCGTGGTGTTCCAGAACCAGAATCGGCGCAATGCCTGCCAGTTCTCCTTTGCCTGCGACGGCATTCCCGAAGTGGTCAACGAGCCCAAGCCGTGGGAACAGGCCGAGGACATTGCCCGGCGCGTGCTGGATGGCGAGCTTTACCTGACCGAAGTGGGCGATGCGACCCATTACCACGCCAGCTATGTGCGCCCCGCCTGGGCCCCGCGCATGCAGAAGGTGACCCAGATCGGGCTGCATGTCTTTTACAAGTTCAAGCGCGGCTGGCTGTTCGGCTGATTAGCAGACCGAAAAGCCCCGGCCCGAAACGCAGGTGCGGTTGTTGCCGGTGCTGACCCGGACGCCGTTATGGCGCAGGGTGACGTAGGAATTGCCGCCATAGCTGGAAAAGCGGAGCCATTTCCCGCCCGACCAGGCGGAGAACCAGGCCCGTTCGTTCGGGGGAACTTCGGTGACCTCGATGCCCGGATATTGCACGTTCCGCGCGGTCAGCCCATCGGTGGAATAGGTGCCGGTGGCGGTGGTCGAGATCGAGACATAGCTGACCTTGCCGCCCTCTATCTTCTTGACCGTGCTGGTGGAAATCGGATCGGTGGCCACCCAGGGCTGGTAGTCGACCTGGTAGGTCCGATCATCGAACTTGACCAGCTTGCCGGTATCGAACCCCGCCGGCGCCTCGTCGGCGAAAACGTCCACGACGACACCCGGGCCAATGGCGGCGAGAGCCGTGGCGCAGACGGCGCCCAGGGTCATTCCCAACAGCAGATGACGATCCGGCAGGTTCATGGCAGGCGCCTCGATCTGTTCCAATTCGGCACATGTGCCGTAATGGATCAGTAACCATATCGAGGCGCAACAGCGATCATTTCGTTAACACATGGTTAACATTCACAATGCCCGGGCGATGCTATCGAACACCTCGATGAAACGGCCATGCGCCTGCTGGGTCGGCCAGGGACGGATCAGCCGGTCGAAGGCATCGACATCGAAGGCGGGCCGGGTCGGCTCGCCGAAGAATTTGCGCGCCTCGGCCGGATCGAACCCGGCCAGGTGAATGGCCTCGAAGAAAGCCGCTTCCCTGTCGGCCTTCTTGATGAGGCGGGCCAGCGCGGCCGGCATGGTGGCGGGCAGGGAAAAGCGCAGGAAGATGGCCGAGAGCAGGCGGTTTTCCACGTCCTTGTAATTGCCGCCCATGGCCGCCTTGAACGGGGAAATGATGTCGCCCATGACATATTCGGGGGCGTCGTGCAGCAGGGCCTGCAATTGGGAGGCGGGGCCCGCCTCGGGATTGGCGGCGCGGAAGAGTTCGAGCACCAGCACGGAATGCTGGGCCACCGAAAACGGGTAATCGCCCTGGGTCTGGCCGTTCCAGCGGGCGACGCGCGCCAGGCCATGGGCGATGTCGGAGAGTTCCACATCGACGGGAGAAGGATCGAGAATATCGAGACGGCGGCCCGACAGCATGCGCTGCCAGGCGCGGGCACTTGGTGAAGGCATCGGGTCCGAACGGGTTCGCAAGGATGTCGGCGGCGAGACTAGCAGAAGCTGCCGATTCGAGAATTGGCTGATGGCGGCGGGCTCAGGCCTCGCCGTCCGCCGCGCCGCCGAAGGCGTAGGTCGCCCAGGATGGCAAAGCCAGGGCGACGGGCCGGCCGGCAATCGTCACCGCGCCGGGATCGGTGATGCGATCGAGCCGAAGGATGGCGACGGCCCGGCCCCCGACGACCTGCCCGAGCGCGCCGGCTTCGCGGGGCCCGGCCATGACGGGGCCGGGCGCTTCTATGCCCGAGACGAGCACGGGGCGGCGGCGGGCGGTGCCGCGATGCTTCATGCGGCTGACGACTTCCTGGCCGACATAGCAGCCCTTGGCGAAATCGACGCCATCGAGAATGTCCATGCCGATATCATGGGCGAAAATGTCGTTGGTGGGAAAATCATTGCCCTGGATGGCAATGCCGGCACCGATGCGGGCGGCCTGAAAAGCATGGTCGGCCTGGACCCAGCCGGCGGTTTCGTCCACCGGCGCGATGACGCGCCAGCCCAATTGCACCGGGCCGCGCCTGTCTTGCGCGGCGCCGGGCACGGGCTCGGGCTCGGGCGAGAAGCCGACGCGATGGCTTTCGCGCAGGTCGGCGATCTCGACCTGGGCGCGCAGCCGATACATGCGCATGCGCCTGAAGAAATCGTCGGCGACGCCGGCATGGACATCGAGCCAGAGCGCGCCCTCGGCCCAGGCGGCAAGGCCCTCGGCGAGAATCTTGCCCTGGGGCGAAAGCAGGGCCCACCAGGCAGCTGAACTTTCGGCACTGGCCGGGATATGCCCGGTAACGACATCGTTGAGCAGCTTATGGGCATCGGGGCCGGCAAAGCGGAAGACGGCGCGGTCGGCACGCAGGATGATAGCCATCAGGCCCTCCAGAACAGCGTTTCCCGCTGGCGCGGGAATGAGCCGGTGACGTTGGGATGGACAGGCAAGCCCGGGAGCTTCTAGAACCGGACGCATTCAACCAGACCGGGACCCGAGACATGGCGCAGTACGACGTGATTTTCAAGAATGCCAATGTCGTCAACCATGATGGCGAGGGCCTGGCCGACATCGGCGTCAAAGACGGCAAGATTACCGCGCTCGGCACCGTCGAGGGCGACGCCGCCGAAACCGTGGCCTGCCGGGGCCTGCATATCCTGCCCGGCGTGATCGACACGCAGGTGCATTTCCGCGAGCCGGGCCTGACGCATAAGGAAGACCTCGAATCGGGCTCGCTGAGCGCGGTGATGGGCGGGGTGACGGGCGTGTTCGAGATGCCCAATACCAATCCGCTGACCACCAGCCGCGAAACTTTCGAGGCCAAGATCGCCGCCGGCACCGACCGCATGCATTGCGACTTCGCCTTCTATATCGGGGGCACGCACGACAATGTCGGGGAATTGGCGGTGCTGGAAAAGCTGCCCGGCTGCGCGGGCGTGAAAGTGTTCATGGGGTCGTCCACCGGCTCGCTGCTGGTGCAGGACGACGACGGGGTGGAAGCCATCCTGCGGGCCATTTCGCGCCGCGCCGCCTTCCATTCGGAAGATGAATACATGCTCGAGGAGCGCAAGAACCTGCGGGTGCCGGGCGATCCGTCGAGCCATCCGGTCTGGCGCTCGCCCGAAGTGGCGCTCAATTGCACGAAGCGCCTCGTGGCCCTGGCGCACAAGACCGGCAAGCGCATTCACGTGCTCCATATCTCGACCAAGGAGGAAATGGTGTTCCTGGCCGGCCACAAGGACGTGGCCAGCGTCGAGGTGACGCCGCACCACCTGACGCTGGACGAGACGGCCTATGCCCGCCTGGGCACCTATGCGCAGATGAACCCGCCGGTGCGGGACAAGGCGCATCGGGACGGCATCTGGAAGGGCGTCGCCAATGGCGTGGCCGACGTGCTCGGTTCGGACCATGCCCCGCATACGCGCGAGGAAAAGGACCATCCCTATCCGCAAAGCCATTCGGGCATGACCGGCGTGCAGACGCTGGTGCCCACCATGCTCGACCACGTCAATGCCGGGAAACTGAGCCTGCAGCGCTTCGTGGACATGACCAGCCACGGTCCCAACCGGCTGTTCGGCATCGCGGGCAAGGGGCGGATCGCCGTGGGCTACGATGCCGATCTCACCATCGTCGATCTCAAGCGCCGCGAGACGATCACCAATCAATGGGTGAAGAGCCGCGCCGGCTGGACGCCCTATGACGGGGTGAGCGTGACCGGCTGGCCTGTGGGCACCGTCGTGCGCGGGCACAGGGTGATGTGGGAGGGCGAATTGGTGACCCCCTCACAGGGCCGGCCGATGCGCTTCCTCGAAGCGCTGTAGCGTTGGAAATGGTGGGGTTGTCGAAGAATCCCTGCTTTCTCCTCCGGAGGAAGAGGGGTGCTTGCCGAGGCTTCGGGGCGGGTTTTGGGCCGAGGCGATAGCGGCGGGATGGATTGCCGGGACAAGCCCGGCAATGACGGAGGTGGAGGGTGAGGCGTTTTTACCTCTCCCGTGGAGATGTCGTTGCGGCGCGCCGGGTAAGGGGGCCTTGGGGCTGGTATTTGTCGGGAGAACCCCTTGTAACTTGACGTTGCCGCTCGCTGGCGGATCATCAGGTGCGGTGAGCCGCAGCCGGACACGAACCCACCACTCCGTCACCACCGGGCTTGTCCCGGTGGTCCATGGGATTTTGAGATACCCCATGGATTGCCGGGACAGGCCCGGCAATGACGGAGGTGGAGGGTGGGGAGCCTTCACCTCTCCTGTGGAGATGTCGTTGCGGCGCGCCGGGTGAGGGGGCCTTGGGGCTGGTATTTGCCGGAAGAACCCCTTGTAACTTGACGTTGCCGCTCACTGGCGGATCATCAAGTGCGGTGAGCCGCAGCCGGACAGGAACCCCACCACCCCGTCACCACCGGGCTCGTCCCGGTGGTCCAGGCGATGCCGAAGCACCCCATGGATTGCCGGGACGAAGCCCGGCAATGACGGAAGTGGAGGGTGGGGAGTTTCACCTCGTTCTTGGGCACCGTCTCACTCAGGGGGAGAAGGAGGGCGGGCCCTCTGGTTTTGTTGCTATCCGCGATGTCATTTCCGCGAAAATCCGCGATGTCATTCCCACGAAAGTGGGAACCTCCGTTTCAGGCCACAAGGCACAAACCCCACCACCCCGTCACCACCGGGCTTGTCCCGGTGGTCCAGGCGATGCCGAGGTACCCCATGGATTGCCGGGACAAGCCCGGCAATGACGGAGGTGGAGGGTGGGGAGTTCACCGCGGAGGTGGAGGGTGGGGAGTTTTTGAGAGGGAGAGGGGCGTGTGCCGAGGCCTTGCGGCAGGCTTGAGTCGTGTTGATAGCGGCGGGATGGATTGCCGGGACGAAGCCCGGCAATGGCGGAGGGGCCGGGCCCTATTGCAGGATGCGTTCGAGGTTGTATTCGCCGTTGCGGATGCGGTCGGGGAGTTGGGCGACGAGGTCGGCGGTGGCTTCGTCGCCGTGCAGGCGCACGAAAGTGGCCAGGGCCGCGAAGAGCGAGGCATGGGCCAGGGCGGCGCTTTCCAGGCCGTCTTCTTCGGCGCTGTTCCAGGCCTCGGCCAGGTATTCGAGGGCGAGCTGGCGTTCCGCCTGGCTGCGGTCGAACGGGCCGATGCCGGAAGCCGGCGCGAAAGTGGGCTTGGTGGTGCTCATGGATTTTGCCTTAACATGCAGCCGGCATGGCTGGCGCGGGGGAAGTAACCCGAAGGTTAACGCCCGGTAGGCAATTCTACGGAGCGCCCCGGATGGGAAGCGCCGGCCCTATTCGGCAAAGCGCGTATGGATGCCACGGGCCAGCTTTTCGCCCTCGACCAGGAGCCGCGCCAGGGCCTCGCGCGAGGCGGGGGTGCAGGTGTGGTGGAAGCGGGCGAAGGCTTCGTAGCCGCCATTGAAGGCCCCGGCCAGGCGCTGCCGACGATCCTCGTCGGGCTCGTCCAGTGCGATCAGTTCGGCCATCTGCGCCCGCCAGTCCTCGTTGCCGTCGCGGCAGAGCGGCTGGAGGTAGTAAAGGCTCCCCATGATCTCGGCGAGCCGCTCCATCTGCTTCTGGTAGGGCGGGTCGATGGCCAGGGCCGGCTGGACGAGAAGGAGAGCAAGAAGTCCGCCGCAAAGCCAGCGGATTGCTGAGGATGTGCGGCGTTCGCGGCCCGCACCCGCCAGAGGGAGGCTTGAGGGGAAATGACCGGGTGCCCCGATCCGTCCGCGATTGCTGCGATGGCAAGGCAAGATCACATCGTTTCCTTCGTCAGCGGCCGGCAGCCCGGGCGATCGAGCCCGATGGGCCGTGGCGTTACCAGCTCAGATCGAGAATCTTGAAGCACTCCCGGATCACCTCGTCGAGACGGGACGTGGTCCTGAGGGCCGGAAGCATGCCGGGGTCGGCCCATTTGTGATCGCCGATCTCGTCGGAGGGGCGCAGGAGGCCGGAAAAATCCTGGGTGGCGAAGACAGCGAGGCGATAGGCGCCGTCGCGGCCCAGTGCCTGCACCAGGGCCAGCCGGGGATTGCGGATGACCAGGCCCAGTTCTTCCTCGATCTCGCGGACGGCGCATTGCTCGGCGCTTTCCCCCGGCTCCATGCTGCCGCCGGGAAAGGTCCACAGGTTCTGGTAGGGCGCATAGGCGCGCTTGATGAGCAGCACCTGGCCGTTGCGCACGAGGGCGACGCTGGCGGCATTGGGTTGGTCGGTCATTTGGGCCCGGATTTGCGATTCGGTCATTTGATGACTAGTTCTACCCCGAAACCCGCATCCATGCGCGGCGTCATTGCCGCGCATGGATGCGGCCGCAAAACAGGCCTTCAAAAGCCGAGATGGATCATGTGCGGACGCTATGCCTCGACCCTGCCGCCCGAAATGATGGCGCAGCTTTTCCGGCTCCTCAACAGCATCGAGACGGTGCCGCGCTATAATGTGGCGCCGACCCAGCCCATCGTGGCCATCTGGGAAGCCGAAGCCCGGCGGGAAGCGCATTTCGCGCGCTGGGGGCTGGTGCCGGGCTGGGTGAAGGATCCGCGCGACTTTCCGCTGCTTATCAATGCCAGGGCCGAAAGCATGGCAGACAAACCGGCCTTCCGCGATCCGCTCAAGCATGGGCGCTGCATCGTGCCGGCCAGCGGCTATTATGAATGGCATACCGGGCCGGACAGGAAGAAGCAGCCCTATTACATCACTCGCGCCGATGGCCAGCCCCTGGCGCTGGCCGGGCTCTATGCCACCTGGATGGGGCCGAATGGCGAGGAAATCGACAGCGTCGCCACCATTACCGTGCCGGCCAATGGGCAATTGTCGGCGATCCATCATCGCATGCCCATGATCCTGCCCGATGCCGAAGCGCAGGACGCCTGGCTCGACGTGCGGCAGGTGCGGGCGCGCGAGGCCGCGCAACTGGCCCTGCCGCTGGAGGATGGGGCGCTGCGTTTCCATCCCGTCTCCACCAGGGTCAATTCGGCGCGGGACGACGATCCGGGCCTGATCGCGCCGGTGACGCCGGAAAAGCCGGCGCCGGTGGAACGGAAAAAGCCGGAGAATGGCGGGCAGATGGATTTGTTCTAGGGGGCGCTGGAGCGTTCCCGCAGAACAAACGGGAAAAGGCTTCAGACCCCGATCTCGAAATAGCCCAGGGCGTCGCCGATGGCGTCTTCCTCGTAACCGAGATGGGAAAGCAGCACCGTTTCGAGGGTGCGGAAGATTTCGGCGGCGGCGGCGAAATTTTCGGGGCCCGGCGCATCGGCCAGCGCGATGAGGGCGTCGATGAGGCGTTCGAGAAGCTGGTGGACGACCACATGCTCGGCCTGCAACCGCTCGGCAATGGCCTTGAAGGCGGGACCTTGCGCGGCCAGGCCCGGAAAGATCATCTGGTCCTCGATGGAATGATGGCCATGCACGAATTGGCAATATTGCCCGCACAGCGTGCCGAAGCGGCGATAATTCGAGATCATGGCGAGATCGGCGGTTTCGGCCTTGACCTCCTCCGCGCTGGCCTTGCCGGCGGCGGCGCGTTCGATGAGGCGGCCGAGCACCACCATGTTGTCGCGCAGGTGATCGTGGATCAGCCTGAGATGCTCGCCGGGCAGGCGCTGCCGGTCGGTGACGCCTTCGAGCCGGGGAATGGCGGGGCGGGTGGAATCGTCGAGGAACTGGATATCTTTCAAAAGCATGGGCCAGAGATGGGCGCTGCGCGGGACGGGCGCAAGAACGCACATCGAGGGAACCGGGCCAGCCCGCCGGCAAAGCTCAGCCCAGCATCTTTCCCGGATTGAGGATGCCGCGCGGATCGAGGGCCGCCTTGATGGCGCGCATCATTTCGAGCGCCACCGGGTCCTTGACCTTTTTGAGCAGGTCCACCTTGAGCTGGCCGATGCCGTGTTCGGCCGAAACCGAGCCGCCCAGGCGCAGCACCACCTCATAGACGATGTCGTGCATGGGCTCGTCATAGCGGGCCATGAAGGCCTTGGGATCGGCGCCGGGGGGCATGGAGAAATTGTAATGGATATTGCCGTCGCCCATATGCCCGAAAGGCACCGGGCGGATGCCGGGGCAGAGCTTTTCGGCGGCCGCGTTGCCCTCGGCGATGAGATGGGGCACGGCGGCGATGGGCACCGAGACATCGTGCTTGATCGAGGCGCCCTCGCGGCTCTGGCATTCGCTCATCTGCTCGCGGAAGGCCCACATGCGGATGCGCTCGGAAAGCGATTCGGCAAGGGTGGCGTCGCTGATGAGCGCCTGCTCGAAGGCCGTTTCCAGCACGGCTTGCAGGGTGCCCGGTTCGATGCCGTCCATGCGGGTCAGCTCGATAAGGCCGTACCAGGGCGAAAAGCCGGCGGTGGGATCGGCGTCGAGCATATGGTGGCGAAGCTGGATGTCGAGCCCGATATGGGGAATAAGCTCGAAGGCGTTGAGGCGGCCGCCGACACGCGCGCGCAGGAGCTGGAACAGGGCCAGCGCCGCCTCGGGCGAGGCGAGGTTGACGAGGGCCGTCTCGTGGTCCCGGGGCAGGGGATAGAGCTTGAGGCTGGCCGCCGTGATGATGCCCAGCGTGCCCTCGGCCCCGACCAGCAAATCCTTGAGATCGTACCCGGTATTGTCCTTCTTGAGGGCATTGAGGCCCTGGTAGAGCCGGCCATCGGCCAGCACCGCCTCGACCCCCATGGTCAATTCGCGCGCATTGCCATAGGCCAGCACGTTGACCCCGCCGGCATTGGAGGAGAGCACGCCCCCGATGCGGGCCGAACCCTGCGAGGCGAGCCAGAGCGGGAATATCGTGCCGGCCGCCTCGGCGGCCTTGTGCGCGTTTTCGAGAATGGTGCCGGCCTCGGCCACCATGACGCCGGCGGCACTGTCGATGGAGCGGATGCGGTCGAGCCGCGCCAGGCTCACGATGACCTCGTCGCCCCGCAGCGGCACCTGCGCGCCGACTAGGCCGGTATTGCCGCCCTGGGGGATGATGCCGACGCGGCTTTCGTGCGCCCAGCGCAGAATCGCCTGGATGGCGGCGATGTCGGGCGGGACGACCACCGCGGCGGCCGGCTGGTGGAAGCGCTTGCGCGGCTCGTTGAGCCAGGCGCCCATCCGCGCCGGGTCGCCGATCACGGCATCGCTGCCGACCATGGCGGAAAGGGCGTCTTGGATCTCGGAGGCGGAAAGGGACATGGAAAACCGGCCTTGGGCATCTGTGGCAGAGGGTGGTGCGCTTGCCGCGCCGGGCTTGCATGTGCCACAACCGGGCAAACGACTCCAGCAAGGGAAATCCAACAATGGCCACTGGATTGATGGCAGGCAAGCGCGGGCTCATCATGGGCCTCGCCAATAACCGCTCGATCGCCTGGGGCATCGCCAGGCAATTGCACGCCCAGGGCGCCGAACTCGCCTTTTCCTATCAGGGCGAAGCCCTCAAGCGCCGGGTCGAACCCCTGGCCGCCGAAGTGGGCTCGGATTTCCTTGTCGAATGCGACGTGACCGACGAAGCGGCCATGGACGAAACCTTCCGCCAGATCAAGGACAGGTGGGGCAAGCTCGATTTCGTGGTCCACGCCATCGGCTTTTCCAACAAGGACGAGCTGGAAGGCCGCTATATCGAAACCAGCCGCGACAATTTCGCGCTGACCATGGACATTTCGGTCTATTCCTTCACCGCCGTGGCCAGGCGCGCCGAAGCGCTGATGAGCGAAGGCGGGGCGCTTCTGACGCTGACCTATTACGGCGCGGTCAAATATGTGCCCAATTACAACGTCATGGGCGTGGCCAAGGCCGCCCTGGAAGCCTCGGTGCGCTATCTCGCCGTCGACCTGGGCAAGAAGGGCATTCGCGTCAACGCCATCTCGGCCGGCGCCATCAAGACCCTCGCCGCTTCCGGTATTTCGGGCCTGCGCGACATGCTGCACTGGCAGGAAGCCAATTCGGCCCTGCGCAAGAATGTCGATATCGAGGATGTCGGGGGGGCGGCGACCTACCTGCTCTCGGACCTGGCCGGCGGCGTGTCGGGCGAAATCCATTATGTCGACGCCGGCTTCAATGTCGTGGGCATGAAACTGCTCGACGACGCGGCGGAACAGGCGGACGCCTGAACAATGCGCCAAGGCTGAACCGGCTCAATCTTCTTGCACAAGGACGCGCCCCTGGCGCGCGGGACGCTCATGACTGCCCCTCTATGGCCGGACTTTTACTTTGCCCGGCACGGCGAAACCGACTGGAACCGCGAACAGCGCTATCAAGGCAGCCGCGACATTCCGCTCAATCGCACCGGCCAATTGCAGGCCGATGCCAATGGGCTGCTGCTGCGTGAGCTTTTGCAGCGGGACGGGGTGGAGCCGGCCTCGCTCAAATGGTTCGCCTCGCCCCTCAGCCGGGCGGCCGAAACCATGGACCGCATGCGCGCCGCCTTCGCGGTGGACCTGCCTCCGGTCGTCCACGATCCGCGCCTCATCGAGATTTCCTTCGGCAATTTCGAGGGGCGGCTGCATGCCGAAATCGCCCGCGAACACGCCGCCCTGGCCCCCGGCGAGCGGGACGACGGCTATTGGGCTTTCCGCCCCGAAGGAGGCGAGAATTACGACGACGTGGCGGCCCGGCTTCTCGATTTCGCGCGGGAATTGACTGACCACGCCGTGGTGGTGGCCCATGGCGGCGTGTTGCGCGTGCTGCGGCACCTGGTGGAGGGGACCTCGCGGCGCGACGTGCTCAACTGGCCGCCGCCGCAAGGCGTCATCGCCCATTTCGCCGGCGGCCGCATGGTGCTCCATTCGGCGCAGAACACCTGGGACGAAACCGTTCGCTGAGCCCGCTGGTTGTTGCGGGCGCCATTCGGGCTTATGTTTTCATGCATGAGCTGCCATGGAGGCGCCCGTGAACGAGATCAAGAAAAGCAGTTTATTCCGCTCCCATGGTAGCCAGGCCATCAGGGTGCCGCAGGGATTCGAGCTGCCGGGCACGGAAATCATCGTGACCCGGGAAGGGCATCGCCTCATTATCGAACCGGCCCAGTCGGCGGAAGCCCCAAAAAGCTGGGCCGAAGTGCTGGATCGGATGGAGACGATCGACGTCGACTGGCCGGATGTGGACGAGGGCCTGCTTCCGCTGGATGACGTAGAGCTTTGAGCCGCCTCCAGTTGATGCTCGACACCAATATCGTCTCGGATTTCATGCGCTATCCGACCGGGCGCGTGAGCGAGCGTCTGCGCCAATACGCGGTGGGGAGCGTCGGCATTTCCGTCATCGTGCTCTGCGAACTTCGATTCGGTATTGCGCGGGTCGGTTCCGAGCGCTTGCGGCGCCAGGTGGATTGGGCTCTCGGTTTTCTCGATGTCGTGCCGCTCGAGGCTCCTGCCGATCAACTCTATGCCAAAATCCGGGCGGACCTGGCGCGGCGGGGCAAGCTTATAGGCCCCAACGACCTCTTCATTGCCGCTCACGCCCTGGCGCTCGATCTGGTGCTGGTGACCGGCAATATCGGGGAATTTTCCCGCGTGCCGGGGCTGGCGGTGGAGAACTGGCTCGATTGACCTGACGCCCCTTCCTGCTAGAACGCGGGCCAGTAACGGGGTTGCGCCATGTCTTTCAATACGTTCGGGCATCTTTTCCGGTTCACGACCTGGGGCGAGAGCCATGGGCCGGCCTTGGGGGTAGTGGTGGATGGCTGTCCGCCGGGCCTTGTCCTCACCCCTGAAATGATCCAGCGCGACCTCGACCGCCGCAAGCCCGGACAATCGAAATTCACCACGCAGCGGCGCGAGGCCGATGCGGTGAAAATCCTGTCCGGCGTGTTCGAGGACGAGCGCAGCGATGGGCCGCGCACCACCGGTACGCCGATTTCGCTGTTGATCGAAAATACCGACCAGCGCTCGAAGGATTATTCGGAAATCCGCGACAAATATCGGCCTGGCCACGCCGATTACACCTATGACCAGAAATATGGCATCCGCGATTATCGCGGCGGCGGGCGTACCTCGGCGCGCGAAACGGCGGCGCGGGTGGCCGCCGGCGCGGTGGCCCGGCAGGTGCTGGACGGCGTCACCATCCGCGCCAGCCTGGTGCAGGTGGGGCCGCACAAAATCGATTACGGCAATTTCGATTGGGACCAGGTGGGACAGAACCCGTTCTTTTGTGCCGACGCCCGGGCGGCCGAGCGCTGGGCCGATTACCTCGATGGGTTGCGCAAGAGCGGCAATTCGGCCGGGGCGGTGATCGAGGTGGTGGCCGAGGGCGTGCCGGCCGGCTGGGGCGCGCCGATTTATGGCAAGCTGAGCGCGGACCTGGCCTCGGCCATGATGAGCATCAATGCGGTCAAGGCCGTGGAGATCGGCGCCGGCTTCGAGGCTGCGGGCCTGACCGGCGTGGACAATGCCGACCAGATGCGGGCCGGGCCCGAAAGGCCTTATTTCCTGTCCAACAATGCTGGGGGCATCCTGGGGGGCATCTCCAATGGCGATCCGGTCGTGTGCCGCTTCGCGGTCAAGCCGACCTCGTCCATCCTGACGCCGCGCCAGACGGTGACGACGGCCAACCGGGACACCGATATCGTCACCAAGGGCCGGCACGACCCCTGCGTGGGCATTCGCGCCGTGCCGGTGGGCGAGGCGATGATGGCCCTGGTGCTGGCCGATCACAAATTGCGCCATCGTGGCCAGACCGGGCGCGAGGGGGCGGTCGGATTCGCGCGGGATTAGAGCGTTTCGCGTCCTTGCGGAATCGATGAGCGCTCCTTCTCCCTGAGGAACGGCGAGAGGGCTTCAGACCGGCGCCAGCCTGGTGCCGAATAGGCCCCGCGTGACCCTGATTTCGCCCCGCGCCTCGAGATATTCGACATGGGCCATCATGGTGAGGCCTGCGGCGCGGCGGATTTTCGCCGGCTGGCTGGGATAGATGGCGGCGACGACGGCAGCGATGCCGCGCGCGCCATTGGCGACGGCATGGAGAAGCTGGGCATTGCGCAATTGGCGATGGGCCTTGAGGGCGGCGGCATGGGCCGGACCATCGGCGATGGGGCCGCCATGGGCGGGCAGATAGCGCGAGAAGGGCAGGGCGATGAGTTTGTCGAGCGAGGCCAGGTAATCGGCCATCGATCCATCGGGCACCGCGACCAGGGTGGAGTTCCAGCCCATGACATGATCGCCGCTGAGGAGAATGTCGGTGCCCTCGACCCCGAAAGCGAGATGATTGGCGCAATGGCCGGGCGTGGCATGGACGCTGAGGGCGATGTCACCGGCCCGGATGCTCTCGCCATCCCCAAGCACGCGGTCGGGCACCAGATCCCAATCGGCGGAGCGGCGGAGGCGATTGTGCTCGAAGCGGCGCAGGGGGCGCGAAAGCCGGTGCCGGCCGCCGAACCAGAGCGGTGCCGCCAGGCTTCGGGCCCAATATGCAGCCGAGGCACTGTGATCGCGGTGGGTATGGGTGAGCAGCACCGCCGCGACCGGGCGGGCGCCGATGACGGCGCGGAGCGCGGCGGCATGCGCGGCATTTTCGGGGCCGGGATCGAGCAGCACCAGCCGCTCGTGGCCCAGGATGAAGGTATTGGTGCCGGTAAAGGTATAGGCCGAGCCATTGGGGGCGGTGACGCGGACGATGCCCGGGCCCGCCACCACCGGCCGGCCGGTCATGGGCTGGAAATTCCTGTCATAGTCGGGTTGCGAGGAAGGACTTGCCATTGCACCGCCGGTCACGAAAAAGTAAGAAGCGAAGGCCTGAACTTAAGGCGTGCCGCTGCGGCGCGCCGGTTCGACCAAGCATGGAAGGTATGAAATGGCCGTGACTTTGACCACGCCCAACACGCTTCTGGGCGTGTTCCAGCCCAAGGGCGACGCCGCCAAACTGGCGACCAACCTCGCAACCGTCGTGCTGGGCACGCTGCTCATCACCATTGCCGCCAAGATCAACGTACCGGTCTGGCCCGTTCCCGTCACCTTGCAGAGCTTTGCCATTGCCGCCCTCGCTGCCGCTTTCGGCGCGCGAATCGGCGTGGCCACCGTGGCGCTCTATCTCATGGAAGGGGCCTTCGGCCTGCCGGTCTTCGCCACGGGTGGCGGGCTGGCCTATCTCGCCGGTCCCACCGGTGGTTTCCTCGTCGGCTTCCTCGCCCAGGCCGCCATTATCGGCTATGCCGCCGACCGGGGCGCCTCGACCCGGCCGCTGACGCTGTTCGGCGCCATGCTGGTGGCCACGGCCGTGCTCTATGGGCTGGGCTTTGCCTGGCTGGTGGCCATGGCCGGCATCGCTTCCTGGGTGGACCAGAACAATGTGATCGCTTCGGCCTTTGCCGGTGCCGTCCAGCCCTTCATCGTCTGGGACCTGCTGAAGATGGCCCTGGCGGCGCTGACCGTGACGGGGCTCTGGGAAGTGTTCGCCGCCCGCCGGTGAACCAGTCCATCGCCATGATTTCAGGGGCCGGCCTTCGGGTCGGCCCTTGTCGTTGAAGCGTGCCGCTTGAGAAAATGGACGGTTTCGACCTCGTCGCCGTCCAGCCCCTCGACCGGGCGCAGCCGGCCCGAGCGATGGAGGGCGCCGGCCTGCCAATCGGCCAATATGGCAGGATGGATATAGCCCTGACGGCAAACAGCGCGGGTATTGCCCAGTTTCGCGGCCACCGCATCGATCGCGCCATTGAGGGCCCGGGCGCGCCCAGCCGCACTTTCGGGCAGCGGCAGATCGGCCAGCAGGCCGAAGGCGCGCACGCTGCCGGCCCAGGTGCGGAAATGTTTCGAGGTGAAATCGGGGCCGGCATGGGCGGCGATATAATCGTTGACCTCGCGCGATGTGATGGCGTGGCGCGCGCCCTCATCTTCATATTGGAACAGGTGCTGGCCGGGCAGATCCTGCAAGGCGCGCAGGACGCGGGCAATGCGGCGGTCGGCCAGGCCCAGGTTCCATTGCTTGCCCGATTTGCCGCGAAAGCGGAACCGCAGCGTCTCCCCGGTGATTTCGAGATGGCGCTGGCGCAATGTGGTGAGGCCGAAACTGCGATTGTCGCGCGCATAGGCGGGATTGCCGACCCGAATGAGGCTGTTGTCGAGCAGCCAGACGATGGACGCGACCACGCGCGGGAACCCCAGGCGGTGCCGCCGCAGATCGGCATCGACCTGGGCCCGCAGCGCCGGCAGGGCGGCGGCGAAATCGGCCAGCATGTGGAATTTCGTGGCGCTGCGCCGCGCCGTCCAATCAGCATGATAGCGGTATTGCTTGCGGCCCCGCTCGTCCCGTCCGGTCGCCTGGATATGGCCGCGCGGGTCGCGGCAAATCCACACCGCGCGCCAGGCCGGGGGAATGGCCAATGCCTTTATGCGGGCCAGATCGCCGAGCCCGGGCCTATTGCCCGCCGCATCGGCATAGGCAAAGCCCCGGCCGCGCCGCAGGCGCCGCCAGCCGGCATCCTCGTCGCAGGAAAAACGCAGCGCGGCGGACGGTGCGATCTCGTCGGCCCGCATCCGGTCGCATTGGGGCAGGGCATGGCGCATGCGCATTCTCCATCGGCCTTCGCTTCCCAATGCCCGCCTTGCGGCGCCGGTTCCCGGACAAACGAAACCCCGGCCTTTTGCAAGGCCGGGGCTCGATTGGTCGGAGTAGCGTGATTCGAACACGCGACCCCCTGCTCCCGAAGCAGGTGCCAGAAGAGAAAAACCCGGAAAGCCGGGCTTTTTGCTTTCGGAAATGCCCTGATAGTCCGCTTTTGTTCCGCTAACCCTGTCGGTGGCCTGTCGGTGGAAATCGAACTTCTGCACGCGTCTGCCGGTCAGCGCGGGGGCAATACCAAGATAACGCTCGGGAGCAAAAGTGCACGGCCTGTGCTTTAATCCGATCGTTAACCGCGAAGATCGGTTCTAGAATTCGCCGATTGGCCAGTGCTCAGACCGTGTGGTGGTGGCCAAGGGTGAGTCTTCAGTGTCTGCTAGGCGCCCCATTCCGGCCGTTCAACGAAACGTCGCGTGCTCCCAAAAGCGGACACCGCCGGACCGCTGGCTCAACGACCAGATGGGGGTGGGTAGCGGACTGTCGGCTTCCAATCGAAATGCTCTGGACCGTGCCGCAGGGGTTCACCCACGCGCCACGAACTCCGAAAGCCTCGCAGAGCATCTTCTTGGATGTACAATTGAAGGCGTTGAGCGTCCCACTCTGGTCTCAATTTCTCCAAATCTGACCCTTCTGCGGATTGAGGCATCGCGTCAGCCTCCTGATCGTGGTTACGATGTTGCAGGCATGATGGCATAGCCTCTTATCGCCCTCAGGGCACGGAAGCTCTCATGCAAGGTGCTGCGCTTCGAATTGGCCACGCTGCGGCAGGACCGCGGCACCCATCGAGGGCATGCTGGTGGTGGCCGGAAGCCCGAGTAAGGACGCCCGGCGTAACGGTCGCAGGCTGCTGACATGGGCTGGCATAATGGTGATGCATGGTCTTTTGAACGGCTGCGCTGGTGCCGCCAGGAGAGGACCAATGACCAATATCGATCGCCGCACATTTACCAGTTCTGCCATTGCCCTCCTCGCCGCGGCCGGCCTCGGCTCGGGTTCCGCCATGGCACAATCGAGCCTCACCAAGCCACAGCCGACACGCATCGCCATTCCCGAACGCGAACTGGCTGACCTGAAAGAGCGGCTGCGCTCGGCCCGCTGGCCGGTCGAGGTCGATCCTGGCCAGTGGACCCGTGGCGTGCCGCAGGACTATATGCGCCGCGTCGTCGATTACTGGGCCAACAGCTTCGACTGGCGCGCCATCGAAGACCAGCTCAACCAGTATGAGCAGGTCAATTTCGAGCATGAGGGCCAAGTGCTGCATGCTTTCCACGTGCGCTCCGCCCGGCCCGACGCCATTCCGTTGGTGCTGATCCACGGTTGGCCCAGTTCGGCGGTGGAATATCTCAAGGTCATCGAGCCGCTAACCAATCCCGCCGTGGGACGGGCCTTCCACCTAGTCATCCCCAGCCAGCCGGGCTTCGGTCTGTCGCCTGCCTCGACCCAGGTCGGCTGGACCTCGGTCAAGACGGCCCAGGCGATTGCTGGGTTGATGGCCGACCTGGGCTATGAGCGCTACGCCATTCACGGCAGCGACATGGGCGCCGATGTCGCCGGGCAGCTCGACCAGGTCAGCGCCGGCAGGGTCATCGGGGTGCACCTGGCGACCGATACCGACACCATCGTGGCGGTAGCCTCGTTCATGGGCGCGGACCTTTCGGCCAATACGGTGCTCAACGATGACCAGAAGGCCCGAGTCGGGGCCAAGTTTGCCGCCTTGCCCGACGACATGGGCTATATCGGCATCCAGTCCACGCGACCCATAACGCTGGGCTATGCTCTGCACGATTCGCCGATCGGCCAGCTCGCCTGGATCGTCGAGAAATTTTATGCCTGGACCAATCCGAGCAAGGTCCTGCCCGAAGACGCCGTCGATCTCGATCAGCTGCTGACCAATGTCACGCTCTATTGGTTCGGCGGCGGTGGTGCGGCCTCCGCAAACGCGGTCTATGAAAGCATGAAGGTCATGGGCTGGTCGCCGCCGACCGACACGCCGCAGGGCGCTTCCGCCTTCAACGCCGACGATCTGGCCCGGCCACTCTTCGACCCCGAAGCCAGTTTGCTGTTTTGGCGCGAGCATGCCGAGGGCGGCCATTTCCCAGCTATGGAAGAGCCCGAGCTCCTGGCCAGCGATATCAGGGACTTCTTCACCAGCCTCGCCGGCTGACGGCTGACGGCTGGGGCCAGCGGGCGGGGCTTGGCAAAGCCAGGCTCCGCCTTGCAGTGATCCCGCCATGAACACTATCCGCTCCGACACCGTCACCCGCCCATCCGCCAGCATGCACGCGGCCATTGCCGCTGCCGAGGTTGGCGATGACGTGTTCGGCGACGACCCGACGGTCAACCTCCTGGAGCAACGCATGGCCGCGATGTTGGCCAAGGACGCCGCCATCTTCGTGCCCTCTGTCACCGCCGAGGGCGTGGAGACTGCCGAGCAGCGGGCCTTCCTCCAAAACCCAGGCTGCGCCGAGTTGCAGGGCTACTTGCTTGCGCGGCCCCAAGCCGAAGATGGGCTGAGGCCATGACGCTTGTGCACGGACAGTTGGGTAGTTGCGGCGAGAGAGTACTAGACGCTCGCACCACTTGAATTGGGTGGCTGTCTGGCGGAAGTGGGGTGGTTTGCGGACTGGCAGCTTTCGGCAATGCACTGCCACAAACGAGCACTGCAGGGTCCCAGCCACAACAGATTGCCAGTTGCACACATTCCGCTACATTAGCGGAGCTGCGCTACTGGCGATTGAGGTGGATACCACCGGGGAACGCAGCTTAGCCGCCGCTCGCCTGGGCATTCTCAACCCTTGGAGGATGCTATGTTGCAGGTTGCTATTTACGTCTTTGATGGAATTACTGCCCTCGACGCTGTGGGACCATTCGAGTCCATTTCCCGCAGCAAAGAAGTTCAGGTCACCTTTGTGGGCAGACAAGCTGGAGCTGTGCGGACGGGGAACAAGGCGCTGGCTCTCGTAGCAGATAAGGGCATTGATGACGTTCGATCCGCGAATGTTCTGATAGTGCCAGGCGGGGGGGCTCCAGGTCTTGATGACGCAATTTCTGATCCGGTTCTGCATGCATGGATCAAGGAAATTGACGCCACCACTTCTGTGACCTGTTCAGTATGCACCGGCGCTCTAATTTTGGGAGCCGCCGGGCTTCTAGAGGGTCGCACAGCTTCAACCCATTGGCGAGCAAAAGCGGGGCTAGCCCGATATGGTGCAACATGTTCATCAAAGCGCATCACCCGCGACGGTAAGTATCTAACCAGTGCGGGCGTCTCCGCAGGTATCGACTTGGGTCTGACACTTTGCGGGAACCTATTGGGGGTCGAACTCGCCGAGGCAATTGAATTGAGTATGCAATATGACCCAACGCCGCCCTTCGGAACTGGTAATCCCGAACCTCATGCAACCCCCGCGCGCGTCAGAATGATAGAGCAAATGCTCCGCTGAGACGTAAGCGCTGTCCCACCCCCATCTTCTGCCATGCTGTGAGCCATGAGATTGCGCACTGATTGATGTCAGTGCGGGAGTTTCTCCATGGACGCTCCAATGGAGCTTCTCACAAGTGGCGGGAGGCGGCGTCGCAATCGGCAGTGGCCTGATGAGGTGAAGGCGCGGATTGTCGCCGAGACGTTGCGACCGGGGGCGACCGTCAGTGAAGTTGCGGATCGGCATGGGCTGCAGGCCAACCATGTCTCCTCTTGGCGAACCCTTGCGCGGAACGGGAAACTGGTGCTGCCGGCACCAGAGGATGCGGTGGAGTTTGCGACGCTGATGGTCGATCCCGTTGATGAGGCACTTGCGGCGGCGGAGCCGGCGGTATCGGCTGGGCCGGAGGTCGTTGTGGGTTCAGTGACCATCCGGCTGGAGCCAGGCGCTTCGGCGGCCCGGATTGCCTCGGTGAGGCAAAGCCGTCCACATGGCGCTGTTCAACAAGCGGGAGCAAGGCCATGAAAGTAAGCGCCACGCCGTCCCCCTAGTGCCGTAGACGGTCCATATGGCAGCCAGCCTTTCCTCGTGAACAGTATCCATCGCCAGGGGATCAGGACACTCGCGACCGTCATGACCCAGGATGGCCTGGTGGAAGGCTATGAATGGGCGGAGAAAAAAATCCTCGCGGTGCAATGGCACCCGGAGGAACTGATACACCTTGCGTCGCACCAGGCGCTGTTTTCGACCTGGCTGTCGTAGGGCCAACGCGCTTTCAGCTCGGCTCCTGCAAGACGAGGTCGCTGAGCTGCACCGCATCTTCGTCGCCGACGACCGACACCGGTGCGCTGGTGCCAAGATCGAAAGTTTGTTTTTCCTCGACGGGAAGGCCTTCGCGCTGGCTGAGCCGGAAGCCGACATAGCAGATCAGTGCGACCTGGATCAGGGCATTGGCGAGGAAAAAGCCTGGCTGTCCCAAAAACTCGACGCTCGCCGAGGACAGGAGCGGGCCGATGGTCGAGCCGATGCCGTTGAGCAGCAGGAGGCCGGCAGAAATTTCGACATAGTCCGAGCGGTCGGCAAAGTCGAAGACGTGCGCGGCGGCAATCGCATAGGCCGGCAGGAGGCCGGCCCCGAAGGCGGCCCCAAGCGCAAACCACGCCAGGCTGGTTTCCGTGGTCATCCAGAGCGCGGCGCCGACCACCGTACAGAGCAGCGCCAGGCCGATCAGAACCTTGCGGCGATCGATGCGGTCGGAAATCTTGCCGGCTGGGAGCTGTGCCAGTGCGCCGCCGATCACGGCCGCACTCATGAACCAGGCCGCATCCCCGATCGTGCCGCTGAACATATTGGCATAGGCCGGAGCCAGCGCCCAGAACGAGCCCGTCGCCATGCCGATGAGGAAAATTGCCACCGTGCCGGTCGGAGACAGGCGGAACATGCGCATGGGCCGGAACCGCACGACAGTGATCGGAGGCGGCTGGCTGGACCGTGTCATGACGATCGGAACCGCCGCCAGGGAGACGAGGACCGAGGCGATGGAAAACAGAATGAAGGACGAGGGTTGGAACAGCGTCACCATCATCTGGCCGACGGTGATGACGGTGAAGTTGACCGTCACATAGGTGGAAATCAGCGCGCCGCGCGTTTCGTTGGTAGCCTGATCGTTGAGCCAGCTTTCAACGACGAGATACAGCCCCGCGAGGCAGAAGCCGGTGATCAGGCGCAGCACGATCCAGACGCTCGCATCGACGGCCATAGGATAGCCCAGAGCCGCTGCCGAGGCGATGGCCACAAGCGCTGCGAAGGTGCGAATATGGCCCACCCGCATGATCATAGACGGCGTAAAGGTGCAGCCAAGCACGAAGCCGAAGAAATAGCCCGAGCCGAGCAGGCCGATTTGCAATGCGCTGAAGCCTTCGATACCCCCGCGAATGGGCAGCAGCATTAACTGCAGACCATTGCCCATGATCAGGAAGGCGACACTCAGCAGGATCGAGAAGGCCGCCACGATCGGCGCAGGCTTGGCAATGGCATTCACGTCAGTCGGCTCCTGTGGCTGGCGCGATGGGCTTGGGCTGGGCTGGTGCCGTTAGTCAAGCACCGCCTTGAGGAATTCGCGGGTGCGCTCTTCGTTCGGGTTGGCGAACAAATCCTCGGGCGCGCCTTCTTCGCGGATGCGCCCCTGATCAAAGAAACAGACGCGGTCTGAAATTTCACGCGCAAAGCGCATTTCATGTGTGACCAGCAACATGGTCAGATCATGTTCCTCGGCCAGCTTTCCGATGACATTGAGCACTTCCCCTACCAATTCCGGGTCGAGCGCCGATGTGGGTTCGTCAAAAAGCAGGACATTGGGCCGCATGGCGAGCGCCCGTGCAATACCGACGCGCTGCTGCTGCCCGCCTGAAAGCTGGTGCGGATATTTGCCGGCCTGATCGGTGAGGCCAACCAATTCCAGCAATTCCTCGGCGCGCTCCTTTGCCTCTTTCTTGCTGAGGCCGAGCACCTTGGTGGGTGCTTCGGTGATGTTACGGAGCACCGTCATGTGCGGGAAAAGGTTGAACTGCTGGAACACCATGCCGAGCTGAGCCCGCATCTTGCGTAAATGCGCCTCGCTGGCGGGCTTCAAGGCGCCATCGGGGCCCTTTTCGTGCCAAAGCGGCTCGCCAGCCACAGTCACCACTCCGCCATTGACTTCCTCAAGCGTCATGAGGATGCGCAGAACGGTCGATTTGCCCGAGCCGGAGGGGCCGATAATCGAGACTTTCTCGCCCTTCCTGACCTCGAAATTGAGTTCGTCGAGCACGGTCAGGTCACCGAAGCGCTTTACGACATTGTCGAATTTGATGATCGGATCGTCGGTCATTTCAAGGGAATCCCCTGTTTGGGTAGCCAGGTGTCGAGCAGACGTACGCCGGTCGAGGCCACCAAAGTCATGATGAGATAGAGGGCGCCAACCATGGAGAGCGGCACCAGGTAATCAAAGGTGCGATCGCCGACGATCTTGGCCACGTTGAGCATTTCGAGCACCGTCACAACGGACAGCACCGGCACGTCCTTCATGATCGAGACGAGGTAATTGCCCATGGAAGGGACGATGCGGGGCACGGCCTGCGGCACGATGATATGAGTGAAGGTGCGGGCTGGTGAGAGATTGTGCGCCCGCGCCGCCTCGCGCTGATCTGCACCCACTGCTTCAAGCCCGGCGCGGTACACTTCGGACGTATAGGCGCTGTATTGAATGCCCAGCGCCAGTGCCCCGGTCATGAAGGCGGGCAGCACGATGCCGTATTCGGGCAGCACGTAGTAGAGAAAGAACAGCTGCACCAGGAGCGGCGTGTCGCGGATGAATTCCGTCACCACCTTTGCAGGCCAGGAGATCAAGCGCGACGGCGCGGCCTTGAGCACGGCCCAGATGAGGCCAAGCACCAGCGCGACCGCAAAGCCGAGCAAGGCGGCCTGGATGGTCACGACCATGCCGGTCAGCAGGATGGGCAGGATGGAAATGGCGAAAGCGAGGGGACTGGACAGATCCCATTCATATCCGAATAACATGGGTCAACTCCTCGCCACGCGCCAGCGGCTCACATAGGCTTCGAGACCGCGCATGATGGCGGTGAGCACCAGGGCCATGCCGAAATAGGTCACCAGCAGCATCGAGTAGATGGTGGTGCTGTCCTGCGTAAAATTGCGGATCTGCTCGGCACGGAAGGCAAGGTCGCCAAGGCTGATGAGGGACACCAGCGCCGTGTCCTTGAGGTTTTGCACCGCGAGATTGCCGAATGAGGGCATCATTTCTGGAATGGACTGGGGAATGGTGATGTTCCACAGCGTCTGGCGCGGCGTGAAGTTGAGCGCGCGTGCCGCTTCATGCTGATCCTTGTGCACTGATTGTATGGCGCCGCGCACCACTTCGGCGCCATAGGCACCGATATTGAGGCTCAGGGCCAGGACGCCGGCGGCCACCGGGGGCAGCCGTAAATCCAGGCCAATGGCCATGCCAGCAATGGGCAAAGCGAAATAGAGCCAGAACAACTGCACCAACAGGGACGTTCCGCGAAACACCTCGATATAGGCGACCGAAACGGCCTTGATGGCCCAGTTGGATGACAGCTTGCCGATACCCGCAGCGAAGGCAAGGATAGCCCCGAAGATAGTCGAATAGATCGTGAGCTGGATGGTGACCCACGCCCCCTCCATCAGGGGCGAGAAATATTCAGTCCAATGCATGACAGATGCCCCGTGCAAATGGTTGAAACGCGTCGAGGGCGAGTGCCGGAGCACCCGCCCATGACGACATCGGAAGCGCCGGATTATTCGGCGGCGCAGAGCTCTGCGGTGGTACGGGTGGTCGAGCCATCGACATCGGCCTCGGTGAAGCCATAACCGGTGAGGATCTCCGACCATTCAGGGGTCTGCTTGAACTCGGCTAGAGCCGTGTTGACCGCATCGCGCAGCTCTTCATTGCCGCTGGCAAAGGTGAAACCACCCCAGCTGCGCACCTCGGCACCGTCGATGACCGGATCGGTGAATTCGCTGGCCACTTCCACCCCATCATTCTGGTTGGCCAGGCCGCTGGCGGTGAGGCTGGTGGCTGCATAAGCATCGGCGCGGCCGGTCGACACGGTCGAGATCGCGTCGGCATTGGCAGCGATGGTGACGAGATTGGCTTCGTCAACGCCCAGCTTCTGCATCATTTCGAGCTGGTCAGCACCGGCCATGATGGCGACCCGAAGGTCGGGATTGTCGGCGAAGTCCGAATAGGCATGGATGTCCTTGGGGTTGCCGGCAGCGACCAGCAGGCCCTCACCATAGGAGGTGTTGGGCTCGGAAAAGAGCACCTGCTGGCAACGGTCTGGCAGGATCGCCATTTCGGCGGCAACCATATCGAAGCGATCGGCCTGCAGGCCCGGGATCAGCGAAGAGAAATTGGTGGTGACCCACTCGATATTCTCGACGCCCAGCTGTTCCATGATTGCCTTGGCGACATCGGGGCCGGCGCCCATGGCTTCGCCATTGGGGTCGACATAGCCATAGGGAATTTCATTGGCGACTGCGATGCGTACCGTGCCGGATTCTTGTATTTCCGCCAGCGTCGCAGCGCTTACGGCAGTGGACGCGAGTGCCGAAGCGGCGATGGCAGACAGCGCCATGACTGCGGTTTTTCCGAATTTGGTCATGTGTGTTCTCCTGGTTCTTCTTCGGGCAATGAAAGCCGGCTGGAGCCCATCCATTCAGCCGACCAAAAGGTTCAGGCTGCCGCGTGCAAGCGTTCCTCCGTCGCAGGCGCACGGTTCTCGATCAGCCCGCGATGGAGGGCCTTGAGGGTAGCGTCGAAATCGTCCGGCTCGACCACCACCTGCAGGTCGACCTTACGCATCAGGTCGTGCACGCCGAGCGGGGCGATACCTGCGTCCGACAGGACGCGCATGGCCTCCATCAAGATGTTGGCGTGGCCGATATCGCGACCGATGGCCGAGACCAGCGACACCTTGCGCAAGGTTATCTCCGCGCTGGGGAAAGCCGTCGCGAGGTCGGTTTCGACCCGCTTGATGGCCTTCATCGACCCCTTGAGAAAATGGGTGATAGTATTGGCATTAGAGGTCTTGGAAATGATCCAGACCTTATGGCGCTTGAGCGCCTCAAGAATCTCGGTGTCATAACCCTTGACCCCCACCATGTCCTGATCGTGGAACTCGAAGGCGAAGACGTTTTTGAGGCCGGTGACGATTTCCACCTGCGGCGCAGTGGCGACCAGATCGGATCGAATGACCGTGCCCGAATGATCAGGCTCAAAGGCATTCTTGACGCGCAGGGGAATGCCCGCCTGGCGCAGGCTTTTGGCCGCGCGGGGGTGAATGGCCTCCATGCCCATATTGGAGAGCTGGTCGGCCACGTCGTAATTGGTTTCGCCAATGACGCGGACCGCCTCGGCCGGCACCACGCGCGGATCGGCGGTCGAGAGGTGAAATTCCTTATGGATGATTGCCTCGCGGGCACGGGTGACCACCGCCAGACGCGATAGTGTCACTTCGCTGTAGCCCCGGTCATAGGTGCCCATCGGCGCTTCGCTGCATTGCGCATAGCCCGTAACGATGGGCAGTTCCATGGTCAGGTCGACATCGGCAAGAGCGCGCTCGATGGCATCATCGAGAGCCAACTGGCCCTCGTCGCGCCAGCCCGTCAGGTCGATCATGCGCGCCCGCACGCCATGCAGATTAAGCAGCAGGCTGGTGTTGAACGCTGACTGCGCCTCGCCGAGCGACGCCAGCATCTCGCGCACCGTCAGCAGATGCTGCTGGAGCTGAAAATGGCCGAAGGAGCAGAGCCGCGACAGGTCAATCAGGCAGGACCTGACGCCTTCAATTCGCTCGCGCGCAAAGCGATTGGCACTCTGGCGCGCGCCTTCATCGGTAAAGATGCGCGCATTGTGCTCATACATCTTATCGGCGACCGCAGTCAGCGCATCGCCCCATACCCAGCCGCCCTCGGCGCTGGCGAAAAGGGCATAGACGCCGGGCTTGCCGGACTTCTTGTGCTCGAGCAGATCGTCGGTCATGCCGCCATAGGCCGACACGACAAAGATGCGGTTATAAAGCTCAGCACCCTTGCGGTCGCCAATCAGCACCGTGTCGAGCAGCTCCTGGCTGCGGGCCATGGATGTGCCGCCAATCTTTTCTACGGTGTGGCGCGGGGTCTCGTTCGTCATGAGGGCTCCAACCGCTCCCATGGGGGAGCGGCATTAGTCTTTTTCGTCAGGGCGAAGGGTCGGCTCAGCGGATCGTGCCGGTCTCGATGGCGATGGGCGCCTTGGGATCACGTGAGCTCAGGAAGGCCGGACGCGGGTTTTTGGCCGCAAAAGGCTGCCCCACCCGATTGGACCAGGCATTATAGACGAAGAACGCGTTGGAGCGGGGGAAGGGCGTGATATTGCCGTTCGAGCCATGCATGGTGTTGCAGTCGAACAGCACCACGGTTCCGGCCTTGCCTGAGGCATAGTCGATACCGTGTTCCCGGGCCATCTTCGTCAGCGCGTCATGCGAAGGCACACCGATTTCCTGCTTCTTGAGCGAGGTCTTGTGATTGTCTTCGGGCGTCTCGCCGGCACAGGCGACAAACTTCTTGTGCGTGCCTGGCATCAGCATCAGCGGACCATTGAGCGCGTCATTATCCGTGAGAAGGATCGAGGCCGAAATGGCGCGCATCCGCGGCATGCCGTCTTCGGCGTGCCAGGTCTCGAAATCGGAATGCCAGTAGAATTCCTTGCCGGTAAAGCCCGGCTTGTAGTTGAGCCGTGACTGATGGAGATAGACATCGTCATCGAGCAGAAAGCTCACGGCGCCGGCCACGCGGCGATCGCGCGCCAGACGATCGAACAAGGCATTCTCCTCGTCCAGCCTGAACACGGTGCGCACTTCGTCAGAGCCGGGTTCGGTAATGACGTTCTCGGCAGAGATCTGCGCTTCGCCGGACCGCATCCGGGCGGACTCGGCCTGCAGGGCAGCGACCTCCGCAGCCGAGAACACGTTGGAAAGAACCAGATAGCCGTTCTTTTCAAAGCTTTCGGTCTGGGCGCGGGTAAGGGGCGCTTCTGGCGTCCACTTGCCCCAGACCACCGGGTCCTTGCGCTCCTGCCATTTTTCAGCAGGCAGACGGGTGGGATAATCGTCGTGATTGGCGGTTTCGAAAGCTGACAGAGTCATGATGCTCGCCTTTCAGTTTGTGTGTGTAAGGAAGCGCTTAGGCGTCTTCGGCGGCCGGCGCGTAGGAGCCATCCTCGCGGTGCACTTCCGTTCCGGTGACCGGCGGATTGAAGCAGCACGCCATCACCATCTCGCTCTTGGCGGAAAGGCGATGCCGGTCATTGAGATTGAGCGCATACATCACGCCGGGGCGGATCTGGTGCACAACACCGGTATCCAGTTCCTCGATCTCGCCCTCACCCGAGATGCAATAGACGCTCTCGAAATGATGCTTGTAATGAAACTCGTGGCTGGTGCCTTCGTGAATGCGCGTGATGTGGAAGGAGAAGCCCATCCCGTCTCCAGCCAGCAGCAGGCGGGTGCTGTCCCAGCCATTGGAATTGACGAGCCGGTCGCCCAGACGTGCAGATTCAAGGTCGCGTACGATCATTGTGAAACTCCTATTCGGCTGCGGCGCGGTGGGACCCCAGGACCGCCTCGAACGCGGTTTCCATGATGTCCACGCCAACCGTCAGCTGGTCGAGGGAAATGGTGAGCGGGGACAGCACCTTGACCACTTCGTCAAAGCTCCCCGAGGTCTCGATGATAAGCCCCTTGGCAAAGCACATCTTGCAGATTGCAGCCGATTTTTCGCCTGAACCGGCGTCGATGCCGACCATCATGCCCCGACCCTTTGTGGCCAGGTCATGGTCTTCGGCAATGGCCGCAAGGCGCTCACCCAAATAGCGGGCTTTTTCGGCAACTTCCGTGACGAAGCGATCATCAGCCCAGAACTTTTCCAGCGCCGCAGCAGCTGTGACAAAGGCGTGGTTATTGCCGCGGAACGTGCCGTTGTGCTCGGCCGGCTTCCAGATGTCGTGCTCGGGCTTGATCAGCGTGACAGCGAGCGGCAGGCCCATGCCCGAGAGCGACTTGGCCATGGTGACAATGTCGGGCGACAGGCCCATGCCGTCGAACGAAAAGAAGCCGCCCGTGCGACCGCAACCGGCCTGAATATCGTCGATAATGAACAGGGCGCCGTGCTTTTTGGCAATCACTTCAACCTGCTTCAGCCACTCGGGCGAGGCGGCATTGAGCCCGCCTTCGCCCTGCACGGTTTCCACGATAATCGCCGCCGGCGCATCCACGCCGCTGGACGGGTCCGATAGCTGGCGATCCAGCAGATCGGCGGTATTGATGTCGGGACCATGATAGCCGTCATAGGCAGCGCGGGTGACGCCCGTGAGCGGTGTCGCAGCGCCGCCCCGGTGCTTGCCATTGCCGGTCGCCGCCAGCGCCCCCAGAGTCACGCCGTGAAAGCCGTTGGTGAAGGCGATAATATTGGTCCGCCCGGTCACCTTGCGCGCCAGCTTCATGGCCGCTTCAACAGCATTGGCGCCGGTTGGACCGGTGAACTGAAGCTGATGCGTCATGCCGCGCGGACGCAGGATCAGCCGCTCAAACGTCGCAAGGAAATGCTCCTTGGCGTCCGTGAACATGTCCAGACCATGGGCGATGCCATCATTGGAAATGTATTCGATCAGCGCGGCCTTGAGGTCCTTGTCATTATGCCCGTAATTGAGGGTCGAACATCCGGCGAGGAAATCAGTATAGGCCTTGCCCTGCGTGTCATAGATGGTCGCGCCGAGCGCCTTGTCGAACATTTTCGGAAAGCTGCGCGAATAGGACCGTACGCGGCTCTCGACACGCTCAAATGTATTAAAGGGCGTGATCGTGGCTTGAATGGTCACGGATTGTCTCCTCAAGAGCTGCGGTCGAAAAGGATGGGAGCGCTCAAGCGCCGGTGAGGCGGCTGACCTGCTCAGGATCAAAGGGGCCGATGCGCACGGCGAACTCGCTGTCATGCTGTCCGGCGAAATGGTCGTCGCGCATGAAGTGCTCGACCTGCTGCAATTGCGCGCCGAGGCGCAGGGCGATGGACCTGAACAACGCCCACGAGGCATCATTATCGTCGGTAATGGTGCATTCCAGCATGGTGACATGGCGGCATGCGGGGCGGGACAGCACATCGGCAATCAGCCGGCGCCCAAGTCCCTGGCCCTGCGCCGCCGGGTCGACGCAAACCTGCCAGATGAACAGGGTGTCCGACTGTTCGGGCGGGATATAGCCGGAGACCCAGCCAACAATCTTCCCGTCCATTTCAGCCAGAGCGCAAGTCCCGGCGAAGTGGGTCGACTGCAGCAGGTTGCAGTAGAGAGAATTGTCGTCCAGCGAGGGTTGAGCCTTTATCAGAGCCCATATTTCCGCACCATCCGTATCGCGAGGAGCGCGAAGGTGAGCAGCGGGGGCTTTAGCGGCGCTGCGACGAAGAGCGTCGGCGTCGTAAAGCACGGAATTGCCATAAATCATGAGACATTGTTTAGCTCGTAAAAACTAAATGCACAACCCGTTTGGGCAGAGCAGGTTCCACATGCTCTTTTCATTCTTAGATATAATTCTGTTTTATCAATGGTTTACCGGTCTAGAATTTATTAGCTGCCGGTGGCTTTCCTTCGCAAGTCTGGGGCAGAATGCTGGAATCGTTTTGATAATGCGAATTAAAGGTCAATATGCCGCCACATTCCAAACTTGGGTTCGTGGCTGCGGGGATGTAGTGTGGTTAGAGCTGTTTTAGGATGTGGCCGTGGAAGACCGTACCAAGCTGGCACTGACTGCGATGCGCACAATCCTGCGCCGCACCGAACTCAATGCAAAACAACTCATGCGCGAGACGGGGCTCACCCCGTCCCAGCTCATTTTCATGCAGATGCTCGACAATGGACAGGAACAGACCGCAGGCTATGTCGCGGGACGAATGGGTATCACGCAGGCCACCACTACCGCGCTACTGCAAAAGCTCGAAAGCCTCGGCATGATCCAGAAACGGCGTGGCGAAAAGGATCGTCGGCAGGTGCTGTTGTCGCTCACCGACGCAGGCAGCAAGGTGCTGGCCATCGCGCCGGAGGGCGTCCATGCCCATTTCCAGGAGCAATTCCTCGCCCTGCAGGACTGGGAGCAATCCATGCTGATCGCGTCTCTGGAACGCGTTGCCGCCATGCTGGGTGATGACGATCCGGCCGTGGCTGCCGTCCTCGATGCTTCCGAGTTGCTGTCAGAACATTAATTTCCGAAGGCATGGAAACTTTACCTGGCAAAGATTCACCGATTTCCACACAGGCTTAGCCGTTGACATACAAATCGCTGGGCGGGATGCCTAAGCCGTCAAGGTCGTGGCGCCAAAGGGCATTTGCGCCTAAACGGACATGAAACCGGCGTTGGCGGCTCATCCCGCCCCCTGCGTATTGGACCAGGCATGGATGGAGCCAACGGCTGCAATATCTCCGCCATGAAGCCTCCCTTCTGTGCCGCACATAATTATTGGAAGTGTGAAATTGGACCTATGCGGCGCTGCATGCAGCGGAAGATCATCAATAGGCAGCGCCGCACCTAATGGCAGAAATAGCTCGCCTCCTAACCAAAGCCGCCATTCCGCTTCCGGCCCCGACTTCGTCCTTAGGGAAGCTGGCACGTAGGGCAGGGGCGTCCAAAACCCGCCGGGCAGCGACGCGCCCCATTTTTGCCGCTCGGGCAGGCTTTTCAATTTCCTGAAAGCGGACCGTTCAGTCAGCGCTTCGCCGCGTCCATAAAGGGCGGAACCAGCCTGTCCGCGATATGGGCGGCCCGGTCTATGACGAGTCCTCGACAGGCCCTCGAAAATCGCCTCCATCAGTGACGTGGAAGATTGCGGTAAAGGAGGAGAGAACGTGATGCGGCGGCACAATAGATCTAAGATCACCGTCTTCGAACCAATGTTGCGCGATCCCTCCGAAAACTCTGCGGTCTAAGGGATATTTCGCATTGGGGTTATGGAACACCTGCAATTCGTCCGACCAAAGCTCTTCATATTCATCCTCTGCGGTCACTTCCAGGCTAAAGGGAATGCCAACGGGAGAATTGGGGTCAGGATCAGGATGCATGCCGAATCTGAAGTACTTATGATCCACAGCTCCGAAGCCCGCCAACACGCCCATGCGGTCGAATTTTGCGATGGTGCCCGCGTTAGAGAACAACACTGCCGAGACATTTACAGCCTCGGCCAGATCGAAGAATCCAGACGGCGCGGTCTTGCCGTTGTAGGCGTGCGAGGTGACCTTCGTTGGTGTCAAGACGAGCCGCCCTTCCATCACCGACCAATCAACGCGAGTGCCATAGAGGTACTGCCAGATCGAGGATTGAGTGTAGGTCATAGACCCCATCTCCTCTTCGGTCGCAGCCTTATGAAAGTCCGCAATGGCGAGCAGGAAAGGCTTACCTCTGGTGTCTTCCCGCTCCCAATATCGCTGGCCATCCGCGTTCTTTTTCTCCAGTTTGGTCTTCAAGCTGGAGCCATATTTGAGCGGCATGTAGTTGTTGAGGAATTCCTCCATCTCCTTGCGCGTCTTAGGATTGGGGTGGGATGCCAACGGGCCCATTGTGGAGGGAGCGACCGTCGTTGCCTCTACCGAAAACTCTTGGTGAATGGACTGACATACGAAATCGGGCGCCTCGCGATGCTCGACTTTCATACCAAGCTCTCGGAACGCCGCCCACAAATAGAGCTCCCATAGGCGCTGGTCGAACTGGTGCTGTTGGAATTCCTTGATTAGGTGTGGATCCTGGGGATCGAGCCAAGGACCGATCTCTCGAATGATCGAACGAGCAGGCTGTCGGCCGGGACTTTCGACGAGTTCCTTGAAATAGGGGTGCAACTTGCTGCCCGGTACATCGCTCGCCACGGTGAGCAGATCAATCGCAACTGCAGGCTCATCGCCCTGGATTCCAATATGGTCAACTGGCAGAGCGAGGGCTTCTGCCATAGCGACGCGCAACCCTACGGTCGCGTAGTCGAGACTTCTTAGCGATGCTTCCACGTTCACGCCTCGGAAACGACCGGCGGCATCGCGTGCCATTACAACCCAACCGAAGTCGTCATCGGTACGGTCTCTGAAGACGAGCCCAATCACTCGCTCATCAGTGTCAGTCCAATAGGACAGCTCTTCGGCCATGTATCGAGTGGCCGGTCCGCGGGTACCGATGGTCAGCACGTCAAACCGCGCCGCCTTCATAGGCTTAGTCTGATCCATCTGCGCCGCGCGCAAAGCGGCTTTCTTCTTAGCCTGGCCCATTATACCTCCCGAGGTATGGGTCGTAATCATAGATGTGAGCGCGTTGAACAACAATTTCCACGAAAGCGGCAGATTTGCGCCACCGATGCCCGCCAAATCTCGACGATGACAATCAGACTGCTCAGCGTCCCCATGTAGTCACTGGGGTGACTATGCTGCATGCCATAAGCGGACATCCGATCAATCACACAGGGGCACTTTTGTGCCGGTAGTTTTCAGGCAATCATGCGCATGCTAGATGGAACCGCTTGCTAGCCATTGGGGGTCCGGTGCCGGGATTTTCTGTCGACACGAAGCTTTTCCGAGAGCTGGGAGAACTGCTCGTCGGTCGCGAGTCGACTGCGCTCGTCGAGCTGATTAAGAACGCTTACGACGCCGATGCCACCAATGTCACGATCCACGGTGAGCGCATAGCCACGTCGACGGGCGGGATCGTTGTGTCCGATAACGGCATTGGGATGACCGAGGCCGAGTTCGCGAGCGGGTTCCTCCGGATCGCGGGGCGCTCGAAGGCAGGACCGGATCGGCGCTCGCCCTGGTTCCAGCGGCGTTACACGGGTGAGAAAGGCGTCGGGCGTCTGGCGGCCCACAAACTGGCACGTGTGATCGGGATCATCTCGCGTCGTTGGGATGGCCGCGATCGCGACCCCGTCGACGGCTTCCCGGCATCCGGAGCGCTGAAAGCCAAGATCGACTGGGACAAGATCGAGGCGCTCGACACGCTCGACCAAATCGAAAGAAGCGACTCGGTTGAGATCGAAACCGTCGTCGGTGATGGCAAGCAGGCAGGTACCACTCTAACGCTTTCGCCCTTGCGCAAGATCTGGACCGATCGCGATCGTGAGCAGTTTCTCGACGAAGTCGCAACGCTTACGCCGCCGTCGAGCTTGATCGGACCGCTTGAGCCGACGGTCACGACCGTCCAGCCCTTGCTCGATGTCTTGAAGGCGCGGGACGAGCTGAGGCCGGGCGGGTTCGAAGTAAACTACACAGGCGAGCTAGCGCTTTCCGAGAGTGAGCTTCCAGCGGACGCGGAAAGCGCGTCATGGATCATAGAGATCGACTGCGACAAGGATCTGCGCCGGCTGCGGATCTCGGTCATGCCGACACGCAAGACGCAGGCCGAGTTTAGCAACGCCGAACCTTTCGTCCTAGATCGAAGCTTAGAGCAGACCGACCCGGCCGTGGGTTTCCAGGCGCGTATCCTTCAGAGGTCTAACGGATCATGGCCGAGGCGCTACCAAGGCGTTCGGGTGTACTTCGAAGGCTTCCGAGTCCTGCCATACGGCGACGCGCGCGACGACTGGTTGCAACTCGACCGGGACTATCGGTCGCGTGGCCATAGCGAGTTGGGAAGGTTGAGGAAGCGTACGGGCTGGGATCTTCCAGCCGGGAACGATAAGGAATTGCTCGCCATGCAAGGCAATACCGCTTTCTTCGGAGCGGTGCTGCTGACTCGTTCTGGGGCCCATGAGTTGGAGATGCTGGTCAATCGCGAAGGTTTCGTCCCGAGCCGGCAGTTCGATTTTATCAACGACACAGTCCGCCTCGCCATCGATTTGCAGGTTCGGCTGCGATACGCCGCGACCTCCGAGGTGAAACAGGCCCGGCAGGTCACCAAGGACCGCCAACAGCGTGCTGCTCAACGTGCCGCATCGGGTCAAGCCCCGACCGCATACAACCTGCGAGAGCTGCACGAAGTGGCGCGGCAGTCGCTCAACAACGCGCGCATCGCGATCTCGACCGGGCGTCCCGAGGCAGCGCAAGCGGAGCTCGTTCAGCTCGAGGAGAATTTGCAGTCCGCGGCGGATCTGGGCGACGAAGTTATCTCCGAAGCAACGATGTTCCGCGTGGTGGCTTCCCTCGGCCTTGAACAAGCCGCCTTCGTCCACGAGGTCCGTAGCTTGTCGCTCAGCGCCCAGGCGCTTGGGGAAGCGCTTGACGCGATCGCCCGCGAAGCGACTGAGGAGGCTGTAGCATTGCGTCTGAGAGCGATCTCTGCAGACGTCCGCCAATTGCGAGAGAGGCTGCGCCGCAACGCGGTCTACCTCTCTGACGTCACGGGGGTCGAGGGGCGCAGGCGCCGCAGTCGTCAGTTACTTCGTGAGCGGGTGGAACGGGTGCTCGGGTTCTTTGAGAATGCAATAGCCAGATGCGGCGCGACGGTCGACATCGACGTTCCTGGCGACTTGCAGACCCCCCCGCTGTTTCCGGCAGAACTCGTCGCCATTCTGAGCAACCTCCTCAGCAATGCCATCAAGTTCATGGGGGAGACGGGGCGCGTGCGCATCTCGGGCGGGACGGAGGGCGGCAGGTTCATACTGCGGATCGAGAACACTGGCGACAAAGTTGACCTACAGAGCTCCGAGCGATGGTTCGAACCCTTCCGATCAACGACGACCTCGGTGGACGAAGCGCTCGGTCAAGGCATGGGGCTTGGATTGACGATCACGCGGAGCCTCGTTGATGAATACGGCGGTACCATTCGCTTCGTCGCTCCCTCCCCCGGCTATGCGACGGCCATCGAAGTCGAGTTCCCTCGCACATGACAGCCCCTTGCATCTTACTTATCGACGACGAACCGCTTGTTGGCGAGCTTGAGAAGGGTGCAGAGGTTCGTGCCCTAAGCCCGATCGACGCCAATTTCGGTACCGATCTCGCGGAGGCGATTGGGAAAGCTGACCTGATCTTGCTGGATCACAACCTCCACCTCGACCAAGGGCTCGGCCTCACGGCTTCCGATGGCGCAAGTCTAGTAGGCCATCTGCGGTCTTGGGCGCGCGCGAAGGATGTGCCTTTGCCGCCCATAGCCATCTACACCAGCGGTGATGACGCCTTCTCGGATGAGACCCCTGTGCTTGGCCCCGCAGTGCCGCTTGATGGCAGCTTCGTTGGCCGGGAGGCTAGACTGGCACCAGCGCTAGATGTCGAGTGGCTGTTCAGCAAGTACGCCGACGGCGCTGTTGAAAAAGTCATCGCGCTCGCGGAGGATTCGCTCAGGCTCCGTCAGACGGCCGGCGATGGTCGGATGAGCTTGAAGGAAACGGCTGAATATCTGGTGCTTCCAGCAGCCCCGCCTTGGTCCGACATTGCATTTGCGGGCGCCGCGCGATGGAGGCCCCCGATCAGCGAGCCTAGCGCAGCGCGTCCTGGTGCCCGGGGAACCACGGCGACCCTGCGGTGGTTGCTGCACCAGGTTCTGCCTTGCCCCGGTCTGCTCATCTCGAGTCGGTACGCCGCTTGGTCGCTAGGCATTGAATTCGATGGTTTCGAGGCGGCGAAGGACGGCGCCAACGACTTCGCCGAGATGCTTCAGGAGGCACGCTATGCGGGTCCCGGGCACAACCTCTTCCCGCAGCGGTGGTGGGCAGCGGGTATAGATTTCATCGGTTGGCAACTACGCGATCGGTCCCATCAACTGGGCGGGTTTCAGCAAGCTCTCGACGCCTTCGCGGGGAACGGGTTGCAGCCATTGACTCCGCCCGAGAAGGTCGTCGTCGTCAATAGCGACCTCGAAGAGGAAGGCTTGGCACCGATCGCCGAAGCTGTTGAGATTCACCCGCCGGGCTGGCCCGCAGAGGCGCTCGAGCTTTGGATGAGGCGGGACGAAGTGGTGAATGATGCGGTGGCCAGGACCATGGTTAACCCTGTGGAAGACGTGGTTCGCCAATGAGCTTCACTTTCGTACCGAAAGAAATGTCGGACGACCTTGTGGCCCTGTCCAGGGTCGCGGCACCTTTCTTTTCGCCTCAGTCGGTCCATCGAACGGAGCGTTTAGCGAAAGATCTCATGAATGCTGCGGCGAATGCGAAGGCGATCGGCCAGGAGGAGTTCTCCTGGAAAACGGTGGCATCTGAGCCGATCCAGATAACTGAGTCGCGACAATGGAAGGGTGGAACCGCAGACTTTGACCCGCTGTCGGCCGACATCAGTATTGACTACAAGTGCACTACAATCGGCGGCAGCGACCGCCTACTCGCTCAAGGCGTGACCGTCATGCGCATCAAGGAGGCCGGTGGGGCCAAGGAAAAGGTGTTGCACTTCGATGCCGAGAAGGGTGGCTGGACCGAGATGCACGAAGGCAAGGAACGTGCACGCGCTGGGCACCCTGCGTTCCACATGCAATTCTATGGCTTGGTGAACGACATTCCACGTGTTCCAAGCCTGATCGTACATCCAGTCGATGTGCTGACATGGGCGATACTCGAACTTCACCAGAAAAAATGGCGCGATCATGTCGTATCGGTCGGCGGCAAGTCAAAGCTGCGACACATCCCAAGCCGGCAGAGATCGCGCTTCGAATTGATCCTTCAAGGCTGGCGACAGACTATAAGCAAACCGGACCATCTCGCGATCGTAGCGATGCAGACAGCGGTTTCGGAACCGCTGGCCCTCTGATCGGCTACAGCTGGCCCCGCCTAATTCTTTGGCGAGCGTCTATTTCCTCGCGAAGCAAGCTGATCGATTGCACTAGCCTCTTCCCGAGGAGAGGTGCGAGCAATACTTCATCGGCGATACGTGTCGCTTCGGAGGCATGGCCGTCCGCGAGATAGGCATCTGCTTTCGCAAACGCTGAAGCCAAATCTTGCTGCGCTGGCAGGATCGGGAACCTCCGGGCATCCTTCAATTCGAATTTGAGCAGTCCCCCACCGTAGATCCGCCCGAGGCGTTCAGCCGCCAACTGGCCAAAAGTCGACACCAAGGTCAGGCACGCCGCCAATCGTTGATTTTCGTCCACATGCTCCTCGAAGCGAACGCAGTGCAAGGTGTTCGTGCATCTAATGTCTTCGGTCGCCAATACCATGCGAGGCCCGCGGTCGTTCATATAGGTGAAGATCGCGTCGCAGGGATTACCACACTCGACTTTCCACCAAGGCTCCCGCTTCTGGAACCACACGGTCGATTTTCTCCGACGAGCGGAGATCTGCGCGAGCTGACGGCGGACGCCACTTCCTTTCTCGCCAAGTTTGTTCGGTGCAAGCAGCCAAGTCTTCTCCCCTCGATATGCAAGAGCCAACAATTTGGCCTGGTCGATGGTGAGGCCGGGGACCTGGCGAGCCCGTGACACGATGGGCCGTAGATCGCGCCGGCTGATCCCTTGTGCCTCGCGCTGAGCCTCGTCCAACAGGAAGACGCTATTGTGTCCGGTGACCGAACCGATGCTGAGTGATGCTATGCAGCCAAGGGATGTGGACCGGTTGGCTAACTCCTCGTATGCGTCGCTGGACATTGGCAGATGGGTGGCCGGAAGCCCACGCGCCGACCACCGGCTGGGTTCAGGCACATGCGACGAGCCAAGATTGAACCCGTCGGCGAAGAGCAGCGCGCCGCGTTCATCGGCGCCATTGGTCCACAAAGGACGATCGACGATCTCGCGGAGTTCAACCTCGGCGAACCGATTGGACACGCGTTCGATGCAGTCTCGCCCATAATCGCTAAACAGCGCCGATGCTGGAACGACTGCGGCTAGTCTTCCACCGGTGCGCAGGAACTCGATCGAATGGAAAAGAAAGTGCACCCAGAGACCCGCCGCACCAACGGTGTCGAAACGCTTGCGAAGATAAGAACGCCTTCGCGAGTCGATGTCGTGGTTTCTCGTGAATGGGGGATTCGCTAGCACTGCATCGAAAAGCCCGGTGCTGGCGGGATCTAGCTGCAGAAAATCGATGGCCCGCGCCTCCGACCGGTCGGTAAGCCGCGGTCTGATCGTCTCGATCGCTTCAGGATTGATATCGCACGCGATGAAATGGATATCCGGATGCTCCTGCACACGCCTTGCGTGCCGAAAAGCGGCGTCTATTAGCGCTCCCTCGCCCGCGCTGGGTTCCAAGATGCGCTCGCTGCCGGTCCGCACTGTCCATTGAGCCAACATGTCGGCGATCGTTGCCGGCGTGTAGTACGCACTGAGGCCTTTGGCCGTCGAATCGTGTTTTGCGGGGACTGGCATGTTGAATGTCTAGCAGGCGAGGCATCATGTTGTCTCGAGCGATCTCGATCTCGGCTGGCTAGCGCCGCGTGATCAATCGGTTCGAACATCGTTGGGCGGCTTGACGCACCGCCCAACGATGTTGCTAGCGCGCACTGGCCGTTTGCGGCGACAACGGCACGTTACGCTTCCCCACGCCGCTATAGCAGATGGACAACTTGGTAGGTCTGCTTTTTGATCGGCAAGCACCAAAACCGGCAGGTCCGCTTCCGGCCCCCATTCTCCTCTCAGATGCCGTAACAGACAAGCTCCGGTCAGCTCCCAGCGTTCCCATCGTCTGAAAGCACGTCAATGCCACCTAGGCCGGATGGTAGATCGATCTACCTTTCGACGTAGTTGCGTGGGCGTCCCGCTATAAAAAGCAGCGATCCTAACCATCTAGCCCGCACACAATACCGGTCAGGCTGGTACGCCTCAGCTGTCAGCAAAGAGCCCGCATTTCCAGGGCTGAGCGCTGGCCCAATGGGACCGTTGTCCAGTGTAACCCGTAAACCCCTCTATTTGTCAGGATCGCAGGAAGAACAGCGAGAGAATGAGTCTAATGCCTATGAATGAAATGTCCGCCCTGATCGGTCTCGCGGTCAGTCCCATCCCAGCCGCGCCTGCTTCCCGTAAGCGTTCGACCCGTGCTGTTGCGAAGTCCATCATTCCTGTCTGGAGCCGTGCTGAGGATTTCGATCGCCTGGGCGCTGCTTATGAGTTTATCCACGCCAAGGGTGGAAAGGTCTTCACTTTACGCCTGAGCAGGGATGCCCTGATACAAGTGACCGGCTCTGCTGATCCCGTCCGCACCATGACCAGGCGCCTCCAGCGCGCTTTTGCGCGTGCTGGTATCCCGATGCCTCCGATCGCTTTCTCTGTTGAGGTGACCCCTGACGAACGCAACCAGCTCCATCTTCACGGGGCTCTGGTTCTGGGTGGCCTTCTGCCCTCGGACGTGAAGCGCGTTCTTCGCGAAGCTGCTGGATTTATTGAAGGCCGCGCTGGCTCCCGGCAGGTCAAGCTCACGAACTTCGATCTGGCAAGTGGCGGGCCTGTGGGCTGGGCTTACTATTCTAAGCGGGGAGCTGCTCGGACCCGCCGGGAGGTGGGCCAGCGGCGCGTGACCTACATCAGCAGTGACATCCGGCGTGTAGTGAGCGTGGACTGGGATATCTGTCGTGGACAGCTGCTTGGTCGGCCTAGACGGCTGCATTGAGGGCCAGCCACCGGTCCAGTGCCGCCCTGGTTGCCGGAGACTTCACTCTATTGTCTCTGGCAATTGCGCGAGCCAATGACATGTCGAGCCGGCTGATGCCCAACTGGTCAGCAAGCTGAACACCGGAGAGGCTTAGGCGCCGCATGAGTTCTGGGACACGACGCTTCGCCCAATCCAGCATTCGATTATCACTCGACCAAGCCGTCCTGGTAGTAGGGACGAGAACCGGTGCCGCAGGTAGAGTAGACCTCGCCCACGAAATGAACTTCGATCGTTCAGACGGTGTCGCGTGTGTCCAGGCGTTCTTGAGCTCGTGGAGCCTTGTGCGATTACCACCAAGCCCAGCGCGCCGCCGGGCGTCGGCTACCCTTAGTCGGCCATCCTGCACCTCACGGTAGAGTGCCGGCCAGTCCTTCTTCAGGCGCTGTAGATAATAGGCGTTGTCTCTCTTGCCTGCCATCGCGATCCGCTGGGCTCACTGACAATCGGCGCTAAGGCGCCATTGCGGTCGAGGATGCCAGAGGCGCATTCACGACCGCCCTCAGGCACATTCCGGGACCTAATAGAGTCGCACCCAACACGCAAACATCAATTGGCGTGCGGGACGAGTTCGCCTTCCTCGACTGGGGCGCCCCCAGCATCCACTAACGGCGCAATCAGCAGTAAGCCGATTGAATCCCAGAGCGAGGCCACCATCCGAGATGAATTTCGTATGCGACCTTCGGCGCTCCGTCTGCATCTCCGCTATAATAGTTTTTATATGAAATTAATAAGGAGATTTGGATGGAAGACTTCTATTCAAAGCAAGCTGAACTCAGGTTCTTGGTAGGGTTGATGGAATATAATGAAAATATCGATTGTGGAAGGGTTAGAGACGAACTCCCTCTGTCGGAGTTTATCCGTGAAAACTCTACCGATCGGGTCGCCAGGCACATGCGCATTTTTATCGGTCCCTATTGGCCTGTTGAGATCGTAGATTCGATGGACCGGTGGCTGCAGATCACTTTCACCGCAGATGCAGCCAAGGCGTGTGGGGCATATGGCGTCGCTTTGAAGGTTAGCGACGTGTTGCGCTGGCTTGCGGAGGAGTCGCAGAGCGAAGCGCGGCGCGACTACCTTGAAAGGCTGGCAAGCGCCCTCGATGCGGATCCTTCTCCTCGACCGGCAATCGAGAATCCGGTGCCGGATCGCGAGCGGCTCCTTATCGACTATCTGTCTCTGACTCGCGAGATGACCGCCAATTTGTCTTCCTGGACCACCCGGACGTTGCAAGAAGTCAGTTACTGCGCGCGTGCCGCAGGCAGGGCTGTGGAGTGGGGAACGGCGATGATGCCATTGACCATTCCGTTCCCCGCGGACCTTCTGCCGCCGGGACATAAGCTAACCAGGGATGGCTACGGCGGGGAGGTTCTTCAGACCGATTGGCTCCTCCGGGAGGCAGTTGGGCGGGCCAGTTATCTTGGCGACGTAGAACGCGAACAGCTCAAGACCGCCCTCAAGTTCTATCCCAGCCCCAGGCTCTGTTTCGACGTTTGCGCTGACGGCATCGACGTAGATGAAATTGGCGGCTTCACGGTCGTGCGTGATCTTCCTATCCACAACGTCGGAGACCTGCTTGGTTCGGTCAATGTTGATCTTCTTGCCGAAGAGGCTAAGTTCTCGTCGGATTCCGAAGAGTTTCCCTATCGGCTCTATCGGGTCGACGCGACCTGGGCTGCCGATGAGCCTCATTTTTATCTGGTGTCCGACCTAGCAATTTACCACGCCAGCTAGTTGGTGCGGAAGTCTGGGATCCAGGCAGAATCGCACTGCCACTAGTGATCTCAATCGGGGACCCGCGGCATAGAGCTGCGGGCCTCTTCGTTCTGGACTTGTTGATTTCCGCCGAGAAGTGACCCGGGTTTTCCATTGAGAAGTGACCCGCCTCTCAGTTGTGGTTTGTGTCGGATGTTGCGGTCAAGGGTCTGGGTTTCTCCTTCGGTTTTGAGGGTGTGTGCGC
>Ga0206102_1000042_pt1 | contig 86439 bp, 57 predicted proteins | sample 1B1Ametagenome_FD_148645 | JGI IMG/M metagenome (GOLD analysis project Ga0206102, IMG submission 148645) | Enriched microbial communities from leaf-cutter ant dump, University of Wisconsin, Madison, United States - 1B1A | ecosystem: Environmental > Terrestrial > Nest > Insects nest > Nest dump... | reverse complement strand
GGATATCCCAAATAGATGTTACGTCTCCGTGACCGTTGTACAGGTAGTACCCTTGCTGATCCGAAAGCAACGCATACGCCGCAGAGCCAGGTCCCAGTATTCGGGCAATTCGTTCCAGTCCGTATACTAGCTCGATATTTTTTAACCGTCCGCATCAATAGAAATGCATTAGTAGTCACTAGAAGCCCGTAGCAACCCGATTTCCACATCATACACGAATCCATATCGCTGAGGTTATGTTTGTTTACGGCAAAAGAACATCAAGTGATGGGGGCAATAGAAAAAAACCTTGAATGGCGCGGAAAGCCAATCAAGGCTTAGAAATCAGGACAAACATTGTATAACTAATTCATCCAATTCTATCCAAATATCTTCAAGTCTACTTACTAAATCTGTAACTTGTACATTATGATATTGAAAACTTAAAAATGCATTTCTAATCATTTGAGGCATACTATACAAGATTAATGCTAATTCCTTATCAATTACTTGTTCGATTCTTAATTCAAGTGACAGCAAGTTTAATAAATCTCGTAAAATATCGTATTCCTCCTCATCAATGACCATCTGAATTCTTACTTTATCCACGAAGGTATTACTCATAATTTTTTCTTTTATTAGGCCATGCAAGTTCATGCCCTCCTTACGGTAGAAATCGCAAAATTGCTTCAGCTGGAATATTACCATTAATTAAAACTTCCTGATGTTTGGCTGCAGCATTTCGAGTAAATGGTGTCTGTAAATACTGACTAGCTTTACTAATATCCGAAATATCTAATACATTATTTGGATTAATCTTTGATAGATCTATTTCAATTATCGGATTCGGAGTAATAGTATTCGTCCCCCCGTGAGACGCAAAAAATTCTGCCGTATCCAGACTTTTTGTTGTAGAGGTCCATGGATTTCGGGAGTGCTTTGTACCTGCAACATGTTGTGTAGGGGTTGTTCTATGAGCTGGTGTGGGCTTTAATATACCTTGCCCATTATTAATACTTTGTACCTGCTCTGGTGTTACTGCACGAAATACTGTATTGCCATTCCCCGCACCCTTGTACATCATCTGCAGGTCCACAGCATTAGCCGCGTGAATTTCCTCTTTGGAAAGAGTGGAAGGTATCCCAAATTGCTTCAAAAGATCGTAAGGATCTTCCTTCCCTGCCCCCTTAACCGACCGCTCCGGGATTTTCGCAACTCTCTTGGCCGCTCGGGCTTCCTTCGCCGCTATTGTCAGCGGTTTGGCCTCTGGAAAGAAATTCGCCGCAATGCTTACTACGGCAAGCCCCTTGTCGAACATTGACGCACAAGGATCAGCCAGAGTCATGATATCACTCAGCGGATTTACGGCATCTATAGTTTCGTTGACCCACTCCGGTATATGGCCGCTTGGGTCCGCATAGCTTAGCGGATTATTTTCCACATACGTGTACAGATTCAAGCTTCCCGGATTCGCTGTGTCGCCGCGGTACGTATCTTCTGTCAGGAATCGACCCACGTTGGCGTCGTAATACCTTGCCCGCAAATACTGTCTTCCCGGTGCGTCCTGATACTCATTAGCTATAGCATTTGGTTTTTGGCATCGTACATATAGCGGCGGGTTCACGCCGTTTCTCCCGGTAAGGCACGGTAAGACTATAACTGGCTAGCAATTTGATCCTTCGGGCTTTTCGATTCTGAAAGCTTGTACAACGCCCACAACGGTTGTTTGCCGTGATCCTAGGGCAAAAAAGAAACCGCCAAGCGATGAATGCAAGGCGGTATAGTATGGTGCAAGTTATCAAGGTCGTAGTAATTACTCGGTTAGTTCTGTTATATCACAATTACTTAAAGCATGCTTTGATATAATTTCAAATGCCCTTTCCGTGACAACTAAGTAGTTCTTGGAAGAAATGCAAAAATCATGTCCAGACCAGTCGGAAAATCGCGTTGCTGTAATATTAACTACACCCTGAGGAATTAGCCTTTTGAATCTTGGCAAAGCTCTGTTTGGATATAGCTCATCAAATTCCTCGCTTGTTGTAACCTCCGCATCTTCCAGCATAATACCTGATAATTTATTGGCACTTAACGAATTGGCTAGTGACTCGGTGACAATAAAACAAGGGGAAGATTCCAGTAACTCATCTCCTAACCAGCCTTGAAACTCATAATGTAAATTTACTACACGGTTGTTTTCTCCGAACGTTGTTCTTTCGCCCAATCCGCCCGAAACCTCAGGTTCCAGTAGAAACAATTTCATTGTACACCTCACAATTATTCAATAGGTGGATTAAACAAATTCCCGTATTTACTATCAATTACCTTAGCTTGATGAGTAATTTGTTCCTTGGTGGCATTTGGATACTCTTTATAGAATCTATTCCATTCTTTTCTGATTTTTGAGAGGTGGATATCACTATTTATTTCGTTAGGAATACCCCTCAAGTTACTATAATCGTGCATTTCTGCTTCTGTAAATAGCCCTTTATATTCGGGTCTTCTTAATACTTGTTGTTCTACAGAATGGTGAACGACGACTTCTCCTTTTAGTTCAGGGTGCTTGTCGAAGAAAACCCCCTTGTAGTCGATTTTACCCGGCCCCTTGTACATCATCTGCAGGTCTACAGCATTAGCCGCGTGAATTTCCTCTTTGGAAAGAGTGGAAGGTATCCCAAATTGCTTCAAAAGATCGTAAGGATCTTCCTTCCCTGCCCCCTTAACCGACCGCTCCAAGATTTTCGCAACTCTCTTGGCCGCTCGGGCTTCCTTCGCCGCTATTGTCAGCGGTTTGGCCTCCGGGAAGAAATTCGCCGCAATGCTTACTACGGCAAGCCCCTTGTCGAACATCGACGCACAAGGATCAGCCAGAGTCATGATATCACTCAGCGGATTTACGGCATCTATAGTTTCGTTGACCCACTCCGGTATATGGCCGCTTGGGTCCGCATAGCTTAGCGGATTGTTTGCCACATACGTGTACAGATTCAAGCTTCCCGGATTCGCTGTGTCGCCGCGGTACGTATCTTCTGTCAGGAATCGGCCCACGTTGGCGTCGTAATACCTTGCCCGCAAATATTGTCTTCCCGGCGCGTCCTGATACTCCCCGCTGTACTGGAACGGGTTATCCAACATGCCCGTCTTCTCCAACACCACTCCCCACGGATCGTATTCATACGTATTCAGCAGACTTCCTTGGATATCCCAAATAGATGTTACGTCTCCGTGACCGTTGTACAGGTAGTACCCTTGCTGATCCGAAAGCAACGCATACGCCGCAGAGCCAGGTCCCAGTATTCGGGCAATTCGTTCCAGTCCGTATACGTTGCGCGCTATCTGTTGACCGCTTGCATCCGTCTCCAGGCTAATCTGATCCCCATCCCAATAGAAATGCGTCAGTACCCCTTGAAAGCTCGTACCGACCCGATATCCATCTCCATCATACATGAATCCATACGTGGCCTCAACGACGCTTGATCCATACACCTGATCGGTGACCGTCATGAGCTGATTGAGTGTACTATACGTATAGATATGCGTACCGTCGCGGAGTAGATTACCGTTGGCATCATAGCTGAAGAGCGTGGTCACGTCCGGCTCAATGAGCTGCAGCAGTCGGTTATTGGCATCGTACATATAGCCGCGGGTTCGTACCGTTTCTCCCGGTGCATGTAATGTTTCACTTAACCGATTCCCCACCGCATCGTAGGTGTAACTCACCTGCTTGCCATCCGGCGTGACCACATTCGTTAATCGGTCGTTAGCATCATACGCAAAAGTTGTGTTTCCTTTGGCGTCTACACGACTCGTTACATTGCCCACGTTATCGTAGGTGTATTGATAATGTTCGATTGGCTCCAAGTCGCCGTAAACTTGCCCGGTCACCGTTTCTTCGGATGCGGTGTGCCCATTGATCAATTCCGTAAGGCGATTATTCCGATCATACCCATATTCCGTCATCATACCGTTGGGCAGCAGCCGTTGAATCCTTCGCCCTCCCGCATCGTAGACGTATTGAATAAATCCACTTTGATCGTCTTGTACGGCAACCAGTCTCCCCGCCGCATCATAGCTTCGGCTTGTTAAGTTCCCTGTATAATCTGCGGTATGCATCAAATGACCGTTTCGGTCGTAGCTGTACGAAATGGACTTCCCATCCGGTGCAATTTTTTGCTGCAATTGTCCTTCAGACGTGTACGCATATTGAGTCGTGCCTGTGCTATCTATCATTCTTGTCCGCTGGCCCTCGCCGTTATAAGCAAAGGAGATCGCGTCCATATCAACAGGACGAATGGTGGTTACACGATTCATTGAATCATATTCGTACGTCACCGAGTTGCCGTTGCGATCCAGCATACTTACCACATTGCCATTCGCATCGTAAACAAATTTTGTTGTACCACTGAGAGGATCGGTTACTTGCGTGATGTTCCCCCACTGGTCGTACTCATATTCGGTTGTTTGTTGATTAGCGTTCGTCATCGACTGCATACGGGATACGTTGTCGTAGCTGTAGCTGGTCATCTCCCCCGTAGGTTCCGTAACCGATTCGAGAAGCCCGTTTTGATTATAGGTATAGCGCCATTTTGCAGCGTTAGGCTTGGTCAATTCAGTCAAATTTCCCGCCGCATCATAACCCATGACCGTAACATTTCCAAGAGCGTCCATTTGCCCAGTTAGCCGATTCACTTCATTATACGAAAAAGCAGTTGAACTCCCATTCGGGTCTGTAATCAAGATCACATTGCTATTAGCATCGTAGGCATAGCGCGTGATATTCCCTAACGGATCCGTAGCCTCCGTCATATTCCCCAGCACATCGAATGTGTAGGTGCTGCTATACCCTTCCGCATCGGTTCGCCGGACAGGATTGCCGTTCAGATCATATTCCGTACGGAATATACCGCCGTTGGGCGAAATAACTTGAGTCACTTGATCAAGATCATTGTATGCCCATTGTGTGAGTGCGCCGGTGCCATCTTTTTGTGCAATCATCCGGCTTAGTGCATCATAAAACCGTTCTTCTTTCGACCCATCCGGGCGATTAACGGCAACTACACGGTTTAACTCATCGTATTCATAGGTAGTCACGTTCCCGTTAGGATCTGTAGAAGCTAAAATATTGCCAAGCGCATCATACTGGTATGTCAGTCTTCGGGTGCCGGGATCATTTCCGTATACCGCTGTCGTTACGGATACCTCACCACTAGTGTAATTAGGCTGACCGTCCGCATACACTACAGTCAGTTTAAAGAAATAGGTCGTTGATGGTAAAAGACCTGTGGCCCGGTATGTGCGCTGTGATTTGTCTGTAATGTCAGCAATTTTCGTGCTGGCATCTGTAACGAAGCCACTACCGCTTTTTTGCGATCGGTACAATTGATATTTTGCAACAGCACTCGAATCGGTGATTGTCCAATTCAGGTCTGCGTAGGTGCTTGACGTGACTGTTGCTGCTTTTAGATTCAGAAGGTTATTGTATACCTGGACGTTGACACTTGTTGTAGCTACATTATCCAGCACGTCGTAAGCCGTTAACAAAAGAGTATACGTACCAGAAGGGAGATTTCTTGTATCCCAGTTAGATAGAAATTTATTGTTTACAATTGCAGTTCCCCTGTTAAGTTCTGACCAAATAGTTGGTTGCTCACCCTCACCGTAACTGAGAACCCATTGGGATAGAATATCGCTACTGACTGTGCCTGAAACTCCTACAACGTCTGAAACTACTGCGTCATCAGTGAGACTTAGAGCTACAGTGGGAGGATCGGGCTTCTTTACTGTTAGGTTGTAAACCCCATTACTTACTCCTGTTAGTTTCACGTAATATACTTCATTTATCGATGCCTTGAATGTCAGTTTACTAATTCCCTTGGCTATCGGTACTTGCGAACTATCGTATATCGCCAAACTGTTTCCATCCGAGCTTGCTGTGTAATTTCCCCCTACTGCTAGATTAATTTTGTAGTAAGTATCGGTGTTCGCAGGCTGGTAGTAGCTCGTTCCGCCCGCACTTCCTGTGTAGGCCAACGTAAAACTGGAACCATCCGCAAAACTTAAGCTCGTCGCCGCATTGGCCTCACCGTATACCTTCACGTAATATGTGTCGCTTGTAGTTACAAATATACTTTTCGAAGATGTCGTACTTGTCCCATAAACACTCCCGTTGCCCGCATACACCTCTATTTTCGATGCATCACTGGCCGCAAGCTCCGTTGTTCGATAACCGGTCAGCGATACTTGATACCACGCATACCCTTGATCGGTGATCACACTGTCCAGCGGGTCACCGCTCCACGGGATTGCTGTGGACATGCTTGTGCCAGTTTGTCCAATCGTCAGATTGTACATGGTGTTCATAGTCCCCATCAGCTTCACATAATACGTCCCGCTTGTCGCTGCTGTGAACGTCAGCTTATCAGTCCCCGTCGCTACCTGTGCTTGTGCACTGTCATACACTACCAGACTGTATCCATTCAGGCTTGCCGAGTTTGCTGTATACGTCCCACCCGCTACCAAGCTTACCTTGTAATAGGTCCCTTTGTTCACTGGCTGATAGTAGCTCGTTCCACTCGCACTTCCCGTATAAGCCCGCACAAAACTCGAACCGTCCGTAGCACTCAAACCCGTCGCCGCATTGGCCTCGCCGTATACCTTCACGTAATACGTGTCGCTTGTTGTTACAAATACACTTTTTGAAGACGTTGTGCTTGTCCCATAAACACTCCCGTTGCCCGCATACACCTCTATTTTCGATGCACCACTGGCCGTAAGCTCTGTTGTTCGATAACCGGTCAGCGATACTTGATACCACGTATACCCTTGATCGGTGATCACACTGTCCAGCGGATCGCCGCTCCACGGGATTGCTGTGGACATGCTTGTGCCAGTTTGTCCAATCGTCAGATTGTACGTCCTGTCCCAAGCCGCTGTCAGCTTCACATAGTACGTTCCGCTCGTTGTCGCAGTAAACGTCAGAGGTCCCGCGCCCGTCGCTATCTGTGCTTGCCCACTGTCATACACTACCACACTGTATGCGTTCGGGCTCGCCCAGCTTGCTGTATACATCCCTCCTGCGATTAAATTCACCTTGTAGTAGGTCCCTTTGTAGGCAGGCTGATAGTAAGTCGTTCCACTCGCACTTCCCGTATAAGCCCGCACAAAACTCGAACCGTCCGTAGCACTCAAGCTCGTCGCCGCATTGGCCTCACCGTATACCTTCACGTAATATGTGTCGCTTGTTGTTACAAATATACTTTTCGAAGATGTCGTACTTGTCCCGTAAACACTCCCGTTGCCCGCATACACCTCTATTTTCGATGCACCACTGGCCGTAAGCTCTGTTGTTCGATAAGCCGCCAGTGAGATCTGATACCATGTATATCCTTGGTCGGTAATCACACTGTCCAGCGGGTCACCGGTCCACGGGATTGCTGTGGACATGCTTGTGCCAGTTTGTCCAATCGTCAGATTGTACAGGGTGTTCATAGTCCCCGTCAGCTTCACATAATACGCCCCGCTTGTCGCTGCTGTGAACGTTAGCTTACCTGTCCCTGTTCCCACCTGCGTCCGATCATTGTCGTACATCACCAAGCTGTTTCCACTGGAACCGGCTGTGTAGGACATTCCCTCCGTTGCGTTAACCTTATAGTACGAGCTGCTATTAGATGGTTGGTAATAGCTCGTACCGCTCGCACTTCCCGTGTAAGCTAACTCAAAGCTCGACCCGTTCATCGCACTTACGGTTGTCGTCGCGCTGGCTGTTCCATTTACCTTCACGTAGTATGTTCCGCTTGTTGTTACGTACAGGCTAGACATAGAACCTGAGTACGAACCGTACAGATTGCCCACATTGGTATATACCTGTATGCTCGTAGCCCCGCTCGCCGTGATTTCCATGGTTCGATAGCTCGTCATCGATACCTGATACCACGTATACCCCTGATCGGTTATACTGCTATCTAGCGTTCCCGACAACGGAATCGCTGTACTCAACATTCTTCCATCAGGCTCAGTATCTGCGTGAGCAATCAAAGGTGCTTTTTGAGAGATCAGTGCTACAAATAAAATCAAAAATAATAAAGATGCAAATTTGCCATAAGACTTTTTCCACATGCTCAATAATCACCTACTTTGTCTCGGTTTGCAGTATTCGACCTAACGCATCGTACGTATTGGTTGTAGTCGTACCGTCTGTATTGGTTTTGCTTATGACCCGACCTACCGCGTCGTAATTATAGGTTTCTTCCGATGCGTCAGGATACGTTACCTTGACCAATCGGCCTTTGCTGTCATAAGTTTGCGTTGTAACATTACCGAGTTGATCAGTAAAAGAAGTCGCCCGTCCCTGCACATCATATCCATACTTTAATGCTGAACCGTCAGCGAACGTGAGATGAATAAGACGATCGATATCGTCATACGTATACGTTGTTGTATAGCCTTTGCGATCCGTCTGCGTCATCAAATTTTCGCCTTGATAGGTATTCGTTTCCTTCGTACCATCTGGATAAATAGTGTCAATGATATGTCCGTAGAAATCATACTTGAATTGCATTTTGTTGCCCGAGGCATCCGTCTCAGAGATTCTATGCCCCAGAACGTCATAGGTATATAACGTTTCTGCTCCTGTTGCGCTCACTGTACGAACCAGCCAACCATGGCTATCGTATTCGTAGCGGGTTGTTCGACCCGCCGCGTTGGTTACACTAAGCAGATGCCCCAGATTATCATACGTATACGAGGTTGTATTTCCCTTAGCATCCGTAACCTTGGTCGCATTGCCCTGATCGTCGTATTCGAAATTGGTTGTGCGATTTAAGGCATTCGTCACACTAGTCAAATGGCTTTGGTTGTCATAGGCGTACAAAGTTTTATTCCCCGTAGCATCGATACTCGCTATCATATCGCCTTTGGAATTATAGTTGTAATACATTTTGTTGCCCAAAGCATCCGTGACGGAAGTAATTTTATTATCAGGATTATACGTGTAATATACCGTTTTACCTAAAGTATCTGTCACGGATGTGATTCTTCTGGAATCGTCTCGTGTAAAAGATTTCGTTGCTCCGCTATAATCGGAAATCGGGGTCGATGAATTAGAAGCCCCATAGGTTCTTCGCGCCCCGGCCGCATTCACTTTTGCCAGCAATTGTCCGTATTGATTATACTCAAACGATGTCTTCTTTCCGCCGCGGTCGGTCAAATCTGTCAAAAAGCCATTCGTATAACCAAACGACCACGACTGTCCATCAGGAAATTGGATTTGCGTAAGATTACTACCCGAATATATAAAGGATACCTTATGCTCAGCACTTGCTTGAATCGAAGCAATCTTATTGTTAGCCCCGTATGAAAAAGTCAGTTCAAGCCCTTGTGTGTCTGTAAGACGACTCAAAAGCTTATTCGAGTCATATGTCAGGCTCACGCCTTGGGCGTTGCTGTCCAGTGAACTCAAAAGCCTTCCGTCAGTACTAAATTGCATGGTGCTTCTGTTTGCTCGAACAATCGTCAGTGTACCGTCCGCATTTTGCAGCAAAATATCGGATACTCCGGGTGGTGACGTAAACGAACCATCAATATTGATGGTAAACGTATTTCGTGCTCCGTCGCTCGCCACCCATTGGTAATTATTTCCCACATTCGTCAATGTATCAGAATACGCAGTCGACCACCCGAGTCCTACTGCTCCATCTCGAGTAGACGCTTGGGAATTATACGATAACGTATAGTTGATGTACGTATTCTCGCTGCCGCGCAGCAGCAAAGCCGGAGTAACCAGATTATGATTGCCGTATATGCGATTGACGGAACTGATGATGCCATCCATCTTGCCGTCAGCCGCAGGGTCGTGACGTTCGAATAACGGGTTAGCTCCCTGACAACCTCCGGTTGTTGGGCCTCCCATACCATCTTCATCCGCTATATCATCGGCCACAGCCAGCAACGTGTCCTCGCTGTCAGAAGATTCAGGGGCAAGATTGTCATTGACAGCATATAAAGCAGCACACTGTCCAGTACCATCTCCGGCTCCTGTAGCGCTTCCTGCTCCACCGCCGCCAGGACTCCCTCCAGCGTTCCCGCACTGATATTTGCCGCTGAGTTGCTTCTGTTCTTTAGCGGTTAATTCCCGCGCTCCCTTAAGGCCTCCAAACGTTCCTTCTTTGGAATCCCCGAAAAGAACGGCGTTACCGCTCCAATCCTGATTAAACTGTTCCTGAGACTGAACCAGCCATCCACGAGCCGAATCATATAACGTTACTTGCCCATTTGACATATCTGTAACCGTCACGTAGTGCCTATCCAGCAAGAGCACAGCCGGGAAGTGAGCCTGCGCCAAGGTCGATGTTTCCATATGAACCGCATAAGCATTAACTCCCGCACTGCGAGAAGCCTTGACCATGCCCAGCATAGTCGTTCCATCATCGTTTGTACCAGCATCATCCATCAGCTTTTGCAAGCTTACCTGCACGCCCATTTGGTTAAATGCCGCTCTCAATGCCGCAGGCCCGCAAATACATATCTGATCTGGATTCAAAGTGCCGCGTGTTTGCTGAGAGTCAACGTTATCCAGTTTAATATCCTTGGCTGCCTTCGGGTCGAGGCTGTCGATTTTATCAAGCGCCCGAATCGACAAATAGCTGTTCGGGTGATTGGATATGAACGTTGTAAGCTCTTCCACCGCTTCCCTCTTTTTTCCTTGAGCCGCTAGTGCCAGTGCCTTTTGATACTCCAAATCCTCCACAGTCGTGGAGAAGCTGAAATAATCGTAGGGATTGTCTCCGCTATAATTGCTAGCCAATTGATCGAGCAACTGGTAGGCGGTTTGGTAATCGCCATCTCCAGCCTTCACAAACGCGTCATAACGCCGGAGCTTGGTCAAATCTTCGTTATATTTATTTTTGAAAAATTGATCCTTCCACGAGTCCCGTGAGTTTTTGGCGCGAAACGGTTTAGAGACATTTTTGAGCGAGCTGTCGCTTTTGGCCGCCCTCATATTTTTTTTCTCAAAATGCTTGGCTTCGCTGCGTTTGGCTCGGGCCACTTGAACCCGGTCATTCTGCGGTTGGTCATTTTGCAGCTTATCCATCACTGCAGCCGCTGCTACGGAATCGCGCTTCGGATTGTAAGGACTATCCAAGATGTCCGCAATAAAAATTTGAGCCTCTGTAGCAATATCCGATGTCGGATATTTTTTCACAATAGCCTTAAGACGGTTGCTTGCTGCATTGAAGTCATCACGGGAATATTCGTATTCGGCAATACGATACTCGGACCAACTGACGATATCTGCGTCTTTACTGAAATCCGCTTCCAGTTCCAGATAACCGTCTCTCAATTGTTCGGATAGACCGAGCCCCATTTGAAGATTCATTTCTTCCATGGATCTTTTTAGTTCCAGTTCCTCCATCCGTTGTTGCGCAGTTAGCGTGTTTTTCACTCTTTTGCCCTGATCATCGGGCTTGGCCCAGCTATTCGAGACCATCGACATCGATAGAGCCAATACTGTAACCAGACTCAGAATGAATTGAAAAGATCGTTTCACAATAGGTTCCTCTCTCTGTATGTATTTTTTGGCATAAGCGGGGGATGTAAATAACGTAATAAAATCCATATATTTCATATCCGTCTTACAACCAAGAGAGATTATACTATACTTGTCGAATAATATAAACCTTTTACAAGATTTAGTGCCCGAAAATACAAAATTTTGTAGAAAAAAAACGCCCCCCATCCCACAACCATCCGTGGAACGAAAAGCGTTTCTCTCACCTGCAAAATTATACCGCGCCCCGACAATGACAAAAAGCTGCCGGCTGCGCGGCTCTCAACCGCAAGATCGGCCTTCACAGCTCGGCTTCCCCTTCACTTCGGCCCGCCAAATTCATCCGGCACATACTCGATCCGCGACGACGCGGCCATGCGCAATACGCCGTCCGCTTCATCGTAAGCAACGCCGTTCTCCTTGACGTAAAACCAGATTTTCAGCGTCGGCCGGTCGGCGAATGTCTGGAACAGGAACACGTTCAGCTCGTCTTGCCAGCGCAGCAGTTCCTCGACTTCCTCCGTCACCGGCGTTTGCACGGCAATCCGCCAGCCGGTTCCGTCTCCTTCGGCCTCCACGGCATATGCCAGCGGCTGCGCCGATGTATCGATGAACGTTCTGCCGCCTACGGCGTGTTTGACCAGCAACCTCTCTTTCATGTACAACGCCTCCTATGGCAAATCAATCAGCATGAAAAAAGTGTCGGCGGCCGCCGTCAGCGTCAGGCTGGGCTCCGCTTCGATCCGTGCCGTGTCGCGGGGGCGCAGCAGCGTGCCGTTGACGTCCAGCTCGCCGTCAATGGCCAGCAGGAATAACCGCCGGCCCTCGGCCTGGCGAAACGTCAGCTCGCCGCCCCGCTCCAACCGGCTCAAATAAATCGTCATGTCCTGATGCAGCTTGGCGACCCGCTCGCCCGGCGTGCCGGATGCGACCGGCAGCAACGCATTGCGCAGACCTTCCGTATCGTAGGCGCACGTCTCGAACGATGGCGCCAGCCCGCGCCTCTCCGGCATAAACCAGAGCTGGAGCAAGCTCAGTGGCTCGGTCGCCGACGCGTTGTATTCGGCATGGACAACGCCGGTGCCGGCTGTCATGCGCTGCACGCCGCCATAACCCGTCACCTCGGTATGGCCGAGGTTGTCCTCGTGCTTGATGCTGCCGCTGAGCACGACCGTGACGATCTCCATGTCGCTGTGCGGATGCGGGCCGAAGCCGCGCCCCGGTGCGATGTCGTCGTCGTTGCACACGCGCATGACCCCAAACGCCGTATTGGCCGGGTCAAAATAATCGCCAAACGAAAACGAGCGGCGGCTCACCAGCCAACCCAAATCGGTCTCGCTGCGCGAAGCCGCAGGAAACAATTGCAGCATATCCTCTCCCCCTCTGGCTTACCTCGTATTTATTCTTTATGTTACTCTCCACGCAGCGCATTTTCAACTGAGCGCTCCGGCGAGCGGCATCTGCTGCCCAACGGCTGCCAGCCCCGTTCCCAGAGCCGACATTGCCCTTGCGTGCAGATAAAAAAAGGAGGCCCCCAGCCATGAACATGGCTGCGGAACCCCCCTGTGGCTTGAACCCGTTGCGCGACTTAATGCTGCTCGCCGCTATCGGCCGGAGCCGCCTCCAGCATGCCGGAAATCGCGGCGTTGACGGAGGACGCGCTGCTGCTGCCGCCACTGCCGCTGCTGGCCGGCGCTGCGCCGTCCCTGTACGCCCACCAGCGCACGCGCAGCGTAAACCCTTCGCCCCCATGCTGCACATTGGCGCCGACGCGGAACGTCCCCTTCTGCGGGTAGGCAATCGCGCCTACCTTGATGTCGGGCACGTCCGGCTCAAACTCGCTCCCCTTGAACACATCCGGCGAGCCGAAGTACACCCGTTCTCCGCTCGACAGCATCTCGGAGAACGCATCGCTGGTCGTCTCCTCGATGCTGGTGACGATCAGCACATTGCCCACGCCAAGATTATGCGCAATCTCGTCGGAGAAAAAGCTTTTGTTCGCCTTGCCGAACGGCGAAACGCCCAGCTTGTTGAACGGCGTGACCGGAATGTCGACCACGCCCGTGCGGATGTCCGTCGCCGACGCGGAGCCTGCCGGAATCGCCACGTCGAACGACAGCTCGCTGCTGTCGCTGTTATAGCTGACCTTGAACTGCGGCTTGCCGCCCGGACTCAGCGTGCGCAACTTCGCTTTCGGCACGATCTTGGCAGCGCCGCCCGTTGCCGCCGGCCGGTTGGTCAGCTGGCTCAAGCGATGCATCACCGAGGTGTTATAGACGTATTCGTTAAACGGCACCTGCTCGACCGTTTCGATCACATACGTCGGACCCGATTGCTGCAGCCCGATTTTTGCCAAATAAATGCAAGGCTCGGCCGGTGAATCGATCGCGTCGTCCAGCGAGCGCTTGAGGAAATCCTCCATCAGCCGCTCCGGCACGGAACCCTTGATGATCTCCACCTCGCTCAGGTCGGTCGATACGCCGTCGATCTGCTTGTCGCCGATTTTGAGCACCGCGGTGCCGGAACGAATGCCGATCAGGCCCGTTTCGGATACGGTGCTGTCGGCGCGCAGCATAATTTTGCGCTCATAGCCCATCGACAGCTGCGATTCCTGCTCCTCGGAGAACGTCACCTTCGAGCCGTTCACCGGCTCCAGGCGTTCGGTATCGAGCTCGAAGGAGAACGACACCTGCCCAGCCAGCAGCGTCTTCTCAAAGCGCACGGTCGCTTCGAACAGCTCGCCCGGATTGACGTACCGCGGCGTCGTCAGCAACACGCGCAACTGGCTGTTGTCGCACAGCACAAGGGTATTGCCGATCAGATCGGCATACGGCAAGGAAGCCGGGTCCGGCGCCTGCTCGCGGATGAACAGCTTGAACCCCTCGAGGATGCGGTTGTATTCGCCAACCTCGTCGGAACGCGCCGAGGCGTTCGCCAGCGAATGCGCGGGCTCCTTGCCTTTTTCCTCATAAGCCAGGCACAAGTATACGTTTTTCGTGTATTCGTTGTTTGTAAAACCTTTAATCGAGCTCAGCTTGTACGTAAGCGGGGAAGGCACGACAATTTCCCGCCCGAGCGCATCGATCGCCGCGCCCATCTCGACGGACACGTTTTTGGTGTCCACCGCCACGACTTGCAGACCGGTAATGATGCCGCTGCCATGCAAGAGACGGTTCATCATTCTGCGTTTGTCGTTGAAATACTGCTGCTCGGACTCGAAATCGCGAACCGTCAGCAGCTTGCCGTAAAAGTACCGATTGCGTTCAAACGGATAATAGCGTGTCTTTTTCATGAAAATCCCCCTCACCTTTCCCAGGCCCAATTTTATTCTAATTCGGAATCAAGCTCCAAACGGGTATGCAAATCCATGCGGTTGTCGCGGTCCACATCCGTGAGCAGCGTGTTGTACGGCAGTGAAGAACGCTGATCCAACCTCAGGAAGGTCGGCTCGGAGAGGTATGTGTTGACCTCCAGGTACGTATGCATGTCCGCGTAAATGCGCGGCTGCAGCACGAACAGCTTGCCCTCGGTGTACGCCGGCTTCTGATCCTCGATAATTTGCTCGATGATCAGCCGCTGCTTGTCCGTGCGGACAGCGTCCGGGGATACCATGACGCAAAAGACGTAAGGATTGTCGCCATACAGATGGGCGAATAAATCGCGCAACTCCGACGTTTCCTGCATTCGCTTGAACTGGAAGTATTCGAGCAGGAACGGCTTTTCGCCGGTGTACAGCTGGAGCATGCGGATCAATCCGTCACGCGTGCCGCGCAGCCGGTACAACAGCGGCGCCTGCTTGATCAGCTCGCGCAGCTTCGCTTCCCCCCAAGCGTCGGCGTCGGAAATCGCCAGCCAGCGGCCCAGCCATTTGAGATAAGGCCCGGAAACGGCGTCGGCGTCAAAAAACTTGCTGACCCGATCAATCTGCTCCTCCATATCGTCAAAAAAGGTGCCGAACATCGCCAGAAACCGCTCAAGAAACGGGCTGTGCTCATCGTCCTGCTGGTAGATCGGCGGCAAATAGCTGATCGGCGAAGTCCGCGGGAAGTAAACGCGCAGCTTGCGCAGCATCGGCGTGCGCACCTCGCTGCCGACCAGTTCCAGCCGGAACCACAGGTAGCGGCCTTTGGCATCGAGCAGCGCGTCGCGCGGATTGACGATCGTCGGGTGTTTGGCAAACAGGTCCTGCGTCGCCAAGATTTTGTTCGCCAGCGGAATATCGGGGCTGGTCAAATACTGCGTATAGTTGACGTAGTCCTCACCGATGTAGCCGTCGGTCCAATCGGAAGCGAAATAGCTGATGCGAATTTGCGTTTCGTCGGGAATGTCGGCTTCCAGCCTGATTTTATGCCAGATCATTTCCGATTCGGTCGAATCCAGCTCCCCCGAGAAATAAATGCCTTCCGGCAGTCCGCTGTTGTCTTGAAGCATCGTGCGCGTCTGCAAATCCAGCAAGCTGATTTGTCCGCTTTGCCGGTCCAGCACATACAGGCGGTCGCGCGTGTCGTGCACCAGCTTGTCACTGCGGCCGCGGAAGCCGTGAATGCGCTCCAGCAGCTCGCCGGTCGCGCGGTATTTGAGAATAAACCGTTCCCCCGAGCTGTCATGCTGCACCAGTCCGCTGTTGCCGATATAGAAATTATGATTCGTATCAATGGAAATGCCGGCAAAGCTGCCCGGCAGCTCGACCTCAAAATGCGCAATCACGCTGCCCTCCTCGCGGAAAACGGTCACTCGTTTGCGCTTGCGGTCGAAGACGCCAAGCGTTCCTTTGGCAGCAACGGCAATGAAGAAACGTTCCTCCAGTTCCGAAACCGGCGTATCTTCATCCAAATCCAGCGATTCGTCTTCGTAGACGTGCGCCACTTGCCCTGCAATCCAATGAAGAACGGCGATGCGCCCGCCCTTGGGCACCTGCGGCTTTCCACTCAAACCAACCGTAATGTCCAGCGGCACCGCGGCATGCAGCTCCCATTGCCCGTCGCCCGACGTATCGATCGCCAGCGGGTACAGCTCGGAGCCGTTCCACTCGCTCGCCTCCCACATCATCTGGCCGTTCGACGTAGAGTAGGCGGCCAGCTTAATCCGCCCTTCCGTTTCGGCGATGAACAATAGCCCGCTTTGCGCCGCCATCGTCGCTTTGCCCGTAAACAGCTCGTGCCCCGAAGCGAACAACGGCTCGCGGTGCCGGTTCTCGTAATCGTACATCCAGATGTTCGCTTCTTCGTCCAGCAAATATATTTTCTCGCCGTGCGCAACGGCCAAATCCGTCACCGCCGGCACGCCGGGCAGGTCCTCAGGGCGAATAAGGCGGTAGACGCCGTATTTCTCCGTTTGTTGGACGGCTACGCCCGCATCCGTGACCTGTACGTTGTAGGCCTGCCCTTTTTGCCAATCCTTGCGCTTGTTTAATGAAAAAAATTGCCGTGCATCCTCCACCGTAATTCACCCCCCTGCTTCGTTTGTCTCATGTTGCCTTCGCTGCTATAGATCGGCCTGGCTGATCAGCTCAATCGAATGCTCGCCGGAATACACCAGCGCATAAGGCGGGATATGAATGTCGCCGCCGCTGTCCTTCGTGTAATTCTCGCCGTCGGCATCGATCCATAAATCCTGCACGTACACGACGCCTTTCAAACGACTGATGACACCGTAAATATCGCCTTTATACACCGTGCGGCCAAACGGCCAACCCCCTGCGCCGTCTTCGCGGCCCATCGGCTGCAGCAGCTTGCGCAGCTCGCTTACAATCAGACTCTCTTCGTCCTTGTAGCGCGGCTCCACGACCACAACGGCATGAACCGTAATGCACACATAATCGGCGGGAATCACGTGCAGCTCCGTCGAAAGCAGCCGATGCAGGTCGAGATGCTTGCGGACCGTTTCCAAAAAGCCCTTGCCGGCCAGCGGCTTGTCCGTCTCCCCGTAAGGCACGACGGCTACCGTCATCTGCGCCGGCGCCTTCACGCGCGGATAGTCCTTCATCCCCGGCTTGTAGAGCGGAATCGCCTTCACGCGCGCCACGCGCAATCCGGGCGTGCCGCAGGCGATCTCCTCGTAATCCTCCGCGGTGACGGCGCGGGACGGCGTATTCAGCTCTTGCTGAACGCGAAGCTTGGCCTGCTCCACGCTTTCGGCTTCCAGCCCACCCTTGGCGGGGAACGGGTTCGTCAGCGCAACATCCGGCGCCGTGACCAAGGCGTCTTCGGCAAAACCGCTGATCATGTTGTCCTTGATATTGCCCTGCACGCCGCCGCCCGATTGCAGCACGATGAAGCGAATATTCGACAGCGCGGATTTTTCGGGAATGGCGCCTTCTTCATTGTTGCCAAAGCGAATCAGCCCGGTCTCAGCGTCGTACACATAATGCAGGTCGGTGGACAAAGAGTTGTCGAAGTCCTCGACAGACTGCCAATCCTCCCATACCATCGTTTCGTGCTCGGCACTGTAAACTCCTACTTGCAGCATCATTGTGCTGCGCTTGTAAATTTGTCCTTTTGGCGCCTCAAACGTCTGATTCGGCAAGCCGTTGCTGCGGCCGAGCCAACGCCGATCCTCAAATTCCGGGGCAAACGAGATGATGCGGATGCTCTCGTTGCCCTGCGGCGGCACGCGGCCGTGCTCGCCGTCGCCAAAGCGAATGCGCGTCGTGCGCTCGGCGTCGTTGTGCGTCAGCTCATACACCACATCGCTCGGGCCGGCTTCGCTCAGCTTGCGGGTTTGTTCCCAGTCGCGCCAGAAGCCGTACGCATCCCGCGACTGCACCGTATGCAAGCCGGTATAAGCCAGATGCGAAGCGACGACAAACGTCGCGTCCGCTTTGCCGCTCGAATCAAATACAGCCGCTTCACTGTAGCTGTACCGCTCCTCGGCTTTGACCGCGTTGAGGCAAATGTGCTCGATCTTCGGCGGCAGCTCGTAGCCGTCTTGCTTGAGCGTGCAACACAGCCAATAACGCCGTTGATCGTCGGCGGGATAGATGACGCATTTTCGCATATCCGACGCAATCTTGAACACGACATCGCCGCTTTGCGAAAGCTGTACAGAATTGTCACGCACCACGTCAAGCGTTCGCCAATCCAGCCCTTGAGCGTCGGCGCAAAACGTCCATTCCACCTGGGCCGAAGAAATCAGCGGGGCCGTGCCGTCGGCGCTGCGCCCAACCTTGACCGGATAATCCTCAAACAGCTTGATCGACAGCGTAATCTCCGTCATGACCGGCAGCGGATGATCAAAGCCGATATACAGCGAAGCGCCCTGCTCGCCGTCGGGGCCAAACGCGTAATACGGAATGCCCGACGTATTGTTGGAGGTAAAATCGGCGGAACCCGTCTCGCTGCGCACCAGCACCTTTTGCAGCGTGGCGGGGATCAGCCGCAGCGTTTCCACGGTTTCAAACCGCAAGTCGTGCGCTACCAGCGGCGTCCCTTTCGGCAACACCGCCTGATCGGTAACATCGGCAAAGGTCACCTCGCATGTCGCGGAGGCCGCTTCCCGCGGCGAAACGCCGAGCAGCTTGAGAAACTTGCGCTCGTTCCGCTCCGTAATCCGGTTCATGTAATACTGCTGAATTTCCGTCATCCAGGCCATCAGCTCCAGCAGAGTGATGCCCGGGTCATGCGCGTTTTCATCCGTCCACTGCGGGAACAGCTTGGGAATCGTTTTGCGAGCGTCGTCCATCATTTGCTCAAACATGCGATCGTCCAGATTCGGTAAAGGCAGCACGCCGATTCACCTCCTTTATGCTTGGATTTGGATAACGTTCCCTCTGCCGGCGCTGGCCGCCGTCCGCTCGCCAAACTTGGCCCGCCGCATTCAGCAGCTGCGCAAGCTATAGCGCGTTCACCACAACATTATGCCGGCCGCTGATGACAATCGCATGCGGCAGCGCCGGCAAATTGTTCACGTCCAGCTCGGTGCGGACCCCGTCCTCCACCTTGTATACGGTCATGTACAACTTCTCCACATGGTTGATCGCACGAATCGATTTAAGCAGCGCATAAAAAACCGATGGGTGCACCTGCTGGCCGATTTCCCAACCTGTGCCGTCAAAATTGCCACGCAGCGGGTTCAGGAAGTTTTGCAGCTTGTCCAGCGCTGCAAGCTCGGTCGGCACAACGGCATCCATGCCTTCGACAGCGACGATCGCCGACACCGAGATTTCCATATACACCGGCTCGATGACCTGAATCCGCTCCGGGAATGCGACCAGACTGGCCGCACGCTTGAGCAAATACGTTTCGACACGCTTTTTCAGCGCCGGGAACGACGCTCCGCCTTGCTGGCCCTCTTTCGGCAAAATCACCAGCGTCATCGAGCCGATTTCCTTGCTCATGTAGGCGTTATAATTCGCCATGCATTTGACCTTGGCGATATTCGGATACGCTTCGCGCGCCAGCCATTCGAAATCTTCGGCCGTCACGGCGCGATCGCGGTTTTTGAGCATCTGCGGCCCCCGCGCCAGCGCCGAATCCATCGATTCCGGCTGGCAGCCGCCCGACGCCGGCTCGGGATTGTACACCTCGCCCACGAACGCGATCGAGTCCTGCAGGTTGATGATTTGTCGCGCGCCGACGTTGCCGACCTGGCCCGAGGTCACTTTGTACGTGACCTCGACCTGCCCGAGACCGCCGGTTGGCGGCTCCATGCCGTTGATGCCGTCGCCGAAACGAATGCGGCCGAACGTCCGGTCAATCGTATAGTGGCGGTCGCGGCTGCCGGAATCACCGAAATTTGTTACCGCCGTCCATAACACCCAGACGTGCTGCACGTTGCCGTCCGTATCACGGTACACGTCGAGCACGGGCGTGCCGGCAATTTCATATTGGACGATTTGCTCCTCCTTGAGGTAGCCGCTCTCGTCAACCCAGACCTCCTCGGAGACAACATTGCCGCGCGACAACTGATAGCCGCCCATTTCATCGTTGCGCTCCAGCGGCTCCTCGCTGACGATCGTCTCCTGCTGCACGACGCGCACCGTGTTCAGGTACAAGCCGTTGACGGTTGGGACGAGCACAAGCCCGCTTTTGTCCTCGTATTTGTTGTCGCGGTTGACGGCGCGAATCCACGAACCCTCCGAGCCAAACAACGTCTCCACAGCAAAATCCGCCGGTCCGACAAATTGCAGCGTTCCGCTTTGCGTCAGCCCGTTTGTGCCGTCGATCACCTTAAGCGTCGCCCATTCCGCCGAAGCCCCCGGCAGCCCGGCACGCAAATATTCCCACTCCAGCAGCGGAATATCCCGTTCGGTCAGGCGCTGCGGGCGCACCGATACGTAGATCGAAATCGGTCCCTTAAGCGGCGGCGCATCCCAGCCCAGATACAGCGTTGGATGCTGGCCCGGAAGCGGCTGGAACGGCTCGAAACCGCCCTCCAGCTGCCGGCTGTGCCGAGTCAAATCCGCATAGACCGTATTGTTCAGCGCCATGCAGCGCATCAGCGGCCGCAACCGCTGGCCGTAGTTGTAGGTCATCGTGACCCCGTCCATCCACGGCGACTGATAAATCGCCTGCGGGGCGTAGGCATTTTCCATCTGCAAAATCCGCACGCGAATCCACCAGTTCTCATTGCCGTTCACATAAGTCGGCTCCAGATCCTCCGGGCAACGGAACGTCAGCTCCTTGCGGCCCTCCTGCGTCACTGTAAACAGTTGCTCCGCTTCCTTGCTGACCGCCAGACGCACCCAGCTCACGCCGTTCCAATATTCCCACACGACCTGCGAAATCGTCACCTCGGGGTCCGGTGTTTTGTCGAATACATTTTTCTTCATCACCGGCTTCCAATCGACCGGCTCCTCATATTCCGGCTGGAAGCGATGCGGGATAGCTTTAAGATTAAACGAAATCGTAATATCGCTGTCCCGCTTGCTGAACGCCTCCTGGCTGGACAAATAAAACGTGCCGTACACAGCGAACTGGTCGCCAAACGGGTAAAAACCGGACGGATCGGATTCGATGTCGTTAAAAAACATCTGCTCCGGCGGGATGCCGCCGGTTTGCAGCACATCGACATAATCGGTTTTGACCGCGATTTTGTCCAGCGACAGCCGGCTGTCAGCCAACGTCTTGGCCCCTTTGCCCGGCCGCACCGGCTTGAGGCGGCAGACGATCCAGCGCCCGGCGACGCCGTTTACCTCAGACTCCACCAACTCGCGGCGGTGGCCCTTGGTCAACACGATCCGGTTGTCGCTGGCCTCCACGCGATCGAAGGGCGCCCAGCCCTCCGCAGTAGCGTACATCCATTCCACCAGCCGGTCATCGGCCAGCTGGCTGCAGATACGGGCTTCCTCGTATCGCTTGGTCGAATTGGAAATTTCGATTTCAATGCGCGCCGTGTCAGAGAGAGTGAACAACGAGCCGTGCTCCAGATAAAGCGCATGCTCCTGCAAATTGACCCCGCCCTGGAAGCGGAACAGCTGTGTCGGCAGCGCCTGTCCTTGCGCAGACAAGCCCAGGAACTCGTCGGGAATGCGAATGATCGCATCCTGCTTGCGGCTCGATAAATAAGCCGTCTTTAAGACAGCCGGCGTCAGCAACGCCGTACGATCGGTTTCATATAAAATGTCCCCGTCGTCGCCGGCAGCCGTCACCTTCGTTCCCGCCGGAATCAGCACCGACTCCCGCGTGCCCTCGTTCAACGCAAACGTCACGTAGGCGCTGGCCGGACGAGCCGGCAGCAGCGTGACATCAAACATATTGAGGAACGAGATCAGATTTTTCGTCGGCACCCGGTTCAGCCGCTTGATATTCTCATGGAACATTTGACTGAACATCAGGAACAGGGCCGAGCCGGGATCGGGGTCCTCGGGCGTAAACCGCCATTCCGGCGTATAAAACGGCGCCATTTCCTTCATCTGAGCGATCAGATCGGAAACTTCACGCGGATCGATTTTCGGAGGCAGCACAGCTCCACCCCCTCTCTAATGCGCATCGTCATGCTTTACCCTCTTTATCCCAAATTTATCTAATCGCCTCACGGCGTTTTATTTCGTACCCTCATATAAATAGAACGGATAGACCTGGTTGAACAAGTTGTTCGTCGTGCGCACCAAATATTGAATATGGATATTCACCCGGCCGGGAGAGTTCAGATCGGGTTTGGCCGACACTTCCACTTCATGGACGCGGGGCTCCCATTGGCGAATCGCTTCCTCGACGTCGCTTTGCAGCAAATGCAGCGTCGTTGCGTCGGTCAACCCGAACACAAACTCCTGCACGCCGCAACCGAAATCCTTGCGCATCACCCGTTCGCCATGCGTCGTTCCCAATATGATGCGGATCGCTTCGCCGATATCCTCTTCGTATTCGGACATCTTGATCCGACCCGTCGCTTTATCCACTTGAATCGGGAACTTCCACCCTCGTCCCAAAAAGGCTTCGGACACGATTACCGCCCCTTTCCACCGCTAATTGATTTTGACCATGCTGCCCTTGATGTTGATGATGCCGTCGGATTTGATGTCCAGCGTTGCCGACGCCTTAAGCGCCATCGTTGCGGAAGCTTCGATGTTCACCTGCGTCGATTTGATTTTGATTTCCTTTGCGCTTTCGATGGAAACCTCGCCTTTGGCGTTGATCGTAATTTTCGTCGCGCTGCTTTTGATGGAAATTTCGTTGGCCGAGCCGCCTTTGATGGAGACAACGTTGTTGCCGCTTTGCTCGGAGATCGTGATGGAATCGTCCTTGTCGGCCATCACGACTTTCTGGCCCTTTTTCGTCTTGATCGTGATCGTTTCTTCCCCGCTTTTGTCGCTGAAACTCAGCTCATGGCCCGAGCGGGATTTGATCTGCCGCAAATCGTTTTTGTCAGCCGGTGTCGGCGGCTTCTGCTTGGCGTTCCACAACATGCCGATCACAAACGGCTGACGCAGCTCGCCGAGATGGAAAGCCACCAACACCTCGTCGCCAACCTCGGGGATAAACAACGTGCCCATGCCGTTGCCGCCCATCAGCGTAGCGATGCGCACCCAATCCGTCTCCGTTTCGGTTTCCTGCATCGGCAGCTTCAACTTGACGCGGCCCAGCTTGTCGGGGTCCGTATTGTTCGAAACGACGCCCACCATCACGCCGCCGAACTTCTGCCCGGCGAAATCGCGTCCGCTCCCGTCCGTCGATATATTCGGAAGATCAAAGATCATACGGCATTGCCCCCTATCTCGAATCGCGTAATATAACCGTCGTCGTCATACACATGCGTAGCGGAAATCAGGTAATAGGGTTGGTTGAGCTTTTTGCCCAAGCCGTCGAGCTTGATATAACGTCCAGCCCGGATTTCGGGAATGCCGATACATTCGCCGTTGCCGGAAACCAGCTTCATCGAGCGGCGGCTGAGAATCGCATCCGCATAACTCTTGGCTTCGTCCTGAGACGCAACATTCGTATAAATATTTTCGGTAAACGTGCCCTGTGAGGCCAAAACATCCTTGCCCGTCTTCGAGTTCGAGCCCAGCTTCGTGATCGTCGACGACTTGCCTTCGAATGTCTTGAGCTCCTTGTCGTTCCAGCCGCGCACCGTCACCTCGGTGATCTGATCGGCGAGGTTCCAGTCCACCGACACCGAGCGCAACGTCTTGCCCAGCTCCAGCGTCAGCACCGGCGTCATCGCCGTCAGCGGCTTGCGGAAGTAGATATTTTTCCCGACGACAAAAAAATCGTAATTCACCAGATTCGCCAACTGCTGAATGAAATGGTAATCGTTGACCCGGCTTTGCGAAATCGTCGGGAACTGCGTCGTCGTGGCGTCAGCAATCGCTTTGGCTCCGTACTCCTTGGCGATTTCGGAAACGACGTCGCTGTATTTCTTTTTGTTCCAGGAACGGGACTTGCTGCCCTTCATCATCAGGTAGGATACATCCATGCCGCGAACGATCAGCGCAGGGGCCTGACCCTCCTGAAACTCGGTGATCACCGAGGTGATATAACCGGAAAATACGGCAACGAGCTTGTCCACGTACCCCAGCTTGATGTCAATCGTCTTGCCCAGCTCAAACGTATCGAGATAGTCGAACTCGCTGTTGGCGATATCGTAGGCGTTCACAATGCGGAACGTAAACGAATCGGACGTCGCTTCGATCGACGTTTCCACTTTCAGGTCGGTGACGGCAAGCTTATCGGAAATTTTGCTGCCATTCACGGAAATTTCGTAAGCCGGAGCAAAAAAGTTGCGATATTTTTTTTCCAGTTGGTCAATCGTATACGATGCAGTGTCCAGTTTCAGGTCTGCCATGCGCTCAGTCCAATCTCGGCACCGAAATCCGGCGTCCCGTCTGCATTTTTAGCGGGTTGTCGATCCCGTTCGCTTTGGCGATTTCCCGCCATTTGGACGGGTCCTCGTATTCCTGCGCAGCAATCAGCCACAGCTGGTCGCCCTGATTGAGCATTTTCTGCTTCGTCCGGTCGGCCGAGTGGCGCGGAATGCCCTTAAGCTGCTCTTCCTTCGTGTACCACGACTTGAAGGTGACGTTCAGCTTGGCCCGCACCGGCACGCCGGTATCGAGAAACATCGAAAACGTCTGGTTGACCTTCTCCACCACGCCCTTGAAATCAAGCGAACCCCAGACAAACCGGCAAACGGGCGGCGCATGCAGCTCTTTCTCGATATCAAGCAGGCCGGAAATTTTCTTCGTATAGTCGCGCACATCGGTGCCTTTTTCATAGGTGTCAAAAAACAAATCCATCGACAAGGTCGTCGATCCCCCGCTGACAAACTGTCCGATTGGCATGGACAGACCGGGAACCGGCTCGAACTTGTACGTATTCGTCGTATCGAGCACATATTGAGCCGGGTTGAACAGCACTTCCACGTTTTCCTTGCTGTTGCCCTTGTCAATAATAATCATTGCTTTTTTCAACGCCATCGGGGTCTCTTCCTTTCCTTGCGATGTGGTGCAGTTCGGGCCGCGGGCCTAAGTTTGATTGTCGTGAAGGCGCCTGCGGCGGTTGGCTGGCGGCTGAGCGCTGGCCAAGGCTGCCAGTTCTGCCGATAGCAGTTGGTGCGGGCGGCAAGCGGCTGCGATGAGCGAGTGCGCCTGCGGCGGCGGGCCGGCGCTCCAAGCTGCGGAGCGCGGGCGGCGCGGACACCGACGGGCCGCGGCGGCGGGCTGTCCGCGAGCCGCGAAATGCAGCCTTGCCGCCGCGCCGATACCAGCCGCGCCGTGTGGAACGGACGCAACCGACAGACGGCGGAAAGCTGCGCTGACCGGGCAGCGCCTGCGGCGAAGCGGATTGTTCCAAAAACCGCGTGTGCGGCTTGAAGTGCCGCCTGCAGCGGCGGGCCTGCCGCTCGAAACGCCCGGTGTGTCAACGACTGGTCGCCGTGGCGGAAGCGCCTGCGGCGCGAGGCGCCTTGTCACAATGCCGGGATGATCCGGCGGCTGCCCGCAAACCGGGCCGGCGCCAATGCCGGCAGGCTATCCGCCCACGTTTGGCTCCACACAAAGCGGGGACGCTGCCGGCTGCCTTAGCCCGTCCGGCTACATACCGCGCCGCTGCCGCTCGAATTTGAGCTTTTTCTCGATTTCTCGATATACGCGATCGACGATTTTGTTCACATCGAACTGTGGAAGTTGTGTGACCAACTCGCGCAGTTGCTCGATGTTGACTTGCGGCGGCGGCAACTCTGCCGGGATGGTCTGCACCGGCGCGGGAGCTTCCGTGCTGGCCGGCCGCAGCCAGCTCATCTCCAGCGGCTGCATCACGCCGACGTCGTCATCGAAGTCGTCGTCATCGCTGACCGGCCGCTTGTGCTGGAGCTGCGCGGTTTGCAGCAGCTCCATCGAAGCCGCCGCCATCTGCCGCGGCGGCTCGGCGATCGGCGCCGGCGACCCTTGCGCGCCGGCGGAGAGCAACGTCATGCCGGCTCCGGCATGACGGCCCAGCGCGGGCGCCTGCGGCCAGCCCGCGTTGGCTTGCGCCGCCGGCCCGCGCATGTTGCGCCCGGCGGCGTAGACGCCCGGCGCTGCCGGCGCCGCGCCGTCGCTCCCGGCGACGGCGCGGCGCTGCAGCGCCAGAGCGGGCGCGCCTGCTTGCAGCGCGCCGATTTGCGGGCCGCCGCTTGGCGCAAGCGGCCCGGGCCCGCTGCGGTCGCTGCCGAGGCGGGCGACCGTAAGCTCCGCAGCGCCACCCAGCGCTGCGGCTGCGGGCGCGGCCCCCGCCGGGGCGGGCCGCGTCATCGTCGAGGCCGCAGCCCAACGGGCTGCTGCGGCCTCGCTGATCGCCAGCGCGCCGGCCGCGCGCTGGGTGAGCTGCGGCCGCAGGCCGCCGGCCCGCCCCGGCGCGGAGCCGGGGCTTGGCCGCTGCTGCGGCGCGCGCTGCGCCGTCAGCGCTCGCGAGCGCTGGGCGGCGCGCTCGGCGAGCGCAGCCGCTTCGGCGACGGCGCTGGTGCGCTGCGTCAGCCTGAGCGGCGCTGCGCCCGCCGGGCCCGCTGCGGCAGCCGAACTTCCGCCCGGCGTTTCCGCTGCGGGCTGCCCGTACGTCGACGGCGTCCAGAGCCGCTGTACGAGCGGCAGTCCCGCCGCGGACAACGCAGACGTTACCAGCCGGCCGACGGCAACGTCGACCTCCGGCGCAGAGTCTGCCGCCGGCCCAGTTGCTGATTCCGCAACCGCTCGCCCGGTCTCCGCTTCGGAATCTGACCAGGGAGGCACCATCGACGCGCCGGCAGACGTTACGGCTCCGGCATCGGCAGCCAAAGCGCGACCACCCGGTGCGCCGGAGAGGGCCGCAGAACCGTCTGCGGCATTTGCGGTCGTCATGCGCCAAATGCGCGAAACCGGGTCGCGGCTCCAACCTGTCAGCCCGCGGCCGGCGCCTTGCCCGGACGAGCCGGACGCTGCGGTTCCCCGCCCATCAGCCGTCCCGGCGCGCTCGTTGATTCTCGCTGCCAGCGCGTCGGCGATGTCCAGCCCGTCCAGATACACACGGGGCGGCAATCGATGCTGACGCGCCAGCACCTGCGCCAAGTGGCCGCCGGTGCCGGAGAGAGCGTAAGCCCCATGGCTGCGATCCGCAGCGGCGCGTACACCGGCGCGCTGTACGGCAAACGGTACGGCCGATGCGTCAAATCCGCTCGCTGACGCAGCCGTGTCCGCCTCGGCAGGCTCAGCTCTCCAGGCAGTCGCCGATGCGCCTGCGCTTCCGCTTGCTCCGTCTTCTGTCACACCGCCTGCCGGCAAGCCGGCGGGTGCGCTGCGCTTGGCCAGCGCCGCACGCAACGCGTCGCCAAGCGCAGTCCCTTGAATAAATGCTGACCAGGTATCCTCTGTCGACGCTTGAGCATGGCTCAAGTCGACCTGCCGCCACCAGCTTTGCGGCTGACCAGCCGGGGCCGCAGCGCCGGCAGAGAGAATCGGCGTCCAATTCGCCGCCGATAATCCGGCCGAATGCAGCAGCACCTGCGCCGCTGCAGCCATCGCCGCGGAAGCTCCACTTTGCGAAACGGCGGTCAACAGGCTTCTGCGCATAATCGCTACGGCCGTCGACGCCGCTTCCGCTGTAAAATCGGCAAGCTTGCTTATATTTAAGCTCCGGTACATAGAACCGGAATCGCTTATTTCTTCGTAGCCCGGCATATCCGCCAGCAACTCGGCTGACAAATTCGCCGGTATCGTCGACCCGGCTTGACCGGGCGGCGTTTCAACTGCGCCAGCGGCCATAGCCGCTGGCCGCGCCGTACTCTCCGTGCGCCGCGCCTCCGCTTCGTTGCGGCGTTCGATGCTGCGCTGCAGCCGCTCGGCCGAAGCGCCCATCCGTACGGAATCGTCCGTCATCAGCCAGGAGCGGTTCATTCCCGCTTCCCGGCCTGCTGCCGGCGTTCCGTCCGGCTCTGACGCCGCCTGCCGTTCACGGCGGTAGAGCAGCGTCGGGGCCGCATAAAGCGGCGCGTTCGCTGCGCGAACCCCTTGCGGCTGGGCCGCAAGCTGGGCCAGCCGCATCGTCGACGGGCGAACCACGCGCAACAGCGCAGGGGTTACGCCCACAATTGCCGGCCCGCGCCGTTCCGCTGCCGCAGCCAAGGCAGCCGCTGAGCCAGCGGCGGGAACGAGCGCCCCGCTGCTGGCGGCTGCACTGTTATTGCCGCTGCCAGCACCACCGGCAGCAGCCACCGCTGCCGCATTCCCGCCGCCCCCTGCCGCCGCAGAAGCGGCTGCAGGCGCCGCAGCGGCCGATACCGGCGGCTGCCCGGGAGCTTGCTCCCGCTGCCCGCGCGCAAATTCCATCGCCGCCGGCGAGATGCTGCGCGTTTCGCGGGATTGCCCCCAGCGCTGCGCCAGCTGTCTGGCCAGTTGCAGCGCTTCCGGCCATACATTGCGCTGCACGCTGCGCAGGCCACGGCGGCGCACGGCGGACGAACCGGCAGCAGCTTCTTCATCGCTTTGATCGACGCCGAAGCCTTCGGCCCCCTGGAGTGCGCGCGCCCGGCGCTGCACCGCATCGGTCAAAGCCGCTCCGGCGGTGCCGGTCAACGCTGCGAGATCGGCTGCGCCACTCGTTCCCGACCGTCCGGCCAGCGCGGCATCTCCAGCGCTGGACACACCGACCGGCGTATCTGGACCGCCGCCGGCTCCGCTGCCAGGGGCCAGCGCCCCCGTACCCGCTTGCGCACCCGGCGCAGCCGCAAATGCCACCGGTGTATTCCCCATAGCACCGGAACGATCGTCTGAATCCGGCGTCCCACTGTCCGCAGCAGCGCGATCGGATATAACTGCCGCATTTGGCGCTGCATCCAGTCCGCCTGTACCGGCAGGCGAGTCTTGCGGCCCACCAACCGCTGCCTGCCCGCCGGAACTGCCGTCGGCGTGCGGCGCGGAGCCGCCCGCTGCGGCCATACCTGCGCTGCTGGACGCTGCGCCCGTGCTTCCGGCCATCCCCGGCGTCGCTCCTGCACCCCCCGGCGCACCGGACGCATCAGACGTTGGACCCGGCATATCCGGGGCCGATGCGCCAACTGCTCCAGCGCCGGCTCCCGTGCCTGCCGAGCCCATCGCACCTGTCGAGGCGGTTGATGCCGCAGCGCCCGATGCCGCGGAGGCTCCGCCGGTTGGTCCGGCCGGGCCTGAACCGGCTCCGGCCGACGGCGTGCGCTCTGCAGCAAATCGTCTTGCGAGGGGAACATCATCCGCCAATTCGGAAAAACGCGGCGCGCGGCGGGCGATAAGCGGCACCGCCGCAAAAGCGGCGCTGCGCCAAAATGCCCGAACCGCCGCAGAACGCGGAAATCCGCCTTCCCCCTCTTGCCCATCGCCGTACCCGGCGTCGTCCTGCCAAGCAACTGCTGTACCCGGCTGCGAGGCGCTAACGTCTGCACCGCCCAAGTCGGCAACGGCTTGCAAGCCGCCTCCTGCGGAACGATCCGCATTGCTGCTGCCCGCATCCGCCCCAAACGCAGCTTGTCCCGCTGCCGGCGACTCCGCTGCCCCATGCTGCTGTAACGCTTCTTGCACCACATCCCCGGCTGAGTCGGCAGCGTCCAACTCCCGCGGCGCGCCAAAATCCGCAAGATTGCCTGACTGCGCCATCGTTGCTTCTGATCGCGCATCCGATTCTGCCGCTTCCGGCGAACGCTGTACGACGTCAGCCTGGTCACCAAGTTCGATCGCCGCTGTCTGTTCCGTCAAGCTGTGCGGCTGATCAGCCCTGCTAGCCGGCAACGCCGGGGCCGGATGAGCCAAAGCCGGAGACTGCACGGTCTGCGGCGCACCGTCAACGGCCCGATCATCCCCGGCCGGCTGCGCGCCGGATGCCGGACCGGCTCCCGCCGCAGCGCCTGCCGGCACGCTTCCGCTCGCCGGCGCTTGACCTGCGGGCGCTGTACTCGCAGGCGTTACAGAAATACCGTCAGGCGAACCCCACTGTGCCGAAGCAAGTCCCGGCTGCCCACTGGCCGCTCCCGTATCGTTCGGCAGCGCCGGTGCTGCGCCGCCCGGAGCGCCAGCAGCCGCACTGATGCTTGCCGGCGCACTTCCCGCCGACACCGCGCTCGCTGCCGCGGCCTGCTCCGGCTGATGCACCGGGGCCGCAGAACGCGAAGCCGTTGGCGAACTGCTCGGCTGGGCGCTCATTGGACGATTACGCTCCACTCCATCTTGCTGCCGCAGCTGCAGCGTTGCTTCGGAAATTCTCCTGATCTCGCGATTCGTCAACTGGCTGACGCGAATTTCGCTCAAGCTGCGGCGCAGCTGCTGAGCGGAATCCCCGGTCAGCTGCGCGGCTTGCTGCACCAGCCCGGCAATGCCCGGCTTGCGGCCCGCGCCTTGGCTGCCTGCCGCGGCGGAAACGCCTGGCGCCACAGCTTGGCTGCGCACCATACCGCCGTCCGGCCAAGCTCCATCGGCGTCACCCGCTGCCGGGTCTTGCCGATGCACAAGCTGACTCGCACCGGCGCGACCAGCCAAAGCAAGCCCCGGCTCATCGGCCGCAGCTGCGCTCGCTGCACGGCGCATGATCAGCAACGTAACCGGGTCAACCGATCCGGCGAACGGGCCTTCGCCCAGCTTGGCGGCAAAGCTGCGCGGAGCGGCCGATGCCGGTTCCTGCAACGCTTGCTGCCATACCGGCTGTGCGCCCTCGGCCAGTACATGCCCGCTGATCAGGCGGTTTTGCAAATACGACTGCGCTTGCTCCAGCAAACCGGAACTCCCCGGCTCGCCCGGAGAGCTTCCAGCGCTCCGCTGCTTGCGAAACAGCAGCCCCGAAGCGGTCAATCCGCTGCCGGAGCGCTGCGCAGCGACTGGCGCCGCCTGCCCGCTTTGCCGCATTTCCTGCACGTAATCGGCTACCTTCGCTTGCGCGAAGCGGCCGATGGCGTAACGCTGCGCAATCGCGCCATGCAAAGCGGCTGTTGCTTCTGCGAACGCGGAACCTCCGGCCAAAGCTCGGCTGCCGGACGCCGCAGGCAAAGCTGCCGCGGCAGCAGCCGTTTCATCGGCCGCGCTGCCGCCCCGCGCCTCCCGGCGGCCATTCACGACCTCCGACTGCGCGCGGCTGAGCTCTTCAATGGCTGCGGCCCGTTCTGCCGCCGCACGGTCGGCCGCAGCCCGAATGAAAGCGCGGGCCGGTGCGGCTTGGGACTCCTCTGCGGAGTCCATGCTTGCTTTTCTATATATAGGTGTGAAAAACGAAGTGGAGGAAAAAGGACTATGATCAAATTGGATTGCTTCCCGGCTTCCGGGGGACCTGTTCGCGGCCCCGGCCGGCATCGCCAGCGCCGCGGCAAGCTGAGCGCTTGCACGCTGCACCATCGGCAATCCTGCGTAGTTTTCGATTTTGGAATAAATCCATGACTGCCCAAAATCCGGCGTTTCCCATTCCATGGACTCGTCGGAACGCATCTTGCGGAAAATCCGCTCGACCGACCGCATCCAAGGAAAAGCGAGCGTAGGCTCGACGCTGCTTGGTTGAACGGCCGCGCCGCCTTCCAACGCTGTCGGCCACATGATCGTGCCCTTGGCGCGGGTTGCCGGAGCCGCCTTCCAGCTCGGCTTGTCACTTGCGGGCTGTATGCCTGCATCCGAATCGCTGCTTCCAGCCGATTCGGCATAAACAACACCTTCATCCTGTTCCGGTCTGCTGCTGACTGTGGTGTTCGTCGGGTCAAATGAATCTGCAATACTGCTGTTGCTGTTCTTATCGTTGCTGCTGTCATTGCTTCCTTCATCGCTTGCACTTGCGTATGCGCGATCGTTCCGCTTTCGATCACCATCTTGCGTGCGCCGATCAAGCTGCTCGGCTGTACCGCTTGCCCATTCTGCCTGACGGTCGCTTGGTTCCATAACTGCGCCTTGCTGTCCGCTCTCTGCGGTATGACCGCCCGGAGCTTCATTCCAACCCTCTGCGGCTTCTTCTCCCGCAGCTTGCCGCTGTAAACCAATCTGCCGGGCTTCCCCCTGGCTTGCTCCAGTCTGTGCCAACCCAGGCTGTGTCTGACCCGCTCCGCTGCGTCCGTCTGTGTCCGATTCCTCTTCCGTACGCCGCCATACGATTGGCTCGTATTGGCCTGGACCAGCCGCCGATTCACGACTGCTTCCCGCCCCCGCGTCTTGGCCCGGCTGCGGCTTGGCCGCATCCGCTGCTGCTTCGCGGTTCTGCTCGCCGATACGCCCTTCCTGCTGCGCTTGGCGAATGCGCTGAATATCCTGACTGATCTTTCTGCGCAGCTCGCTGATTTCCGACTTCAACGCCGCTTGCTCCGATGCCGGCTTCTCCTCGGCAGCCGACGATGCCGGCTTCCGATTCGTCAACTGCACCGCAGACACCGCTGCTGCCCGCTCCACCTGCTGCGAACGCACAACCGGTCTGCCCATCGCAACATTGGACGCTCGAGCCGTCTCATCCCCTGCGACCGGCGGTCCTGCCGGCGCCATCGCCGCTTGCGGCAGCACATGGCCGTAATTCTTGATCCATTGCTCCAGCCTGTAGCGCGTTTCCCTGCTTGTCGACAGGTGCGCGTTATCGGCATGCTGCAAGCTTTGCAGCTGCGTTTGCAGGCGAACGATCACTTCCCGGCTGCGCGGATGCTCCAGCATCGCCATGCCTTCCTGCTCGTCCATGCCCAGCTTGCGGAAAATTAACGACAGCACCCCCAAATAAGGGTGACGCCAAAAACCGTATTTGCCCATGATGCTGGAAGCAAACAAACTCGCCTCGCGAGCCGAGTGCCCCTCCGCGCCGGAAATCGGCCCGACTTGCTTCACGGTTCCCTGAAAACGCCGGATGCGGGGGATATACGGTTGTCGGGTTTTCATGCCGAATCCCCCTGCCTTTATTTTTTGAAGACGGCTTTCAGACCGCCGTGCACCAGCTCAATCGTCTCCACCGCAATGTTGCTGCTCATCCCGCTCAGATCGGGACCAGACCATTTGACAGGAAAGGCATCGTAAAAATTCCAGCGGCAAACTTCCTTACCGGCGAAATTGTTCAAAATAATCGCGCCGTTTTTGCGCTTGATCGTCCCTGCAACGACGTCGGCGTACCAGCTCCACAGCTCGCTTGACATCGTGATGCCTCGGGTCATGACCAGATTCGGATACTTCGTATGCTCAATCCAGTGGTGCGGGTGCGTATTCAATCCGCCTTCCCAATGCGGCTTGACTTCGGTTTCCGATTGCAGCCCCTTCACTTCGGAGAATCCGGCGGCGATCATCCCGTCGATCTCCACCTGAAATCGCAGAGAAACGCCTACTTCATTCGTTCGCTGTACCGTTTTCGCTTTCGGATCTGCCAATCTGCCACCCTCCTAATCAAAACACGTCAAACGGATTATTCGGTCTTTTCTTGCCGTCATCGTTCAAGTTGCGGTTAATATGCGAAATTTCTTCGCACCATTTGCGCCGTTCCTTATGGTCCATTGACATGATTTCATCGTGATTCCAATGAAAATAGTAGGCGATGAAACCGGCCTCTTCATAGATTTTGTCAATGGGATATCCGGCTATGCCCCGGATCTCTCGGATAAAAAAGATACGTCAACCTGGAACTCATGCTCGCAGCGCGGGCAGGCGGTATGCACCTTCGGCAGCTCGATTTCGTTGATTTGGCGGTACAACGTTTGCAAGTAACTCAGATCGGCCGTGTACAAACGTTCGATGACGCGGGTGTCGATGGCGCGCAAATCGCCCAGATGGGTGACGACGCGAGCCAGCAAAATGATGCTGAGATAACCGGGGTTTTGCTGAACGCGCTGGTCGCGCATCGGCAAAATTTCATCTGCCGCGGTAGCCAGACGCATGACTCCTGTCTTGTGCAGGTTGCCGTGCTCATCTACGTAGCCTCTTGGCAGCGTAAATTCATATTCCGTTTGAAAAGCCATGTTTCATTCCTCCCGCTTCAGGGTAATATTCAATATAAGCAGAAGAGACAGGAGCCGGAACCTTCTAGCCCCGGCGCCTGCTCTTACATGCGGTTACTTCGTGCGCGTCATGCCTTCATGAGCAAGCTCAAGGTTTTCAATGGCAACCTCGTTGCCTGTACCGTTGAAGTTAGGCGCTTTGTAGCTGGATGGCCAAGCTTCGATAACTTGCCATGTCGCCACGTCGGCTCCCTCTTCGTTGATGGCGATGATCGTAACGGTTTTGCGGGCCACTTTTCCTTGGCGCGCATCAGCCAGCCAGTTGTACATATCCATGGAGTCTGTCGTGCCCCATTTCAATGTGATGTTGCCGTATTTGGCCAGACCCGGAAGCTTCCGGGCGGTGATCGTTTCGTTGCCTTCCCGGTATTCGATAACCGACAAGGATGCGTCAAAGCCGGAAACTTCGCTGAAACCGGCCTGCTGAATACCTTCTACTTCCACTCTGAATCTAAAATTGCGGTATGGATCGTGACGTTCGCCTGGCATATAATACCCCTTTCCTTCTCATTAGAAGAATAATTCCGGTTCTAATCACTCCGGTTTAGTTAATAATGAGCCGATGTAAGCTCTATTCGTCGCTCGTTTTCTGCGTAATGCGGAAGATGACGAATTCGGCCGGTTTAACCGGAGCTACGCCGATTACGCAGATCAGACGGCCGTTGTCCAGATCGTCCTGCGTCATCGTGCTGCGTCCAATGTTGATGTAGAACGCTTCAGCCGGACTTCCGCCCATGAGTGCGCCGTCTCTCCATACGCGGGTCAGGAACGCATCAATCGTACGTTGCACGCGAGCCCACAGCTGCTCGTTGTTCGGTTCGAAAACGACCCAGTTCGTGCCGTTTTTGATCGACTCTTCGAGGAAGATGAACAAACGTCTGACGTTGATGTATTTCCACAGGCCGTTCGAGGAGCAAGTGCGCGCGCCCCAAACGCGGATGCCTTGACCGGCGAAGGCGCGGATCAGGTTTACGCCCAGCGGGTTCAAAATGTCCTGCTCGCCTTTGTTGTATTGGCAGTCGAGACCGACAGCGCCGCGGACAACTTCGTTGGCAGGAGCTTTGTGTACGCCGCGCGTTTGGTCGGAACGAGCATAGATGCCGATCACGGAACCGGATGGCGGGATAAAAATGTTGCGCTTGTCAAGCGGATCAAATACTTGCAGCCATGGGTTGTACATAGCGGCATATTGGCTGTCGAAAATGTTGCGGTGCGTCATGACGTCCGCCACTTTCGTTTTCTCGCGCGGAATGTCCAGCACGGCAAAACGGCTGCCGAGGTTTTCGCAATGCGCCACGAGGGACAGTTGCACGTTCGGATCGGTTACGCCCGGGATCGCCATGATGCTGACGACATCGTTGTCGATGAACGACTGGATGCCCGTACGTTTGCCAGGACCGTTGTCCACGCCCATGAAGTCGGAAGCGGCAATGCTGTCTTTCGTGCCGTTGCTGCCGCCGGCCAGCGCGATCGTGAACTTCGCTCCGTCGGCTTCTTTGTCGCCGGAGATGACTTCGAATGGAGGAATTGGACCGAGGTCCACGCCGTCCGTCAAGTCTTTCACTTTGACGATGTTGGAACGGGACATGACTTTCTCAATGTGCGTAGCGGAAGTGACGTTCAGAGACATTCTCTCGTAAACTTCCACCTCGTCTTTGTACGCTACTACCATGTTGAATTCGCAAGTGGTCAGCACCTTTTTAGGCAACAGATCCTTGTCGACGACATCGCCGTCCAGCTTCACGGACAGCTCGATGATGTTGTCCTGGGAACCGACGACTTTGCTGTATTGCTTTTGGCCTTCGGCTTCGAAAGCGACGACGTCTCCCACGTGGAAGCCGACGTTGCTTTTTACCTTGTAATGCGTATCGTCGATCGCTTCGTAGATTTGCGTTTTCGCTTTGCTTGCCGGTAAGATGGTAGCGCGAATTTGGTTGCCCCACATACCCGGGTTTTTGGAGCTCAGACCGAGAATTTTCTCTTCTTTATTGCCGGTGTTGTCGGCCAGCTTGGCGTCGCTTGGCGCTACGCGCATCACAAAGCAACGGGCTCCTCCGTTCAGGAAGAAGTGCTCAACCGCGTAGGAAAGAAAACGGTATTCGCCAAATTCGCTTTCCGACAGGTAGCTGCCGAAAATACGGTGGAAATCCGCTACGCTAGTGATCAGTTGCGGAATGCCCTCAATTTCCCCTCTTTGCGCCAGACCTATGAACCCGGCCGTGCTTGTGCTTGCACCCTCTAGCGGCTGCGCACCGCTGTCAAACTCTTCCACATAGACTCCAGGTGATAAATACTCAGCCATTGTTCCCCGGTTCTGCCTGCATACGCTCTGGGAGTGTCACAGACTCGATACCAGTTCTCTCCTTTCTGTTTGTGTTTTGTATAGAGAATGGACGTGATCCAATCTGCTAAAAAAAGTCGGTTCGCTGCACGCGGCAGCGTGTGTTGCATGGCGCTTGCGAATGTCATACGACGACGGTGCCCAAGCTGGTGGCTTGTCCTTCTTCCACCATCACCTCCTTCACGAGGGTAGGGGCGTTACCGCCGTTCGCAGGCGTGATGTCCAGCCGCACCTGGAACGTTCGGACGCGGCAGCCCGCCAAAGCGATGACCGCTTCCCCGTTGGCCGTCGAGCGGGATTGCGCTACGGGCAGCAGATGGGCTCCCCGGGCGTAACTCTCGGTCAAAGGCTTCTCCAGCAGAAACCGCTTCTGGTACTCGAGTACCTTGGCAATGCGCACGGTTTCTTCGACTTCCTGCAGCCCGCGGCCGCGGAGCGTGAACAGGTCGCCGATGCCGATTCTGCCTGTGAGCGAGCCCACGGCCAGTTCGCTGGTGCCGGGTTCGGCCCGATCCTGCATCAGTCTGGCCTTGACGCAATCCTCCGTAAGTACGGCGGCGGTGAGCCGGGCTCCCGCCACCGGGCGTCCAGATTCGTCGCGAAGACCGAGACGGATCAGCGTCGTGCCCTGCTGGAACGGATAAGACGGCAGCGGCTGCAGCGACATGTGCTGAATCAGGTGATCCGCGTCGACGCGGATAGGCGCGTCTAGCGTAAAATAGTGCTCAGCGTGTACAAGAAGCCGGTAATCGCCTTCCTGCAAATCGCTGAATATATAGGAACCGTCCGATTTGCCAATGGCTTTCGAACGAATACCTTCAAGTTGAACCTGCATGTCTCTCGAGCCGACGGGAGCCCCGCCCGTGTAAGCGTCGGAGAGGCACACCACCAGCGATACGCGGGACTTCAACCGCGTCAAACGCAACTCTTCCAAATGAAACGCCCCCTACCCCTGAATGCGGATATCGCGCTCGACAACGCGCTTGGTCGTTTTGACGCGAGTCGAATCGATGTTGACCGGGCCGACGGTGTAACCGACGGTCAGCCGGTACGGCGTGTCGGCGAAGTTCCACATGTTGAGCAAGGCGTCGCCGGACATCGGATTCATGAAAATGCGAATCTCTTCGCCGTTGTCGGCCAAGGTGCCCAGCGTCTGGGGACTGCGCAGAATCGAATTGTCGTAAAGCACCTGCATCGCTCTGCCCATAATCCGATGCTCGTCCAACGCCCGGGACGAAAGCTCCGCCGGCGACTGAGCCGTCAGCAGGTATTGCAGGTCGACGACCATCGGCGGATACTGGATTTCGCTCGTTCCTCTGGCAATCATCTGGGTCCGTCGATTGTCTCCGCTTTCACGAATGCTGTACAGAAAAAGAGACAGATAGAAATCCCCTTTATCGACAGGCGAAGCCAACCCGATCATTTCCGGTTGCGGAATGGGGTCGGGGGTCATGTTCTCTCTGAGCAGCTTGAGCAAGGTTGCACTTACATCAGCTATTACGGAATAGTCGCCTATAGGAATTCACTCCTGCCTCATCAAAATGGGCGTTGTTTGGACATATGCCGCCATGGCGGCGCGTTTTCTGTCAAATCATGTACCTTTTTCTATTATAATTGCAATTTGCTGCGGTGACTACTGGTTTCTTTCGGTTTTACTAGGAAACGAGCGGACGTTCGCATCTTGTCAATAGGTCTCCCAATCGTGCCGGGCGACGATTTTTCCTGATTTTTGCAGCTCATGGCGAATCGATCCAATCAGATGGCGCATGCCGATCGACTCACCGGATTCCGCGGCCAAGAAGGCGGCGGAGAGCACAACGTTCTTGATGTTGCCGCCGGCAATTTCGAATTTCTGGGCCAAATATTTGAAGTCGACGTCGTCGCTGAGCGGCGCGGCGGGCGGAAACATCGAGCGCCAGATCTTCTCCCGGTATTCCGGGTCCGGGAACGGATATTTGATGATGTAGTTGATCCGGCGCAGGAACGCTTCGTCGATGTTGTTGAGCAGGTTGGTCGCCAGCACGGTGATGCCCTGGTATTCCTCCATCTTTTGCAGCAGGTACGCGGTCTCCACGTTCGCATATTTGTCATGCGAGTCCTTGACCTCGGAGCGCTTGCCGAACAAGGCGTCGGTTTCGTCAAAAAACAACACGGCGTTGCTGAGCTGGGCCTCCTGGAAGATTTCGTGGAGGTTCTTCTCCGTCTCCCCGATGTATTTGCTGATCACCTGGGACAGGTCGATCTTGTACAGTTCCAGTTGCAGCTCGCCGGCGACGACCTGCGCCGACATCGTTTTGCCGGTGCCCGGCGGGCCGGCGAACAACATGCTCAGCCCCTTGCCGTAAGCAAGCTTCTTCTCGAAGCCCCATTCGCCGTAGACGACGCCGCGGTACTTCACCTGATTGCAGGCGTTGCGCAGCTGATCCTTCTGCTCCGGCGGCAGGATGACGTCCTCCCAGCCGTAGCGCGGCTCAATGCGCGTTGCCTTGCGCTCCAGCCGGTGCTGCACCTGCTGGTAGCAGGCGCGGTAGAGCGCGGCAGACTGCAGCCCGTACAGCTGCTGCCCGTTCGGCGCGGCTTCCGTGCGCTGCCACGCCGAGTAGCCGACGGCCTGCGTCAGCGCGCGGCGGATTTGGCCCGGCGTAAAGCGGAACTTGGCGGCGACGATCGACCAGTCGAGCTCGGCCGCTACGCCCAGTTCCTCGGCGCACAACGTCCAAAGCTGCTCGCGCGCGGCTTCGTCGGGCGCCTTCAGCTCGTATTCGACGACGAGCCGGCTTTTCTGCTTCCACGCCAGCCGCAGATGCTGTCCCGCGAGCAGGAACAACAGGCCGCCATAGGCGTCCAGCTGCTCGTGGAACAGCTGCAGCCGCCGCTCGGACAGCGCATCCGGCTCCTCCGGGTACAGCATCTCCAGCCGGTTGAAGCAGAGCACGGCCTGGTGCAAAATCGCCTCGCGCAGCACCGCTTTCAGCCGCTCATGGAACGCCATGTTGTCGGCCGGCAGCAGCGACAGGTCAACGAGCAAAAGCGGCTTGTTGAACACGCTGCAGCAGTGGCGGACGTGCAGCTGCTTGCCCGCGCCGGATGCGCCCCACAGGAAAAACGCCAGCCGGCGGCGGTCGTTGCCCTCGTAGGAGGCGCGGATGAACTCGCGCAGCCGCTGCTGGAAATCCTCATGGATGTACAGCGGCTGCAATCCGTCGTCGGGATAAGCGATGTCGACGGCCGGCTTGAGGCCCGGATCAAGCTCCCCGGTATCGAGCAGGAAGGCGACGATTCGCTTGTCGAGCACGACCGGCTTGGACAAAAGCGAGCGAAAACCCGGCTCGTGCTCTTCCTTGTGCAGCAAATAACGCACCAGCTTGCCCTCGGGCGTAAACACGATGCGCGCGGCGCGCATCTCCTCCGGCGTCGAGCAGGAGAGCTGCAGCGTCAGGCTGACGTTCGGCGCCTTGTTCGTCAGATCGTCCTGCAGGAAGCCGAAGATCCGCTCGTATTTGCGGTCAAGCTCCGGCGCCAGCGCCAGCAGCACGATCCGCTCCTCCGACGGGGACAAGCCGAACCGCGCGGCTAAATACGGCAGCGGCAGAAACACCGTCGTCTGCCGGCTGGCGGCGAGCCGCTGGGCGATGTGCAGCTGCCAGGACTCGATTTCCTGCAGCAGCTCGTCTTCCTCCGGCGCGTCCAGCTCGCTGCCGGCCTTGCCGATCAGGCGCATGAATTCGTCCTCCGAGACGAACATGCCGCGGAACGCGTCGGTTTGCGGGTCGGGCGTCTGCACCTGGCGGCGCAGGTAGAGCAGTTGCAGCTGTTTATCCAGCAAGCGCAGCGCGTCGGCATAATGTTCCCACGCATGCGAATAAGGTTGTGTCGTCATAATCCTCCCCCGTCACGGACACTCTCGGCGCACGGCGGCTGCATCAGCCGTCGCGTCCGACGCAGCTCTTGCCAAAAAGAGCCTTCTATTTCTACAATATCGGTAAGGACTCGTCAGGAATGAAGGGGGATTCGACAATCATGGAGAAAAGTGCGCTGCTGTTGATCGCAGATATTAGCGGATATACACAATTTATGCTGTCGAACCGGCAGGCGCTCGCTCACAGCCAGATGATTATTACCGGCCTGACGCAAGCGATTCTCAGCCGGATCGAGCTGCCGCTGGAGGTGGCGAAGCTGGAGGGAGACGCCGTATTTCTGTACGCGTTCCAGCACGACGATCCGCATAGCTGGCGGGACGCGCAGCGGACGATCGGCGAGCGGCTGTTTGCGTTTTTCGAAGCGTTCGGGGACAAGGTGCGGGAATATGTGGAATCGAACATGTGCGGCTGCAGCGCCTGCAGCCATGTCGGCAAGCTGAAGCTCAAGGTGATTGTGCACAGCGGAGTTGTGCTGAGCTATCAAATCGGGGCGTTTCGGGAGCTGTCGGGCGTGGATGTCATTCTTGTGCACAAGCTGCTGAAAAATTCCGTGCCTGCCGACGAATACATTCTGTTCACCGAGGAAGGGCGGCGGCAGGTGGAACTGGACCCGGCGGTGATGCTGCACCCGGGCCGTGAGACGGTCGAGCCGATCGGCGAGGTGCCGGTGCTGATCTGCTACCCGTACGGAGAATCGCCAGACGGGAAGCAAGCGGGCGCCGCGGGAGCGGCTACCCCTTACGACAGCCCATACTACAAGTGGAAAAATGAAGCGCAGAAAATCTGGTTTTCCATCCGCACGTTTTTCACCAAATAAGCGCTCGCGCCTGCCGCGACTCGGGATGCAGGAAAAACGTGTTGAGCTCCAGTCCCTCCGGCGTGCGCACCGGCGCAAAGTCGGCATGAAACGCCCGGTAGCCGCGGTCTGCGAGCAGCTCCCAGATTTCCTGGCGATGCCGTTGAACCTCGATCATCAGCGCCGGCTTGTCTCGCTCCAGCAGTCCGCACATGCCGCGCACGACCTCCAGCTCGAAGCCCTCGACATCGACTTTGATGAAATCCGGGCGCACCCCGCCGGCTTCCGCATACGCATCGAGCGTCACCATCTCGACCTCCGCCTCCTCGACCGGCGGCTGCTTGACGAACGCGTTCCGGCAGTTGATGCGCAAGCCCTCGAACTGCGGCACGAACGAATTGTTTTGCCCCGTCAAACCGTCCATATACAACGTCAGCCTGCCGCATTCGCTCCCGACGCCGCGCCGGTCCAGCACGATGCCGCGCTTGCCCGCCACATTGCCGGCAATGTACGGCCAATTGTTGCGCCCCGGCTCAAAGACGTGCACGCCGCCCGTCTCCCCCGCCAATCGGGCAAAATACAGGCTCAAATAACCGATATGGCCGCCCACCTCAATGACGGTATCGCCGGGCCGAATCAGCCGGGCAAAACCAGCCATCGTCTCGCGCTCGCGCTTTTTGCCATAATACCAATACCCCTTATGACGAAAAAAATGCAGCCGCACCGGCTCCTTCGTATAGTGGTGGGCAATCGTAATATCGCCGGGACCAAAACGCCTTAAGACAGGCAGCACCATTCTGCGCAGCCACCGCAGTTCACTGATTTGCATGGCAACCTCCTTCAATATGTCGGGCGAAAAACCGGCTGGGGAGCCGAATTTCTTTTCCTTGGTTATTTTTATGATTATTATATTCACAAAAGTAATCATCGTGACGGAGCAAAGCCTTGTCGAGCCCGACCCTCTCTATTATTTTACAATAAAAGGAAGCCAAAAGCTAGAGTAACCGGTTTGCTATTTTATACGAAAATGCGCTGTGGCACGGAATTGCCGCAAGCTGGTCTCCCTCGTCTGGTTTCTACAGTCAGGCACCGCACAATCCAACGTGATTTTGGACCAAAAACCAGTTATACTGACAACAGTCGGAGGGATACGATAATGAAACCTTTTTCGGATAAATATGCGCTAACCAAGCAACAAAGTGTGTTTCTGGCCAAAAAGAAATGGGATGAAAATATATATTGCGGAATGAAAATGGAAAACCGCAACATCACGTTTCCACAAACCCAAACAATTCTAAACGGAGTCAATGTTCCCGGTGTTGCGCTGGACGATATCCAAGCCGTCCTCAATATGCGGGATGCATGGCGTTATCTGGTGAACGCGATTAACGAGCCGATCACACTCCCCTTTATTTGCAAACTGAACGAATATGTCGCCAGGAATGAAGCGCTGGAATGGGGCGTCTTGCGAACGGGCCATGTCGGGATTTCCGGCACAGCTTACGTACCCCCGCTTCCGGTGCAAAGCGAGATTGAACAAGAATTGACGAATCTGCTGACAGCCGACATGACTACAACGGAACGAGCGATTACGGCTTTTCTATGGGGAGCGAGACGGCAAATGTTCTGGGACGGCAACAAACGAACCTCCCTTCTTCTTGCCAACAAGCTGCTGATTGAAAGCGGGCAGGGCATGCTGACGATTACGGAAACCAATATGGAACGATTTAACGAACTGCTCTCCGCTTATTACAGCACCAACGAGATCGATGAAATCAAGCTTTTCTTGTACGACCATGCGATTAGCGGGATTGATTTTTGAAACGGATACACAACGCAAACCGGAACATTCAAGATAACCTGATCGTATAACGAAAGCCTGTTGCTCGGATGCAAGCAATCGGCTTGTTTTACATGATATGAACCAGCCGCGGCGCATATGCCCGACTTGTCCGGGCCTTCGGCCGTGGTGCGTGCGGTCCGGGCGCTCTCCTGCCAGCCGCCCCTTGGCGGGGAATCCGCAGATGATTTTCCGGCAAAAAAAAGCCGCACGCCACGCGAAGCGAGCCGCTTGCGCCCGAAGGCAGTCGGCCCGCTCCGTGCGGGAGCGGCGTGTGGCTGGTCTGCGAAGGGGCAGAGACTGTTCGCAGAAACTTATTTATTGGGGCAGTTTCCCCAGCGGGTACAGGACCAGATCAATCGGGAACGAGGAACCGGCCGGCGGCGTGAACTCGATATCGAGCGACGGCTCGGTGCCGTCCGTGCGGGCCAGAATTTGCATGCCGCCGAACGCCGGGAGCAAGCCGGATTGCGGTACGACGCGCATGGCGCCGTTGATGCGCAGCGGACCTTTAAAGTAACCGCCTTTGGCGACGAGCATCAGCGCCATCGGGCGCGGATGGTTCAGATGCAGCTTGTAGTCGACGCCCCAGTTGCCAAAGTTGTTCGTGGCCTGCCCGCGCATGGCATCGAAGCCGGACAGGAACGGGTCGCTCGTTTTGCCATCGCCGATCACGATCTTGACCGGCTTGTTGAAGCTGTTGGCTTCGATATCCCAGCGGACGCTGGACAGTGGGAACGTGCCGCGCACATGCTTGGGCGAGCTCAGATCGGGCAACGTGCCCAGCGCATAAGGGGTCAGCTTGTCCACCGCGACAAACGATATTTCCAGCTCGCCGTCGGTTTCCACATCGTAAATCACATTCGTGCCCTGATTCGGGTAAAAAACAGGCATTTGCCGGTATACAACCGTCTGATGCGGCGGCACCGTCAGCGTTTCGTTCAGCGTCCCCTGGCTGCGCAGAAAATCCACCGACGCTTCGCTGCCAAGCAGCAGCGCATAAATCGACGGCCACACCTCGCCTTTGCCCGTCGTCACCAGCTTGACTGGCTGATCGCCCTGGTTCTTGGCGACAATCGCAAACGTCATCGGCCGGCTGCTGGTATTGAGGTGATCGGCATACAGCCGGGCTTTGCCGTCGATGACATCGCGGTACAGGACGCCCTGCTCCGTAAATTCCTCGGGGCTGTCGCTGACGAGCAGCTTGCGGCTTGTGTCCTGAGTGACGGTTTTCGGCAACACGGGGATATTGTCAAAGTTGTTCCAGATGTACGTCCAGTTCGTCGGAATCGCATCTCCGACCGGTTTAAAATAAAACGGGTACTCGAACTCGGTCATATATACCTTGTCCTCCACCGTCACGGTCGCGCTGTAAGGAGCACTGCGCTCGCCGCGCTGGTCGATCGCAACAAGCGACACGGTGTATTGCCCCGCCTTGAAAAACGCCTCTTCCTTGCCGGTCCACGACAAATAGGAAATGCCCTCTCCCTTCGGGTCGTAGCTCAAATCGCTGTACACAACCGGCTCGCCGATACGGTAGACCGGCTTGGACAAAGCGAATTTCGCCACCGGCTTCGTATGAACGTCGTCCAGCGCAGCTTTGCCGGGAACCAACTCCAGCTTGCGCAATTCATCGTTGTACGCGTACGTCGCGCCCAAATAATCGGCGACCCATGTCACTCTGACCAGCAGCTGGCCGCGAACGACAGCGGCCGCGGAATCGAACGGCACAGCCGTCCCGTCGACGTCGATCGCGCTCGCCGCCCCGTCGAGGACAATCGTATGTTCCGGCAGCTGCATCGTCACCTGGCCCGTCGCCGGGTCCCAGACGACCGGGAACCCGAATGCTTCGCCGAGAAACTCGGCGGTAACGTACATCCGCCCTTTCAACAGGCTCGCCGGCTGGCTCATCTCCACCTTGCGGTCGCCGATAAACGCCGTCGTCCGGTCCGCATACACCAGAACATGGGCATAACCGCTTGTATTGCCGGCTGCCGCAGCGGGCAACCCTCCGCCAAGCAGCGTCAAACCCAGCACCGCTGCCATCATCAGCTTGGTTAGCTTGCTCTTCACTCCCGTTTTCTTCCTCTCTGTGCCTATGTATGTAGTCTGCCGACATGATATAGACGCGCCCGCGGCAGCGAAGGTTGCGTGCGGACCGCCAGAAAAGGCGCAAACGCGCCTCCCTTGCGCGCTGCCAAGCTCGGATCAGCTTTAACATGCGCTTGTCCGTCACTTTCCGCGCTTCCCTTGCCACCAGCATGTCATGGTTCACTCGATCAAAGAATTTCGCCAAGTCCATGCCTACGACCAATCGAAGGCCGCTTTGGATATAGCTTTGCACTTGTTTCACAGCATCGTGTGCTCACTTCGCTGGACAGAAGCCGCAGCTCTGCCCAGCGAAGTGAGCATCGAAGATCGGATTTATCAGCATGAGCCGCAAAGGCAACTGTTACGATAAGGGGAAGCCACTGGGGGCAGTTCATGATCGCAAGGCAGTTCGCGTATAAGGTAGCAACATGCTTAACGGCTTGTCAGATGTCTAATAAATCCAGGGAGCCATTCAATATTGGAACCGTAATTCTGTTGATTTAATCTCCATTTCTCTTCAAATACTGCAAAATCCTCGTTCCAATTCGGATAATGTAGCTTGAAGCGCTCTATAAAGTCCTGAGTTCCACCAATAACAGCGTGATCTTCGTGTGAAACCATTACTCCCCATTTTCCAGATGACGAGTATAAAGCATTTTCCATGACCAACGGTATTTGCTGGTATTGTTCAAATGTCACATTCTCAAGTAATTCCCAGTGGTTATGTTGGTAATCAGTTACGGAAGTAGCTTTAGAAAAGCAATTCCCTTCAACGCTAAATTTGCCCCAACAGCTATTGTGTGTCCAAATTCCCAGATTCGAGACAAAGTAAGTATGGAAGTCCTTAACCTTAAAGTTATAGACCGTCCGATGCTCCTCTTTAATCTCAATTTGTTCAACGGCTAACTCCCTGCCATCGGAGGTGGTTAGAATATCTCCTATTTGAAGGTCTTTGGACTTCACCCACTGTTTCCCCATGACCCAAAACGGATGTTCATCCGTTGTCGTTATAACCTCGCCGCCAACTGTAATGTTATACGTTTTGTCAACGTCACGTTGAAAGAGCCATTCGACTTCCTTGTATGCCATCTCGCCGGTCTGATCATCTTTGGCCAGTACTCGATCACCGACTTTGACTTCTTCAATCGGCTTTTCGCCATCCTCGGTCTGCACCTTGGTTCCAGCAATAAAGCAGTTACAGGCTATGTTTCTGATAGCGCGAAAGGCATCTTCCGAAGCATCAACTTCCCGCTCAATAGCCTTGTATTTGTTGACTAATCTGACTACAACTTTGCCGCCTTTAATTACCTTGCCGACAGGAACAAAGCTTAATGCAGCTAACCCTTTATCCACGACGGAGGCGTCAGGGTCCAGCAGGGTATTTATGTCATCCAAGATAGCAAAGTCTGCGACTGCCTTAGTTCCCTTATACACTTTTGAATCTGTGACGCTGTAATACACGTCTTTGGCTTTACTCCAAACTCCGTTAAAATAATTGTTGCACCAGTCCGCACCAGGACCTCCCATACCACAGAAGCTATGGCCACTTGGGTCCCAGCGTGTCAACGGGTTATTCTCTACATAAGTGTACAAATTCAGGCTTAGCGGGTTGTCGATCTGTCCTTGGTAGCTATCTTACGCTATAAACCGTTACTTCCAACACCCACAACAAACTACCCCTAACATAGCACCTTTTTAGGAATTTTGGAACGCATTTTCAGTTGTTGAGCGTTCAGCGTTGAAGCATATTTCGGTTTGAGCAGCGAAGCTTTCCTGCCAACCCTCCAGCCAGCGGGAAAGCCCCAACCTCTCAAACCAAAGACCGCTCTCGCTCCTTCGCTTGGGCTTCGTCCTCCACACATATAAAAGAAGAAGTCGTATCATTTACTTTTGTTTACTAATAGTTACTTCTGTATCAATCACGCTTGCTTTTCTTGCTTCACCGGCTCCGGCAAGCGGTACGGCGTTTTACTTTTCAATATCCCGTACACAATGTTCACCAGCCGCCGCATAATGCAAATGAACGCTTGCTTCTTCGTTTTGCCTTCGGCCAGCTTGCGGTGATAGTATTCGTGAAACAGCGGATTCCTTGGGGTTTTCGTGCCGCGATGCACGACCAGTTGCCGAATCGCCAGCGCCATGAAGATGCTGTGCAAGCTGCGGTCGCCTTGCTTGCTCTTGTAGTAGCGGCCCCGACCGCCCGAACCGGCGAAGATCGGGGCAATTCCCGCGTACCGCGCCAGCTTGTCGCTGCTGGCGAACCGCGACACGTCGCCAATCTCGGCCACTAACTCGGCCGACGTGACCACATCGACACCGGTCATCGTGTGCAGGTGACAGTCGATTTGCTCCAGCATTTGGCGTAGTTTCGCGTCAAATTCGGCGGTTTCCTTCGTATAGTAACGGATTTGCCGCACCAAGCTGCGAATGACAAGTTCCTTCTCCTCGGAATAGCGGCTTGGAGCTTCGCCGTCCTGCTGTACGCAGCGAAGGATTTGTTCCGCTTTCTTCGTCGAGCAGGCGTAATTGCTATGTTTGCGTAGGAAGGCTGTCAGTTCCTCTAGCGTGATCAGCGCTAGATGGCGCGGCGAAGGGAATGTGTGCCAGAACGCAAGCGCCGTCTTGCCGTCGATTTCGCTGAAATAGCGGCGGTAGCTCGGGTAGGTGTAGCTAAGTTGCACATGCAATTGCCGGAGGGCTGCCGCCAGACTCTTAGCAATTCCTCTGCGCCTTGTAGACAACTGGCGCATCACCCAATAAATGCTCATCCGGCTTGAAGTCCGGCAGATGGTGCAGATCGTCGCGCAGCACGCGCGCCACGTTCTCGGCGTCCCAACTGTCATTTTTGTGGACGGTGGCGAAGCCCTTGCGCTTGGCGCTGGCGAACGCCGGATTGATCGACTTGACCCACTGGCCGTGCTGGACAAGGAACAACCCGAACGCCCAACCGTAGCCGCCCGTGTCCTCCAAGCCGTACACCGCTTGGATTCCTTCACTTAAATATCCGTTGACTTCTGCCAGCAGGCCGGGGAAGGCCGCAGGCGCATTGTCGAACTGGATTTCACCTAGCTTTTCATTCCAGCAATTGAGAATCACGGCGGTATGCTGGCTTTTGTGCAGATCGACTCCGACATAGACGTACTGGAGTTGCTGCTTGTGCAAAGTCTCACGCTCCTTTGGGAAGATCGAATTTCACAGGCAGGGACATGTCGGCATCCTCGGCTCAAGCGTTGGCTTCCAGCGAAGCCCGCAAAGATAGCAAAGCCAGTCCTTCGGATTCCCCCTCGCGAGAGACACCCTGCCAGTCCTACTCCATTGGAGTAGGACTTCTACTCCGGCTACGGCACTTTAAAGGGTAAAGTTACCGAGTGGATTTGAACCACTTAGATTGTGCGACTGTGAGGCGCACCAAAAAACCGCCCAGCAGTCGCAAGGCGGTAAATGAATTAAGATAGGCTAATCCAGGTAGGGGGATTCTTGCGATTCAACAAACAAGCCCCAACTTTCTATGGTCTGAATCTCTTTATTGCAGGGACTTGACGCACCAATATACATGTAGTAATCGAACCCAAAATGAGCAAACATACTCAACTCATTTTCGAGCTTGCACCATAATTTCTCTCTTAAAATTAATTTACATAGGATTTCTACCTGCTCAACCGTGATCGAGTCACCTTCGGTTATGTTCGCATACAAGCGTTGCATTTCCTCTGGGTAAATATAACTAAACTTATCGCTTGAAAAGTCATAGATATCCTTTTCCAGATTTTTTACTTGCAACGATTCAATGCCAAGCGCACCCATTATCGAACAGACAGCAGAAACATAAAGCTTTTCAACTTGCAAATATTCGTTTACTGAAAAAACGCCGTCTTGATATAACTTCCCCACATCAGATAATGAAGTCCATTCCCCTTTAACGTATGCTCCATTTTTTCGGTTTGCAGGATTGTACTTTGTAATTCTCCATGAATAATTAAGCATCGTATTAGTCCCCAATTTTATTCAAAAAAGCATCGAATGTACCTGCTCTAGTTTCCTTACTGCTCAAGTCTTTAACTGAACTGCCCATTTTCCAAGTCCCTCCATTATGCGAATCAATGTCTTGCACAATGTAATTCTTGCCGTTGGAGTAAACTGGCTTGTTTTTCACCATTTCGTTAGTCTTTTTGTACCCCAGATATTTAGCAAGATCGTCCGTCTGTCTGTTTGTAAGACGGAGTGTCTGACCTTTTAATTGAGTTTCGAGGATATGGCTCCTAGCCCCACCTCCTCGATCAGCCTCAAATTTAATAAAGCCGATAAAAATAATTTTTGCATCTTCAACTGTCCAGTTGCCATCAGTTAGCGTATTATAATCTTCCTGTCCAATCTCTGCTTGTATAAATGCTGAAAATCCTTTCTTAAAGTCCTCTGTTGCGTCATCGGTGATTTGATCCCAGTTGGTATCTAAAGCACTTTGTACTCCTTTGTTAAAATCTTCCCCTGCATCGGACATCACCTTTTTCCAGTCAGTCTTCCAAAGACTACTGAATCCTTTTTTAAATCCTTCCCATGCGTCCTTCGCTGTTAAATGGCCACTTGGGTCCCAGCGTGTCAACGGGTTATTCTCTACATAAGTGTACAAATTCAGGCTTAGCGGGTTGTCGATCTGTCCTTGGTAGCTATCTTCCGTAATAAACCGCGCCACGGTCGGGTCATAATACCGCGCCCGCAGGTAAATCAACCCCGACTCTTCATCCTGCGGTTCACCCGCATAGCGGAACGGCTGCGGCATCGCCTCCGTTTTGCTTGTCAGATTTCCCCAAATATCGTACTCATACGTATTCAACGTGTTGCCGCTCGAATCCTTCACTGCTACCACATCGCCGTGGCCGTTGTAGAAGTAATAGCCGGCTTTTGGTGCCGGGGCCCCGACCTCCGTGACTTGAATATCGTCAAACCAGGCCGTGCCCGATGAGTTGTACAAGAACGTACCGATGTACATCGAGGTTGTGCCCAGTGGCGGTGTGACCGTAATGCTGGACCGAGTCCAATCCTTCGTTCCGGTTTGTACCCCCAGCCAGTAATTGCCGACTTCGTGCATGGATGCGTCCAGGTAGGAAATCCAGATAAATGCGCCTGAGCCCACGACGTTTTGCGTCTTGATTGAACCCTCCACGACATACGGCTTGCCAGCCGTCACGTTGGTGAGCCATTGGACAGCTCCCGTGTTGGTCGTTGTGGCGTTCGTGAATTGGACCGTGTGCGTGCCGTCAATGCCCCCGGTGACCACTTGTCCGGTTCCCAAGGACCAGGCCGGACTGGATGGCGTTTCAAACGAACCGTCACTTAGCTGATTCGCCGTGAAATCCTGCCGATACAACAGCTCATTACCCCAGATGTTGCGCTCCTTGACGTTGCCTTGCGAACCCAGTTCTTCAATCACTTTGCCGTTCAGATACACATAGCGGGTCGAACTGCCGCCGACAACGCCCTTGGTGGCCCGCAGCCCATCGGGATAATACGTGTAGCCGTAAGTGGCTCCCGTCACGGTGTTTGTGTAAGTTTTTAGTTCGTTTTGGGCGTTGTAGGTGTAGGTGCTGGTCGTTCCACTGCCTGCTGCTGCCAGCCGGTTGCCCCGATTGTCGTAGGTGTAACTGATCGGGCCGTTCGGCGTGTTCGCGCTCTGCAGCCGATCTGCGCTGTCATACGTGTTCGCATAAGAGATGCCGTTGCGCTGAATCGACTGAATGTTGCCACGGCTGTCGTAATCGTAGTTCTTGACCAGCCCCGGCACTGTCTCCACATCGATGCGATTCAGTTGGTCATACGTGTACGTGCTGCTGACACCGTTGCGGTTGATGCTTGTGATATTGCCCATGCCGTCATAGCCGAAGGTTTCGTTCCATGTCGGTGTCGCTCCGCTCAGATGCCGGACGCTGGTTAGTTCTTTGAACGCATCGAGCTTCTTCTCCTGACTGGCGCCAAGCGCCGGGTATGTCGAGGTCATTTTGTTTTCGTTGGCTGTTGTGCTGTAGCTATAGCTGACCGGCTGCACACCCATACCGGGATACGCCACGCTGGCGATGCGGTTCAGGTTGTCGTAGCTGTAGGTTACACTTTTGCCGTCAGGATAGGTGAGTGAACTCAATTGGTCCAAACCGTTGTAGCCTAACAGGTACGTGCGGCCGGCCACTTTTTGGTAATCCAGACGCTTCCATACGTCGTAGTGATATTCCTCGGTTTCGTTCTCGCTGTTCGTTGCGCTTGTGAGCAGACGGGTGGCGCTGTTGTAGGTGTTTTGTTCGGTATACAGCGTCGTGCCCCCGCTGTTTTGAATCGTTGTCGTGCTCAGTTCGTTGTAAGGCGTGTACGTGTAGCTGTACCGTTGGTTGTCCTTGTCTGTATGCGTGTCGACAAGTCCGTTTACCTTGTAGGTGTAGCTGTCCGTCAGGTTGGCGGCGTTTTTCTTGATCAGCAGCCAGCCAGCCTCGTTATACGTGCTGGTTTGTTTCAACGTACCGTTGATATACGTGGCGATCAAGCTGCCGAGGCGGTTGTATACATACTGATACACTTGGCCCTGATCGTCCTTGAGGTAGATCAATTGACCGTTGGCATCGTAGCCGTATTGCGTCGTCTGGGTGATGCCGCCGCCGATGATTTGCTGCTGCGCCACTTGGCCCAGCGGGGTGTAGGTAAACGTCGTGGTGCGATTCTTCGTCGGGCTCGTTTCGCGTTGCGTCGTGACTCGTCCGTTGCTGTCCTTGAACACCCATGTTTGCTTGCCATCAGGTTCGACCGTCCGCGTCGTGCTTTGCGGATACACGCTGCTGCCGTCGGTGCGATACGCCGTGTTAGCCGTGTAAACGTACGTGAACTGGTTCAGCCCATTCATGATCGTTTTGACTTGACCGTTTGCATCGTACGTATAGGAAATGCGGTGATTGTAGTCGTTATAGGGCAGTTCCATGACCAACCGGGTGCCAGTGCCGTCGAAATTGCGCACCATCGTCGTTTTGGCCGTGGTCCCCACTTTGCGTTCCTGTTGTTCCACATCCCCGTACGGAGTATACGTTGTCAACTGGTTCTCGCCATCGGGGAGCACGGCCACTACCTGCCGCGATGCGTCGTTATACGTATACTGAATCGTCCGCGGACTGCCGCCGCTGCCCGGAGCCGGGGTAAACGTTTCGGACACAGCCCGATCCTTGAAATCGTAGTGGTATTCGGCTTTGCTGCCGTCGGGATACGTGACAAGCGTTAAACGATCGCGGTTGTCGTAGGCATAGTTCACCGTCGTTTGTGCCGGTGTCTGGCCGCTGCCCAGCGCAATGCTCGTTGTTTCGGACAGGACATGAAGGCCTGCGGCATCGTAAGTGAGCGAGGTTTGCTTGACCAGCGGCTGCTGGCCATATTGGCTGCCCGAACTGCTTTCCTTGATCAATGTCGGCACGCCGCTGCTGTTGTAGTTCACGTATTCCGTCACCATCGTATCGGTTCGTACTTCCGACGGATTGGCCGGATTGCGGTACGTGCTGGTGTGCGTGAGCATGCTCACCTTGCCCGGCGCCGTGTAGGTATAGCTGTCCTCCGAGGAGGTCAGGTTGTCGGCTGAGGTTGTCTTTTTGCTGGTCAAATACGTGCCGGCGTATCCGTTGCTGCTATAATAACCATACGTATAGGTGATCTTGTTGCCCAACGCATCCTCTTGGTAGGTCAGAAAACCCACGTTGTTGTATTCCTGCTTGGTGATCGTGGCGTAATTCGCCAGCCCTGTCGGCAAGGTACGGCTGCCCCCGCTGAGCAAAAAGCTCTTCATCGCAGCCGGAGTCGGGTCGCCCAAACTGTCTGAGGTGAAGCTTTTATTCAAATAAGGACGCGTTTTGCCCTCATCGTATTGATAGGTCGCATACTCCGTTGGCGCGTTCAAGTAACGGCTGCCGTTTTCGGTCACGTCGATGCCGTTGCTAAGCGGCGAATGCGTCGTCACGGAATACTCCTGGCGAAACTTGCCATAGTTGACCGCGGTGTAGCCGGTTTCGGTGCAGATGCTGTAGTCTCCGTAGTTGGTGAGGATCGTCGTAACCGGGCGGTCACCGGAGCGATAACCGCTGACGTTCTTGAACCGGCTGGCATACCCTTTGGCAGGGTCCGACCAATTGCGGTTGACGATCCACATCTCCTGCGCACGGTCGCTATGCTTGAGCAAGCTCTGACTCAACACCTTGGCGTGACCGCTGTTGTCCGTGTACTTGTAGAACACTTGGGAAACGGGATGGTAGCCTTGGTAGTTCAGAATGCCGCGGCCACCATAGCTGCGCACGGTGCCGCGAGCGAGATCTCTCTGTGCATAATCGGTCAAGGTGTACCAGTTTGGATTGTAGACATCATACATGTATTGCACGGTAAATCCGATATCGTCGGTGGCTTCTTTTAGCAGGACATACGCCATCTCCTCATACATATCCAAATCGCTCAGATTGCCAAATTTCTCAATGCCTTCCCCGTTGACCATCACATCGAGTGTCGCCGGTTGATCAAAGGAATCGAACATCGTAAATTCCTTCTCCCTATCGGCGATACGCAGGTCGTAATAGGTATAGGTGTGCAGCGTTCGATTGCCGATCACGTCGATAACACGATCCAGTGAATAATAAAATAATGATTCCGTCACAAAGGGATGCGGGTTGGATTGCTGGGGCATTCGCTTCCGAAGCGTGATGCTCGTTTGGTGCAGGGTCGTTTCATAATTGATTTTATGCGTTAACGTTCCGGCGGCATCCCGGACCTCAATTCCCGTGACCTGACTGTTCGAATTCCACAAGGTGATGGTCCGGTTGACGCTATCCTTGAGGGTCTGACTATAAGGGTCACGTTGGCTGTATGTGATCGTATCGCCAAATTCGTTGCTCTTGCTTATTAAGGTGCCGAGGTCCCACCCCGCGGTATACTGGAAGGTATACGTGATTTTGTTGTCGATCGTCAGCCAGATGCGGCCGTTGGAATCCGCAACGAGCTTGGCATTCTGGTAAGGGGAATCCGGCGACAGCGTGAACTGATAAAGCGAATACGGCGACCGTTGGAACACATAGGAACTGCCGTCCTCCAAACTGAAATATGCGCAATCTCCCCCTTCTGGACAACGATTCATCTTCAACTCGGGCATGATGAGTTTCCAGCCGCTCGCAATCCGGGTAGCACTTCGCAAACCATTGGCATCTGCACTCATCGAGCTGTAGGAGCGTGCCAGCACCAAATCCAATCCGTGTTTGCCCGGCAGCCGGAGATCGACATCTTGCTGGGTCGCCACTCGATAAATCGGGTCAAAGTAACCGTCGCGCGACACTTGATATTGATAGGGCTCCAGCGGACTGTATTGGGAATCCGAGGTACCCGCCGTCATGGCCGACATGCCGGATGCCGCTTGCTTGCCGGTCGTCAGGGTCGTTTTTTCCTCCGTGATCTGGTCCCCTTTGCGGTCTTTAAGATCGACTGCACTGAACACCGAGGGCGCCAGCTTGCGCAACTGCTTTTGCTCGCTCTTGCTCAGCGCACGCACCTGATCTTCCACCTCGGCGTCCGACCATGCGAGCACCTCCAGCAGTTCGTCTGGCGACAGCAAGGACGTTAGCTCCGGGTAATAGTAGGCAACGAGCTGTTTCAGCCTGGCTGGCAATGCGCGAATACTCGCCAATTCGTCGGCTGTGAAGCTGCCTGTCGGGCCGCTGGCGGTGCTGACGGCAACTGAGTCGCCGGACACTGGTTGGGAAATCGTTGCCCCCGACCCAACTGGGCTTGTCCTAGAAGCAGCCAAACTGCCGCCGCTCGGAGCCCATAACGAGCACAATACAAACATAACGAGACATAAAGAAAGGATGCGTTTCAAATTCATGGTGGTTCCCCTTCCTGTTTCAAATGGATTTCCAGTATAGTGGAATTTGGCTTGACGGTCATATTGAAAAACCGGCAAATGAATGCAACTTTCCTTCGAAAATCGCAGCATGTCCACGAAATCATATGAATTGGCGATTGCTTTCAGCCGTGAGCAGCATTGACAATGGATACGCCCTAACGCAAAAAGACACCCCGCCATATTCAGCGGAATGCCTTCTCCTGTCGTATTCCTGCCCTGACAGCGGCGAAATATCCCTTAACGCACCCTCGCCCAACAGCAACGAAAATGCCCTTCTCCTGTCGCGCCCTGCCTGCACTTGGCCAGCGCCCACCCGGCTAAAATTTGAAATAAATAAAATTGTTCTGACCCGATTTCATCATCAGGATGACAAAAACGATAAATGCCGTGTACACGGCGCCCCGCAGGAACGCCGGCACATAGCGGTGCCAGTAGATCGCAATCGTCCCCGCCCGCTTGCGCACGTTGTATTCCGCAATATGCAAGAGGAACAACGCGGCGGCGACAAGCAGGTACGGCGCCAGTCCGGCGAAGCTCAACTGCGGCAGCAGCAGCATCTTTTTGATCAAATGCAAGGCGGTGCGGATGCCCTCGACGCGGAACAGCACCCAACTGATGCAAACGAGGTGGAAAAACACGGCAACCGTCAGCCAGCGGTACAGCCACGATTCTGCCAGCTTGCTCCAACCCAGCTTGCCGAGCACGCCGGTGTACAGTTTATGCACGACCTGCAGCCCGCCGTGGTACAGCCCCCATACGACGAACGTCCAGGCCGCGCCGTGCCAGAGACCGGATATCGCCATCGCCGCGATGAGGTTGGCGTATTGGCGGATTTCCCCCTTGCGCGAGCCGCCCAGCGGGATGTAGATGTAGTCGCGAATCCAGCTTGACAACGTGATGTGCCAACGCCGCCAGAACTCGGTTGCGCTGCCGCTCAAATACGGCGTTTTAAAGTTCAGATCGAGGCGCAAGCCCATCATGTGGCCGATGCCGACCGCCATCTCGCTGTACGCGGAGAAATCGAAATAAATCTGGAACGCGAATAAATACGCCGCGACCCACGCTTCGCCGCCGCTCATCGCCGCGCCCTTGACGAAAAAGCTGTCGGCATACGGCGTAATCCAGTCGGCCAGCACGACCTTTTTGACCAAACCCATGCACAGATACGCCAGTCCCAACTTGAAGCGCGAAGAGGAAAAGCGAATGTCGGCCACGCGCTCAAGCTGCGGCAGAAAGTCGCTGCCCCGCAAAATCGGCCCGGCCAACGAATGGGCGAAATATGAAATGAACACCCAGAACTCGATCCATGAGCGGCTCGGCTGCAGCTTGCCTTTGCGCACATCAACCAGATAAGCGATCAATTGGAACGTGTAAAAGGAAATGCCGATTGGCAGCGCCACCGTCGCCAGGAACGAATCCATCGCCAGCCACTGGATGCCAAGCGCCCGCTCAACGTTGTGCAGCGCAAACAGCGAATATTTGAAAAACGCCAGATTGCCGATGACAATCAGCAGCGATAAACCGTACACAAGTTTGCCGTACCGGCTGCCCAATTGCCGCGACAGGAAATAGACAAGAGAAACGATGCCGAAAAAGAGCACGAAATACGCCGCTCCCGTGGCCGCATAAAACACGGCGTTCGCCAGCGCCATAATGACGATCCGCGACTTCGGCAGCGCGTAATACAGCGCGAGGATCGCCGTCAACAGCACAAAAAATTCCGGTGTATGAAACAGCATCTACTTCGCCTCCTTCGAGCTTGCTCCGCCTGATCCCGAAGAGGTCCGGTCCATGCTCTGCCACTTGTCCCATACAAGCCGGGCCAATTCCTTGTAGCCCTCGCCCGTGTAATGGGTGTGGTCGGTAAACAGCTTTTCGTCAATGTGACCTTGCAGGTTCACGTAACCGACCGGCTTGGCGGCAAAAAACGCGTCGATGGTGCGCAGGTTGTCGGCATATCCCGGCTTTTCGAACTCCGGCTTCATCAGTTCTTCGTTGACCCCCGTCAGGAAAACCAGCGTCTTGGCCCCTTGCTGATGGTCGATGATCCGGTTCCAGAAATAAACGTCGGGGTTATTCTCTGTCATGTCAAACGGCTGCGGATTAAATCCGTTCAAATATTCCGGTTTCTCCAGGAAGCCGCGCAGCCCTTCCTTCTCCCGCCAGCTCCGCGGGTCGCCGATCGCATCGGACTGCTCCTGCTCGCCTTTGACATAACGCGCATACAACAGCTTGCCCTCTTGGAAGATCACGTCCTTGTAGCGGAACAGCGAAATATGGGTCAGCACATGGTTAGCCAAAAACGGATGCAGCTTCAACACCCAATTCGGCTCCTCCTTGTATTTGCCGTTGATCTCCAGTTGGTTTTTGAACCGCTCGAAGCTGGGCTTGTCCAGCCGCTGCAGCGAATCGGCCAGCCAGAAGACGGCCGGCGGGTCGGGATTGCGCGCGGTAAAGCCGGAGTAGCGGACGTTCAGCATCAAGCGGTCGGTCGAGATGCCAAACTCGTCGAGCATCAAGAGGAGCGTATACAAATCGCCCGTCTGCATCGCCGGCATCGACAGGTTGAACATGCGGACCGGCGGCTGCCCCGACTCGCGGGCGAAATCCTCCATGTATTTATTGATCGCGTTCTGCGAATCCCCCGGCGAGCTGAACGCCACCGAGTCACCGAGAATGATCACGTAGTCCCTCAGCTTCTCGCGTTCGATTTCCAGCTTGATCTGCTGGAGCACGACATAATAGTCGTTGACGTTGTTTTGGAAAATCGGATAGTTGATCCGATAGCGGTAAAGCACATCCGTAGGCACGATGTAAGGAAGTAAAAATTGCAGCAGCAATACATAAAGCACGACATATTTCGCAGCTTTCATAACCGGTTGAATGTCTCCCATCTATGGTTTGCGAACCAAAATCATACTACATCAAACCACTATAAATGTAAACTCCAGCCGATGGGGCAAAAAAACGCCGGCGAAACGCCACATCCCCCCGCCACAGGCGGTGCCGCGGGCCGCTTACCCGGCTTCCGGCAAAGCCGCGCACGCTGCCGGCTGCGCCGCGGCTGGCCGTCGCTGGCTGCGCGCTGCGGCCTGACCAGCCGACGGGCGGCCGGTTCCGCGCGCCGGAAGCCGCATGTTGGGCCGCTGCGGGGAGGCGGCGAGCCCAACCTGGGGCGATTGCGCAAAAAAAACGCCCGTCTCCGGTGCAGCGGAGACGGACGGTTGGATCCAGCGGCGACTCAGGCGTGCCCCCGCCCTTTGATCGCTTCGAGCGGCTGGTGGTTGCCGTATTTCGGATATTCGCGCGTCGTTGGCGCGGCCCAGTGGGCGGCGTTGCGGATCACGCGGCGGATTTGCTCGTTATAGTAGGTGCGGTATGTTTCGTGGCCGGGACGGAAGTAGAAGATTTTTCCTTGGCCGCGCGAGAACGTGCAGCCGCTGCGGAACACTTCGCCGCCCTCGAACCAGCTGACCATGATCAGCTCGTCCGGCGCCGGGATATCGAAATGCTCGCCGTACATTTCCTCGGCTTCCAGCTCGATGTATTCGCCAACGCCCTCGACGATCGGATGGTTTGGCGCCACAACCCAGATGCGCTCCTTCTCGTCCGCTTCGCGCCATTTCAGGTCGCAGCCCGTGCCCATCAGCCGCTTGAATATTTTCGAGAAATGACCGGAATGCAACACGATCAACCCCATGCCGTGCAGCACGCGCTGCTGAACGCGGTCAACAATGTAGTCCTGCACTTCGTCATGCGCCTTGTGGCCCCACCAGATCAACACATCGGTCCGGTTCAGCAGTTCCTCGCTCAAGCCGTGCTCGGGATCGTCCAACGTCGCGTAAGCCACCTCAACGTTCTCGCCAAGCCCTTCGCCGATCGCGGTATGAATGCCTTGCGGATACGTCTCGCGAACGATTTCGCTTTCCTGTTCATGCCGGTATTCGTTCCAAACGGTTACGCGCAGCTTTTGAGTCATCGTGTAGGTCCCCCCGTAATTTCGATTCGCAAGTCGTGTTGCTTCATGTTTCGAGTATAGCATTCCGGCTTCGGAAAACTATGCCCGATCCTGCCGACTTCTTATACAAAAGTGTCCTGCCGGTCAAAACGTGGTATACTTTCTTGTAATACGCATAGCGGAAAATACGGCGGAAATCGCGGAATGGCGGCCGGCATCGGCTCTAACCCGCTTGACGCCGGCATGAACCGCCTATGCAAAAATGCTTTCCCTGCGAGGTGAATCAGCATGCGGACACTGCAGGCAGCCGGAACCGAACCGATCAAAGAAGAAGTGGTGTACCAGAACCCGCTGCTGTTCCTGAAAATTTGGGAAATGAACGTTGATACGCCCGCATTCGGGCTGTCCGATCCTTGGCCGTGGCATTACCACGCGCAGGTCGAGTTTCTGGCGCTGATCGAAGGCGAGCTGGCGCTGCAAACCAAAACCGATTTCAGCGTGTTGTCCGCCGGCGATGTGCGCGTGCTCGGCTCTTCCCAGCTTCACCGCACCTACAAGCATCACACCGCGCCGCTGCGTTACGTCGTCTTCCAGATCGACCTTGCCCAGCATTTCGACCTGAGCACCATGCCGTATTTGCACATCTTCTCCGAGCTGACGCAGCCGCTGGAGCAGATCAATTATATTTTTCAGGAAAACGATGCGGCGCGGCGCGAAGGCCATGCTCTTATTATGGAAATATTCGACGAATCTCAAACCCGCAGGCCCGGCTACGAACTGGCGATCGGCGCGGCGATCAAGCGGCTGCTTCTGCTGCTGATGCGCAGCGACACCCGCGGCTTGCTGGAAAGCTCGGGCGAGGAAAGCGGCTTGACGCGGCTGCGCCCGGCGTTGGACTATATCGACCGCCGGCTCGGCGACAAAATCGCCGTGGAGGACGTCTGCAAGCTGCTCAATCTCAGCTACCATTATTTTATCAAATATTTCAAAAAGGTAATCGGCATGTCGTTCGTCGACTACGTCAACTACAAGCGGATCAAAAAAGCCGAGCGCCTGCTGCTCACTCGCGACCTCAGCATCATCGAGGTGAGCTACGAGGTCGGCATTGCCAATATGGCGCAGTTTTACAAGCTGTTCAAGCGCCACAATCAAATTTCGCCGAAGGAATTCAAGCAGCGCATGCGCAGCGAAACGCCCGCTGCTGCAACGCCGGCGGCGCGGCGCCCCCGTCAGGGGCCGGCCGCCGCTCCCGACGCCAGGTAAACGGCAAAGCCGTAAATTCAGCACGCTTCCATCGGACAAAACCGAGGAAGTGTGCCTTTTTTATTTTCCAACGCATTATTAATGTTATATTTCATTACACAAATCTCTCCATATTTTCATCGTATCACGATATTTATATAGAATTTTCGTTTTTTCCATAAGAAAAATTTATTTTACGCCGCTTAAATGTTAGGTTATATTACATAAATAGACGTTTTAAGCCAACTTGCTCTCCTGCCTCATCCATTTTACTTACAGGGGGAATTGCTCATGATTCACATCCGACGATATTCGACCGTAGACCATGACGACGTGTGGCGCGTGCACCTGCTGGTCATCGCCGAAGCCGGCGTGGAGCCGACTCATCAGCACTACCACGATATTTTGAACATCGACGAGGAATATTTGAAGCAGGGCGGGGAATTTCTCGTCGGCACGGGCGAGCACGGTACGGTTTTCGCCATCGGCGGGTTGAAGTTGCTCGGCGAAGGCCGCGCCGAAATCAAACGACTGCGCGTGCATCCCGACTACCAGAAGCGCGGCTATGGGCAAATGATGTTGTCGCAGCTGGAAGAACGGGCCCGCAAGCTGGGCATCCGCCAACTGTATCTGGACACGCTGGTCAACCAGCACGGCGCGCAAAAGCTGTTCGCAACTAACGGCTACGTTCCGCAAGGCCCGGCGCAAATCGACGGCTTTGACGTGCTGATTTACGAAAAACCGCTGCCATAGACGCATGCCTTGCCCGCGCGTTCGCTCCCTCCGCCCCCGCAGGCGCCCTCACCGGCGTTCGGCGGGGGCTTTCCTGATATTGGCGCCCCCGCAGCTTGCACAAAGAAGGATTCTTTTCTTGCTTTATGGAATCTTTGTAATATCGGAATATCGGGAGCAAGCATGTTACCAGGAAAGTAGGGATTGAGCCATGAGCAACAGATATCGCATCGGGGTGATGGCTCCTTATTTGGACGGAGAGTATTTCGGCAAAATTGTGGAAACCGTGCACACGGTCATTCAGGAGCACGGGGCGCAAATGTTTGCCCTGCAAACCGTCATCGAGCACCGGCTCGATTATACCATGACGTATCCGGTCGCTGTGGACCACGTCGATGGCTGGATTCTTGTTCTGGAATGCGCCACGAAGGAGGTGCTCCACGTGTTGGGCCGCACCGGCAAACCGGTGATCTCGCTCGGCTACCATCTGGAGAGCATTCCCTGCCATTCGGTGATGATCGACAATTACGGCGGCATGAAGCGCGCGGTGCTGCACTTGCTCGACCACGGGCACCGCGATATCGCGTTCGTCGGCTGGCTCGGCCAGCAGGAGCTGCGCGAGCGATTCGCCGGCTATCGCGACGCGCTGGCCGAGCGGGGCATCGCCGTGCGCAACGAACTTGTCGTCGAGCTGACGGACAATGGCCTGGAAGGCGGCATCCTCGCAGCGCGCGAGCTGCTGCAGCGCGGCGTCGCCTTCACGGCGCTGGCAGCCGGCACGGATATGAACGCCATCGGCTTTATGGATACGCTGGAGGAGCAGGGCTGGCAGCTGCCGGGCGATCTGGCGATCGTCGGCTTCGACGACATGGACCAGGCCGTCACGCACAGCGTGCCGCTCACAACCGTGCGCCACTCGTTCCCGGAGTTGGCCCGAACGGCGACGGAGCTGCTTTTTCGCATGCTCGAAGGTTATGTGCCCGCAAGCTCGATGATCCGTCTGCCCGCCGAGCTGATCGTGCGCGCTTCGTGCGGCTGCGACTATTTGCCGGACCTGTTCCCGCAGGAAGATTTAAGTTCGCTCAAGAAAAAGCTGCTGGAGCATCAGGCCTCGATCAACCGGATGTCGATCAACAATTACTTGCTCGTGCAAGGACTCGTGCAGGCCACCTCGGGGGAAAAAATCGATTTCTCCAATTTGTTTTGGAACGAATGCCATTGGGGTTGTCTCGCGCTGTGGGAAGACGACGAGGACGGCGAAGGCCGCCATCTGATCATCCACCAGACGTTCAGCCAACATCACGATCCGACGCCGCCGATCGGCGAGCGCTGCCGGCTGGAGGCGTTCCCGCCCATCGATTATTTGCCGGCGTCCACCTGGGACGGCGGACCCGACCATATTATTTTGCACCCGGTTATTTCCGAAGAGCACGAATGGGGTTTTCTGGCGCTGGCCGGTCCGAAAAACCAGCTGAACCGCCTGTTCTCCGGCGACATTGCCCGGCACAGCTACACGATTCTCTCCGCCGCGCTGGAACGGGAATCGCTGTTCAACCGCATCCGCGCCATCGCCGAGCAACTGGAAATCGTCTCGCGGACGACCAACGACGGCATCTGGGATTGGGACTTGACCCTCAACAAAATCGAATGGAATTCACGGATGCGCAGCATCTTCGGCGACCTGCCGCTGCCTGACACCTCCGACCCGGATGTGCTGCTGGGCATGATCCACGACGAGGATTATCCGATCGTCATGCAGGCGTTAAAGGAGCATTTCAAAGATAAAACGCCGTTCCACGTCGAGCTGCGCTTCCTGCTGCCGGACGGCCAACTGAAATGGATGTTCCTCGCCGGCGACGCGTTGCGCGACGAGACGGGCAAGCCGCTGCGGATGATCGGCTCCGTCACGGACATTACCGAAAAGAAGGAAGACGAGCAGAAAATCACGCAACTGGCCTATCACGACGCGCTGACGGGACTGCCGAACCGGCTGTTGTTTCACAAGCGGCTCGATCTGTGCATGTCGCAATCCAACCGCTACAAGTTCAAGCTGGCTGTGCTGCTGATCGACCTGGACCGGTTCAAAAACATCAACGATACGCTTGGCCATCAGGCCGGCGACAAGCTGCTGCAGCACGTGGCGCAAAAGCTCAATATCAGCGTGCGCGAATGCGATACGATCGCCCGGCTCGGCGGCGACGAATTTATTATTTTGCTGACCCATCTGCACGATCTGCGGGAAATGCACAAAATTACCGACCGCATTCTGGCCAACCTGAACGCACCGTTCCTGCTGGAAGAGCAGGAAATCCGCATCTCCGGCAGCATCGGCGTCAGCTTGTACCCCGACCATGCGCTCAGCGCCGACACGCTGATTAAATACGCGGATATCGCGATGTATACGGCCAAGGAAAACGGGCGCGACCAAGTGGAAATCTATACGCCCGACTTAAGCTCCAAGGCGCTGCAGCGGTTTGAGCTGGAGAACAGCTTGCGCAAAGCGATCGAGCGAGGGGAATTCTCGCTGCACTATCAGCCGCAAATCGATTTGCGCACGGGACGGTTTTTCGGCATCGAAGCGCTGATCCGCTGGCATTCGCCGGAGAAGGGCATGATCCCGCCGATGGATTTCATCCCGTTGGCCGAGGAGATGGGGCTGATCGTGCCGATCGGCACATGGGTGCTGCGCCAGGCTTGCTTGCAAGTCAAGGAATGGCTGAGCGGCGGGCTGCCGCCGATGATCATCTCCGTGAATATTTCGGCCCAGCAGTTCCATATGGATAATTTCGTGCAAATGGTCAAGGACGTGCTGGAGGAAACCGGCGTCGCTCCCACTCATCTATGCCTGGAAATTACCGAAACGACAGCGATCCGCAACATCGAGCGCAGCGTGCAGATGCTCGGCGAGTTGGTCGATATGGGCATCCATATCGCCATCGACGACTTCGGCACCGGCTATTCTTCGCTTGGCGTGCTGAAACGGCTGCCCGTGCATACGGTGAAAATCGACAAATCGTTCATTCGCGATATGACCGAAGACGACGAAAACGCGGCGATCGTCAAAGCGATCATCGCCATGTCGCACAGCCTGGGCTTGTACGTCACGGCGGAAGGCGTGGAAATTCACCAGCAACTGCACAACCTGCGCAGTCTCGACTGCGATTTCATCCAGGGCTACTACATCGGCCGGCCGATGCCTTCGGAGCAGTTCACCGCCTTTTATTACGAGTATCTTGCCGAGCCGCTGGCGACTAGCAGCGACGTGGCGGCGGGCGATGAGTTGGCCGGCGACGAATAAGCGCGGGTTGCGCGAAGACGAGCGCCGTCGTAGGCGGCTTCCGGCGTCAGAGCTGGCGGCGCGTTGGCGTAATCCCCCGCGTGGCCCGCTGCGTGGCGGCGGCCCTAACCCCACGGCCGACCCGCGACGATCTCGGCTGGCTTCATACAATAAAAAAAACCTGCCCCGACGGCCGTGGATTGATACGGCTGATCGCAGCAGGTTTTTGCTTGTGAGGGCGCAGATGCACCGCGGCTATTTTAGTAGCGCAGCTCGCCGGTAAACGTCACGGTCTGGTCGCCGTCGACGATTTCGCCGATCGGATGAACCGCGCAGCCGTTTGCCGTCAGGTGAGCGGAAATCGCCGGAATGTCGGCCGGATCGGCTACCAACGCGATGCCTACGCCCATGTTGAACGTGCGCATCATGTCTTTATCGTTCACGCCGCCGTAACGCTTGATCAGCTTGAACAGCTCCAGCACCTCGATTTTGCTCAAATCGACGGCTGCGGACAGCCCTTGCGGCAAAATGCGGTTGAGGTTGCCCTCGACGCCGCCGCCTGTAATATGCGCCAACCCATGAAGCTTGCCGGTCGGCAGCAGCTCCTTGAGCGGCTGATAGTAGCATTGGTGCGGACGCAAGATCGCGTCGATGAACGAATCGCCGTCAACGGTTTCGTCCAAAATTTCGGGACGCTCCTCCATCAGCTTGCGCACAAGCGAATAACCGTTCGTATGCAGGCCGTTGGACGCGATCGACAGGACGACATCGCCTTTCTTGATCGCCGAGCCGTCGATGATCTTCGCCTTGTCGACGACGCCAAGCACGCTGGCGTTCAGCATGTAGCCGCCGGCCGGCAGCACCTTCGGCTGTTCGGACGTTTCGCCGCCGATCAGTTGGCAGTCCTGCGCGCGGCACGCTTTGGAGATCGCGTCGACGATGCGGACGACGATGTCCTTTTCCATTTTGCCGCACAAGATGATGTCCAGCACTACCTCGGGTTTCGCGCCCATCACAATGATGTCGTTGACCAGGTGATTGATCAGGTCGTAGCAGACGCCCTCAACCTTGTCATGCTGGAACGCCAGCAGCTGCTTGGAGCCCGGCTCCTCGGCCTTGAGCACGAGCACCGGATTCTCCACGCCCGCGAATTTCGCTTCAAACAGCGACGCAAACGCGCCTGGTCTATTTAAAACACGCGCATCCGAAGTTTCCATGCTGCTGACCATTTCCCGCTTGGCGGCGTCGGCCACATCGATATTCACCCCGGACGATTCGTAGGAAAGCTCTTTTGTCATCTGATGATTCCTCCACTTTGTTTAGTTACCCTTCATTATAACCAAAATCTTCTTCACAAAGTATACTACCACAAACGGGATTAAGCTAGAGCGCGCCGGCCATCGGCACAAAAACGCCGTAGAAAATCGCTTTTTTCTGCAAAAATCGACCATTTCCCCGGCATTCCTGCGATTCTTGACAAATATTTTAGATTCGTACAGTATTAGAAAAGCAGCAATATTTTGATAGCTTTGCTAGAGAATGATCAGGCTTCGCTTATTCTAAGGGAGGGTTGACGATGGCGATACCAAGCTATACCTACGAGCAAATTGCAAGCGAGCTGCAAACGGGAGACCTGCTGTTTTGCCACGGCATTGTGAAGGGCAGCGAACGGATTGAAAAGCTGGAGGATTGCGAATGGTCGCATGTCGCCATGGTGGTGCGGCTTGACGCGGAGGACATTCTGATCTGGGAATCGACTTCTGCCGACAATTTGCAGGATGTGCGCTTCCACGACACGGCCCCCGGCCCGCAGCTTGTCCGGCTGATCGACCGTATTTCGACCGATGTTTCCAATGATACGGACACGTTTTTTGGCATCCGCAAGCTGAACGCGGAACGCACGCCGGAGATGTTGAAGGCGATGAGCGCTTTTTTCGAAGATGTGTATGACGCGGAGTTTCCGAGTACGGCTCGCATGTATGCCGAAGTGCTCGCCGGCAAGGTCGGGATCAAAACGTCGTATAAAGATTTCTTTTGCAGCAAGCTGCTCGCCGCGACCTACGCCCAGATGGGGCTGCTCACCGGCGACCGTCCGCCGAACAACTATGAGCCGAAGGATTTCACACCGGCCGGCAACGTCGTGCTGACAGGCGAGGCGGCGTTGGGCGATTGCTGCTTTATCAAAGTTTGATGGCCCGGCAGCCGACGATGAAGAAGATTTACGGTATGATCACGCTTTTGTTTATATGCATGATGTTGTCTGCAACCCTGTGGACGGAAAGCGGCCTTGCTTATGCCAAGGCCGCGCCTCCGGCTCCAGCCGACGGAGCGCTGGATGTGTCCGGCTGGGATGCGGCGGCAAACGGCCCCCTCGAGCTCGATGACGGTTGGGAGTTGTATTGGGGGCGGCTGCTGGAACCCCGTGACTTCCTCGCCTCGTCTGTGCCGGAACGAGCGGGGCTTTTCGCCGTTCCTTCCTTTTGGCGCAAATACGAGGTTGACGGGCAACCGCTCCCCGATTACGGTTACGCCACCTATCGGCTGGTCGTGACGAACTACGGCGGGAATCAGCCGCTGAGCCTGAAATTGCGCAACATTTATTCCTCCGCGGCGCTGTGGGTCAACGGACGCCAGCTGTACACGATCGGCCGGCCGGGGACGGATGCGGACTCGACGGTTCCCCGCTTCGCCCCTTCCGCGGTTATCGATCTCGGCAATCCCGGCCCGCGTCTGGAGTTGATCATTCAGGTCGCCAACTTCAGCTACCCGCGCGGCGGGATCAACAACGCCCTGCAACTCGGCACGACGCAGCAGCTCCGGCAGATGAAGCAAACCGAGATCATGCAGGACAGCTTCGTATTCGGCGCGCTGATCATCATGACGATGTATCACCTTATTTTGTACCTGCTGCGGCGCAAGGACGCTTCTCCGCTGTATTTCGCCTGCTTCTGCCTGTGCATTGCCGTGCGCACGCTGCTGGTCAATTCCCGCTTTCTGCTGGACCTGTATCCGAATTTCTCCTGGGTCTGGTTTGGCAAGCTGTCGTATTTGACCGTATATGTGGCGTTGTATTTTATCGCTTCTTTTATTTACCATCTGTTCCCGGCCTACTTCTCACGCCGCGTGCTGCGCGTCTCGCGCTGGCTCAGCATCGCGCTGACGCTGCTGACCGTGTGCGCCGGCATTTCCTGGTACGACCGCAGCTTGCCGGTGTTCGAGGCGTACACGGCCTTGCTGCTGCTCTACGGCATTTACGTCGCCTTGCGCGCGACGCGGGACCGTCAGGACGGCGCGTGGCTGTTCATCGTCGGTTTCCTCGTCCTGCTGGCCGTATCGCTCAACGACACGGTCAAGCGGCTGAGCCTGATCGAAACACCGACGCTGCTGCAGCACGGCGTGCTGATCGTCATCTTTTTGCAATCGGTCATTCTGTCGCTGAAATTCGCCAAAACGTACGTCCAGGCCGAACGCCTCTCCGAGCGGCTGCTCTCGCTGGACAAGCTGAAAGACGAGTTTCTGGCCAAAACGTCGCACGAACTGCGCACCCCGCTCGTCGGCATGATCGGGCTGAGCGAATCGCTGCTGGAAGGGGCGCATGGGCCGCTGCCGGAGCCGGCCGCGCAGATGCTCAAGCTGATGACGATCAGCGGCAAGCGGCTGTCCCACCTCGTCAACGACATTCTCGATTTCTCCAAAATCAAAAATAACGACCTCCACCTGCGCCCCGTCGCCATCGAGCTGGCGCAGGTGGCCGAGCTTGTCGTGCTGCTGCTCGGGCCGCTCGCGGCCAAAAAAGGGCTGCTGCTCGTCAATCGCATTCCCGCCGAGCTCGTCGTGCATGTTGATGAGGATCGGGTGCAGCAGATTTTGCACAATTTGATCGGCAATGCGATCAAATTCACCGAAGGCGGCTCGATCGTGCTGTCGGCGCAGCGGCTGGACAAGCATGTGCTTGTGCACGTCGCCGATACGGGCAGCGGCATCCCCGTGGCGGACCAGGCTCGCATCTTCGACTCGTTCGAGCAGTTGGACGGCACGATGGAGCGCTACGGCGGCACCGGCATCGGGCTGGCGATCACGCGGCAGCTCGTCGAGCTTCACGGGGGCGAGATCCGCGTGAGTTCCGCGCCGGGGGAAGGCGCGGTGTTTTCGTTTACGCTGCCGGCCGTGGCACGGCAGGCGGCGGATGGCGCGGCGGCGGGCGCAGCGGCTGAGACGCCAGGCGCGCAGGCGGACGGCGCTGGGCCGCCAACGCCGACCGCCGCGGCCGAGCCCGGCCGCGCTGCGCCGACGGCATTGGCCAGCGCCGTCCCCGGCGGGCCGCCGGCGCGCGCTGACGCCGGCCCAGCCGGCGCCCCCGCGGCTGCGCACGACGCAGCCGCAGAGCAACCGCCGACGGTCATGGTCGTCGACGATGATCCAATTAACGTGCAGGTGCTCGTTAATTTCCTGCACGGCCGCTACCGCATCGTCGAGACGTCGCGGCCGCAAGAGGCGCTGCGCTGGCTGCAGGACGGCTTCGCGCCGGACATCGTGCTGCTCGACATCATGATGCCGCACGTCTCCGGCTTCCAGCTCTGCCGCCACATCCGCAGCGCGCGCAGCTCCAGCGAACTGCCGGTGATCTTCCTCTCTGCGAAAAGTCAGATCGCCGACCTGACGACCGCGTTCGAGCTGGGCGCCAACGATTACCTGCTCAAACCGGCGGACAAACAAGAGCTGCTGGCCCGCATCGGTCTCCACCTGCGATTGGCCCAATGGAATCGCTCGCTGGAGCAGGAGCTGACCGTCCGCACGGACAAGCTCAAGCGCATGATGGAGGCAACGGCCACAGCGATGGCGGAAATTTCCGTGCTCGAAGAGCGCAACCGCATCGCCCGCGACATTCACGATCAGGTCGGCCATACGCTGACCGCCTCGATCGTGCAAATGGAAGCCGGGCTGCACATGCTCGGCAAAGACTTCGACGCCGCCCGCGACAAGCTCCAGCTCGTGGCCGATCTCGTCCGTCAGGGACTGCGCGAAATGCGGCAGTCGGTGCACACGCTGCATGATCAGGAGCTGCAGCTCGATCTGTTTTCTTCCCTGATCAAGCTGATTCAGGACACCGAGCGTTACGCCGACGTCAAAATCGAGCATGAGCTGGAGCCGCTGGCCCAGCCGCTGCGTCCCGAGCTGGAGCAGCTTTTCCTGCACGCTCTGCAGGAAGGGCTGACGAACGGCATCCGCCACGGGCGCAGCGGCCGCTTCTCGCTGCAGCTCAAGCAGCAAGCCGGGCATATCGAATTTATGCTCGACAACGACGGCGAGCCATACCGCGCCGCCCAGCTCGGCTTCGGCTTGTCCGCGATGAAGCGGCAGGCCGAGAGCTGGCAGGGCAGCCTGAGCATTGGACCTGCGCCGACAGCAAGCTGCCGGCTGGAAATTCGCATCCCATTACAACGGAGGTAACGCCATGGGCAACATTTCGATTGTGATCGCCGAGGATCAGACGCTGGTCCGCGACGGATTAAGCGCCTTGATCGGGCTTGAAGACGACATGGAGGTCGTCGGCGCATGCGGCAATGGCGAAGACGCCTACAACCTCGTCCGCCAATGGCGACCGCGCATCGTGCTGATGGACATTCAAATGCCGGTCATGGACGGCATCGCCGCCACCAGGCTGATCAAACGCGATTTTCCCGAAACGATCGTGCTGATCCTGACCACGTTCTCCGAAGACCGCTATATCGTCGAAGGGCTTGTGCACGGCGCCAGCGGCTACCTGCTCAAGGACCTGCCGGCAGCCAAGCTGATCGCCGTGCTGCGCGACGCCGACCGCGGCGAGCTGCTGCTGACATCGACGATTGCCGCCAAGCTGGCCGGACGGCTGCAGCAGCTGTCGGCGGTTGCGCCGCTCGTGCCTTCGCAACTCGAAGCGGAATTTACTCCGCGCGAAATCGAAGTGATCGAGCGGCTCGTCGAGCGCAAAAGCAATCGCGAAATCGCCGCCGAGCTGTACATCACCGAAGGCACGGTCAAAAACTACATCAGCGTCATCTACGAAAAGCTCGGCACGAACGACCGGCTCAAAGCGATCGCCCTGCTCAAAGCGATGCGCCAGCAAGCCGGCAAAACCTGATAACGCGGCACAGGGAGCGCATCCTCGCGGGAAACGGCCGCCGGCCGTTCTCCCCGCAAGACGCCTCCCGCCGCGGACGCTGCGCGATTGCGCAGCTTCTTTTATACCGTTTTATGATTATACGTCGAGTCGAACGTCAGCCCTTCATATTGCAGTTGGCCCCAGCTCACGCCCTGCGACGTGGACAGCCGCTGCTTCGTCTGCGTGTGCATGACCCAATGACCGCCCTCATATTTGATCCCGTCGCCTTTGCCGCCCGTACTGAGCAGCGGAATCGGCTCTTTGTCGAGAATCTCCTTCGTTTGTTCCTGCGTGTCGTCATTGCATTTGTCCCAGGCGCTGTCGGTAATGCGGATATTGACGACGATATTGTTGCCCTCAGGCGTTTGGCATTGGCAAATTTTCGAAAATTTCATGATTCATTCTCCTTTTTTGATATGGATTTTAGAGGGAATACGGATGCTCACAGGGCGGATCAGCCCGCGGACAGCGGAACGTCCAGAATGAAGTTTTTGCTGCTGCTGCCCAGGCGCTGCTGCACCATGCCGCGGTAGTTGCCGTACAAAGTTTGGTTCAGCGTCATCGCCTGCACGCCTTTGAAAATTTTCGTGTCCGAGCCCTTGTAATGCACGAACAAAAAGTCCGTATTCGAGTCCTTCGAGCTGAAATACGCGCCCAGCGTATGCATGGCAATCGCTCCGTTCGATTCGGTCACGGCGCCGATCTGGAAGTTGCCGGCTTTGCTGCTGACGGCGTTATGGCCAAACAGCTTGATGCGGCCGTCGTCGTCCTTGAGCTTTTTCAGCGCGTCGATGCTCGATTTGACCACATCGTATTCGTCCTGGGTGAACGCAGCCTTCATAATGTCGAGCACGACATCATCGAGCTTGAACGAGCTGCTGGATACCTGATATTGCTGAAAATCAAAGCTTTGCACCGTCCAGGCCAGCGCCCCGAGCGTGTTCAGATACACCGTGTACCATTGCTGCGCCTGCGTCTGCCGGTTGTATTGGGCGTTGGCGGCGAACTGCGCGAACAGTGTGGAGTCGAGCACATCCTGACGGTTCTGGTCCTGCACGCCGGCCACAAACGAAACGACGCTGCCGGCGTCGACGCTGGCGCTGGTGCTCTTGCTGCTGCCGGAACCGCTGCTTTGCGCCGTACCGGCTGCATCCGCCGTCGTCACGGCCGCTGCCGCATCGCTTGCAGCGCTGTCCAGGCCAAGGCCCGAAAGATCGGGAATGGAAAGTGGTGTGCTGGCAATAAATTTCTGGATATCATCGATATTGGTTGTCGTCATTATATATACCTCCTGAAAAAAGTGGAATGGGTGAAGCTTAATTCAGCCTAGCGGAATGGAAAGAATCAACTGCTGCGTCTGGCCGGCCAGCTGCTGCTTGACCGTGTCGCGCATTTGCCCGTACGTATCGTCGTCCAGCACCATCGTCTGCGTCGCTTCGTACAGATTGGCCTTGCTGCCGGCAAAGCTTTGGAACAAAAAATCGTCGGTCAATCCCTGGCTCTGAAACAGGACGGCCGTCATCTGCATGCTGATTTCATCCTGCTTCGACTCCTGCACAACACCGAGCTGAAAGTTGCTGGAGCCGCTGGCCACCGCATTTTGCCCGAACACGGTCATGTGGTGCCCGGAGCTTTTGAAGCCGCCGAGCGCTTGCACGGTTCGCAGCAGCAGCGCCTGAGAACTGGTCGGCAGCACGTGGGACGTCAAGCCCAACAGCTGCTTGCTGAGCTGAAACTTGGACGGCAGGCGCACGCATTTCGTGAAGCTGAAACCCGATACGTTCCAGCCGAGCAGCACCAGCGTTTGGATGTAGATGCCATACCACTGGCTCGTCTGCGTTTCCCGCTGGTACTTGGCGTTGGCCGCGCCCTGAGCGAACAATGTCGAATCAAGCACATCGTCGCGATGCGTGTCGCAGATGCCCGAGACAATCGAGATGACGCTGCCGGCGCAGATGCTTGCCGAACCTTTGCCGCTGTGCGAGTCTGATGGCGCAGCCTGTTCGGCTGGCCACAGTTGTGATCCCGCCTGCCCGGCCGCAACGTCGTTCGCTCCGCCGCCCTTCGGCTCCTGAATTGCGGGAAACCACAGCGGCGTCGCTGCAATCTGCTCCAGATGGGTCTGCCCCTCCGTCATCGTCCCCGCCCCAGCGCCCGGTCGGCCGCTGTTCGTACCGCCTTGCACATGACGTTTCACACCTCCTTCTTGGTGGGATAAATCCGCTGGCGGCTTCTTGTTTTTTATACTAAACCCAAAACACGGTTTGCGTTAGTTACCGTCCGTCATGATTTGGTCATGGGTGAGGTCAGGCGGAGTCAGGGGCGAGCTGGGGCATTTAGGGAGCAATCCAGGCATTCTGGGGCCAGCAACGGCATTCTGTGCAACCAACAGCATTCAAAAACAACCCACACCCTTCAATGGCAATCGAGAAAAACCAAAAGCGACCATAGGCGGTCAGGCCACGCAAAATCAACTCCAATCCATCCATTCACAATCGGCCGGGCAGCCGCTGCAAACCGCAAAACATAACAGGCAACGGCAAAAAAAACAAAGCCCCCCACTATAGGAGAGCCTTGGCTGCTTGATGGTCATACGAATATTCAGTTCGGTTGACAGGGGAAAATTCGCTTATTCGCCCCGGTACACGTCCGACGACTCGCGGATAATAAGCTCCGAAGGAATTTCATACAGCCGCTTCGCCGGCAGTTCGTCCGAGTTCATCTGCTCGATCAATCTTTCGATGATCACCGCGCCCATCGCATATTTCGGCTGGTCGACCGTGCTCAGGCTGGGGGCAATATAGGAGCCGATCCGATTGTTGTCGACGCCGACGACGGCCAGATCCTCAGGAATGCGCACGCCCTGCTCCTTGCAAGCTTTGTAGACGCCAAGCGCCATTTCATCGTTCGCCGCATACACCGCAGTAAAGTCAAGCCCGCGGGCAAACAGGCGTTGGATCGCCTCGTAGCCGCCCTCCTCGCTGAAATTGCCGTTTTCGATATACTCGGGCCGGAACGGCAGTTGATGCTCTTTCAGCCCCTTCATGTAACCTTCGAGCCGCTCGAAGCTGTCCACCGCATCGGCGTACCCGCTCAGGAACACAATATCGCGGTGGCCACGCGCAACGAGATGATTGACGACATCTATCGAAAATTTCACGTTGTTCGTAAACGCGCATGGAATCCGCTCATGCTGGATATCCTTGCCGATAACGGCCAGCGAATACCCTTTTTCGGCCACCTGCTTGATCTCGTCCTCCAGCAAATTCGGCGTTACCATCACCAGACCGTCAATCGTCCGGTTCATCAGCAAATTGACAAATTCAAATTCCTTCTCTTTGTTGTTTTCCGTGTCGCAAATAATAATCTTGTACTTGCGCGCATACGCCACATTAGCGATGCCTTTAATCACTTCCGCGTAATAAGCGTTGTTCACGTCGGGGACAATGACGCCAATCGTCATCGTTTTTTGCGAGCGCAAATTTTTGGCGGCTGCGTTCGGCTGGTAATCCAGCTCGTGGATCACCTTCATCACCTTGGATCTGGTGCGCGCCGTGACCGTGTCGCTGCCGTTCAGCACCCGGGATACCGTCGCTTGGGATACGCCTGCTTTTTGCGCCACGTCGGCAATTCGAATACTCATGTTATCAACCTCGTCATCAACAGGATCTACAGCATGCTTATATATGTAAATGTATTCGATTTAGAAATCGATTTCAATCCATTTCACAAAAATGTTTGAATTTTTTAGAAAAAAACTTCCCGACCCCTGCTGCCATTCAGCGGATGCCCGCTCCCTCTCCGGCTCATTTTAAGGGGAAAAATCGCAAAAATGTACAAATGAACCTGAAAAATGGCCATCTAGCCAAAGCGTAAATTTTCGACTTACAATAAAAATGAGTTCGGCGAACCCCGAGAAAATCAACAAGGATTTGTCGCGCTTGAAAATAAAATCGATTTCATTTCAACAATGAAATCTTCGAAAGGAGGGAACACGCTCCGAAATTGGCAAGTCGCGCAAATTGTAAGCGCATACATCGTGTCGCACCTGTATGAATGCCGTCATGAATGCCGTCGTCGTGAGCAAACGGAAATCGCTTTACTGCGCCTGTCTCCAGGCGTGCCCTTTTTTACAACATCTCCACATCGATTTCAAGGAGGAATGAATAATGAAATTTACGAGATTGCTCTCGCTTATGCTGGCTGTCTGTTTGCTGTCGGCATGGGTGCTTATCGCCAAACCCAACACGGCCAGCGCCGCGATCGGCGCCTCCGATTTTCTGAAAACCAGCGGTACGTTGATCAAAAACAACAAGGGCAGCGGCAGCGTCGTCAGCCTGCACGGCACAAACCTCGGCGGCTGGCTGCTTGAGGAGAACTGGATGTCGCCGCTCGGCGCCACCGACGAATGGACGGCCCGCGGCACGCTGCTGAACCGTTTTGGCGCAGCTACCACCGACAGCATCTACGCCGGCTATCAGGATGTCTGGATTCAGTCCAGCGACCTGGACAATATCAAAAACCTCGGCCTGAACCTCGTTCGCGTGCCGATCTACTGGGAAAACCTGATGAACCGCGACGGCTCGATGAAGCCGGATTCCGTGGCGTTCCGCAAGCTTGACTGGCTGGTGACGCAAGCGCAGCAGCGCGGCATCTATGTGCTGCTTGATCTGCACGGCGTGCCGGGCAACGACGACGGCTGGCAAAGCGGCGGCCGCGAAGGCGCCAACGAAGTCTGGTCGAATACAACCTATCAGAACTGGGTCGTGCAAATTTGGCAGCGCCTGGCCACGCACTATAAGGGCAACCCGACGATTGCCGGCTACGATCTCTTGAACGAGCCGGTCAGCAATAACGGCAGCCTGTCGATCAGCCAGTTCTACGACCGCTTGTACAAAGCTGTCCGCGCCATCGACGTCGACCATATGATCTACGTGGAAGCGTTCGGCTACTGGAACAACATCGTCTCCCCGTCCACTTACGGCTGGACGAACGTGGTCTACGAGCTGCACAACTACGACTGGAACGCAAGCGACTACAACAGCCAAAGCAACAGCATCAACACCTGGTTCGCCGATATCGTCTGGCATCAAAATAATTGGAACGTGCCTGTCTTTGCCGGCGAGTTCACCTTGTTCGAGTTTAATGATCTGTGGGAAAAATATTTGTCCGGTCTGGACGCCCTCAACGTGTCCTGGACCAACTGGTCCTACAAAGTGACCGGCGGCGGCAACTGGGGCTTGTACAACAACAACTCCAACCCGTTCCCGAACCTGAACAGCGACAGCGCAGCAACGATTTCGTCCAAACTGACGAAGTTCTCGACGAACTATTTCCAAGTCAACACGAACCTGCAAAAAATCTTCAAAGCCTACGGCTCGCTGGCCGGCACCTCCAGCCTCAAGGCGATGGCCAACAACTACTACGTCAGCGCCGACAACTATGGCAACAATCCGCTGATCGCCGACCGCACCGCCGTGCAGGCATGGGAGAAGTTTATCGTGATCACGAATGCCGATAACACCGTCTCGTTCCTGTCGATGGCCAACAACAAATACGTGACCGCCGATCTCAATCAGGGCGGCAAGCTGATCGCCCGCGCCCAAGGCATCGCCGCCTGGGAGAAATTCAAGCGAATCAACAATAGCGACGGCACCGTCTCGTTCCAGGCTGTAGCCAACAACCAGTACGTCTGCGCAGACCTGAACACCGGCGCGCCTACGCTGATCGCCAACCGCACGAGCATCAGCGGCTGGGAGAAATTCGTGCTCGCTTCCGCGCCTTAAGCCCGAAAGCGCAAGCCGGACCGGCAAGCCCTTCGTCTTCCGACGGGGGGCTTTTGCCTGTGCGGCCTCGTTTGGAAGGCGGCAAGGGGCTGGCTCCGAAGCCATGAACCTGGCGATCCGCCGCCCCTTTTTGCATGCATCGGGTATAGTTGGAGGAGGTCTGCCCTGTCCGGGGTACTATGGTAAAATAGTACTCGGCAGCCGAGGTCGTTGCGGTACAATGAATGTACGTATCGGCTTTGTCTGAAAGGGAGGAAAATCCGATGAAAACGAACGTTCAGTTGGGCTATGCGCTTGGTGCCGGCTCGCTGCTCGCAGCCATCGCTTACTTTTATGCATCCAATTGGGGAGGGATGGGCCGCTTCGCCAAGCTGCTCCCCGTTTTTGTGCTGATCGCCGCGCTGTACGGCGTGTCGGTCTGGCTGTCCCGCCGGCCAAACCGCCAATTCCTCAGCCGGCTCGCCTTGTTCGCCTGCTGCCTGTTGTTCGGCGTTGGCATCGCGCTTGTCGGACAGATGTACAATTCGCACGCCAACAGCTACGGCCTGTTTGCGGTGTGGCTTGTCCCGGCTGTCCTGTTCGCGGCGTTGACCCGCTGGCAACCTTTTGACGTGCTGGCGTGGCTGCTGGCGCTGCTCGCTTATCTGTTTTATTTTTTCCCGTCTGACGGCAGACTCTTTTATACGGAACCGGAACGAATCGGCATCTTGCTGTGCCTTGCGGCGCTGAACGCCGTGGTCTACACACTGACGTCGCTGCGGCGTCCCGCCTCGCCGGTCGTGCGCTTTTTGGCTTTTGTCGCCGTGCATGTCCTGCTGCTGCTGCTCAGCCTTTCTTTCATGTATGAAACGTATGGCTGGCTGTTCAACTTTCCGCTGGCGGCGCTGCTGGTTGCTGAAATCTGGCACTTCCATCGGACGCGCAACAAAATGTACCTGCTGCTCAGCGGCATCGGCGTTTCGGTCATTACTGTCGTCAAATACGGCGAGCTGCTGATCCATTATTTTGACGAAGCGTTCATGATCGTCAGCCTATTGTTTGTCGTGCTGTTCATTGCCGGCAATGTGCTGTTTCTGAAATACATGCTGCGCTTCGCCGACGCACAGGACGCGGCGGAGACAAAAGCGGAGACACTGGCGGAACTGGAGACGATTGCGCCGGAAGCAGGCGGCGAGGCGGAACCGGAGGCGGCGGACGAACGCGCCGGGGCCGGGCTGCGGGAACGCTCCGCCTATTTTGCCTGGACGGCTCGCGTGCTGACGGCCGCGGCGATTGCCGTCGGAACGATTCTTGGCACGGTCACCTTGATCGGCCTGCTTGTGATGGTGCTGCACATCAACGACCCGCGCAACATCCTCGTCTTTCTCGGCATCGTCGTACTGGCGGCGATGATTGCGGCGCGGCATTTGAATCCCGTCGTGCGCTATACGCTGGCGACGATCAGCCTGATCGTCGGCTCCCAGTCGGCGCTGCTGCTCGATCATGCCGCCTACTCACTGCCGACGCTGCTCATTCTGCTCGGCATGGTCGCGGTTGGCTTCCGGTACAACGCGGGCCTGCTGCAGCGCTGCTATTACAGCATCGCCGGCGAACTGCTGCTGTGGCAAACCGTCAACAAGCTGTTCCCCGATTGGAGCGAGGCCGCCCGGCTGGCCGCGGCCGGTCTGGTTCTCGGCCTGGCCGCTTTGACCACGGCCGCTCGGCGCATGCCGGAGTCCGTGCGGAAGCCGCTGCTGATCTGCGTGTATCCGGGCTGGCTGCTCATCTTTTTTGCCCTGACGTTTGCTGCCGAAGGCGCGACGTATTACGTATGCAATTTCGCTTTTCTGGCCGTATCGACGGCTGCGTTGTTTATCGGCAAAATATATCGGCAGCAGGCCGTGTATACGAGCAGTCTTATTTTGTGGATCGCATTTCTCGTCTACAAATATTATGAAACCGCCTGGAAGCTGCTGCACAAGTCTTTCAGCCTTGCGGCGCTGGGCCTGCTCATCTGGCTGGCTACGGCATGGCTGGAGCGGCGGTATGCGCGCAGGGCGGCAACGGCAGACGAGGCTGTGGGCGGAAGTGCCGGAGGAACTGCTGGGGGCGTCGTGGGAGCAGATGCCGAAGTGATGGGCGCGGCTATGGGGAAAGCTGCCCAATCGGCAGGTGCAGCGACGGGTGCGACTATCGCAGCTGGGCAGATTGCGGCGAGATCGTCGCTCCGGCGGAGGTGGGCCGCTGCGGGCCTGGCCGCGCTGCAGCTGGTGTTTCTGGCAGCGCAGGTCGCCAGCAGCGAGTCGCAGCTCAGCCACGGCCAGCGGATCAAGCTGCAGCTCGCGCCGCTGGACCCGCGGTCGCTGCTGCAAGGCGACTACGTGCAGCTGCGCTACGAGATCACGGAGCCGGCGCTGCTGTCCGAGGAAGCGCGCGCGGCGCTCGACCGGCAGCCGCGCGTGGCGCTTGTGCTCGCTCCCGATGCCGGCGGCGTACATCGCTTCCAGCGGATTTACCAAGCCGGGGAAGCGCTGGCGCCCGGCGAGGTGCGGATCAACGCCCGCTGGATGGAGTACGCCGGATTCCGGTACGGGATCGAGACGTTTTTCGTGCCCGAGGGCACCGGCGGGGACGTGCAGCGCGACGCGAAATTTGCCGAGGTGAACGTCGCGGCTTCCGGCAACGCGCTGGTGGTGCGCCTGTTGACGCAGTAGGCGCATGATCGCGCGCTGGGCGCGGCGGGCTGGAAGCGCACACGCGGGATTCGCCGGGATGCGCGGCAGGCCGCGCGCCGGGAGCGGCACCTGCGCGAACAGCGAGCGCGGGCGCTAAGACGGGCGATGCGGAAGCAAGCCAGCGCTAGCAGAGTGCAGACCGCTGCATCATCAGCGGCTGCGGGATGCGCCACGAACCGCACGCCACGCGGCAGCGCAGCGCAGCAACCCGCGCGTCCGGCGTGAACCAGCTTGGCCCTCCTGCCAGTTCTGACAACCGCCATGCGACAAGCACCGCGCCCGGGAGCCACGCGCAGGGTGCGAAAATCTGCAGTCATCGGCCCGCCGCCTTCCCCGCCCGTCAACGTCAAAAAGAGGTTGTCTCCAAAGCGTTCGCACTAGAAAGGATCAACTCAAAAATGACCCCACAATCCACAGTTCCGTGGAGAGCGGGGCCATTTTTGATGGACAATTTCCTATTCCAAATGAGGGATCATAATTCCAAAAATGACTGTGAGACAGCCCCTTCCCTACACGCCATTAAGGCATCGTGTTCAGGAACGGTTTGACCGTATTGGCAAAATTGTAGCTGCTGGTCGCATCCCAGTTGACCGACCACGTCATCGCGCCGCGGAACGACGGATAGTGGGCGACCGGCTTGTAGCTGCCGCAGCTTGTGCCGTTAGCCAGACACGATAAGGCGTTGTTGACGACCGTCGGGCTCACGTAGCCGCCGCCCGCCGCCGAAGGAACGGCCGGCAGGCCCAGGCCGAGCTGCGAAGGCGCGACCCATTGCAGCGTCAGATCGGACAACGCGGTGAGGAAATCAACCGTGCCTTGCGAATAACACTTGCCGTCGCGGCCCAGCATACAACCGGAGTTGTAGTACTGCACGTTGATCACCGTCGTAATATCCTTCAAGTTGTTGTACAACTGCATATACGACGTGCCCGAGCTTTGCATATCGATCGTTTGCGGCGCCATCGTCAGGATGAAGCTGGAGCCGACTTTTTGCTGGAGCTGGCGCACGGCGTTCGTCAGGTTGGTGACGTTCAGGCCGTTCTCCAGATCGATGTCGATGCCATCGAAACCGAACTGCGTAATCAAGCCGTACATGCTGTTGACGAAGTTGGTCACGTTCGGCGAAGCGCTGCCGAGGTTGATGTTGCCATTTTGCCCGCCGATGGAGAGGATGACCTTTTTCCCTTGCGCGTGTTTGGCTTGAATATCGCTGATCAGGTTGGCGTTCGTGTAGCCGCCCAGCGCCGATGACAGCCCGGAATCGACGTTGAACACGACACCGCCCGGCTTGCTTGGGTCCATGTCGGCGAATGCGACAGCGATGATGTCATATTGGCCGGGTACGGCGCTCAGCTTGAGATTGGTCGAACCGTTGGAAAAATTGTGCCAATAGCCGGTCAACGTATGCTTCGGCAGACCGCCCCCGCCGCCCGTGGTGTTCGTCGTGGCGCTAACCGCGGAGCTGGCGCCGGACAGATTGCCCGCCGCATCTTTCGCCTTCACCGTAAACGAATATGTCGTGCCGGAAGCCAGACCGCTGACCGTCGCCGTCGTGCCCGTTACGCTGACGGCCAGCGACGAGCCGTTGTAGACGTTGTAGCCGGTCACGCCAACGTTATCCGTTGAAGCGTTCCAGGCCAGCGAGACGCTGGATGTTGTTGTGCCGGTCGTATGAAGATTGCCCGGAACCGTTGGCGCTTGCGTATCCCCGCCACCGCCCGTCGTGTTCGTCGTGGCGCTGACCAAAGCGCTGGCAGCCGATACGTTGCCGGCGGCGTCTTTGGCTTTTACCGTGTATGAATATGTTGTGCCGGAGCTGAGGCCCGTGTTCGTGTAAGACGTGCCCGAAACGCTGCCGACCAGCGTGCCGCCGCGATAAACATCGTATCCGGTTACGCCGACGTTATCCGTCGAAGCGTTCCAGGCCAGCGAAATGCTGGACGACGTTGTGCCTGTCGCATGCAGGTTGCCCGGTGCCGACGGGGCTTGCGTGTCCCCGCCACCACCGCTGGATACAAAACCCCACAAAGCCGGAACGATCGGCGGTTCCCAGCCGGGAAGCGCCGTATGGGCCTGAATACATGTATACGTGCTGCCTCCATAAGTAACCGTATCGTTTACAGCATACGAGACATAGGGCGCCCATGGCCCGCGGTCTGCGGCCAGCGCCATCGACGGCAGCAGCGCCACCAGCAAAGCAGCGATCAGGAACAGCGACAACAGCTTTTTCGTGCCGTTCGGATCTTGTGACCATTTTCTCATTAAATTCCCTCCTTAGCGGTTCAATATGATTTCCAGCCCGCACCTCCGTACATCCAAGCGCTTCTCGTCTGCCGATGCCTCGAGCCGCTCGCCTTGCGAATCCGCCCCCTTCCGCAGCCTGTGTTCGCATCGCCCCTGCTTCTTTTGCGGCCTGCGCTTACTTCCATTTTTCACCACCCCTCCGGCCGGAACAAGGTGGAAATATTGATTCTGAGGGATAATATTCTATACTAGAGCTATAACCCTGAAAGGCGGAACGATCATGGTCCCTGCATTCATCCTTTCCCCCGCGGCATTCATCGCTTTTGAAAGCGAGAGCGAGCAAATCGAGAAATGCAAAGTTTGGGGGCTGCTGTCCGAAAAAGCGGTCAAAACCAAAGCGTTTTATTACAAAAATAGCGGCATGAGCCTCACCTGCACGATCGTTGGCTACATCGACGATCTGACGGCGGTCATCCAGTTCGAGAACGGCGCGCAGCACTGCATTCACCCCTCGTATTTGAAAGAGATGCAAGCTTCCACATACGGCGTGAAAACCGCCGCGGCCGCGGAGGACGGCGGAGCGGCTCCCGCAGAAGCGGACAAGCCGGAAGCGGCCGTGCCGGAACCAGCGCACACGGACGCCGCGAAAGCGGACGAAGGCGCTGTGGCGGACGATGCCGACGCAAGCGACGCCAAGCCAGCGGCAGCCCCGAAGGCCAAAACCAAAGCCGCGCCCAAGGAAAAAGCGAAAAAGCCGGCCAAGCTGGAGCTGCCCGAAAGCAAGGTGAAAATGAAGGCGACCGTCAAGGAGTTCACCAGCGTGCCGAACCACTTCACCGAAGAGGACGACGAGGTGATCATTTACGAAGCCGTCTCCATCGAGGGGGACCCGCCGATTGAGATCGGCACGGCCTGGTCGAGCCACAGCGCCACGCTGAAAAAGCTGGAGCTGGAAGTCGGCGACACGCTGGCGTTCGAAGGCAAAATCGTCGCCAAAAAGCTGACCAAACACCCTGTCCCCTACAAAATCAACAACCCGGCCAAGCTGCAAAAGGTCGACGCCTGATCGGCGGATAACGTCTGACAGCCCTCGTACCCCGTACGTTTCGGACGGTCTGACAACCGCCGATGCTGCCAGCACTGTGGGGAAAATCGCGCCCGGGCGGGCGAGGCATAAAGAAAGGACCCTAGTTCCGCATGATGTGCGGGATCAAGGTCCTTTTGGCTTTGGAGGGAGCCGGTTTGCAGCAGACTGCGCCACGGGGATTTATTCATATTTGGCCCAAATGTCGCGCAGCAGCCGCTTCATGCATGCGATCAGCTCCGGCGGCTGCTCCACCGTGACATCAGTACCCATGCCGATAAAATACTTGGCGAAAAACAACAGGTCGTTGCCGGGAATATCGCCGTCCAGCCAGCCGCTGCCATCCTCGCGCACATACACCGGGTCGCGCCACGCCGCTTCGGTCCGGCAGCGCTCCACCCCCTCGCGGGTCAGCTCCGCCCGACAGCGGACATAGGTGCGCTCCACGGCTTCATCCTCCCAATTGTCCAGATGAATGTGCGCCAGGTCCAGCGCCGGAGCCGGCTCACCGACCGGGACAGCCGCGTGAATCCGATCGCAGCGGAACAGCCGGAAGCCCTCGCGAATCAAACAATAAGCCGGACAATACCACAAGCCGTTGCTGGCGTAAATGCCAACAGGCTGAATCTGCCGGCTGGAGCGGCTGCCGTCCGGCGACTCGTATTCCATCGTAAGCGCCTGCTGGTTGATCGCTGCGTTCAGCAGCAGCGCCAGATGCGGGAACGGCGTCTGCCGCACCGGCGTGCGGAAATCGACGCGGTGCCGCATTTGATCGATCCGCTCGCGCACGTCGGCAGGCATGTACGAATAAAATTTGCTCAACACCGAGGAAATTTCCGCGGCAAATGGCAAAAATACATAATGCCGCAGCGCATGGCTGGCGAAAAAAATCGCCACGGCTTCCTCCTCCGTAAACGCAATCGGCGGCAGCATCCGCTCGTTCAGCACACGGTAGCCGCCATGCGGACCAACCTCGGAGTACAGCGGCACGCCAAGCTCGCTCAGCTCCTGCAGGTCGCGCAGCATCGTCCGCGCCGATACGCCAAATTCACGGGCCAACTCCTTGACCGTAAACGTCCTTTTGCGATTGACGGCCATCATCAGTTCGATTAATCGTTTGGATTTGGGCATAGTTGGCTCCAAATTATTTTGGGTATAGTGACAATAGTTGTCACTATTATACGCTACAATGGACATTGATCCCACCTTTTTACGAATGGAGCGAACCTTGTATGCAAGCTACGAATGAAATGAAGCAGCTGCTTCTGGAAGAACTTACGCTGATTGTGAACACGACCTCCCGCCTGATCCGCAAAATTTCGCCCGAGCACTGGGACTACCGCCCGCAGGACAACATGCGCACCCTGCTGGAGCTGACACACCACCTCGTCTCCGTGCCCGCCACGGATTTGTTGATCCTGCAGGAGCGCAGCGAAGCCGACATCCGCAAGCTGGAAGCCGAGATCGCCGCCGATACGGACAAGGAGAAGCTGATCGACCGGCTGACCGCCGGCGCTTACGATGTGAAAATGTATATGGAGGGCTTAAGCGAGGACGATTTTCTGCATCGCCGAACGAAGCCGTTTTATCTGGAGCACGGCAGCGTGCAAGCCAAATGGCTGATCGAAATCGTCACCCACGCCCAGCATCACCGGGCGCAGCTGTTCACGTATATGAAAACGCTTGGCTACGCCATCAACATGTTTGATTTGTACTAGGAAAAAAATGAACACCGTCGGCAAGGCCGGGAGGATTGCTCCTGATGGCGTGCTGACGGTGTTTTTTTGCCTTTCTGCCCCGCGCCGCGCGCGGTTCCCGGCGTATTGTTGGCTGCGCGACGGCTGTCAGGCTGGTGATGGCGGCTGCGGCCGGCTCGTTCATCAACGGCTGCAGCTCCCGAAAGCTCTGGGTCCACGCGTTTTTGCCGGCGGAACGAAGCCGCTCGATGTTGCTTGGTGTTGCTTGGTTCATGATTGTCCATGTCGAAGCCCCCTCGGTTGGTGAGGGATGGTAGGAAATCTAACCCGATTCCACTATACTAAACGAGAATGGAAACCTTCAAGCGGGCCGTTCGGCGCTGTCGCCGCGGGGCCCAGAAGCGAAAGGAGCGCTATGCATGAAAGCGGCATTGTTGTTTGTGCTGGCCGGGCTGGCCGAAATCGGCGGCGGCTATCTGGTGTGGCTGTGGCTGCGGGAGGGCCGGCCTGTGGCGTATGGCATCATCGGCAGTCTGGTGCTGGTCGCCTACGGTATCCTGCCGACGCTGCAAAACTTTCCCGCCTTCGGGCGCGTCTACGCCGCGTATGGCGGGGTGTTTATCGTGCTCGCTGTGTTGTGGGGCTGGCTGATCGACCGCAAAATGCCCGATCTGTACGATTGGCTCGGTGCGGCAGTCTGCCTGATCGGCGTCGCGATCATGCTGGGCGCACCGCGTCACTAACGTGCCGGAGCAACACTGCTTGATGGCGGCTGATCTGGCCGCGCGAGATAACGCGCAGAGCGTCGGAAGGCGTCGCCAGGGTTGTGGCGTCCCGGGGCTGCGGACGCGGGGCCGAGACGGGGCGCTCGGCTGGCTATGGCGGGCGGCCAAACTTCTCGGCTCAACGCTACGGAGAAATGCCGGCCTACGACATGCGGCGGCCCCGAGGCTGCGGGCGCAGGGCCGAGATGGGGCGCTCGGCTAGCTGCAGCGAGCGGCCAAACTCCGCGGCTCGACGCGCCGAGGCTGCCCTCCGAGGTGCAGCCAATGCCACGCCACAGCCGGCTGTGCTCGCCTGCCGTGTCAATGCAGAGCCGCGTTCCCCGACGGCCATCGTTTTCCAACGATGATCGAATTGACTTTTGACGGAATGTGAGCTAAGATAGATTTTGTCAATCAGTAATTTAGTAAATTACTAGATGCGAACTCTCAAATTCTTTTAAAGCGAGGAATGCCACTATGATGAAAATACCTACCACCCTTAAGCATAAGCCTGTCATCATTTCTGAGAACTACGAACAGGTTGACGGCCGTTATGCCGATCACTCCGACGCGAAGGGACTGTCGCTTGGGCTGGCCCAGTGGAACGACCGCGGACAGGTTGATATTTCGGCTAAAGTCTGGCGGCACACCGGCGAGAAATGGTCGCGCCAATCCGAGGAGTTGCCGCTGCACCGCGTGTTGGATCTGGCGATTCTCGTCTGCCGGACGATGCTGCATTTTCGCGAAGACGCCTATCGCTACAACGAGCTGTACGACACCGAGAACCCTGTGCTCGACCGCATTGGCCTGCAAGGCGATGCAATGACTGTCGCCGTCTGCACCGATAATGAACGGATCGCGCAGGATATCAAGTTATTCAGCCAGGCGCTGAGCCACGACGATGAGCTGAACGGCGAACGGCTGCGCACCCTGTCGCGGCTGTTGAAGGACATGGGTTACTAGATAAGGGAGGGAGCAGCGGTGACTCTGGACAAGAATCGCAAAAAAGAGCTGGCTTCGACCTACACGCAGACGTTCCGGCCGATGGGCGTTTACCAGCTGCGCAACGTGCATAACGGCAAAATTTACGTCGACGGCAGCATGGACCTGCCGGGGACACTGAACCGTTTCAATTTTTGCAAGCAAATGAACAATTGTCTTCACCACGAATTGAAGCAGGATTGGACGGCCTTCGGCCCGGAAGCTTTTGTCTTCGAGGAGCTGGATCAGATCAAACCGCACGAGGAACCCGCCGGCGATCCCGCCGCGGCCAAGCAATACCGCAAGGAAGTCGACGCACTGCTTGAGCTGTGGCTGGAGAAGCTGGAGCCATACGGCGAGAAGGGATACAACAAGCCAAAAAAATAACAGGAAAAGACCCGGTTGCCCTCGCCGTTGCCGGAGGCCACTGAAAAACTGACAAGGTGATCATCGTAGAGGACAAAAGTGTATACAGAAAGGGGGATTCTAGCTCGTATTCGGCGAGCAGAATCCCCCTCTTCCTGTTTTTTAGTCTGCCAGTTTCAAAATCCGTTTGAGATTGACCGCAA